>Ga0316207_10000456_pt1 | contig 67369 bp, 65 predicted proteins | sample 6weekpyrite_MG_FD_204943 | JGI IMG/M metagenome (GOLD analysis project Ga0316207, IMG submission 204943) | Microbial mat bacterial communities from mineral coupon in-situ incubated in ocean water Damariscotta River, Maine, United States -... | ecosystem: Environmental > Aquatic > Marine >... | reverse complement strand
GCTGACACCTCGGCTCTGGAAAGAACAATTCGCTAAAAATCCGCTTCAGTCAGATTTGGATAAGTTCTGACATCAAGAAAAAATACTGGGGCATGCCCAAAATTACGTAGTATTTTGAACGCTTACACAAGGGAATCATAATAGTAATGAACGGAATCCTTGTTGACTCATGTGTTTTACTCGATTTATTTACAGATGACCCACATTGGGCTGATTGGTCGGAAAGTAAACTGGAGCAATATAGCCAAAGAAACACTTTATACATAAATTCAATTGTTTACACTGAGATATCAATTGGTTTTACTCAAATTGAAGAATTAGAAATAGCTATCTCTGAACTAGGAATCAAAGTCCTTGAACTACCTCGCGAGGCGCTATTTCTAACAGGCAAAGTATTCTTCAAATATCGAAAGAACAAGGGAACGAAAACCTCTGCTTTACCCGATTTCTTTATTGGTGCACATGCGGCGGTGTCAAAACTTGGCCTAATAACCAGGGACTTGAGTAAATATAAAACGTATTACCCTCAAGTAAAGCTAATACATCCAGAACAATGAGAATTAATCAACATATTCAGCTAAATAGGGGTCAAACCTATTTAATAACAACTAAACTCTTTTGGCGGGTGCGGCAAGTCTTGATCTACACTAACAGCCCGCTATAAACTGTTACCGTCACTCGGAGTGACGTTGACTGATAATGTGCGGTACTGTGTCTAGCGCTATCAGACCTTCATTATATATGTTCTATCACTTTGATTAGATACATCACAAGTATAATTAAAAAAACGATTGAAAAAATAATTGTTCTTAAAGGATTTTCTATACATACTTGAAGAAAGGTTTTTATTTTTCCGGAAGAAACAGCTTTTTCATATTTGATTTTTGCTTTTTTCTCTCTTTCAATTTGATAATTAGATATCAGTGTATGAGCCTTTTCAATTTGAGTGTCATCTTCTAGCCAGATAGCCGCCTGACTATAACCCCAGTTCCCGGGAGGTGTTTCATAAAAGCGTATCCGATTCTCATTTAGTAAGATTCGTATTTCATCTGCTTCTTCTGGATCCACTCTATCTAATGAAAATATTTTTATTGACATAGATGTTAATATTTTAAGGTTCTGGAGTTGAATAATTTATATTGATTCTGCTTATAAATCCCACTTAGTGAAGAGAAATAGGTTAATGGCAATATTACTCCATCCAGTAAAGTAGTGATCTGGAATAACGACGACTGAGCGAAATACAGTCTCATTTACAAGGACATTTCTTTGGCATCTGTCATTTCCATGCCCCGAAAAACTTTTTCTTTTAGTTTATAAAGTTCGGTAACAAATTCCTGCGCTTTCGATATGTTACCATCCACATAGAGTTGTTCCATATTATGGACGACTTCATAGATATCGGGGAATCCCATGTTTCCGGCGACACCTTTAAAGTTATGTAGCAGTAAACGCAAGTTTTTATAATCTTTTTGTTCAAAGGCCAAATCAATTTCTTCAATTCTTAAAGAGATGTCCGGAATAAAGTTTCTGACGACCTTGGTGTAAATTCTTGGGTTATCTCTGAAAATCGTGGATATGATTACGTCGTCTTGTGCTTCATTTTCGCCACGAACAATGGCTTCTGGTCGATGTTCTGTGCTTGAAACTTGGGTCAGGTATTTCTTTACAACATTTTTTAGTGCGAGTTCATCAAGCGGCTTTCTGAGAAAACCTTGGCAACCCACCTCAAGGCATTTCTCCTCTTCGTTTTGAATTACATTTGCTGATAGAACAACAATTGGGTGTTTGTATCCCTGTTCTCGCATGGCTTTTATTGCATCTATGCCACCCATTACCGGCATTTGCATATCCATAAACACCAGTTCGTAAGGTTTTTCGCTGGTTTTTTGTAAAGCGACTTTGCCGTTCTCAGCAATTTCAACATTGGCACCCATTTCTTCCAATATCAAGCCGATTAACACCTGGTTATCAGTTACATCTTCAACCAATAAAATGTCACCTTTAACAAATGCGTTGTGTTGATTCTCTCCGCTGTCATCATGTGCTGGTGCAGGTATATTGTTCAGTAATTGCAACGGCTGTGTTTGTGAAATAGATAAAGTGAAACGACTGCCTTTGCCCAGTTCAGTCTCTACGGTAATATCACCGCCTAACATATTGGCTAATTTTTGCGAAATTGACAGCCCCAGGCCAGTGCCACCATATTTTCGTGTTGTCGAAGTATCCGCCTGAGTGAACTTGGAAAATACAATTTTTGCTTGCTCTGCTGTCATGCCAATACCAGAGTCGCTGACTGAAAAATACACGATATTTTCATTAACATCACAACTAACATCAATGTTTACGAAACCATCTGAGGTAAACTTTATGGCATTTCCACAGAGGTTTATCAGTACTTGTTTTATACGCAATGCATCTGAATATATTTGATCGGGCAGAGGAAATTGATAATGGATATTAAAATCAATATTCTTGTCTTCAAGTTTTTGACGAAAAATCTGTTCAATATCATTTGTTATTTCAAACAGTGAGCAGTCATGTTTGTCAACCTCAAATTTTCCGGCTTCGATTTTCGAAAGATCCAGAACATCATTGATGATCTCAGATAAATGTTCACCATTACGAATAATGGTTTCAACGGCGCCGCGGGATTTATCTGTTGTGAGGTTTTTAGATCGCAAGGTTTTGGCAAAACCAATAATTGCGGTAAGCGGCGTTCGTATTTCATGACTCATATTGGCCAGAAATTGTGTTTTCGCGTTGTTGGCTTCTTCTGCGCTGGCAATAGCCTTTTCCAGCCGGGATAATAAAATTCCCATATAGGCAGGGAGTAACAGTAGCCATGCCATGAGACCTATACCTAGTACCTTGTGCTGTTGCCAGAATTCACCGAATGTAATCACCAGAGCAAAACCAATGATGCAGTTGATGTTGGTGAACATCATGTACGAACTGCCAAAGCGCAGCCCACTGGCGAGAATAACAAATAGTAACAGACCGTAAAGTGCAACTTCCTCATAATCACCGACATACATAAATAGACACAAAACAGCCGTGTCTATAAAAACACCGGATATTGCTGCAACCTTGGAATATTTAGGTTTGGTGTAAACAAGTAGAGTAAGAAAAAAACAATAGGCGATATAAACAACACTAACATTCGAGACCATCTCATCAAGTTCACCCATCCAGCCCTGGTGTTGTGCGGTCAAGACAAAAAGCACTATCACCGTATGAATAAAATTTCTGAGTATCGCCTGATCAAGTGTTAATTTAGGTGAAAATTCGAGTTCAAAAAATATTTTTTTATAAAACTTAAACATAAGCTACATGACAAGATGTTTCCAATTACTGAACGGTGTCGATAAAAAATAGCAGTACATATTCATATGATAGGTTGTAATCACCGTAAAGTATAAGTATTCCGCTGGTTATCAAGATATGAGTTCAGGTGAAATTATTGTTTAAATTCCTTTTGCTGATTTATCGTGCAGTTATAAGATAAAAGCAATAACGACAGGAAAGCCAATGTAATTAAATGTACTTCTGAGACATATTTCGCATTTTAAAAAAAATGAGTCCACGTACCAGTACAACACTTCCGCTGGTTTTCGAAACTATTTGCCTAGTGAGGCGTAAGATACTGGCGCAATTTCGTGGTATTTGGTTGTTAGTGCTATGTAGCATTCACTACACAACAATCATTACCGGTGCGAATATTACAATATAAAAATTTATAAGCCATTGATTGTATGAATAAATATCAGTGGCACGCGGGTTGCTCTCAATACATTAAGCGATATACGAGCGATCTGATGTCAATGAAAACGACAAGCAAAGACAAGCAAATTCCAGTTATTGATGATACTACTCTGCGTGATGGTGAGCAGTCCGCTGGCGTTTCTTTTCACCTTTATGAAAAACTAGATATTGCCAATCAGCTGGATATATTGGGTGTTCCAGAGTTGGAAATTGGTATCCCCGCCATGGGCGAGGAAGAGCGGGAGAGCATTCAGGCGATTGCTTCTATGGGGCTTAACGCCCGTTTACTTGTTTGGTGTCGCATGCACGAACTGGATTTGCAAGCCAGTGAAAATCTTAATGTGGATATGATTGATTTATCCATTGCCATATCTGATCAACACATTAACAACAAATTACATCGTGACCGAAACTGGGTTTTGAAACGTATCGATTATTTTGTCAAACAAGCGCTGGATATGGGCTTGGACGTTTGTGTGGGTGGCGAGGATTCATCACGTGCAGATATGAACTTTTTACTGCAGGTGATTGAAGCAGCACAAAAAGCCGGTGCTCGACGTTTCCGGTTTGCTGATACCGTCGGTATTATGGAGCCATTTACGGTATTACAAAAAATCCGCAAGTGCGTACGTAGTAGTGACATGGAAATTGAAATGCATGCTCACGATGATATGGGCCTGGCAACTGCGAATACACTGGCAGCCGCAAAAGCCGGCGCCACTCATTTGAATACAACAGTGAACGGTTTGGGTGAAAGAGCCGGTAACGCACCATTGGAAGAGATTGTTATGGGTTTGCGTCATTTGTATGATATGGATACCCATATAAATATGATTGAGTTTCAAAATCTGTCCAAAACAGTAGAACACGCTTCCGGGCGATTTCTATCTCCACAAAAAAGCATTGTTGGTCAGTCTGTTTTTACCCATGAATCTGGCATCCATGTGGATGGTATTTTAAAAGATCAGGCAAATTATGAAGCTGTTAAACCTGCAGAACTGGGAAGGCAGCATCAAATCATTCTCGGCAAGCATTCTGGTACCCACGCCGTCCAAAATGTTTATTCACGATTGGGTTATTTGTTGGATAAATCTCAGGCTGGGCAATTATTAAACGTGATTCGCGAATTTGTTAAACAGACAAAAAGCTCGCCTGATGATGAAAAACTGATAGACATATATCAAAGTATGACGTTTGCTGATACTTCTCAACCAATAAGTAATCAGCTAGTCGAAGTGCAAGTGTAGCGAGGTGGATAGCGTGGAAATAAATAAAAAAAGTATATCACTAAGCTTGGTGCAACAAATACGGGAAGACATCAAATGTGTTTTCCAACGTGATCCGGCAGCAAGAAACAGTTTCGAAGTTGTTGCAACCTATCCAGGTGTGCATGCACTTATTGCCCATCGTATTTCGAATAAAGCCTGGAATAGAGGCTGGCGTACGGTAGCTCGAATTATTGCATTTATATCACGCACCATCAGTAATATCGATATACACCCCGGAGCCACAATCGGTCACCGTTTTTTTATTGATCATGGTGCAGGTGTTGTTATCGGTGAAACCGCCATTGTGGGTGATGATGTTACGCTTTATCACGGAGTGACCTTAGGTGGTACCAGTTGGAATAAAGGCAGGCGGCATCCAACGCTGGAAGATGGTGTGCTGGTGGGTGCGGGTGCAAAAATTCTGGGACCAATTACGATTAAGCGAAATGCGCGAGTTGGGGCAAACTCAGTTGTCGTAAAAGATGTTCCACCTCATCGAACTGTTGTTGGAATACCTGGAAAAATTGTTCAGCTTAAAGAAGCGGGTGAGCTTAATCCATTTGGCATCGATTTAAATCATCATTTAATTCCAGATCCAGTGGGTCGCGCCATGTCATGTTTAGTCGACCGGATTTCGTTATTGGAAGAAAAACTGGAACAGGTAAATTCAAATGAAACAATCAAACGAAATGACGATTGTAATGAATGTGAAGCCAATGATGTTTGTGAACCTGATGGAAGTGAACCAAAAATGTATGAAGTAAGGAAAGTTTCGTGAGGTTTTAGTGATGGATTTGCATGATTTTGAAGGACAGGAATTATATTTTGACGAGCATATGTCAGAGGAAGTGGCTGAATTAATCAATAATGCCTCTCTTCAATATGGTACGCCAGAAGCAGAACAATCTTTATTGAGTGCTTTTTTTCTTGCACCGGATAATTTCAGTGTGTTGGTTGCTTTGTATCGATATTATTACTATCAGCATCAATTGGAAAAAGCGCTTGTCATTGCGAATCACTCACTACGTTTTTCTGGGCAACGCGTGCAGTTCCCCAAAAGCTGGCGCGGTTTAACGATGGACCATGTAGGCGCTGGTGCAATCCTTTCCATGAGCATGGTTCGGTTTTATTTGCTGGCATTAAAAGGTGCTGGTTTCATTAATATGCGATTACATCGATTTATCGAAGCGGAAGCCATGTTAGCAAAAGTGGTGGAGCTTGATGCCTCAGATAGATTGGGTGCGACACCTTTATTAAAGTTTGCCAGAGAACACCTGGCTGATGATGAATCCCAGCCGGCTAAAGCGGTAGAAGTTTGATATTAAATCCATAGGAGATAAAGATGGAAGAACTAACACTTGATGAAGCATTGGAAGAACTTTCTTCAGCCGAAGATTTTCTGGATTATTTCAACGTAAGCTACGATCAGAAAATTGTGCATGTTAATCGTTTGCACATATTACAACGTTTTCACAACTATTTGAAAGACGCCGAAGATTCAATTCCTTCAGATGAAGAACAGTGCCGTAAAGTCTACAGATCATTGTTGGAAACGGCATATAATGATTTTGTGGAATCGGATGCATTAACAGAAAAAGTCTTTAAGGTTTTTCATATGCATGGTCCACAGTCCACATTTGTATCACTTGACGAAGCATTTAAATAATGGAATTTCGACCTGAATACGACTTCGGGGATGTGGTAAGGCTCACTCGTAATGTTCGAAATGACGGCACATATCCTGGTAAGGAAATTGGTGAATTTTTAGTTAGGCGAGGCAGTGTTGGGCATGTTTTGAGTGTCGGCACTTTTCTCCAGGACCAATTGATTTACACCGTGCATTTTATGGATGCTGACATGAAAGTGGGGTGTCGTGGCGAAGAGCTAATCCCCGTTGATGCGCCATGGAATCCACCTCTATTCGAGTTCAGGGAAAAAGTGGTTTCTACACGGATTTTGGCCATCAATGGTGAGGTGCTGGTCAATGTTGATGATGAAGGTGAGGTGCTGAAGGCCTTTAAAGAAGGTGACGAAATGGCAACTTATCATGTTCGTTTTCCAGGAAGAACATTGTTAGTTCCTGAAAACTGTTTGAAAAAACGCGATAATCTCGAATCTTCAGATGATGGCATGGAAAAGGTGGAGAACGCAGTGCAGTAAAGAGGTGTTTTATGGAATCTAGTATAGAAATGAAAAATATAAAGCCGGATTTGCGCTATTCACTTCTGCGTACTTCTTTGGAAAAATTTGAAAAAAATCCCAACGAGTTATCCGTTGACAATCTCAAAGCTGTTCTCACACAAGTCGAGAAAGAGCATCAAATACAAGCTAAAATACTTTCCAGCGACGAAGCCAGAGGCATTATTCTGACAGATGAAGCTGTCGATCGCACGTATCAGGAGATCAGCGCTCGGTATGAAAATCAAGAAGATTTCGCACAGGACTTGAGTAAAAATAATCTGAATGAGCAACAGTTAAAGAGTTCTCTTTTACGTGAGTTACAAGTGGAAACCGTGTTGGAGCGCGTAACCTCGAGATCTGCAGAGGTTACTGATGTGGATGTGATGATTTATTATCATATGCACATGAAGCAAATGAAGAAACCGGAAACACGTAAGTCCCGACATATTTTAGTGACTGTTAACGAAGAAATTGCCGATAATAATCGTGATGCTACTTATCAACGAATCAGTGAAATCCTGGAAAAACTGAGAAAGAAGCCGAAAAAGTTTGCTGATTATGCAATGAAGTATTCTGAATGCCCAACTGCGCTAAAAGGTGGAGAGCTGGGCAATGTAACTCAAGGATTGCTTTATCCGGAGTTGGACAAGGTTTTATTTAAACTCGGTGAAAAACAACTCAGCCCTATTGTGGAATCTCCCATGGGTTTTCATATTCTGTATTGTGACGAAATTCAAAAGCCTGAAATGCTTTCAATCGCGGAAGCAACTCCTTCAATAAGAAATCTTCTCGAAGAACGACGTAAAAAAATCTGTCAACAAACGTGGTTATCAAAAATACTTGCAGGTGAAAACAATGACTGATACGGATAAGCACTGTTCCTTTTGTGGTGAAGTACAAACGCCAACTGCGCCATTGATTGCAGGCGCAGAAGGTCACATATGTGAAGCGTGTGTAAAACTGGCAAATCAGGTGGTTTCTAGTTGGGGACGCAAACGATCTTTACCAGAGTTACATACAAAATTACCTAAACCAAAAGAAATGAAGGCCAAACTTGATGAATACATCATCGGTCAGGATATTGCCAAAGAAATTCTTTCAGTGGCGGTATATAACCATTTCAAACGTTTTTACTATGATGCGCCTTCGGAAAAATCAGTTTGCAATTTGGATGGTGATGTGGAAATTGGAAAGTCCAATATTTTGCTGATTGGATCAACCGGCACAGGTAAAACATTGCTGGCCAGCACGTTGGCAAAAATCGTTGGTGTGCCATTTGCTATTGCCGATGCTACAACTTTAACCCAGGCTGGATATGTCGGTGAAGATGTGGAAAGTATTCTGGTGCGTTTGATGGATGTTGCCGAGGGTAATGTAGCGCGCGCTGAATGGGGAATTGTGTATATCGATGAAATCGATAAATTGGCGCGTAGCAGTGAGGGCTCCACGGGTGTACGAGATGTATCCGGTGAAGGTGTTCAGCAAGCCCTATTGAAACTTATCGAAGGTGCAGAAATAAAAGTGCCAATGAAAGGCCGTCGCCGAGAAGGTGGTGAAGATATTATGCTGGATACGAAAAATATTCTTTTCATTGCTGGCGGCGCTTTTTCCGGACTGGAAGATATTGTTGATCGACGTATGACGATAGATCAGACAGTCATTGGTTTTCAAGCCACGCTGGAAAAAGAGAAAGATGAAAAACTGCTGCTCTCAGAAGCGCTGAGCGAAATTCAAATTGAAGACCTGCGTCGATTCGGATTAATTCCTGAATTTATTGGGCGATTGCCTGTCATTGCAGCACTCGATCCATTAGATGAAGAAACATTGGTTAGTATACTCACCAAACCACGTAATGCACTTTTGAAACAATATACCAAATTGTTTTCTTACGAAGGAATTGAGCTAGAATTTACCGAAGAAGCAATTCATCAAATCGCTCGAAACGCTATGAAAAAAAATACAGGGGCGCGTGGTTTGCGTGGCGAGTTGGAAAAAATTCTACACAAACCCATGTTTGAATTACCATCGCTGGAAAAGTCTGTGGTTGCAACCGTTGACGAAAAAGTGGTTGCTGGCGAACAGGAAGTTATCACAACGGAAATTGATAATAAAAATCCCAAATCTAAAGCATTAGTATCTGCCTAAAATCCGATGACGAAAAAAAGTAGATCTATCATAATGTAGTAGATCTACTTTAAAAATTATTCTGAAAACTAAAATTTAAAAATAAACACTAAAGTTGCAATTGAACCAAACCGGCATTTAATGATTGTGCCTGTTCTTCCTGTGTTTTCAAGGTTAAGCCCAATGCATGGAGTTTGCCGCTGGTCAGCTCGTTTTTAAAAAGCGCTAGTATCGCTTGTTGTCGTTGTAGAGTGCGTTGACCGGAAAAAGCATCACTAATAATATAAAGCTCAAAGCTGCAATCTTCTCCCGAAATATCAATAACAGCATCGGGATAGTTTTCGGTAATTCGACTGAGGATATCTTCTTCGTTCATTTTTTAAAGTCCATGATTATACTACAGCTTGTTCCAGCATAGGCATGAGTTCACCATTGTTAAGCATATCTTCAATGATGTCACTGCCACCGATAATTTCACCCTTGATAAACAACTGTGGGAAAGTAGGAAAGTTGGAAACTTCCGGTAACTTTTCCATAATAAAAGGTGCTGCCAACACGTTTACATACGCGAAGTTGATTCCGGTGGACTTCAGCAACCCGGATGCTTTCTGAGAAAAGCCACATTGAGGTAAATCAGGTGTACCTTTCATGTAAAGAATGACCGGATTTTCCACAAGTTGTTGATTGATCTTATCTTCTGTTTTCATTTTTCATCCTCTGAGTTGTAATGATTTGTCTAATTTATAGATGTTCAGCAAATGCTGAGCCAAGCATGAGGGGGTAGATAAGTTGTTGAATAATTAGGAAATTAAACTATGCATATGAAATTTGTTTTGTAGCATTCAAAACAAAAATACAAAGTTCTACAAATTGCTAAGACGTCTTAGATGATTGGGATATTCAAGAGGCATCTTGAAAGTTTTAGATGCACTTTCTCTGTCTTTAAAAGGGAATGCTACGGCAACGATAACCAAATATGGTGACTCTCGATGGCAAGCCAAGGCTTGTTGGAAAGGCTATGCAATCACCACTCGAACTTTCGATACAAAAGCTCAGCGTTGGGCGCACATGAATGTATTCATCCCGTCTTTCAGATTGCAAACTGGCCCTGAGTATAGCAAAAAATGGTAGTTTGAACTCCGAAACTTGAGATTTTGAGTTAAGACAGAACTAGTCAAAATGAATATCGTATTTCGTGCTATGTCCGCCGCCTGTTTGTTTTAGTGCGCCAATTTCAGATAAATATTGAAGATCACGCGTGGCGGTGGCTTTTGAGGTTTTAGTGATGACGATGTATTTTTTTGTGCTCATACCACCCTCAAATTCTTGCGGTCCCTCACCAAGTATGCGCAGAACTACTTTTAGTTGTCGATCATTAAGTTGATGCTTGAAGCGATCAAAGAATTTGGTCTTCATTAAAATAAAATCAATCTTTTCTTCAGTTCTTGCCTGAGCTTGTAGTGCTGTATTTGCAAAATAATTGATCCATCTTGTTATTTTATTTGATCTTTGTGCCGTTTTTAGGGCTTCGTAGTAGTCTTTCTTATTGGCTTCAATAGTTTCAGATAGGCTGAGAAGTGTAGGGCGACCAAGTCCCTGAGACAAAGCTTTTTCAGAGATGGCGCGGCCAATACGGCCGTTGCCGTCTTCAAATGGGTGGATGCTCTCAAAATATAGATGTGCAACGGCTGCGCGCACGACTGGATTTTTGATCTCAATTTTTGCACCTGGTGCTGTGTTATTAAACCAGACTATGAAGTTTGTCATCTCACTTGGCACTCGCTCTGAGGGCGGAGCCTCGAAATGAACTTTCCATTTGCCAACGGGGCCAGAGATAATCTGCATGGGCTCTTCATGTCTGCGCCACGCGCCTATTTCCATGTGTCTGCGGCCGAACATCAACATTTGGTGCCAAGCGAAGAGCTTTTCTTCTGTCAGTATTTCTTTAAAACTTTCTCGAACGTCAACCATTAAAGCTGCTGCGCCTTTAGCTCGGTGATCCAATACTTGTGTTGGGGTGATATCTAAGCCTAGATTATGGCGAATAGAAGACATGACATCCGAACGGCTAAGGTATTCCCCTTCAATTTCCGATGTTTTGATTGTCTCAGAGACCATAAGATCTAGAAGAGCTTCTGTTTGGGTGGAATCTGGAAGGCTTTTCAAAATACCGCTGACATGGCCGGTTTTCTCCGCGAAATTAAACAAAACATCCTGAATTTCAGAGGTGTCGTATTTAAAGAAGGGCCAATCCGCCTGTTGCCAATTATATTTCATGAGTTAAATATGAATCATAATCGGCGCAAATATAAGTAGCATTTGAGTCGATAATAAAGGCTAATCGGCTCAAGAAAGGATGGCCTTGTTTACATCAGGGCTAAGATTTGGGACACAATGGGACACTTTAGCTCAATAATGAGAAGCGACGTGCGGGATTTAGTTATGCATCGTAGGGCAATATAAGTAACGGGAGCTCCAATTAATTCTTAATTAAAACATATGGTTGGGTCAGGATTGGCCAACTACGAACCAGATATTCCCAGGTTCGAATCCCTCAAAATGCGACTCAATGCCTAATACAAGAATCTACAGTTTTTCTCGTTTACCCAATTAATGTTCGCATGTTTACCATAACTCGGAAGTAACAACGGGAAGTGGACAATGCAGACAGTCAAAATTAATCGAGAAGCACTCTATCAAATGGTTTGGGAGGAGTCGATCACCAAGGTCGCTAAGCGATATGGTTTGTCAGGTGTTGGTTTAGCTAAGAGCTTCAAACGGCGTAATGTTGGCGATTTCGTTTGGATGGTTGAGGGCTGACAACTAAATTATCTTGTTTTTTGAACTGTTCGAGCCAGTTATGGACATCTTTCTTGCCCCACAAGCGAGTGCGGCTCCCTGGAACCTGAATACGGACTGGTAGAGGATCGCCTTGATAGATTTTGCCGCGCAACCGTGATAGTTAGATGCCGAATAAGGCGGCTATATCTTCGTCTGAATAATATTCTTCTGTCATCGTTTGATACCGTTGGTTGTTGATTGGTGTTAATGCTAGTGAGTCAAATAACAGTTTTCAGCAGTTAATTTTTCTCCGGTAAAAAAATTATTTTGCCTTATGACTCATGTTCGTCTCATTTATTAATAAATGGTGAGTCGAAAATAAAAGTAAATAATCTCTAGGATAGCGGGATGTTGGCTGTCGTTTTATACCCAATTTTCCAGTCTAAGCCCAGGTGCACGTTCGAATTCTTTTAGATTGTTTGAGACAAGAATAAAACCGTTGGCGCGGGCATGACCTGCAATCATCATGTCGTAGGGGCTAATAGGTTTACCGATGCGGTATAGCTCGGCTCTAAGCTGACCAAAGTGTTCCGCGGCATGATGATCAAAGGGCATAACGTCCAGTCTGGCGATAAGCCCCTCAATATCGGCAAGGTTTCGTTCTGGTTGTGATGAGCATTCAGCACCATAGATTAATTCACCGTAGGTGACGGAAGAGATACACATCTGGTTATCGTGCCTTTTAAAGGCCTCACGCAGCTGGGAAGGGCGGTTTTTGATGGTGTAGATGACGATGTTGGTATCCAGCATGTATTTGATCATGCTCACAAAGCCTCGCGCTCTTGGTCAGCAGGTTGTTCTCTACTGAGCATGAAATCGTCTGATGTGCCTGGGCCATCAAACCACTGATCCCAAGATTCTCCGGCTGGCGTAATAATCCGGGTGTTGCCGACAGCGACAATGTCGACTTTAGTAATGGAGTCGGGTAGTGCGACTGCTTTGGGTAATCTGACAGCTTGGGTTTTGTTGCTTTTAAAAACTGTGGTGTGGGTGGTGCTCATAAGACTCTCCTTGAATATACAAGAGGTATATTCATTATATCGGCGTAATTGGATATATCAATAGGATATCCAAACATCTTTGGTGTTGAGTCATTTACTTGGGAGTCGAAATTTGGGGCACAATGGGATACTACGAACGAGTTTGAATAGTATTGAACGATATCGAGCAATTTCGATTAGTTAATAAAAACAATAGCTTAGTTATTAAGTTGTTGTTTTAAAAAGTGATTTGGCAGGCCTTGAAACCCGTTGAGGGTAAAACTTCCCAGGGTTCAATAAATTTGCCTGGAGTAAATTTAAACGCGAATTAGCGTGCTCGGAGGGCTGAGGCCGGGACGGCCGACGTGAGTCCTTGCCTCTCCACCATACACAAAAAGAAAAGGCTATCCTTTATGGATGTTTTTTTTGTGCGTTTTTTCTTCCTATCTATCCTGTAATCTATCACTGAAAATTTGTCGGAAATTTATTCAGATTTAGTTGATCGAGCCTATAACTTATTGAGTCGATTAGCTCTTCAGGCGAAATTGATAAGTTTACTGAAAAATAATCAGAGAATTTATTGGAAATCTCATACAAAAAGGTGTTTAATATTAAATATTGGGAAAATAATCCCAATATTGAAGGTTTGCTCAAATAATAAAAGCTACAGGGCAAGGAAGCCGGATTTAATTGATGTTTTTGTTGTCAATGGTTTTAGTAAAACTGACAACGATTAATTAAAAAAGGTTTTTATAAAAATACTTAGCCGCATCGGGGCAGTAATTGATTTCTAACGATCATTTTTTTTGCAAGTAGACTAATAACAATAAAGTGCTTGCAGATTGTTGGAGAGTTTCTTTTTTGTCCTTGTGTGGCTAACTTTTTCTTTACCAGCCTTATCAGGAAAAGGACATCCCCATGAGTGAATTAACAGCCACGAGTTCTCTGGCTAAACCTCCTGTAGAAACACAATCTGCACAGCCTGTTCAAGCAACAATCAAGAAAAGAAAAGCTGGTATTTGGGAGCAGTCATTGCTGATGCTAGGTGGCGTTATCATTTATTTTGGCTGGCTTAATCGCGCTGAAGAGTGGTTTGATGCGGAATCAGGCTGGGGTTACGCGTTGGGAATTATTGGTGGTTCGTTCATGTTAATACTGATGCTGTATCCGCTCAGAAAATATGCTCGATTCATGCGGAATATGGGTGATGTCAGGTACTGGTTTCGTGCACATATGTTCCTGGGGGTAAGTGGCCCCGTCATAGTATTATTTCATTCAAATTTTACCCTCGGCTCGGTTAATAGTAATGTTGCTTTGTTTTCAATGTTGACTGTTGCTTGCAGTGGTCTCATTGGTCGGTTTGTCTATTCTCGCATTCATTATGGTTTATACGGACGCAAAGCTTCATTAATTGAATTGCAAACAGCTTTGCAAAATGCCAGAGAAAAACTTGAAAAGCTGTTGCGCATTTCGTCAGAAGAATTAATGCAACCGCTGACTGTTTTCGAACAACGTTATATGAAGCTGGCTAATAATTATGTTCTCGGTATCCTGATTTTACCTTTATTGCCGTTGGTGTCTTTTTTGGTTTATCTACAATTTCAAAAACGGGCGTCTCTATTTGTGCGGATACGTGTTGTTGAGCGCGCTCTGTCGACAGTGGATGAAATGGATATCAATCAATCATTGAATAATTACGCAAAACGTTACTTGTTGGCGACCAGTAAATATGTTGAATTTATCGTTTATGAACGAATCTTTTCACTTTGGCATATGCTGCACTTACCGCTCTTTATTATCATGATTAGTACCGGTCTTTTTCATGTTTATGCTGTTCATATGTACTAAATAATTAAAGAGTCACTCTAAAGAACTATGCGAGCAGTATTGTTTTTGTTGTTAATGGCGCCAGCATTTGCTTGGGCTGCCCCTTTTGATATTTTTTTAATGCCCGGTGAATTAATCGAAGGGCACAAAAAATATGAAAAGCAGTGCGAAAAATGCCATGAGCCTTTTGACAAGCAGGAGCAGAATCAACTATGCCTGGATTGTCATAAAAAAGTTAAACAAGATGTGGTCAATAAAAAGGGTTATCACGGAAAAAGCGAGCAGGTTAAAGACAAGCGATGTAAGTTTTGCCATACCGATCACATAGGAAGAAATGCAAAAATTGTTGAGTTGGACGAGCATGCATTTGACCATCGCCAAACAGATTTTAAATTAAAAGGCGCACATCAGAAAATAAACTGTAGTCAATGCCATGTAAAAGATAAAAAATTCCGCGAAGCAAAACATGAATGCATTGCTTGTCATAAAAAAGATGACGTGCATAAACGACGAATGGGCAATAAATGTCAGGACTGTCATTCAGAAAAGTCTTGGAAAAAAGCAGAGTTTGATCATGATGAAACCGACTTCAAACTCAAAGGCAAACACAAAAAGGTATTATGCGCCGACTGTCACCCTAATCAGCGTTACAAACGCACTCCCACACAATGTGTAGATTGTCATAAGGTACAAGATGTGCATCTGGGAGATATGGGTAAAAAATGCTACAAATGCCATAGCTCAGAAAAATGGAAAAAAATATTATTTAATCATGATAAGGAAACAAAATTTAAATTACGCTTTCGACACGCAAAATTGTCTTGTTCCTCCTGTCATAAGAAGAATGCCTATAAATTCAAATTAAAAAAGAAGTGTTTTTCCTGCCATGAGGCAGATGACAAACATAATAAACTGTATGGCAAAAAATGCGCAGACTGTCATAAAGAAAAAAGTTGGGATGAAGTGAAGTTTGATCACGACATCGATACCGATTACAAACTCATTGGTGTCCATAAAGACATCGAGTGCAATAATTGTCATTTTGGTGATTTATATAAAGATAAAGTTAATACCCAATGCCAGGGCTGTCATGTGATTGACGATGTACACAATGGAAAACAAGGTAAGAAATGTGACACTTGCCATAATCCATCTGGTTGGTTAAAGAAAATGAGTTTTGATCATGATTTAACAAATTTTCCTTTGATTGGATTGCACGGAATTACCGCTTGTGAACGTTGTCACATCTCAACAGAATACAAATTAAAAAATCACAGTTGTTATGCCTGTCATGAAATCGATGACACACATAAGCTGAAGCTGACATCGTTGTGCGAAACATGCCATAACCCGAACGATTGGCAGATATGGGTGTTTTCTCATAACGATCAAACAGATTATAAACTTGATGGTGCACACAAAAATTTAAAATGCGAAGCTTGTCATCAAGAACCGATAGAAAAAGAAGAAGAAATTGTCTTATCCGACAATTGCGAAGCCTGTCATGCGATTGATGATGTTCACTCCGGGCAGTTCGGTAAATTTTGTGATAAGTGCCATACCACTGAGTCGTTTAAAGATATCACTATAGGGATTCACTAGAGGGCACCTCCGGAAGTAGAATTAAAGTGCGCTGATTACGTTAAAACCAAACTCAAAATGCTCATTTACTGCAGTAAACTGCGCTTATTCGTTTGATTTTTCCTTGCCATTATCTTATCACTTTAAATCAATTTCCTGAGGCACTCTAAAGTTCATCGACTTGAGTGGCATTCTCATATAAGAAGAAAAGCAGGGAAACTTACCCAAGATCATGACATTCGGGAAGCACCCTGATGGTTTTGGGGTTGGAATGAATGTGAAAATCAAAGCAGCAAAATTTCTAAGAACATTATTGACTTGGTATCTCTTAATCTTTTCAGTATTGTTGTTGCCAGTTAACGCTCAGGCAATTCAATCGATCAATGATAAGGAATTTGATCATTTTGGCACTGGCTTTCCATTAAATGGAGTGCATGCTCGTGTTAATTGTGAATCTTGCCATGTGCGTGGTGTTTTTAAAGGTACACCAACCTCTTGCAAAGGGTGTCATGATAGTGCAAGTTCAGTTTCCGCGTCGCGTAAACCCATTAATCATATCCCCACTTTTTCAGCCTGTGAAGAATGTCATACCGAAAGTAGTTGGCAAGATATTTTAAATGTTCACTCAGCTGAAGCATTAGGCCGTTGCATAACTTGTCACAATAGTATTCAAGTGATAGGTAAATCAGTCCAGCATGTGGCCACAACAAATGAGTGCGATGCCTGTCACGGCACCTATGAATGGGATGTTGATCGTATGGATCATGACCTGATTTCTGTAGAATGTGCCTTTTGTCATAATGGGCAGGTAGCGCGAGGAAAGTCCGCGCAACACATAGCCAGTCTTAATGATTGCCAGGATTGTCATGATACCCGTCGATGGCAGGTGACTAACGTCAATCATGATGCGGTGACGGGTGTTTGCCAAAGTTGTCACAATGCCATAATTGCTACCGGAAAATCGCTCAATCACATTCAATCTGCCAGTAATTGCGTAGATTGCCACACGCCAAATTCCTGGAGTGTTGAAAGAGTTGATCATGCATCCGTTAGAGGTGCTTGTGAAAGTTGCCATAACGGTACGCAAGCGCAAGGTAAATCCGCAACTCATATCAATAGTCTAAACACATGTAATGATTGTCATACGACAAATAATTGGGAGCCATTGAGAGTTGATCATGGTTCGGTAATTGGGGTGTGTTCTTCATGTCATGAAAAATCTCCCGACCACATAAACTCGCTCGATACTTGTGATGATTGTCATTCCACCAATAGCTGGGAAACCAATCTTGTTGATCACAGTGCGGTTATCGGCAGTTGCAATACTTGCCACCAAAAACCAGTAAATCATATCGAATCCAGTAACGATTGCGGGGATTGTCACTCCACGATTAGTTGGGAGACGGATGTTGTCAATTAATAAATATATTCTTTTAGTGACAAGAAGTGATGAGTAGATATTTAAAAAAACTTTTACTGATATTAGCTCTCGGTTTGATGTTTTTACCTCAGCAACCTATGGCCGAGCAAAATAGCAGTCCATTCAAAAAAGTTAAGCTGCAATTAGTCGATTATCCGTATGTGATTAGCATCAATAATACCTCAAGACAGTTAACTAAGAAAAGTTTGGGCAAAATTGATTTTTTAAAGAATTATTTTTTATATGAATTGCCCGTTCAAGTTGATGGGAAACGTGAAATCTATCTTAGAATCGGTTTTTTTTCTTCAAGAGTGTTAGCGTCACAAGCACTTGAAAAGCTAAATGCCACTAACGACAGAGGTTTTGAAGCGGAAATTCTTCCTGTGCAAAAACGGGAATTCAGATATTTGAGTAGCTGGGTGAAAAGCAGAAAAGTAAAAGAATTTCAGGCAAACGGTACACCGAACAACACCCGCCTGCTTGCAATGATGGAAGAAGCTCGCCAGGCAATGGTGAAAAATGATTATCATATAGCAATAACTCGTTATAGTGAGGTGGTGAGTTATGAGACTACTGACTTTTTTCAAGCTGCTCTGGAGTATCTGGGTTTGGCGAGAGAAAGAAACAAGCAGTTTGCTCAGGCCAGAGAGGAGTACGAAAGGTATTTACGTTTGTATCCTGAAGGTGATGGTTCAGAGCGGGTGCGACAGCGGTTGATAGGTCTGGTTTCGGCGACGATGACACCGAGAAAAAAACTGCGTAAAGCAAGACGGAACGCTCAAATAACCGGTTGGCAGAGTTTCGGGAGTTTTTCACAATATTATCGTCGTGATACTTTGTTTGATGAGTCATTGAATGATGATGCACTTATTTCTGGCGCTTACTCCAGTTTTTTCTATTCAACAAAATTAAGAACACGCAGCTATGATTTAAAAAATCGGATTTCCGTTAGCCATAATTATGATTTTGAAAGTGATGAAGACAATGCCTTGTTAAAAGTCTCTACACTGTATTCAGAAGCTAATTTTCGTCGTCTTAAAATGTCGAGCCGAATTGGTCGGCAAACTCAAAATACCAGTGGTGCGTTCGGTCGCTTTGATGGTGCGGTCCTCAGTTATCACTATAAACCCAATATTTCAGTGCGGGCGATTTCGGGTTATCCGGTGGAGTTTGGTTCCTACGATCAAATTCAGACCGAAAAACGGTTTTATAGTTTTAATTTGGAAATTGAATCATTGTGGAAAAAGTTCGATTTTAATTCCTATTTTATTACGCAGTTTGCGGGTCAGCTTTTAGATCGCCGAGCGCTAGGATTTGAGCTTCGACACTTCAGTAAAAACAAAACAATGTTCAGTAGTATCGATTACGACGTACATTACCAGGTTATGAATAATTTTGTGTTAAATGCCAGTTATAAAATAGTTAAAAATAATTCGCTTGGTATTTATTTGATTCATCGAAAAAGCCCATTACTGACGACAAGTAGTGCGTTGCAGGGGCAATCGGTTGATTCGCTGAAGGCGCTCTCAGAACAATATACTGACGATGAAATTTCCGATCTGGCGGAAGACCGCACTGCAGAATACAACTCGATTACATTCACCTGGAGTCAGAAGCTTCGAAAAAATCTTCAATGGAATCATGACTACACGCTCTCAGATTTAAGCAGCACCTCCGCGTCGGGCGATGTGTTGTCTGTCGAAGGCACTGGCTTGGAGCATTTTATTTCCACCCAACTCATGGTCAATGGTTGGTTGAAAAAAAATGATGTCACAATCGTAGGTTTACGTTATGCAAGTTTATCCACCAGTGATCGAATCACAATGAATTTTTTACGACGTGATATTTTTACGCCGAAAACACGGCTAAGCAGTAAGCTTCGTTTAGATTACCAGTCCAGGACGGACGATAGTGTTATTTACACCATAAAACCCTCAGTTTCGGGTAATTATCGAATGAGTAAGCGTTATAAATTTGAAGCGGAGTTCGGTATAGAGCAAAAAATTCGAAAACAGTCGCTTGATCCCGGTAGTGAAACGAATTTGTTTTTTTTACTCGGATACCTGGCTCAGTTTTAAGTTCTGTGTAAATCTTTAAAAGATAATGAATAGTGTAATTGCAATGAGTTACGAACTACAAGAAATTCTATTTTACCTTATACCCATGTTGTTGGTATTTATTTTCTATGGCCTACATTATCAAAAGCGTAATCGAACCAACATAAGTCAGATGGAAAATTCCATAAAGACAGGTTTAACTGAGCCAGCATCACTGCATCCTAAAATTAACTATAACTGGTGTTCCGGTGCGGGTGCTTGTGTTAAAACGTGTCCGGAGAATAACGTATTAGGCTTAATTAATGGAAAAGTCGAGTTAATCAATCCCAGTAAATGTATCGGTCATGGCGCTTGTAAAGTTGCTTGCCCAATGGATGCGATTAGTTTGGTTTTTGGTACAGAAAAGCGAGGTGTGGAAATTCCGGATCTGGCGGAAGACTTCCAAACCAATGTGCCGGGAATTTATATCGCAGGTGAGCTTGGCGGAATGGGATTGGTTCGCAATGCGATTATTCAAGGTACAAAGTCAATCGATGCCATAAGCAAAGCCGTTCATAGTAATAAGAATAACATACTTGATGTGTTTATTGTTGGCGCAGGCCCTTCGGGTTTTGCTGCTTCATTACGTGCGAAGGAAAAAAATCTGAGTTACGTTACCATCGAACAGGATTCCTTAGGCGGCACGGTTGCGCATTTTCCTCGCGGTAAAATTGTTATGACATCGCCAGTTGATTTGCCTTTGTATGGAACCGTGAAACTTACAGAAACCACAAAGGAAGAACTCATCGAATTTTGGCACGCGGTGGCGGATAAAACCAAAGTTAAAATTCAGTTCCAGGAACGCATGCAAGAAATTCATCCTGCTGATGAAGGATTCAAAATAAAAACCAGCCTGGGTGAATATCACGCAAAGAAAATTCTATTGGCTATTGGTCGAAGAGGCACGCCAAGAAAACTCGGTGTGGTGGGTGAAGATAAAAATAAAGTGGTTTATCGATTGACTGATCCCGCACAATATCGTGGTCAACATGTATTGGTTGTGGGTGGGGGTGATAGCGCTTTGGAAGCTGCACTTAGTATCGCTGATGAGGCGGATACCCATGTGTCCTTGTCTTATCGCAGTGCCTCTTTTAATCGCGCAAAAGAGAAAAACCGTAATAGGGTAGAGCAAGCTGAAGCGTCAGGAAAACTCAATGTTCTATTATCCTCAAATGTGCAAGAGATTTTTGATGACGAGGTGGAAATTGAGCATGAAGAAAAGCGAGTAAAACTGAAGAACGATGCCGTTATAGTCTGTGCCGGCGGTATTCTACCAACGCCATTTTTGAAAAAGCTGGGTATTTCTGTGGAGATGAAGTATGGCACGGAGTAATTTCCCTGTTTTTTTTACTATTCTAAGACATATTAAAAAGTCAGGAATAATACTGGCTTTGGGGCTGGTATTTGTTGTGTTAACTCAAACTGCCCATGTTTATGCGACAGAAAAAGACAAACAAGAATTGTTGGAAGTGAAACAAGCTGTTCGGCTGAAAGATTATGCTGGCGCGAAAAATATTTTGATGTCATTAGCCAATAAGGGGAATGCCGAAGCGCAGTTTCATTTAGGTGTTTTATATCGAAACGGGCACGGCATTTCAAAAGATTATTCAAAAGCGCATGTTTGGCTTGAAAAGGCAGCCATACAACACCACGAGAAAGCACTTTACACATTAGCGATGATGCATTATCGAGGGCAGGGTACAGCAAAAAGTGTTGATAAAGCACGAAAGCTGTTGGTAGAGGCAAAGCAGCTCGGTGATAAAAAAGCGGAAGCGCAATTAAGCGAAATAAATAAACGGGAAAGCAAACAGCCGCTAAATGCCAAAGCCTATGCCATATTTCGTAAAGCTGTTCGTACCGGACGCATGGCAAGCATAAAGCGATTTTTGAAACAAAATATACAAATCAACAAAAAAGACATTAAAGGCTATACATTTTTAATGGAAGCAGTGGAGTCGAGTAAAAATCAGGCTGCGCATTTATTGATTCAACAGGGTGCCGATGTGAATGCCATTAATAAACACGGTGAAACAGCCTTAATGCTGGCCATTAAAAATGACAATCAAGCAATGGCATTGTTTTTTCTTAAACAGGATAGTATACAAAAAATTATTAATCAACGAGATGCCAGAGGGAATAGCGCGTTACTGCTTGCAGCAAAATATAATCAGCCGGAAATTGTGAGCTTGCTTATTCTACGGTCTGCAGAACTACATATCGAGGATTTTAAAAAGCGCGATGCTTTTGATATCGCGGTGGATAGAGGATTCAAAGATATAGAAAAGATGATGGTTCAGGCGGGTTATCGCCAAGACAAAAAAAGTCGTGATATTAAGGCATTTGTGGTACGTGATGATAAGCAAAACGATGAAAATGTTTTGCCCTACGCAGATTGGACTGCATTGATGATTGCATCCTGGCGTAAAGATTATCCTGCAGTTGCCAAACTGATAGATGATACGGTTTTAATCAATCAAACCGACGAGGCAGGCCACAACGCTTTGAGTCGCGCTGCCTGGAAAGGCGCCGATAAAATTGTGCGATTATTGATTGATAACGGTGCTTATATACAGCAAACACAAACCGATGGATCCAATGCCTTGATGTGGGCCAGTAAGCATGGTCATGCTGAAGTAGTTAAAGTGTTGCTGGAAAATGATGCACGTGTTGATCAGCAGCGAAAGGATGGCAAAACAGCATTAATACTTGCAGCTTTGAACAACCAGGCGGTTGTTGCTAATTATTTAATCGATAAAAATGCCGATATAAATCGTCAGGATGAAAATGGTCTCACCGCATTAATGGCTGCGGTAAAGCAAGGTAACCATTTGCTGGTTAAGATGCTACTGTCGAATCAGGCAGATGTGAGTGTTCGTGATAAGCAACAACACAGTGCTTTATGGTATGCCGTTAAACACGGAAAAGTGAACATCTGTGAAATGTTGTTACAGGTAGGCTCTGATCCCAACGAAAAAGATGCGCAAAACAATTACCTGATTTCTATGGCGGTTGATCTTGGAAATTATCAAATGGTTAAAACGTTGATGGAAAACAAAGCAAACATTCACGTGAAAACAACTTATGGTAATAACCCGTTAATTCTTGCCGCAATCAATGGTAGCAAAGCGATTGTGCATGCATTGATTTCAGCCAAAGCTAATATTGAGCATAAAAATACATCTGGCGATACCGCGTTAATTGTTGCCGCCCGTAACGGACACGCCAGTGTTGTTGAGGTTTTGCTAAATGCGGGTGCTAATCGATCGAAAAAGAATAAAAAGCGACAAACGGCAAAAGATATCGCGCATCAAATGAACAATAAGGTGATAATCAGTTTGTTAGAAAATCACCGTCAAAATTCCAGCATATGGCCCTTTTAATTCCGTCCATTAAAAACATCTAACAACTCCAGACACTCTTCTGGTTTTGTTAGTACCTAAAATCGACTTTTCCTCATTTTGTTTAAGATTACATCAAATAAAAGTTAAGTGATTAATTCACACTGAATTTGATGGAAAAGGCAGCGTTTCCTGTGGAGATTTAGCCTGCACTCGAAAAATATTCGTCTACACTAAGTAATACACTTAGTACACAAGGGGGATAAAAGTATTACTTATTGATTCGATAAAATAGATTAGTGCTTATAGCATTTAAAAGTTGACTAAATCGGTTGAATTTTTCACGCATACAATTACCATTGATTAATAATAAAAACTATAAGATGTCAATATAATAGTAAAAATAATAATAACAACAATAAAAACACAACCAAGGGAGGCAACTGTGATTAATGTACTCATTATTAGCAGTTATCGTTTGATTTGCGCCAGTTTGTCTCAAATCATCGACAATGTGTCTGAATTTAACGTTGTTGGTATTGCTGAAGATCTGGCTGATGTACCGCAGTTAGTAACGGAGCATGAAGTTGATGTTGCGTTGTTTGAAGTTTGTTCGCCGGGTATAGAGAGTTTTGATCTGATCAAGAATTTGATTTCGATTAAACGCGATCTAAAAATCCTGATTTTAAGTACTCATGCTGCAGAACCATTGCCTAGCCAATTTCTGCAAGCAGGTGCGAAAGGATTTATTACCAGGCAAGCATCTGTAACCGAAGTGATTAAAGCCGTAAAAGAAGTTGCTGAAGGTCGTCGTTATCTGGGCGTCGATTGTGCTCAGCAAATGGCTTTGGGTAATATGAGTGGAGATTCCAATCCATTCTCATCTTTATCTGCAAGAGAAATGCAGGTCATGATGATGATTACTTCGGGTTGCAAAGTTATGTCAATTTCTGATCAATTGTGTCTGAGTCCGAAAACCATTAATACATATCGTTATCGCCTGTTTTCTAAACTGGGCGTAGATAGTGATGTGTCATTGACGCGTTTGGCGATTCGGCGTGGTTTGATGGAAGCGTAGATATCTCAGGTTGCCTCATTGAGTTTGTCATTGAGGCAACCTGTTTTATATAGAACACAAGGCGCATCTTGATGTGCTATAAAACAAGTGCGAAGTCTGTTGGCTTTTATGCGTAAAACTTTGTCGCGGTATTACATCATCGAACGTTTCCCCGGGGGGGTAAGAAACCTTAATGATAAAAAGACGGGGCTTTGTTACACTCGCAACTGATTTTTTAACGTCCAGATGTTTTCATGTCTCAATTACCTACCGCTATTTTTTTAATGGGCCCTACTGCCTCGGGCAAAACCGCACTCGCCCTGGAGTTGGTTGATCGCTTACCGTTGGAAATTATCAGTGTTGACTCTGCTTTGGTCTATCGCGATATGAACATTGGTACATCCAAGCCTGATGCACAAACGCTAAAAAAGTATCCACATCATTTAATTGATATTTGTGATCCTGCTGAAGCTTATTCAGCCGCGCAATTTCGCGATGATGCTTTACAGCATATGGCAGATATTACTGCACGCGGCAAAATACCTTTACTGGTGGGTGGTACCATGCTCTATTTTCGAGCCTTGAGTGAAGGCTTGTCAGAATTACCATCAGCCGATCCCACAATTCGTGAGAAGCTGGCGCAATACATTAATGAGCACGGTTTGCACGCTTTACATGAGCGTTTGCAGCAGGTGGATCCAGAAGCGGCAAATAAAATACATCCAAATGATCCACAGCGCATTCAGCGCGCGCTTGAAGTCTTCGAAATTTCCGGAATTCCCATTAGTGAGTGGTGGAAAAAAGAAAAATCTGAAAATTTGCCCTATACTATTCTAAAGTTAGCAGCGAACACCAGCGATCGTGCTTTATTACATCAACGTATCGAAAAACGGTTTGCTGAAATGTTGCAAGCGGGTTTTGTTGACGAAGTGGCAAAGCTTCGCTCAAGAAATGATCTGGATTTAAATAAACCCTCCATGCGCTCTGTTGGCTATCGACAAGTATGGCAATATTTGGACGGTGACATGGATTACGAGCAAATGCAAATCAAAGGCGTGGTTGCAACACGACAATTGGCGAAAAGACAGCTTACTTGGTTACGCTCTGAACAAGATTTGATCTGGATAAACACAAACCAAAAAGATTTTTTAAAATTCACCTTGAAAAATCTAGAAAATATCCCAAGACTATAAACTAGGTAAATAACGTATAAATAATTTTTTTTAACAGTGATTGCTAAAAATATAAGCAGTTTTGTCGGAAAGTGTTTGTTTTAATGAAAATATTTACAATTAAAACTTGTTAAATTTTTAATATAGCGTGTATTATTCGCGCTGAGGCTAATGTTGCCAGATGCCAACAAGTTTGTGTGGAACGAATCAGTTATCACCGATTCCAACAGTGCAATGCAGTTTTAAACTTGCTAAAGTTCAGGATTAATGGTGGTTAATAATTAGTCGAGACATGATGCATTGACGTTGTTATTTTTACAGGCCATATATTAAGTACTGAAGGAGAAAAAAAATATGTCAAAAGGGCAAAGTCTACAAGACCCTTTTCTCAATATGCTACGCAAGGAAAAGGTGCCGGTTTCTATTTACCTTGTAAACGGTATCAAGCTACAAGGGCAAGTGGATTCTTTTGACCAGTTTGTGGTGCTGTTAAAGAATACTGTCAATCAAATGGTGTACAAGCATGCCATATCCACGGTTGTGCCAGCACGCAATATTCGGCTGAGTACGGACGAAACGTCTGACAGTAATGGTTAAAAACCAGCATTGGCGCTCTTAAGCGGTTTGATTGTGGTTAAAAGATTTGTTTGAGCGTCATCAAGGCGGGGAAAACGCGTTACTTGTTCAGATTCAGCTATCATCAGAAACAACGGGTGATGTTGAGGAGTTCAAAGAACTGGTTGAGTCCGCCGGTGTAAAAATAATTGATTTCATTTCGGGATCTCGCCATCGGCCAGATCCCAAATACTTTGTGGGTAAGGGTAAAGCGGAAGAAATCCAGCAAGCTGTTGCCGCAAATTCTGTAGACGTTGTGATTTTTGATCATACGCTTTCACCAGCGCAAGAGCGTAATCTCGAGCGGACGCTTCAATGTCGGGTTTTGGATCGCACCGGTTTAATTCTGGATATTTTTGCCCAACGCGCCAGATCCTTCGAAGGAAAATTGCAGGTTGAGCTTGCACAGTTAAAACATCTGTCTACTCGACTGGTGCGCGGCTGGACGCATCTTGAGCGTCAAAAAGGTGGTATCGGATTGCGTGGCCCCGGTGAAACGCAACTGGAAACAGATAGACGTTTGTTGGCAAATCGCATCAAACACATTAACAAACGGCTTGAGAAAGTCCAAAAGCAGCGTCAACAAGGTCGTCGATCTCGTCAGCGAGCTGAGACACCAACAGTATCCCTGGTGGGATACACCAACGCAGGAAAGTCGACCTTGTTTAACACCATGACTGGCGCGACAGTTTATGCGGAAGATCAATTGTTCGCCACGTTAGATCCAACTTTGCGGCGAGTTGAAATTGCGGATGCAGGCCCTGTAATATTAGCGGATACGGTAGGATTTATCCGTCAATTGCCGCATGATTTAGTCGCAGCATTTCGATCAACGCTGGAAGAAACACAGCAAGCGCATTTATTATTGCATGTCATTGATGCATCTCATCCGGATCGGAATGATCGTATCGAAGATGTTAATCAAGTGTTGGCGGAAATTGAAGCAGATGATGTTCAACAAATTGAAATATTCAACAAAATTGATTTAATCGATGGCGCAGTTCCTCATGTGGACTATGATGAGGAAGGTCGTGCCAGGCGAATCTGGATTTCATCACAAACCGGAACTGGAATCGATCTTGTATTAGAAGCCATGAAAGCGTTTTTTGGTCGGGAATTTATTCACTGCCGAGTAAAGCTTTCAGCAACTGAGGCGAAAATTCGAGCAAAGTTTTATGCGTTGGATGTAATCATTCAGGAACAAGCAACTGATGATGGCGGTTGTTTGTTGGAAGTGAGTATGCAAAAGCATCGCTTATTTGAGCTAATTCCTGATGAAACATATGTTTTACCGATAGAAAATCGTCAATCTGCAGTCAATGTAAATTAAAATTGATATAAATTGATACTCAACCGGCTGATAAGCTTGCGAGTCATCGCCAGAGAAGGTAATGTTTTCGTCTTTGGCAACCCATCTAACTATTTCCTTGGTAAGCCATGGAGTTTTGGGAATAAATAATGAAGATAATTGATAAAGCTGGCATTAGAGATAATGGTATGAAGATGGCCTGGAATGAGCCGGGTGGTTCTGGTGGAGACGATAAGGATCCCTGGGGCAACCGAAAAAATAAAGGTAATGAGCAGGGGCCACCTGATCTGGATGAAGTGGTTAAACAGATGCAGGGTAAAATCACCAAGTTGTTTGGTGGTAAAGGTGGCGGTGATAATACCGGTGGAACAAGTGGCGGCGGCATGGGTGGTAGCCCTAGCTCCACATTAATCGGCATTATTGTCGGTATTATTTTTGTCATCTGGATCGCTTCTGGTATCTATATTGTCGATCCTGCGGAACGCGGCGTGGTTTTACGTTTCGGTTCATATGTTGAAACAACACAACCTGGCCCGCACTGGCGTATGCCTTACCCCATTGACCGGGTAGAAATCGTCGACGTCGATCAAAGTCGAAACGTTGAAGTGGGTTATCGTTCAACCACAGGTCGAGATGCCAGCACGGTTCCTCAAGAAGCCTTGATGTTGACGCAGGATGAAAACATCGTCGATATTAAATTCGCTGTTCAATATCGGGTAAAAGACGCCAAGGATTATTTGTTTGCAGTGCGTGATCCGGATTCAACCTTACGTCAGGCGACAGAAAGCGCCATACGTGAAGCCATTGGTAAAAGCAAAATGGACTTTGTGTTGACTCAAGGTCAAAGTGATATTGCCGAGCGCACCGAGGTCTTGATTCAGGGAATTCTAGACGATTATCAAACCGGTTTACTGGTGACCAGTGTTAACTTGCAAAGCGCTCAGCCACCGGAAGAAGTCCGTGATGCATTTGAAGATGCCATCCGCGCGCGTGAGGATAAACAACGCCTCATCAATGATGCAGAAGCTTATGCTAATGACATCATTCCAAAAGCACGTGGTAATGCTGCCAGACAGTTAGAAGAAGCCAACGCTTATAAAGAACGGGTGATCGCGCAGTCTGAAGGTGAATCCAGTCGATTTGATCAACTGTTAAAAGAATACGAAGCGGCGCCCGACGTCACACGCGAGCGCTTATATATCGAAGCCATTGAATCCGTCTATGGTAATTCCACCAAAGTGATGGTGGATGTTGAAGGTGGTAATAATTTGCTTTATCTGCCACTGGATCGCTTGATGTCGCAATCAACACAGACTACTTCGGCCCCACCTAATGTGTTGCAGCAATTCACACCACAGCCACAATCAACTGCGGTGCAACAAACAGAGAGACGACTACGTGATTCATTACGTGATAGGGGAGTAAGATAATGGCCGCTATTAATTTAAAATTTATTGGCATCATCCTGGCGGTTTTGGTTTTTATTGGATCGTTCTCTCTATTTATTGTAGATGAACGTGAAAAAGCCATCATGTTCCGGCTAGGGGAAATTGTACGTACTGATTTTGAACCGGGATTGCATTTCAAAATTCCGATTTTTAACAATGTACGTAAATTCGATGCGCGAGTGCTTACGATGGATGCGCCACCTGAAGAATTTTTAACCAGTGAAAAGAAAAACGTCACGGTGGATTCTTTTGTGAAATGGCGAATTATTGAATCTTCTGCTTACTACAAATCCATGGGTGGAGATGAGCGTCGTGCAACAACACGAATTTCGCAAATCATCAAAGATGGCTTGCGTAATGAATTTGGTAAACGCACGATTCAGGAAGCAGTATCTGGCGAACGTTCGCAAATCATGGATAACCTGAAAGTGAATGCCACCAAGCAGGTTGAAGAATTTGGTATTGAAATTGTTGATGTTCGTATCAAGCGTATTGACTTGCCACGTGACGTTAGTAACTCGGTGTTCCAACGAATGGAAGCTGAACGGGGCCGGGTAGCGAAAGATTTTCGTTCACGCGGTGCTGAACAGGCTGAAAGAATTCGAGCCGACGCAGACCGTCAGCGCGAAATCATTATTGCCGAAGGCTATCGTGACGCTGAGCAAATCAAGGGTGCGGGTGATGCAGGTGCAGCCAAAATATATGCGCAAGCCTATACGCAAAACAAGGAGTTCTACTCGTTTTATCGAAGTTTAGATGCATATAAGAATACATTTAACTCGAAAAACGATATCTTGGTTGTCAAGCCTGATGCGGATTTCTTCAAGTATTTTGGTGACGCCAACAGCGGAAAATCTGCAGGCCAATAATCGCCAGGCTATTGCAATAATTCCGATTGAAATGCGAGATCGGGTGGTGTTTAAGTATAAAACACCACCCGATTTTTTTTGTTGTGTATAATCCTCGAATCCGCCAGTGAATGTTTATTGAACAGTTTCGGGCTTTGGAATTGGCAAGGGTAAGAAATATCCATGGCGATCAACAGCGGAATCCGGGATAATAGGGCGTTTTTGTGTGGCATGATTTACTGATCGCAGCGGCACTGATGTTAATTATTGAGGGAATTATTCCTTTTATTAATCCCAATGGATTTCGTCAGGCCCTGCTAATGCTTTTACAACAGAAAGATTCAGCCATTCGTATTGGTGGTTTGGCCAGTATGATTGTGGGTTTAATACTCCTGTATTTAGTTAATTAACAAGAAATTAGAATGACAGAAACAGAACGTTGGCTACTCCCGGAAGGTATAGATGAACTGCTTCCGGAACAGGCAGAGCAAATAGAATTTTTAAGGCGCTCCATTTTAAAGTTGTATCAACGATGGGGTTATCGGTATGTCATGACACCTATGGTTGAATACCTTGAATCTCTGGTGGTGGGTACGGGTAATGATGTCGATCGCTATACTTTCCGATTGATTGATGAAATGACTGGGCGTTTGCTTGGAGTGCGTGCTGATATCACACCTCAGGTTTCCCGCATTGATGCGCATCGTATGGTGCATGATAGACCTTCGCGTTTATGTTATGCCGGGCCGGTTTTGCTAACTAAATCCCGCGAACTTGGTGGATCCCGAAATCCCATTCAGATTGGTGCTGAGTTATATGGGCATGCCGGTATTGAAAGTGATATCGAGGTGCTGGAACTTATGCTGAGTTCGCTTGATCGATGTGCGCTGGAATCGGTATCGCTTGATTTAGGGCATGTAGGGATTTTTCGGCAGTTAATCAAGCAACATGCTATCGATGAATCGCTGGAGTCTGAATTGTTTGACGCTTTGCAACGCAAAGCTAAACCGGAAATTCAGGAACTGCTCAGCGGCTTACCAGAAGCTTGTCAGCAGGCATTTTCCTCATTAGTTGATCTCAATGGCGGTGAAGAAGTGTTGGCCGAAGCGCGGCAAAAGCTGGGTAATGCGAATGCCGAAGTGCTAGCTGCATTGCAAGAGCTTGAGGCCATATATACTGGCCTGAAAACACGTCGCGCAGATATTAATGTGCATTTTGATCTCGCCGAATTACGCGGCTATGGTTATCACACTGGTGTCGTTTTCGCTGCCTATGTGCCAGGTTACTTTCAGGCCATTGCTCAGGGCGGGCGTTATGATGAAGTGGGCAAAGTTTTCGGCCGTGCACGTTGTGCAACCGGTTATAGCATGGACTTGCGTGCCATTTGCCGACTATTGCCGGACTACATGAATAGCGACATGAAAATATTTGCCCCAGCGATTAACGATGCTGAGCTGGAAGCAAAAATTCATGCATTGCGAGAATCCGGAGAAACCGTCATTCGCGAGCTTCCCGATCAACAGGCAGACGCCAAACAAATGGGTTGCCAACGCATTCTGGTTAAACAAAATAATAGCTGGTCAGTAAAAGAGTTAGAGAACACATGAGTAGAAACATCGTCGTCATCGGCTCTCAATGGGGAGACGAGGGTAAAGGCAAAATTGTTGATCTGTTGACAGATCAAGTTGAAGCGGTTGTACGTTTCCAGGGTGGTCATAATGCCGGTCACACGCTGGTTGTTGGAGATGATAAAACTGTTTTACATCTGATTCCATCAGGCATATTACGTGATGATGTGAAATGTTTAATCGGCAACGGTGTTGTAGTTTCACCGGTTGATTTGATGAAAGAAGTTAAAATGTTGGAAGCTGCAGGTATTCCAGCTCGCGAGCGATTACGTATTAGTGCAGCTTGCCCGTTAATTTTACCTTATCACATTCATTTGGATCAGGAGCGGGAAAAAGCTCGCGGTAGTGCAAAAATTGGTACAACTGGTCGAGGTATCGGCCCATGTTATGAAGATAAAGTTGCTCGTCGCGCTTTACGTATTGCAGATTTATTTCATCGCGAGCGTTTCTCAGCAAAACTCGGCGAAGTATTGGATTACCATAATTTCGTTTTACAGAATTATTTTAAAGCTCAACCAGTGGACTTTCAGAAAACATTGGAAGATGCATTGTCTTATGCTGAAATACTCGCGCCAATGGTTGCAGATATTCCGGAATTGTTGGATCAGTACCGTAAAAACAATCAATCGGTTTTATTTGAAGGCGCACAAGGTGCGTTACTGGATGTTGATCACGGAACATATCCTTACGTAACCTCTTCCAACACAACTGCTGGTGGTGCATCGCCTGGTGCAGGTGTTGGTCCTTTGTATATGGATTATGTTCTAGGGATTACCAAAGCTTACACTACTCGCGTAGGTGCAGGTCCATTTCCGACAGAACTGGAAGACGAAACCGGTGCTTTTCTTGCTAAACAAGGTCATGAATTTGGATCTACCACCGGGCGTCCACGTCGTTGTGGTTGGTTCGATGCTGTATCTTTGCGACGTTCAATTCAAATCAACAGCGTCAGTGGATTATGTATTACTAAACTGGATGTATTAGATGGATTAGACAATATCAACATTTGTGTTGGCTATTCTATCGATGGTGTTGATCATTCCACACCGCCCGTAGGTGCTGAGGCTTATGGCGAATGCCAGCCAGTTTATGAATCCATGCCTGGATGGGCAGACTCTACCGCCGGCGTTACGCGATTTGAAGACTTACCCGTGAATGCGCAAAATTATTTGAAACGCATTGAAGAAATCACTGAGTCGAAAATTGCCATTATTTCCACTGGCCCCGAACGAAACGAAACCATTTTGCTGGACGATTTGTTCGCAGTTTAGTTTTTCTGTTAACCATGCTTCTGTTTTTTTCAGAAGCATGGCTTTCCTGATTGCTCTTTTTCTCCCTTTATTATCCCACGCTGACTGGTTGGCAATTTGTCCCAGTGAAACAAATCATTCTGATCTAAAACAGGAATATTTTAATGCTGACGGCAGTCGTTTTTGGTTGTCCTTAAGTAAAGAAAAACCGACTGCTTGCAAATCCATTGTTTTACCGCTACGCGCCGGTGATTTGCAATGGATGGAATTGATTTCGGCTCAGTTAGAGAAAAACCTGGGCGACCGTGTTTCGCTGCAAGGTTTTATGGAAAAGGGAAAACTCAAAATCAGCGAAATTACCCCTCAACATGAGAAGATCTCAAATCCCCAATTATTACCTCATCTGGTTTTTAGAAATCTTGTGCCGCTGTTCAAGTTTCGCAGTTTTGGGGTTGAAGGTCGCGTTTCGATTAGTCGTGACGACATGGGCTTGCGTGTTAACTGCCAGAAAGGGAATAAACCGGCAGGTGTTTTGTTGCATGTAAGCAATAAGAAATTACCTCTGTTTCCATCATTAGATGTTGAGCTAAGTTACAAGTCCTCAGGTGGTTTTGAAGTGGGTATTTCTGATCAACAGCGATTTGATCGAGGAGATCCAATTTTATTAACCAGTTTGTTGGCAAAAAAGGAGTTTTCTGGGCGAAAACTTTCAGTCCCCGTGAAACGATTAAAAAAGGAGTCGCAATTACATTGGAGTTTGGTTTGCCCAAAAAATGAGGCAAGCATAGTCCTCCAATCGTTTTCTTTGCAGCCGACAAACAAAAACAACTCTCTAATTAAACGCAGTATGTGGTTTTGGAATCCTAAAGACTGGGTGAATAAGCCTGAGCAAATATTACATCGAGCTAAAAGTAATAATGCACAAGTTCTATTCATTTCAGTCATTCTAGATGAAAGCAAACAAAAAATTGTAAACCAGCATTCTTTAGAAAAATTTATTTCATTAGCGAGTCTCAAACAGCTAAGCGTTTGGGTGGTGGAAGGGGATCCGCATGTGGTGTTACCGTTAGCGCGATCACGCTTTGCCAAACGCGCAAAAATATTTCAGGCCTATAATGATTCTCATGCGAAAAATGAACAGTTGGCCGGCATTCAATATGATATCGAACCGTATTTAATAAAAGGCTATAGCCTGGCCCCAGAAACTTGGGCAAAGGCCTATGTGGAGACAATTCAGCAACTAAGTGAATCAGTGAGTTTACCACTGGAGGTTGTGATTCCTTTTTGGTGGCAGTTTCAAACAATTAACAACAAAGCCATGTTGGATTATCTGGCTCCCTATGTTCAAAGTATTAATGTCATGAATTATCGAACCAATGTGGCAATGTTGCATCATTTCGCCCAACCAATTCTTAATTGGGGGCAGCAAAATAATATTGATGTCAATATTGCGTTGGAGGTAGGGCCGATTTCTGATGAAACGCATTGGCGATATCAAAAAAGTGATGTCGGTGAATTGTGGCGGCTTAATATCGCTGAGCAAGCTGTTTTGTTGCTGCTAAAAAAAGCCCAAGTGAATTCGCAGGGTGTTGCGTATCAGTTTCAATTTAATCGTATAGTGCCTGGTGATTTGGCTACATTTAAGTCTCAACAAGATCGTTTTGAACGTTTGTTACCCAGTCTCGAAAAACAATGGCAGCATTGGTCATCTTTCAAAGGAATTTCTATCCACGGACTGGATAAACTCGATTAGAAATGGCTTCTTTCTTGATGATTTATCTTGCCAGATAGTTTTCTCCGTATATAATGCTCGGCTCGTGATAGTCACTTAGCTCGGGTGGCGGAATTGGTAGACGCGCTAGCTTCAGGTGCTAGTGAGGTAACACTCGTGCGAGTTCGAGTCTCGCCCCGAGCACCACTTTTCTTTTGTTGTTTTCCCTACATTATTTCCTTCAAATCAATAAACCTTGTTTCGTGATTGTGGCTTTTGCTTCAATTTTGTGAATCATACCTTAATCCTTTGTCTCTTGAGTACTATAAACTGTCTTTTATATCAACAATATACGTTGCTGTTTAGGCTAATCATTTTTGTGGCTTGATATTTGATTCGATAGATTTAAAGATTAAAATACAAACCTAAATGAGAATGATTTGCATTAAGATTAATATTTATGTATCTTATTTCTCATCGATCGAGAAAATATTTTTTTAAAAGATTTAGATGGAATTATGAGGCAACAAATGAAAAAGTTATCGATTATCACCAGCGCATTAATTGCTGGACAATTATCAGCCGCATCGGTTGGCGCAGAAGAAGTTTCCAAAGCAGAGTTTGAAGCGTTGAAGCAAGAACTACAAAGCCTAAACGAAAAACTTGAAATGACAGCTGAAATGATTGATCAGTCATCTTCCGGCGACAGCGCCATGAGTCGAACCAGTATTGGTGGTTATGGTGAGATGCATTACAACAACCTCTCCAATCAAAAATCCGGTGGCGAAGATAAAAAGGAAATTGACTTGCACCGTGCAATCTTATTTATTGGTCACGAATACAATAACAAAATCCGTTTTTGGTCTGAGTTGGAAGTTGAGCATTCCAAAGTGGATAAAAGTGGTGGAGAAGTGGCCATGGAGCAGGCGTATATTGAAATTGATGTGCATGAAAACGCCAGTGTTAAAACAGGTATTTTTCTTGTGCCAGCGGGTATTATTAACGAAACTCATGAGCCAAATACTTTTTATGGTGTGGAAAGAAATCCTGTTGAGAAAAATATTATTCCTACCACCTGGCGCGAAGGTGGGGTTGCGGTTTCTGGACGCATAACACCTGCTGTTGCTTATGATGTGGCTGTACATAGTGGTTTGGCAGCAAGCACAGATTCGTCCTACAAAGTGAGAAGTGGGCGTAAAAATGTGCGTCAAGCACCCGCAAATGATCTCGCTTATACCGGTCGTATTAAATGGACGGGTGTTCCTGGTTTAGAATTGGCAGCCACCTTACAATATCAATCGGATGTAACTCAAAGCATTGATGCGGACGCAGGATCAGCGATACTCACAGAAGCACATGCTGTCTTCAATAAAGGCCCTTACGGTATGCGTGCATTATATGCCATGTGGAGTCTGGATGGCGACGGACCAAAAGCCAAAGGCGCTGACGAGCAAAGCGGTTGGTACATTGAGCCATCTTATCGTATATCGCCAGAATGGGGTGTGTTTGCTCGCTACAATTCGTGGGATAATGCTGCAGGAAATTCCGCAGATTCGGAATATGTGCAAGTGGACGCCGGTGTTAATTATTGGCCACACCCTAACGTAGTGTTTAAAGCAGACTACCAACGCCAGGCAACACCGGATGGCGAAAATAACTACGATGGTTTTAACCTGGGTGTCGGCTATCAATTCTGATCCAAATGAAATCAAAAATCCTTTTGATCCTATTTATTCTCGGGTTGGGCGTTTCGATTGGCGAAGCGGCACATGTTTATCAAACGCCCAAAGCCTTTGTGGCTGATGCTTTTAATGGAAAACCGCCAAAAGCAAAAGCCTTGTGGCTAACCCGTAAAATTGCACCGACAATTCAGCAAATTCTGCATCACGCTTATATCAAAAAGCGGGTGCGTTATTGGCCAAAAGACCACCGTAGCGTTTGGGTGTTACAGGAAACCGGTAAGGAAAAGCTAATAACAGTTGGTATTGTTGTTGATCAGGCAAAAATACAGCAAATAAAGGTATTAGAATTTCGTGAAAGCCGTGGTGATGAAATTAGACACGCTTTTTTTACTGATCAGTTTATTGGTGCCAAACTGGAAAAAAAATCTCGGCTTGATCGGCATATTGATGGTATATCTGGCGCAACGCTTTCTGTGAGCGCAATGAAAAAGCTGGCAAGAATGGCTTTATATTTAGACAGTGTAATCCATGAAAAATGATAGACCGGAAATGTTATTGAAGCGAGAAATCAAACTAGGCAAGAGTTTGAAACCTGTTGTTTTACGTTGGCATCGTAATATTGGCATGGTGACAGCCGTTTTCGTGCTTATTTTAGCAATAAGCGGCATATCGTTAAATCATACAGAGTCTTTGTCGCTAGATGAAAATTTTGTTGACGCTCCCTGGTTGCTGGATTTTTACGGCATTGCAGCACCAGATGATATTCGCGCTTTTCCTATTCCCAGTGGTTGGATTACGCAAATCGGGCAACGTACATTTCTTAATGATCAGGAATTGCAGTCAGAAGGCAGTATGTTACTGGGAGCTGTAATTACAAGCGAGTTGATAATAGTTGCTTATGAGCAGGAGGTATTGCTCTTAACAGTACAAGGAGAGTTAGTCGATAAATTAACGGCATTAGCCGGTTTGCCAAAACAAATTACAGCTATCGCTGTAGAAAATGATCAAGTTTGGATTAACACTTCAGAAGGCGTTTTTTCCAGTGATGAAGCGTTTTTAGAGTGGAGCAAAGAAGATGAAAAAACATTGCCGTGGGTATCTGCTGCTGAAGTTTCAACGGAATTGAAACAAACGTTGACCGCCTTATATCGCGGCAAAGGCTTAAGTTACGAAAGAGTTATGTTAGATCTGCACAGTGGTCGAATTCTTGGTCAATGGGGTGTGTGGTTAATGGACACGGCAGCGATGCTACTCATCGTTATGAGTTTATCTGGCATTTGGTTGTGGCTTAGATCAAACAGGAAAAAGTCAGCGAGAGCAAAATAATTGAGGTGCAAAATGAAAATAAAAAGTTTGATTTTATTATTGATGTTTGTAGGTAGCGCGAGTGCTGCAGACAAAGCTGATGACTGGCGAAGCAATGCTAGCGTCAATGAAAAAGTGCAGAATCTGATTGAAGTAATGCCCAGTGCATCTGTCATCATGTTGCAAATGGGTGAGCGTTATAAAAACTTGTATTGGGCTGCCAAGCAGGAAAAATGGGATTTTGCAGAGTACCAGATGGAAGAAATGCGAGAGCTGGTTAATATGTTAATCATTACACGGCCTGGTCGAGCGGAAACCGCAAAAATGTTCAGAACAGCCGTATTCGAGAAATTAACGACAGCGGTTGAATCAAGAAAATGGAATCAATTTGAAAAAGGTTTTGAATTGCTGCGTACCGAATGCATGCAATGTCACGCACGAAACGATCATGCGTTCATTACTTTACCGATTCCGAAAAGTGCGAACAGCCCAGTTTTAAATATGCCATAAAAGAGCACCTAAACCTGCATCGTGATTTTCTCCCTCCCTCCTGCGATGCGGGTTTTCTTTCACTGAGATTTACACAATTGTCGGATTAAACTCATAGAGATGCAATAAAAGCGCTAAATTTTGCCATTTTTCGTTAATTTATTGCGGAAAAGCTGGATATACGGCGTAAAAAGTCCGAAAATACCCATCATAAACGAAAATAAAAGGCTTGCACCAGCAACGGTGTTTTCCGTGCATTAGATGTATCAATTTATCTGACGGCGAGCGATTTTCGTCACCGGCAGATAATCTGCTATAACTAGTAATATGCAAATGCAATTCAGGAGCAATGCTTTTTGTCGAACAAAAAACAACGTTTTAACGAAGATCCTCAAGCGCAAAGAGAAGCGCAAAAATACGATAATCCCATTCCCAGTCGTGAATATATTCTTGAGGCCCTGGCAAAACAGGGTAAACCACAAACCCAGCAACAACTGGCTGTCTTATTCAATATTGATGATGAGGTAGATCTCGAAGCCTTGCGCCGACGTTTGCGCGCCATGGAAAGAGATGGTCAGGTCATTCGAAACCGAAAAGGTGCCTATGGCGATGTGAAGAAAATGGATCTGATCCGTGGCCGGGTAATTGGTCATGCTGACGGTTTTGGTTTTTTAGTACCTGATGATGGCAGCGATGATTTATTTCTTTCCGCTAAACGCATGCGTGGTGTTATGCATGGTGATCGTATTGTTGCCCGTGTTGCCGGTGTGGATCGCAAAGGTCGACGAGAAGGCGCACCTGTAGAAGTGCTTGAGCATGCTAATCATCAAATCGTTGGTCGTTTCCGTCAGGAATATGGTGTCGCTATTGTCGAACCCAGCAATCAAAAAATTTCCCAGTCGATTCTGATTCCACCTAATTCACGTGGCGCTGCGCTGGATGGTCAAATTGTTGTTGCCGATATTATTGAACAACCCACCTGGCGCTCGCAGCCCATTGGTAAAATCGTCGAAGTGCTTGGTGATCATATGGCGCCGGGTATGGAAATCGACATTGCCACAAGAGCTTATGAAATCCCCGAAAAATGGCCTGCAGATGTACTCAAAGTCGCTGCCAAATTACCTGAGGAAGTGCCCGAATCAGCCAAGAAAAAGCGCGTAGATTTACGTGACTTACCCCTGGTTACTATTGATGGTGAAGACGCGCGGGATTTCGACGATGCGGTTTATTGCGAAAAACAAGGCCGCTACTGGCGTTTGATTGTCGCCATTGCTGATGTTTCCGCGTATGTAGAACCGGACTCAGCTCTGGATATTGAAGCCCAAAATCGGGGTAATTCGGTATATTTCCCTGGCCGTGTAATCCCCATGTTGCCGGAACAATTATCTAATGGTTTATGCAGTCTGAATCCACACGTTGATCGCTTGTGTATGGTGTGTGACATGCAGCTTACTTATGCAGGCAACGTAAAAAGTTTTGAATTTTATGAAGCGGTGATGCAGTCTTCTGCGCGTTTAACCTATAACGAAGTTGCTGCAATGGTTGTGGATCAAGATGAAAGTAAACGTAGCCAACATCAGGAGCTGCTTCCGCATTTAGATGCGCTTTACACTTTGTATCAAGTGTTTGCCGAAAAACGTAAAAAACGCGGCGTAATTGAATTTGAAACTACCGAGACGCGTATTGTTTTTGGCGATAACAAAAAAATTGATCGCATTCTGCCAGTTCAACGCAATGAAGCCCACAAGCTGATTGAAGAATTTATGATTGCCGCAAATGTTTGTGCGGCTGAGTTTTTAGAAGACAATAAAATCCCAGCATTGTATCGCGTGCATTTGGGCCCAACAGAAGAAAAGTTATCGGACTTGCGCGCTTTTCTTGCGGAATATGGTTTTCGACTTGGTGGAAAAGAAGCGCCTCAATCCAAACATTATGCACAGTTGTTGGAAGAGTTACGGGGCAGGCCGGATTTTTTCATGTTTCAAACCCTGCTATTACGTAGTTTAAGTCAGGCGGTGTATTGTCCAGACAATGCAGGACATTTTGGTCTGGCGTTTGACGCTTATGGACATTTCACTTCGCCTATCCGTCGTTATCCTGATTTAATGATTCATCGTGCGCTGAAACATGCTGTTAAAGGTAAGAAAGCAAAATCTTTCCTCTATGATCATGAAGCCATGGAAAGCTTTGGTGAAATTTGCTCGATGACTGAGCGCCGAGCCGACGATGCAACCCGTGACGCAATGGATTGGTTAAAAGCGGAATTCATGCAGGACAAAGTCGGGCAGGAATTTTCAGGTACCATCACAGCGGTTACTGGTTTTGGTTTGTTTGTTTTGCTGGATGATGCCTATGTTGAAGGTTTGATCCACGTTACTGCTTTGGATAATGATTATTATCACTACGATCAGGCCAAACAACGTCTGGTTGGCGAAAGAACCAAGAAGATTTTTCGTTTAACCGATCCCATTCGTATTCGTGTAGTGCGTGTGGATCTTGACGAGAAAAAAATTGATTTCGAACCGGCAGATGCACCTGCAACAAAAGCGAAACCGTCTCGTTCTGCAAAACCAGGTCGTGAACACAAACCTAAAAAGAAATCCCAAAAAAACAAAAAGCGACATAAGCCAAAAAGTAAGGGTAAAGTGAAAAAGTAATATGTCATCTATTGTATTTGGCATACATGCCGTTAATTCTCTGTTGGAAAAGTCCGCCAATGATTTAGATATTTTATATCTTCAGGATAATTTCGAAAAAAACAAAAAGCTAAATGCTATTGAAAACCACGCCAGAGAGCTGGGTATCACTTGTAGAGTGGTGAAACGGCAAAAACTGGATGAAATGGTATCCCAGGCTAATCATCAGGGGATTGTTGCTCAAACCCAAGCACCGCATAAACGGTATAGTGAAAAAGACCTGGATGCACTGCTGGATGCTCTCAAAGAACCTGTATTTTTGTTGATTCTTGATCAAATTCAGGATCCTCATAATCTTGGCGCCTGTTTACGCACCGCTGCTGCAGCCGGTGTGCACGCGGTGATCGCACCAAAAGATGGTGCAGCGTCAATTACGCCGGTGGTTAAAAAAGTGGCTTGTGGCGCTGTGGATATTGTGCCTTATGTGCAGGTAACTAATCTCAGCCGAATCATGAAAATCTTGCAGGATCGAGGTATCTGGATTACTGGCACCGCTGTAGAAACGGATAAAAATCTCTATGATATTGATTTTTCAGGAGATATTGCGCTAGTGATTGGTGCTGAAGGAAAGGGTATGCGGCGCTTGGTAAAAGAGCATTGTGACTACTTGGTCAAAATTCCCATGCCTGGTGAGATGGAAAGTCTTAATGCGTCTGTTGCCACCGGTGTTTGCTTGTTTGAGGTGGTTCGGCAACGAAAAATAACCCCAGAAATTTAACACAACTTACCGTTTAAAGAGATTGCATCTGCGCATTATACAACGTAAAATGCGCGATTTTTCCGCGTATGGGATTTTCCCCGCGGAAACGTTGTTTGTCTCCTTGTTACTGCATTCGCAGCTAACTTGATAGCCATAAGGAGGAAAAATGAGACATTATGAAGTAGTATTTCTGGTACACCCAGATCAAAGTGAGCAGGTCCCTGCAATGGTTGAACGTTACCGTTCGATGATTGAAGCTGAAAGCGGTAAAATCCACCGTTTTGAAGATTGGGGTCGTCGTCAACTTGCCTATCCAATTCAAAAAATTCACAAAGCACATTACATTTTAATGAACATCGAATGTTCACAAAGTGTTTTGGACGAATTGACCAGCGCATTCAAATACAATGATGCGGTTTTGCGCAGCATGGTAATCAAACGTGATGATGCTGTAACAGATGCTTCTGAGATTATGAAAGAAAAATCTGAAGGTGAGCGTGGCAGCAGTCGTGGTGATCGCGAAGAACGTAGCGCACCGCCAAGTGCACCACAAAGTGCTCCATCTGAAGCTACAGAAGAAGCAGCAGCCGCTGAGCCTGAACAACCAAGCGAAGGGGCTTAATCTGCAGAAAAATCGTGTAGTAATGGGTGGAAAAATCGCCAAGATTTTGGATAAACGATTTACGCCATCTGGAATACCTATCACACGATTTGTTCTGGAGCATCAATCACAGCAAAGCGAAGCGGGTCTGAAACGTAATATACACTGCCATGTTCTGGTGATAATCAGCGGTTCTGAATTAAACAATGCGTTTAAACATTCAGTCATCGGGCAGGAGATTACAGTCGCTGGTTATATCAACCAGACTGCGTTTCAAGGTCAAAAGCAAAAGCTTTGCATAAATGCTGAATCAATCACATATTAATTGGAGAAAACCATGGCGCGTTATTTTCGTCGCAAGAAATTTTGTCGTTTTACTGCCGAAGGCGTAACGGAGATCGATTATAAAGATCTGAATACACTAAAAAATTACGTTACTGAAAGTGGAAAAATTGTTCCTAGCCGTATTACCGGTACTAAAGCCAAATATCAACGACAGCTTTCAACCGCAATCAAACGTGCTCGTTATTTGGCCTTGCTGCCATATTCTGACGCACACAGAAACTAAAACGTTTCATAGGCAGCTAATAATAAAACCATGAAAGCGCTGGCGACATATGTGATGCGAGGAAGATTGCAGTCAATTGCAATCAGTAGTTTGTTCGCTATGTTGTCATTAATCATTCCACCATTGAGCTATATCAGTGGTGCAGTGGTTGCTCTAGTGACTTTACGTCGCGGTATTTCTGAAGGCGTTGTCATTGTCATAGCAGCAACCATGGCCCTGGCGGTTATTTCGCAGATCACCATGGGTAATGTATTAATGGCAGTTGTTTACGCGATTATGGTTTGGTTGCCAGTTTGGGTGTTGGCAATAGTATTACGTCGATCAATTTCCTTACCAATTACCCTTTCAGTAGCCGCATTAATATGTGGGCTAGCTGTTCTAGGGTTTCATGGAGCAGTTGGTGACACTGTTTTGTGGTGGCAGGGAATTCTCGATAAAATATTAGGTGAAAGTTTGCAACAGCCGGGATTGGATGTTGCGGAGATGCAACTGGTGCGCGAAAAAGCGCCACAGTTTATGACAGGTCTCATGGCTTCCACCTTTTTTATCAGCATGATTTTAAGTTTGTTTCTTGCTCGATTCTGGCAAGCTGCACTTTATAATCCGGGTGGGTTTAAAAGTGAATTTCAAAGCTTTCGTGTTGATAAAGTCATTGCTATTTTAGGCGCAATATTGATGATTTGGGCGTTATTAGCCCAGGTGCCTGGCACTTTAGCCAGTGATCTGTCTATAGTGATTAGCGTATATGCAAGTATTGCCGGTATCGCACTGGTACATCACTGGATAGTCGCGACCAATAGTAACAAGTCATGGCTGATTCTGATGTATTTGTTATTGGTGTTTTTTACACCGCAAATATTGGTACTTTTAGCAATTATTGGCTTTGCCGATGCCTGGATGAATATTAGACGTTTTTATACGAATAGAACAATTTAACATGTTAATGAGGTGAAGTAATGGAAGTCATATTACTGGAAAAAGTTCGAAACCTGGGTGCCATGGGTGAGCAGGTAAAAGTGAAAGGTGGCTATGGCCGTAACTTTCTTATTCCTAAAGGCAAAGCGGTACCAGCAACAAAATCAAACATTGAAGTTTTCAATGAGAAAAAAGCTGAGCTCGAAGCTAAAGCGGAAGAAAAACTGGCAGCTGCACACGCACGTGCTGAAAAACTGGGTAGTGTTTCTGTACAAATTAGCAGCAAAGCTGGTGATGAAGGTAAACTTTTTGGATCTATCGGTACTCGCGATATTGCAGATGCAATTACGGAAGCGGGAGTTGAAGTGAGCAAAAGTGAAGTTATACTTTCAGAAGGTGCTATTCGAAATGTTGGTGATTACGACGTCAACATTCAACTGCATCCTGATGTAGTTAAAGAAATCACAATTTCGATTATCTCAGAATAATTTGCTTCAGATTTACCATTAAAAAAATAATAATATAGGATATTGGCCAGCAAAGGATTTGCTTAAATTGTTTTCTTGATAGGAAATGACTTCGGTAACATCCTGCCTGGCCTGTTTCTTGTTTCTTCGCGTGCTTAAAATTAAGCCACGCTGTCTTCGAACATAGGAGAGTTATGTCAGATCTTGCTTTTCCGCTGGATCGCGAAGCGGCAGCTGAGCAGCTTAAAATCCCTCCTCATTCTATTAAAGCCGAGCAATCCATACTCGGTGGTTTGATGCTGGACAATAATGCCTGGGATCAAATCGCAGATGTCATCAATGAAGATGATTTTTACCGCCACGATCATCGAATGATATTTCGAGCAATCGAAAGTCTGGCTGATCACGATAAACCTTTTGATGTAGTAACCCTTTCAGAGTGGCTGGAAAGTCGTGAAGACCTGGATAAAGTAGGTGGTTTGGCCTATTTAGGCAGTCTGGCCAAGGAAACGCCCAGTGCAGCCAATATCAAAGCCTACGCAGCGATTGTCAGAGAGCGTTCTATTTTACGGCAACTGATCAACGCTGGAACTGAGATTGCTGACAATGCTTTTAACCCCGATGGTCGGGAGTCTTCAGAAATTCTGGATTCTGCAGAAAGCATGGTTTTTAAAATCGCGGAAAAAGGGGCGCGTGGTAAAAAAGGTTTTGTTGGTATTAAAACTTTGCTGAATCAAGCCGTGGATCGTATTGACACCCTGTTTTCACAAGAAAATCCTATTACCGGCTTGCCTACTGGGTTTAACGATTTTGATGATCAAACTTCAGGATTGCAAAAAGGTGACTTGGTCATTGTTGCTGGTCGTCCTTCCATGGGTAAAACCACGTTTTCCATGAATATAGCGGAAAATGCCGCTATTGAAACCGGCAAACCGGTTGCTGTCTTCAGTATGGAAATGCCTGGTGATTCGTTGGCCATGCGTATGCTTTCGTCCATCGGGCGAATCGATCAGCATAAAATTCGAACAGGTAAGTTGGCCGATGATGATTGGCCGAAACTCACTCATGCTGTGGGTGTTTTGGCTGAAGCGCCAATTTATATTGACGATACGCCGGCATTGAGTCCTAACGAATTGCGCGCCAAATCGCGACGACTAACTCGTGAGGCCGGTCAGCTGGGATTGATTGTCATCGATTATTTACAATTGATGCAGATACATGGTTCACGGGAAAACCGCTCCACTGAAATCTCTGAAATATCTCGCTCACTTAAAGGTTTGGCAAAAGAGCTTGAATGCCCGGTAATTGCACTTTCACAGTTGAATCGAAGTCTGGAGCAACGACCCAATAAACGCCCGGTTATGTCAGATTTACGTGAATCTGGTGCAATTGAGCAGGATGCGGATTTGATTGTTTTCATTTACCGGGATGAAGTCTACAACGAAGACAGTCCCGATAAAGGGGTTGCAGAAATAATTATCGCCAAGCAACGTAATGGCCCGATTGGCACTGTACGACAAACCTTTATCGGTCAATATACGCGTTTTGAAAATTATATTCCCAGCGTTTATGACAATGAGGATTATTAATGAGTCGTGCTGCGACTGCCTTACTCAATCTTCAGGCGCTCAAGCATAATCTTTCTGTTGTTCGCCGTACAGCACCACATTCTAAAATACTCGCTGTAATAAAAGCTAATGCTTATGGGCACGGTATGTTGACCATTGCTGAAGCAATATCTGATGCCGATGGTTTTGCCGTGGCGCATTTTGAAGAAGCCATGAGTTTGCGTCGTGAGCATCCAGAAAAGCCAATCGTGCTTTTGCAGGGTTTTGCTGACGCATCTGAATTGCATGATTTGCTAGCCAATAATATTCAATTAGTGGTTCACAATTTTCAGCACATTGAGGTTTTGGAAAGCATTAAATTGCCAGTGAAGAATGCCGTTTGGTTGAAAATCGATACCGGAATGAAGCGACTTGGATTTAATTCGGATCAAGTTGAAGAAGCCTGGCATCGTTTATCTGTTATACCTTCATTGAAAAATAACTTACGCATTATGTCGCATTTTGCCAATGCTGACGATGTGTCGCATTCTGGTACTAATCAGCAAATTGAATTATTTGAACATCTTACGGTGGATTACGATGTGGAAAAAAGTTTGGCTAATTCTGCTGGAATATTGGCTTGGGAAAATGCCCAATTCGATTGGGTGCGGCCGGGCATTATGTTATATGGAGTTTCACCGTTTTTAGATAAAACGGCCAATGAGTTGGATTTGCAGGCCGTCATGCAATTGAGTAGTCAGGTTATTGCCGTCAAGCCAATTAAAAAAGGTGAATTTGTAGGCTACGGCCATTGCTGGCAGGCGGATGCCGATGGCTATATCGCTGTAGTGGGTATTGGTTATGGTGATGGTTATCCTCGCCATATTAAGGCAGATACTCCGGTGCTGATTAGTGGTGTTCGTTACCCAATTGTTGGGCGCGTCAGTATGGATATGTTGTGTGTGGATTTAGGTAAAGAAACAACTATCAAAGTTGGCGATGAAGTATTGCTGTGGGGTGATGGATTGCCGGTCGAAGAAATCGCAGAAATGGCCGGTACTATTGCTTATGAATTATTATGCCAGGTCACGCAACGGGTGAGATTCGAGACAATTGATGGCTAAAAACAAAGTTTCTTACACCTGTACTGCTTGCGGCGCGACCGCACCTAAATGGTCGGGACAATGTGCAGATTGTGGTGCATGGAATACATTAACCGAATTCTTGACTGCAGCGTCGGGCTCAGGTGGCAAGGCTCGATTTTCAGGTTATGCGGGAAGTGCTTCCAACAATGCCAGGGTACTGTCAATTGATGATGTTGTTATCAATGAAGATGAACGTTTGCCTTGTGGTAGCAAAGAGCTGGATCATGTGTTGGGTGGCGGGTTAGTCACGGGTTCTGTCGTTTTAGTGGGTGGCGATCCGGGTATTGGCAAGTCAACCCTCATATTACAAACTTTGGTTGCATTAAGTAATAAAAATACATCAGTGTTATATGTAACTGGCGAAGAATCTTTGCAGCAGGTCAGTTTGCGTGCAAAACGATTGCAACTTGACGCTTCACGCATCCGTTTATTGGCGGAAACCCGCATTGAATCCATTCTGGAGCATTGTAAAAAGGAGCAGCCCCAGGTTTTAGTGGTTGATTCCATTCAATCCGTGTATACCGACGAAATTCAATCGGCTCCAGGTTCAGTTTCTCAGTTACGCGAAGGTGCCGCATTGCTGGTGCAGTTCGCCAAGCAAACCAACACAGCGTTGTTTCTAGTAGGTCATGTCACTAAAGAAGGTGTAATTGCCGGTCCGCGTGTGCTGGAACATATGGTGGATTGCGTGCTGTATTTTGAAGGTGATAAAGACAGTCGCTATCGCATGTTGCGTGCAGTTAAAAACCGATTTGGTGCGGTGAATGAGTTGGGTGTGTTCGCCATGACAGAAACCGGATTGCGAGAAGTCAGTAATCCGTCAGCCATATTTTTATCGCAGCATGAAAACCCGGTACCTGGCAGTGTGATAACGGTTAGCCGAGAAGGTAATCGTCCCATGTTAGTGGAATTACAAGTGTTGGTAGACGAAAGTCACTCACCCACACCACGTCGCTTAACGCTGGGTTTGGAGCAAAATCGATTATCCATGTTATTGGCAGTGTTGCATCGTCATGCCGGCATTGCTATGTTTGATCAGGATGTTTACGCCAATTTGGTTGGCGGAGTGCGAGTGGCAGAAACGGCAGTGGATTTACCTTTGATTGTTGCAGCATTATCCAGTTTTCGTAACAAACCTTTGGCGACAGATCTGGTGGTTTTTGGCGAAATCGGCTTAGCGGGCGAAATCCGTCCGGTACCCAGCGGTGAAGATCGAGTAAAGGCAGCGGTAAAACAAGGTTATAAGCGATTTGTTTTACCTAAAGCCAATAAACCCAGGCAAGCGATTAAAGGGGTAGAAATTCTACCTGTTAGCCGTCTTGATGAAGCGTTGGAAATCTTAAATTAGCTTCAAACCTTCTTAGAAATATTAAGCGGCGCTGGAAACCAAGGCAGAAATTTCCCGGTTTAGGATATTCTCATCGCCAATATTAAGTTCTATCAAGCGTCGTAAATGGGATGCGCTGTCAATATCAATATGATTACATTGTAAACCGATTTTATCGTTTTCGGAGTGTGTAATTGTTGCTTCCATCTGTATTTGAAATGTATTTTCTGCGCAATGAATCTCAACCAGGTATTCTTTGTTTGTCCGCTCCAGCCAATTGTGTGGTCGGGTAATCAATATTCCATTTAATGAAATATCCAGTAATTTACCGGTCCAGCTACCATCCGGACTGGAGAGTGAAACGGATGCTTCAAAGGGAATTCGGGTAAATTTACGACGCTCATTAATATTTGTTGATTCAGACATTGATAGCTCCTCTGGGCTAGGCTGAGCGATTAATACAATACATTTTTTAAGCCCCTGAATAAGATTATAGCGCTTGTATAATGAAATTCAGGTCGTTCCTGAATGATTATTTTATCGGCACACGGAAAAAATTGTTTAACCGTTCTGATTTATTGTCACTCAGAAATAGTGTGTTTCATAATTCAAATAATACGCCAGGAAGGCTGTTTTTAATCATAAGCTTAACTATGATAATATTGAAAAGGATATTTTTTGTATTTGCTTACAACAGATTGTTAAATTTTCTAATTACAACTGGCGTACTGGATTAAATGGTTATTTATGATTTAATTTGTGATTTGGAACACCAATTTGAAGGCTGGTTTAAATCAGAACGGGATTTTATTCAACAGCAAAAGGATGGATTATTATGTTGTCCTACTTGTGAATCCAAATCTGTTCGAAAATTGCCATCTGCGAGTTACGTTTCTACCAGTCGGCAAGCTGAAAGCAAGGTAAGCGAAAAAAACGACGTAACCCTAAATGCACATCAAGCGGTGAAAATGATAAATGACTACGTGCTTTCCAATACAGAAGATGTGGGAGAGCGATTTGTAGAAGAAGTTAAAAAAATGCACTATGGTGAAATTGATGGACGCAACATCCGGGGGCGGGCTAGCAGTGACGAGGTTCAATCTTTGAATGACGAAGGAATCAATGTCCTCTCCTTGCCTGATAATACGCTGGACAAGAAAAAGCTCAATTGAATGGTGCCGAGTAGGTTTTTGGCACTTGTTTTAAATTGAAAAGTCAAAACGCTTGATTAAAGGTAACGGTTCACAACACTCTATGATCTCTCACAATTCAGTCAGTATAATCCGCAATTTATTTTTTATATCCCTAATCCTGCTATTGAGTATTTCTCCTGCATTTGCAACGCACCCAGGTGAACTTGATGAGCACGAGGATTTGCAAACGCCATCATTTGAAGCCTGGTTGGCCGCTTTTCGACAGGAAGCACTTGTTAAGGGCATTTCAGAAAAAACGCTTAATACAGTGTTGCCCAGCGTCAAACCCATTCCCCGCGTGATTGAGCTTGATCGCAATCAGCCGGAATTTAAATTAACATTTGATCAATATCTTTCGCGGGTCGCGCCACCTTTTCGGGTGAAGCTGGGGCGTAAACTGTTAAAAATGCATAAAGGTTTACTGAATCAGATTCGTGCCAAGTACGGGGTGCAGCCTCGTTACATTGTGGCGCTATGGGGTATGGAAACTGATTTTGGTCGGCTCACCGGTGGTTTTAACGCCATTAATGCACTCGCAACTTTGGCTTACGACGGTCGCCGCAGTAAATATTTTCGCGGTCAGTTGATTAATGCTTTTCTGATACTTGATAAAGGTCATGTAACTTACAAAGAGATGTTGGGCTCTTGGGCTGGTGCCATGGGGCAAACGCAATTCATGCCTTCTACCTTTTTGTCCTATGCGGTGGATTTTAACAATGATGGCAAAATCAATTTGTGGAAAGATAAGGAAGATGCGTTGGCATCTGGTGCCAATTATCTTTCACAAGTTGGCTGGTATGGTGATCAAACCTGGGGTAGAGAAGTGCAGTTGCCAGATGATTTTAATGCGAATCTGGCAAGTCTAGACATCAAAAAAGATATCTCGGAATGGCAGGTAATGGGCGTGCGCAGAATCAATGGTAAAGATTTACCAACACGCAAACTCGATGCATCTATTATTCGAGTGGATGATAATAAGGGCCGGGCATTTATGGTGTATGACAATTATCGGGCGATTATGGATTGGAATCGTTCCACCAGTTTTGCCACTGCAGTCGGTATTTTGTCAGACCGAATAGCGAATGTGAAAAAATAACAAACATTGTGGGTAATTTATTGTTCTCCGTTGACGACCATAAAGTTTATGTTTACAAGCAAGTTGGCTGCGGAGAATAAAGATTAAAGTTTCGGATTTTTAATTTTTGATAAAAAATCGGTTAATCGCGCTGCGTTACTTTTACTGACATTGGTGAAAATAAATGCAGAGCAAATTAACTTTTTCTCGCTTGACATATCTCTTTCCATACGAATCAATTGAGCCTCAACAGATATTGATTCTTTATCTAAAGGTATTTGAATTTTTGCATTATCGTATATCAAACCACCTTTGTTAAACAGGCCAGATTTAATCATGCAGCCACCCAATGACACGTCAACTAAAACCGATTTGTATTTTGCCTCCGCAAATTGAACTCTCGCCTCAATAGCCTCCAACAATTCTATGCGTTTAGATTTTCGTTGAGACTTGCCATCCACCAGCTTTTGCATTTTTGCGTAAATTGTTTTGGGTGTAAAAGGTTTTAAAATAAATGAGTTCACACCGCAGGATGCAGCCTTTAATAGAATTGATCGATCAGAATTGGAAGAGGTGAGAACAAATTTCGCGTTTTTTGTACTTTTTTGTTTCTTTGCTTCTTCAATAAGCTCAAAACAATCTTTATCTTCCAGTTCGCTATTACAAATCACCCAATCAATATTGTCAGATTGCCGAATAACCGCCATCGCTTCACGACCACTCGAAGAGGTGAAGATATCTCTCATGCTGAATTGTTGGCGAATAACAGAAGCGAGTATTTTGCGTGCGTTGGCGTTATTATCGATTATTAGGGCCACATAGGAGTTTGACATTGAATTTCCGTAAATATATTTTATGCTTATTTACATCGTTCAAAGCAGGGCTATTCTGAAGTTCAAAACTGTGACGAAATAGCGGATTTTCCTAAAAAAAATTAAACAGGACGTGTTAGGAATTGTCCGGATCGATTTTTTTACCGCTCAGTCGAACCCCCATTGGGCCACGAGGAATTGAGAGATTGAATATTTGTTCGTCGCGATGAACTTCAATATTAACACTCTGACCTGCTTCGCCGGTGGCGGTCAGTGAGGTTAGCTCATTCCATTTGAAAATTCGCTGATCATCATAACTGTAAACGATGTCGCCCGCTTCAATTCCGGCAACTGCTGCAGGTGAATCAGATAATACACTTCTTACTTCAACGCGATTGGATTGATCAGACTGATACAGATATTTATCATAGGTTTCATCACCCAGTTCCTGGCGATAAATATTGCTATCGTTTTCCAATTTTTGCGATTCTTCAAAAAATTTTTCCGTACCAAACCAGCCTTCACGGGTGGCTTTATTTCTGAGATAAAGAAAGTCCATTTCTTTGGCTTCTTCGCGCTTTTTAAGTTGTTCGGCAATGGATTCATCTAAACCCATTGCTAATAACACATCTTTACTGGTGCGAGGCTCAGGCTGGCTTGGTGCGTTGTTTAAAACTTGTGGTACATCAGGCGTTTTTTCGGTTAATTGCACTTCATTCGAGTTGTTTTGCTGATTGCTTAGAAGCTGCAATTGTTGAACTTGCGATTGAAGATCGGTGATTTTCTGGCTCAAAACTTCTCGGGCCAGCGTCTCCTGTTTGAGAATCTTTTCCAGTTCGTTTAGTCGCAAGTTTTGCTTGTTTAGGGTGTTAGTTTCAGTTTGCGTCGCCAGCTCAATCGCTTCAAAGTCTGTGAACTGCGGATCAGGTGTGGAATTGACATTCAAACCAATAATTAGGCCGGTGAGAATAAAAACAAACGCAAAAAATAATGCACGTAACATGATGAATATTTATTTCAGTGGTATCATTTAAAAAACGCGGAAATTGCTGAAAATACTCGATTGCAGCTGGGTATTTTCAGCGCTTTTCTCAATCATAATATAAATGACAGCATCTCAACAGGTTTTGTTCAAAACAAAAGCAACAATATGCTGTTAATGTAACTTTTACCGGCATAAAGGAATACTCATGCATAATCACCACCGAAAACTTTATCTGCTTCAACTTATTGCAATGATTTTTTTAATGTTTTTTCTTAATGCCTGTAATAAATCAAATGTCGTCAGTCCAGAAACTATTGCTCAGGTGAAAGCTGTGATGGAAAAGCGCGCACAAGCGATCAAGAACAAAGATATGGAATTATTTAAACAGGTTTTTTTACCAGATTATAACGATGGAAAAAATACTTATCAGGACATCGTGGAAGGCATGGCAGAGAACTTTCGTAATTATGAGAGCATTGCATTCACCTATCAACGCTCTCCAGTGGATCTGTCAATGAATTCAGCGCGCATGGTGGGTACGGTATCGTATCAGGGCAATTCCATGGACAAAGCAGTGTTTGACCATGAGATCACCCAGTTTCGACGTGTTGATGGGCAGTGGTATATTAGTGGCGGTGTTAATGTGGTAGTGTTTTAACGCACGGTAAGTTTGATTCAGCGTGCGCCAAAAATCACAATGGTTTTACCTTTAGCGGTAATTAAACCTTGTTGTTCCATGTTTTTCATAACACGGCCAACCATTTCACGACTGCAACCGACGATTTTGCCCAATTCAGTTCGACTGATTTTTATTTGCATACCCTCAGGGTGAGTAAGCGCATCAGGTTGTTTGCATAAATCCAGCAAGGTGCTGGCAACACGCCCAGCGGCATCCATAAATGCCAAATGGCCGACTTTACGTGTCGCTTGCATCAATCGTTCGGAAATATGTGTGGCGATAACATGCAAGATTTCCGCATAGTCATTTTTTAATTCATTATCGGCAAGAAGTTCTAAACGATCATAACTGATTTCTGCCAGCGTACAGGGTGCACGCGTGCGTACAGTCACTTGGCGAGCGGTATTCTGTTTGATAAATAATCCGGTTTCACCAATAAAATCACCGCCATTCAGGTAAGTGAGTATGATGTCGTTTTTCTCTTCATCTTCCATACTCACTGTGGCTGAGCCTTCAATGATATAATACAAACGATCAGCGGGATCTCCCGGTCGAATAATCAATTGCTTGGAAGGTAAATGTTCAATTTGGCAATACTCCAGCAGATTATGCAGGGCTGGGTCAGCATGCTTGTAAATATCAATTTTCTTAGCCACTTGTCTACACCAGTTTCGGTTTTGATTGTTTGATAGGTCTTGTATCGACAGATTTGCAAAAAACTTCAATCTTGTCGGATTTACATAAAAACTTAGCGAATTCGCAAGCGCAGTAAACAACTCATTAGATGGAAAAAACTCAAATATGAATCTCGATTTTGACTTTACGCCGGCATTCGGTGAAGCACTTGGTCATGCAACATTGCGCCAGACTGCACAGGACTTTATTGTGCATGAAGAGCTCAGTTTTCCACTCGTGGGATCTGGTGATCACATTTATTTGTATATTGAAAAAACCGGGTGTAATACGGATTGGGTTGCCAAACAATTGGCAAAAATCGCAGGTTTAAAGTCAGTGGATATCGGTTATGCAGGCCTTAAAGATCGGCATGCAGTTACTCGGCAATGGTTCAGTTTACATCTGCCGGGTAAACCCGAACCAGATTGGTTCCAACTGTCTGAAGGTATTGTTATTCTTGAGAATACTCGGCATCAGAAAAAACTCAAAACCGGCGCCATTAAACAAAATTGCTTTATCATAACTCTGCGAAATGTTACTGCTGATGATCAAGCAATCATTGAGCGATTGCAAAAAATAAAACAGCAGGGTTTCCCTAACTATTTTGGCAGCCAGCGTTTTGGTTTTGAGCAAGGCAACGTAAATAAATTGTTAGACATGGTGGAAAATCGCAAGCGGTTAAAACCTCAAAAACGCGGCATATTCATATCTTCAGGACGGTCGTACTTATTCAACCAGATATTAAAACAAAGGATTCTGGATAATACCTGGAATAGAGCCGTTGAAGGTGATGTGATGAATCTGGATGGTAGTCGTGGCGTTTTTGTACCTGAAAGCTATGACACTGTTATTGACTCGCGAATACAGCAAATGGATATTCATCCGGCTACAGTTTTATGGGGCAGGGGGCGCTCGCAAACCCGTGGACCTGCGCAACAACTGGAGCAACAGTGTATTGAAAACAATATCCGCGTTGCCCAGGCTTTGGAAAATGCTGGTGCAGCTATGGCCTATCGCGCTATGCGAGTCAGAGCCGATGATCTCGAATGGCACTTCGATGACACTGTGTTGCAACTAAAATTCTCATTACCTTCAGGAGCTTATGCTACTAGCTTAATTCATGAATTGATAAATATAGAAGGTGCCTCTGATTCGCCTGCAGACTAAGGAACCTCTGAATAAGCCATCTAGTGAGCGATAACTTTGTTAAAAGCAATCTCAAAATGCTCATTTACTACGTGTAAACTGCGCTTTTTCAATTGCTTTTGCCGCTTTCTAACTCGCTATCTAGCTTATTCAAAGGCTCCCTAATATGTAAAAATCCCAAACTGCTGAACAAATTAAGTTTTGTCCACATTTGTCGATAAGCTATTGGGTTTTTGACTATGTGAGTTAGTCTTTTAGATGAAAATTAAGCAACTGAAACAGAAAGATCTGATAATCGGCAAGCCATCGCCTTGGCATGTGTACGACAAAACGGGTCGTCTCATGCTAAAAGAAGGTGTCGCTGTGCAAAGTGAGGCACAGTTGCGTAAGTTGCTTTCCATTGGTGCTTTTATTCATGTGGAAGAAGCAGTACAGGTTGAAGTGGAAAAACTTTCGGTAAATGATGCCCTGAGTCCATTTCATCACATTGAGGAAACTGTCGAACGCTTAAACAAACTTTATCGCGACATTATTTACAAACCAGCGGATGAGAAAAAAAAATATGGAGAGCGTTTTTTCGATATCAGTAAACATATAGTCGAACTGTGTGAATACGATCTGGATGCAACACTGGGTTCTATTCATTTGGGTAAAAAAACACATTACACTTTAGTTCACCCGCTTTATTGCGCCATTATCAGCTACGTGCTGGCTTTTCATTCCGGCATTCGTGATCGTCGTGTTAATTCCATTATCTGCGCTGCATTGACATCTAACCTGGGTATGTTTGAGTTGCAAGGTGAATTGGTGAAACAAAATGGACCGCTCACTGATGAGCAACGCATTGAAGTGGAAAAACATACCATGCGCAGCACGATTTTGTTACGACGCAATGGTGTGGTTGATAAACTCTGGATCGAAATTGTTTTGCAGCATCACGAAAAATTGGATGGTACAGGTTATCCGCGAAAACTAAAAGGCAGTAAATTCATTCGTGAAGCACGCATGTTAGGATTAGCTGATCGTTACCATGCCATGATCGCCCCCCGACAATATCGCGAAGGGCTATCGCCCACTGATGCACTTAAGGAAATTTTTAAATCACGTGGCGCTGAAGTGGACGAAAGCCTGGGTTCAATCTTAATAAAAGAAATGGGAATTTATCCTCCCGGGGCAATTGTTAAGTTAATCAATAACGAAACAGCAATTGTCACCCGGCGTGGCAAAGATCGCATGAGGCCTATTGTTAAAAGCATAATGACATCTGCAGGCAATCGCTATGAACAACCCATGAAACGGGATACCCGCGACAAGGGTTATAAAATTATGGGCCTTTGCCAACCCAAGCTGGACAGCGAATGGGATTTGCCCAGCCTATGGGATTATTTGTAAATTACTATTTATGATTGCGCTGATTGTTCTTCATGGTTTTTGAAATGCTCAAGATACATCAACGTCGCACCCACCACGGCACTGGGTAAGATGAAAAAATTCACAATGGGGATCATCATACCCAACATAACCGCACCACCAAAACCTAATACTAGAAAACGTTTTTGTTGCAAAATCTTTCGCTGGTCATTGAATTCGATTTTATGGTTAGCCATAGGGTAATCAGCGTATTGTAATACCAGCATCCAGGCGCCAAATAATATCCACAAGACAGATGCCAACAGGTTGATGCCTGGAATAAAGAGTAAGATTAAAAACGGCAAGCTGCGTGTGAGCGAATAAAATAGCTTGCGAAATTCTTCTTTAATCGCCGGGCCTATGCCGGTAATTGCGGTATGCCAAGGGGAGTCATCATTGATTTTATTGCCGGTAACATGTTCTTCAACCGCTTCAGCTAATACGCCGTTAAATGGTGCACTGATGAAGTTAGCAATAATGGTGAATGTGAAATAAACCAGAATCAGGCTGGCGGCAACAATCAGTATCCAGAATAAGCCGGATAACCATTGCAGCCAATCGGGTAAACCAGCAACCAGGCCATCAACAAATCCGCCATACCAATCGAACAGAAAAAAGCCGGCAATTCCGAAAACCAGGATGTTGATGATAAGTGGCACTATAACAAAGGCGCGAATTCCTGGCTGTTTGAGTAGAGTAAATCCTTTTAATAAATATAAAAATCCAGCGAATGGGTTGCTCATTTTTCTCTCGTTGTGTTTTAGGTAATATTTTTAGATGCCAGTAAAGCAGCACCGTAAGCGGCTTCAGTGATATGTGCGTTAGTAATCGGCACCTGGCAAGTCTGTTCACGAATTTTTTGCCAGGCAGGATTTTGGCTGCCACCACCCATGGTGATTATTCGTTTCGGAAAGCCTGCACCAAGTTCCATTAATTTATCATAAGCTTGTTTTTCAATGTTGGCGATGCCTTCCAGTATGGCTTGAAAAAATTTTACATTATCTTCTGGTCGAGGTGTTAATTCAGCCCTTTTGTCGGGATCGTTGATGGGGAAACGCTCACCTTTTTGCAGCAATGGGTAGTAATCCAAGCCGGTTGAGTGTTGAGGATTTAATAAGGGTGTCATTTGGTCGAGTTCAGACTGATCAAAATATTTTTTAATCACAGCGCCACCACTATTTGATGCGCCACCGACCAACCAAACATCGCCCAGCCGATGGCTGTAAACACCAAACTCCGGTGCATAAACCGGTTGATCACTGATGAGTTTGATGGCTAGAGTAGAACCTAATGAAGTTACTGCATCCCCGGGGTTATCGCAGCCGGTGGCAACAAAAGCGGCAATGCTATCGGTTGTACCGGCAACTATTTTTACCGACATAGGAAGATTCAATTGTCGGGCGATGTTTTTGTCGATTTCAGTAACAACATCGCCGGGCTGATATACCTTTTGTGGTAAGTGTTCACTGCAGGGTAAAGGCGTTAACCATGTAGGCCAGCAACGATTAATCACGTCGTAGCCCATTTTTAGTGCATTATTCTCATCACTAAAATCAAAACGTCCGGCTAGTTTGCCGGCTATCCAATCCGCTTGATTAAGGCAAGACACATTCTCCTGGTTTTCATGAGAATCCAGCAAGGATAAACATTTCGCCAAACCAGAACTACTGCCATGCGCACCACTTTCTCGTGGCGCACGCGATTTGATAAATGCTGCCTGATCGACATTTGCTGCATCATTGTACATTAATGCATTTGTTATGTGCTCGCCCGCTTGATCGCAAAGCAAAACCGAACCTGAAGTGCCGTCGATGGCTATGGCACGAATATTCTGTGTTTCAACCTCAGATAGTGCTTGTCGCAATACTTTTAGGCAGCAATTAAACCAATCCCAGGGGTTTTGTGTGATATGACCATCGACTATTTTTGAAGCAGGCAACAATTCTGCGGCACTTGCCACAATTTCTTGTCTCGAATCGATAATACATACTCGACAACCACTGGTGCCCAGGTCTAAACCCAGAAAAAGTGAGTCTTCACTCATACAGATCAGGGTAGGTTCACCAATTCGGGTGCTTGCCAATCAGCTTTTTTATGTTCGGCAACGACGGTGGTGTAAATGCCGCCACGTACATTGAATTCACCCGTAACACGCATGAATCTGGGTTCACAAGCGGCGACGAAATCTTTCAACATGTCGTTGGTGACTTTTTCATGAAAAGCACCTTCTTCACGAAAAGACCAGATATACATTTTTAAGGCTTTCAATTCGATGCATTTTTGATCTGGTACGTAAGCTATTTTGATGGTTGCAAAATCCGGCTGACCGGTTTTCGGGCACAGACAGGTGAACTCCGGAATATCAATTCGAATTGTGTAATCTGCATCCGGATTAGGGTTGTCAAATGTTTCAAGAATTTTGCTTGGTTTGCTGGGCATATGGTGCTCTCTGTGATAGTTTTATGATCTTTTGTGGCGCCCCGAAAAAACTGTGTGAAACCTTTGTTTTGTATGATATTTGAGCGATTTAGAATGATCAAAAACGCAGCATTTTTTATATCATCAAAATCAAAAATCTCGCATTCGTAGTTTGTAGCGCCGCAATGGGTGGCGTATTTTAGCAGCGCAGAGGCGACAGGCCAATGTAGATTGAGTGTGCCATAAACTTATCTGAAAAACTGTCATTGATAAATAAAGAAGTTCACTGAATCTATGCGCTTGAGCAAAATTAAACTTGCGGGTTTTAAGTCTTTTGTTGATCCAACAACTGTAAAATTAGTCAGTAATCTGGTGGGCATTGTCGGCCCAAATGGCAGTGGTAAATCCAACATTATCGACGCAGTGCGTTGGGTAATGGGGGAAAGCTCCGCCAAACATCTGCGTGGTGGCTCCATGGCAGATGTTATTTTCAGCGGATCCAGTGCCCGAAAACCGGTGGGTCAGGCATCCATCGAGTTGGTGTTTGATAACACTATTGGCCAGAAACTGGGTGGTGAATTCGAAAATTACGACGAAATTGCCGTAAAACGTCAGGTATCTCGTGACGGGCAATCCACGTATTTTCTCAATGGCGCACGTTGTCGCCGACGGGATATTACCGATATATTTTTAGGTACAGGTCTTGGGCCTCGCAGTTATGCCATCATCGAACAGGGCATGATTTCCCGGCTAATTGAAGCCAAACCGGAAGATTTACGCGTTACTTTGGAAGAAGCTGCGGGCATTTCCAAATACAAGGAACGCCGCCGCGAAACCGAAAACCGCATGCGCAATACCCATGATAACCTGACGCGTATTAATGATTTGCGTGAGGAAATGGATAAACAGTTGGAAAAACTCCAGCGTCAATCCCGCACCGCAGAAAAATATACCAAATTTAAACAGGAAGAACGTCAACTCAAAGGCGAATTATTGGCCTTGCAGTGGCGCAATATCGACCATGAAGCGCGAGAAAAAGAGCTTAGCGTCAGCCAGCTGGAAACCCAACTAGAATCGGAAATCGCGACACAACGTTCCCACGAAGCGGGTATTGAAAAGCATCGCGAAACACATATTGAAGCTTCCGATGCGTTTAACGAAATTCAAGGCCGTTTTTATCAGTTGGGAGCTGATATTGCGAGTAAAGAGCAAAACATACAGCACGTAAAATCCCGCCGCCATGAGTTGGAACAAGATCTTGCGCAAATCGAAAGCGATATGCAAGAGGCCAATTTTCATCAATCCTCTGATCAAACCCGGCTCAAAGAGCTTAATGAAAAAATCGCTGAAGCCACACCCAAGCTTGCTGAAATAGAAGAGCGCGCAGATATTTCCGCTATGCAGCTTGAAGAAGCCGAAGCCAGGCAAAATGAATGGCAATCTGAATGGGATGCCTTTACCCAGTCGGCAGGCGAGCCTTCGCAATTGGCAGAAGTGGAACGTACCCGCATCGCGCATCTTGAGGACCAATCGCGTCAGCTGGAAAATCGTCATCAACGAATTCAGGAAGAACTCACCACGCTGGATACTGACGCTTTAGAGCAGGAAACTGAACAACTCGAAGATCGGATGAATGAGCTACAATCAGTAGTAGACGAGTTACACGATAATCGCCAGGACTGCCAAAACAACGTTGCCGAAGTACGACAGCGTAATCATGAAATAAATGAACAGATAGCCAGTCAACGTACTGCTATGCAAAAACTGACGGGAAGAATATCGTCCTTGGAGGCATTGCAGGAATCGGCATTAGGTAAAAGTGATTCTCACATTGGTAAATGGTTGAATGAACGCAATTTGCAAGCTGCACCGCGTTTAGCGGAAGGTTTGACCGTCAGTGATGGTTGGGAAAAAGCCATCGAAACGGTTTTGGGATTTCATCTTGAAGCGGTGTGTGTAGACGAGTTGGATGCGCACGGATTAGAAAATCTGGGTGAAGAAAATCTGGAATTGTTGAGTCAGAAAAAAAGTGTCGCTACTTTAGAATATAATCCGCAATTAGTGGCTTTAAGTTCGAAAGTTGAAAGTGAGTGGCCAATGGATTCACTTGTGGCAGGTATTTATTGCGCTGAAGACTTGCCGCAAGCTTTACAAAAACGCGAGTACCTAAAAGCTGGAGAAACCATTATCACAAAAGATGGTGTCTGGATTGGCGCCAACTGGTTACGTATCCATAACGCTCAAGATGAACTGGCGGGTGTATTACAGCGGGAAAAAGACCTTAAAGCGTTGCAGTCTGAACATGAAGCGTTAAGCGAAAGTATCGATGTTTTGAGTGAAGAGCTGGATGTTGCTAAGCAACAGTTACAAGAATTGGAAGAGCAGCGTGAAGAAATACAAAACCGATTACGTGTTGAGGAGCGTCAGCTAGGCGAAATTAAAGCGCAACATCGCGCAAAACATGCACGCCTGGAACAAACCATTAATCGCAAGACACGCATTCAAGGCGAATTTGATGAATTAAAAAATCAAATTGAGGTCAATCAGGAAAATATTCAGGTCGCGCGCGGAAAATTGGAAGTGGCGCTGGATGATATGGCCAATGTGGAACAAAAACGCGAGACTTTGTTATCACAACGTGATGAGGTGCGTAATACAGTCAATGAGGCACGTTATACGGCTAATGAAGATGGGCGGGCACTACAGGCTATTCAGCTTGAATTGCAATCCAGTCAATCGGCTTTGTCCGCAACCGAACAGAATTTGGGCCGGGTTGATCAACAATTAAAAACGCTGGTCGAGCGTAAAAACCAGTTATCCGAATCGCTGAATGATGACGATAATCCATTATCCGATTTAGAAGAAGAACTGGAAACGTTTCTGGCTCAGCGACTTGAAGTGGAAGATCAATTGGCAGAAGCGCGACGTAAAGTCGAAGCCATTGATGCGGAAATGCGCTCGTTAAGTGGTAAACGTTTAGGGTCTGAGCAAGCGGTTCAAAGTGCCCGTGAAGCACTCGACCAAAGCCGCATGAGCGCGCAAACGTTGAAAGTAAGACGACAAACTATCCAGGAACAATTGGTCGAGTCGGGTTATGAGCTAAAATTAATTTTTGAAACATTGCCCGATGAGTGTCGTATCGAAGATTGGGAACAAAGACTCGCCGAATTGGCGCAAAAAATTCAACGATTAGGCGCCATAAATCTGGCCGCCATCGATGAATACCAGGAGCAGTTAGAGCGCAAGACGCATTTGGATAGTCAATATACCGATTTGACCGAAGCCCTGGAAACATTGGAAAATGCGATCAAGAAAATTGATAAAGAAACCCGCGCGCGTTTTAAAGAAACTTTTGATTTAGTCAATGATGGCTTAAAGCAAAAGTTTCCCAAACTGTTTGGTGGCGGTCACGCGTTTCTGGAATTAACAGGTGAAGATTTGTTGGATACCGGCGTGTCAATTTTGGCAAGGCCGCCTGGTAAACGGGTAACAAATATACATTTATTATCCGGTGGAGAAAAAGCGTTAACCGCTGTTGCGCTGGTGTTTTCAATTTTCGAATTGAATCCGGCGCCATTTTGTATGCTGGACGAAGTGGACGCGCCGTTGGATGAAGCCAATGTCGGGCGTTTTTCCAACCTGGTTAAGGAAATGTCAGAACAGGTGCAATTTATTTTTATCAGTCACAATAAGGCCACCATGGAAATTGCAGAAAACCTCAACGGGGTGACCATGCATGAACCAGGTGTTTCACGAATGGTATCAGTAGATGTGCAGGAGGCTGCCGAACTCGCGGCAATGTAATTATGAACAGTATATTAGACTTTTTCATGGATCCATTGAGACTTACACTGATTATCGCGGGCACAGTGGTATTGCTGGCTATTATTGTTTTCGGGCGCAAATCCAGTAAAAACCGCGACATGATTTATCCCAGTTCTGGTGCCAAGGAATTTTCCTTTGGTTCACCCAGCGAAGATACGTTGCTGGACGAAGAGGTGATCGTATTGCCTCCTCGAAAAAAACCTGCTGTTAATACCGCATCACCTACACCCGTGAGCGAGAAAAAAATTCCCGATGCACCAGAAATTGTGGTCAATAAAAACAAGCCAGAAGAACCGCAACCATTTGGTCCTGCTGTGCAAAACGAATTTGCTGAAGATGTAAAACCTGAAACACCAAAAATAAAACCTTCAGTTGCTAAAAAAGTGGCGGATCCGCTGGTGACAGAAAAAACTACTGATGCTGTCAAATCACCCAAAGCAATTAAAGAATCGGTTGCAGTAAATAGATCAAAAAAAATACCACCGATTAAAGTAGAAAAGGAAACGGTTAAAAAAGCTGACTTTAAACCAGCAGAAAAAAAACTAGCAGAAGAAAAGCCTGAAGAAAAAAAGGCCGAGCCGGTAGTGAAAAAACCTGTACAAAGCAAAGAGCGTTTTGTGGTTTTGCATGTTGTAGCAGCTGAAGGAAATCCCTTTACTGGGCAAAGCATTGTTGAATCTACACAAACGCTAGGAATGGCATATGGTAAACATTCGGTTTTTCATTATCCCGTATCCAGTGCTGAAAGCGGAAATTCAAAATTTTGTATGGTCAATATGACAGCGCAAGGCAATTTTGATGCAGCAGAAATTGCCGCCTTGAAAACTGATGGTGTCAGTCTGATTATGCGATTACCTGTTCAAGGTGCTGACGGTTTAACTGTGTTTTCTAATATGCTTGGGGTTGCCCAGGCACTGGCGCGAAAACTGGGCGGCGATATTCTCGACCAAACTCGCGTGCCACTTACTGCAGATATTGTTACCAGTTTGCGTTCAGATATCGCGCATTTTGAGTCTGAAGTTAATCAACAAGCTGCAGTTCCTGAAGTTTAATCAGCAACGACCCAACCTATGCCCAAAAACAAATCTCCGTCGCAACGTATCGAAACGCTGCGCGAACAAATTCGTCATCACAATTATTTGTATTATGTTCAAGATCAGCCGGATATTCCCGATGCGGAATATGATCGACTGTTACGCGAACTGGAAAAACTCGAAGCTGAAAATCCAGATCTCATCACTGCAGATTCACCCACGCAACGAGTGGGTGCTGAACCACTAAAAGCGTTTAAGCAAGTTAAACATGCGGTGCCCATGTTGTCACTTTCCAATGCTTTTGGCGAACGGGAAGTTGATGATTTTAATCGGCGGGTAGAAGAGCAACTAGATCTCGCAAATATTAACTATTCGGTTGAGCCAAAACTGGATGGCTTAGCGGTGAGCTTACGTTATGAAAAAGGTGAGCTGGTGCTTGCGGCAACCCGAGGTGATGGCACAACCGGTGAAGATGTGACATTAAATGTTCGCACCATAAAGTCTGTTCCATTAAAACTGCTTGGAAAAAAAATTCCAGCTTTATTGGAAGTGCGCGGCGAAGTGTTCATGCCCAAGAAAGGTTTTGAAAAGCTAAACCAACGGCAAGCAGAAGCTGAAGAAAAAACTTTTGCAAATCCCCGTAATGCTGCGGCAGGCAGTTTACGGCAATTGAATCCGAAAATTACCGCAGATAGACCGTTAAGTATCTATGTTTATGGTTTGGGTGAAATTAGCGAGGAAGTGAGCTTCGAAAGTCATTTTGCCATGTTGCAAAGCTTGAAAACTCTAGGTTTACCGGTTTGTCCTGAAGTCGAGCAGGTAACTGGTATTGAAGGCTGCTTAAAATATTACAAGGCGCTGGGTAGTAAACGTGATGCTCTACCTTACGAAATTGATGGCGTAGTTTATAAGGTTGATGATTTTCAGCAACAGGCTCGTATGGGTTTTGTTTCTCGCGCACCACGCTGGGCAATTGCCCATAAATTTCCTGCCCAGGAGGAAATGACTAAAATCCTGGGCATTGATGTGCAAGTTGGCCGAACAGGTGCGTTAACACCCGTTGCTCGACTTGAGCCTGTGCACGTCGGTGGTGTTACCGTTACCAATGCCACGCTGCATAATCAGGACGAGATTGATCGTAAGGACATTCGTGTGGGCGATACCGTCATCATCCGCCGTGCTGGTGATGTAATTCCGCAAGTCGTTAGTGTAGTGAAAAGCAAACGTCCTGCGAAAACCAAAAAATTTCATTTGCCTGCCAAATGCCCGATCTGTGATTCAGATGTGGAGCGCGATGAAGGTGAAGCTGTCATTCGTTGCATGGGTGGATTGTATTGTACTGCTCAGCAAAAAGAAGCCATTAAACATTTTGCTTCCCGCAAAGCCATGGATATTGATGGCCTGGGTGACAAACTGGTGGAACAGTTTTTTGAAGAAAAACTGATTAATAATGTTGCCGATCTTTATTCGCTAAAATTTGATGACTTGTTCAAGCTGGAACGCATGGGCGAAAAGTCTGTTAACAACTTGCTTGAAGCCATCGAAAAAAGCAAAAATACGAGCTTGCCAAGATTTTTGTATGCCTTGGGTATTCGCGAAGTTGGTGAGGCCACAGCACAAGCGTTGGCCATTTATTTTAAATCACTTGAGCCAATCATGGTAGCGGACGAAGAAACATTACAGTCCGTGTCGGATGTGGGGCCAATCGTCGCCAAACACATTGCGACTTTTTTTCAGCAAAAACACAACCGTGAAGTGATTGAACAATTGCTAAAGGCTGAAATACATTGGCCCGATGTTGTTGAGTCCACTTCCAAGCAGGTATTGGAGAAAAAAACCTTCGTATTAACTGGCACCTTGTCCGACATGGGTCGTAGCGAAGCCAAAGCCAAACTGCAAGCCTTGGGTGCAAAAGTTACTGGCAGCGTGTCGAAAAAAACCAGTTATGTGGTTGCCGGTAGCGATCCCGGTTCCAAAGTGGATAAAGCCGAAAAGCTGGGTGTGCCGGTGCTGGATGAGGAACAGTTCAAGGTACTACTGGAAAATCCAGAGCAATATGTGTGACTAAATGCAACCGCTTCAATTTAATCTGACAATCTTATTCAAAAGTGAATGACTCAAAACACCTTTGAATTCAATTGAGATTGTTTGATTAAAAATAATTAATCACTACGCCCAGTATAAATGTTTCAACCTTGATACATGTAATGCCGGCCATAAAAAGCCGATAAAAGCGGGGTTTTGTTGTGCAATAATGGCGCGTAGCGACAAGCACAAACAAGCCATTCTTTTTTCGATCTGTTGTTAATGGCTATTGTTTGCAATTTATTCTGATACATAAGCCCAATGCCACGGTTCATATGCAATGCTAAATTTATTGTTTTTTGGATAAGTTAGATTATATTCGAAAAATTTCGCATTTTCTTTGAGCCAATAAAAAGCGTCAGTATTATCGAAGGCTTCTGACAAAGGTTTGCAATCATTAGTTGTCAGATCAAGTGCTCGGCCTGTATGATGTTGGCTATATCCCGGTGCAGTATTAACCTTTAATATATCTGATATTAGTAAGCCTTTGTCAATTTTATTCTGAATTATTTCTAATTGTTTGTTAACCGATCTAAAGGCAGATACTACATATAAATAAATATTATCATTTTTCGCTTCTTTGCACATAGTTGCCCAAGATCGAGCCGCGTTGGCTTGCAGCAGCTGTGGACGGCCATAAATATCATTCCCAATGTTTACTAATTTCCTTGATTCTAATTGTATTTCAACACCACATATTTCGGAATAGTTTTCCGGAATTCCGAGGCTTTTGCATATATCATAAATATATTTTTCGTATTCGAGAAAATTCATTTCAAGTTATCAAATTCGTAGAAACAACGCTCATTATAATTTAATATTGATTAATAAGTTGTCTCATTATAGTGTCTCCTCATATTCGTCTCCAAATAATGCGTCATAATTACTTCTGTCGCGCTTATTTGTTGAGAACATGAACTAGAAATGTGGTAAGTGATAATTTTGATTTATAAATAGAACTATTTAGAGGATCTCAATATAAAGTAATCCTGTGACATATGTGTCGCGTATCCTCAACTTAAATGCCAACTAAATACATTTGAAATTAAATGATCGAATATAAATACGTACAATTAGAACAACTAAATCCCGATGATCTAATATCTATGCTGAATAAGCAAAGAGTTAGAGAGCACTTAATTGATCATGAATTATTCAATTCAAACTCCATTAACTCATGGATTAATGATAAAAGCGAAATTAATTCCACGAAAGGCTGTAGAGTAAGAGGTATAGTTACAGGCATATCAGTTGCCGGTTGGTGTGGAATACAGCTAGAAGACGGAAAGTATGAAATTGCAATTGTCCTGGACGAACAGTATTGGGGAATTGGAAAGCGGGTATTTAACGATATTATGAACTGGGCGAAAGAGCTAGGTCACGAAGAGGTTTTTATTCATTTTCTCCATACTCGTCCCGAATACAAGTTTTTACGGAAGATTTCTAAGAAGGTTTTCGAGACTGAAATGTTTGGGAGAAAATTTACTACTTATCAACTATCCGTATTTTAAAGCTTAACATACGCGATCTAGCTGGGCATATTTCCACGTCGCGTTCTGAAGTCGTTATTCGTAAAAGTAGATACTCAATATATGGCAGAAGTAATAGAGTTAAAAACAAAGCGTCTTCTCTTAAGGCAGTGGTGCAAAAGTGACTTCGGTGATTTTGCGTTACTCAATGCTGACCCTGAAGTTATGAAGTATTTTCCAAGGGTATTGAGTGAAAATGAAAGCAACGCGCTTGCAAAGAAGATTGAAAGCTTGATCAGCGAAAGAGGTTGGGGGTTTTGGGCTGTTGAGAATGTTAATGATAAGTAAGCGTTCAAAATACTACGTAATTTTGGGCATGCCCCAGTATTTTTTCTTGATGTCAGAACTTATCCAAATCTGACTGAAGCGGATTTTTAGCGAATTGTTCTTTCCAGAGCCGAGGTGTCAGCACGTCCACTTCTTTTGCGGGATGCTGCCCAACACGTTGCAGCACATCAACGAGATAGGTATAAGGTGTAGTAGTTCAGACTTGATCTGACAGTTACCCGTTTTTCAAGGTGTCTGTTAGATCAGATTTGAGCTAAATTCTTTTCAGCCCAAATCGCTTTTCCATCAAGCAATGTTTCTAGTGGTGTGCGTCC
>Ga0316207_10000455_pt1 | contig 67500 bp, 65 predicted proteins | sample 6weekpyrite_MG_FD_204943 | JGI IMG/M metagenome (GOLD analysis project Ga0316207, IMG submission 204943) | Microbial mat bacterial communities from mineral coupon in-situ incubated in ocean water Damariscotta River, Maine, United States -... | ecosystem: Environmental > Aquatic > Marine >... | reverse complement strand
GATAAATTAAACAATCGACCAAGGAAATGCCTTGGCATTAAAACACCTAATCAGGTATTTTTAGGCATCAACCCATCCGTTGCACTTGTGAGTTGAATCCGCGATTCAATATAACCGTAAAAAATGAGCTTTATTTATAGTTGTGTATCGCTTGATCTAAATCAATTCAAATGAAATATTTAGACGTTATAGTCTAGACTGATCTCTGCTATGAAAATTGGGAATGGTCCAGACTATAAATCGCAGGCAATTTCTGAGAGGTGACTTTCGTGGAAATAATGCCTCTATTCGTCCGCCATGGGCTCTTGATGAAGGCGATTTCATCGAGATGTGTACAGGGTGCGGTGATTGTATCAGCGCTTGCCCTGAATCAATTCTAATTACCTCAAGTGGTGGTTTTCCTTCGGTAGATTTTAACCATGGTGAGTGTACATTTTGTAGATCCTGCGTAGATTCATGTCAACCAGGTGCTCTGAAAGTAACCGATACACCCTGGGAGCTTTTACTGAACATCAGTGAAAGCTGTCTTGCCTTAAAATCGATTGTTTGTTCAGTATGTGCTGAACAATGCGAGGTCAGGGCCATTCATTTCACACCTGTAATAGGTGGTGTTTCTCAACCAAATATCGATAGTGAGCGATGCAACGGCTGCGGTGCATGTGTGCATTCCTGTCCCGGTGCTTCGATATCATTTTTATACCGTCATAACCAAAAGGAATTTATTTCATGAATATTGCTGGTGTAGTTGTTTTTGCGAAACCGCAGGAAAGCACCGGGCTACGTACCAGGTTGTCTGAGCTTCCTGGTGTCGAAGTCCATGCTGTTAATGAAGAAGGAAAATTGGTGGTGACTGTCGAGAACGAGTACGAATCAGAGTTAGCCGATACCATGATGCAAATGCAGAGTATGAGCGGCGTGTTATCAGCCTCAATGGTATACCATCACAACGAAAATAATATTAATGTAGGAGAACAGCCCTAATGAAACAATCAAGACGCGATTTTATTAAAACCAATGCCATTGCCGCGACTGCATCTGTAGCGGGGATTTCTCTTCCAGGAATGAAAACTGCATTAGCCTCGCAGGAACGCGATATGATTCGATGGGACAAGGCACCGTGTCGATTTTGTGGGACGGGCTGTAGCGTATTGGTGGGAACCCAGAATGATCGCGTCGTAGCCAGCCAGGGTGATCCTGATTCACCGGTTAACCGTGGCCTGAACTGTATTAAGGGTTATTTCCTGTCGAAGATAATGTACGGGAAAGATCGCCTGACAAAGCCTTTGCTGAGAAAGAAAAATGGTCAATATGACAAGAATGGTGATTTTGAGGAAGTTAGCTGGGATGAGGCATTTGATATCATGGCTGACAAATGGAAGGCCGCACTAAAAACCAAAGGGCCAACCTCAGTCGGTATGTTTGGTTCTGGCCAATGGACAGTTTGGGAAGGATATGCTGCATCTAAACTCTTCAAGGCAGGTTTTCGTTCTAATAATATTGATCCTAATGCTCGTCATTGTATGGCATCTGCTGTTGGTGCGTTTATGCGTGGGTTCGGTTCGGATGAGCCGATGGGGTGCTACGACGATCTTGAACACGCTGATGCGTTCGTTCTATGGGGCTCGAATATGGCCGAGATGCATCCTATCCTCTGGACACGTCTTAGCGATACGCGCCTGACCAAGCCGGGCTGTGAAGTTCATGTGCTGTCAACATTTGAACACAGGTGTTTTGATCTTGCCGACAACGGTATGGTGTTTACACCTCAAACTGATTTGGCGATATTGAATTACATTGCAAATTACATTATTCAAAACAAGGCCTATAACAAGGACTTTATCGATAAGCATACAAATTTCACAAAGACCGTCACGGACATCGGTTATGGTTTGCGCCCAGAACATCCGCTCGAAAAGAAGAAAACAGGGAAGGGTGGCAAGCTCACAAAAATCAGCTTTGAGGAGTATGCCAAATCCGTGTCCAGTTATACGCTGGAATACGCATCGGAACTAAGTGGTGTACCCGAAGAAAAATTATTAAGACTGGCAAAGCTGTACGCGGATCCTAAAAAGAAGATCACTTCGTTCTGGACCATGGGATTCAACCAGCATACACGTGGAGTATGGGTAAACGGTCTTCTTTACAACGTTCACCTGTTAATGGGAAAAATCTCTGAGCCTGGTAACAGCCCGTTTTCATTAACAGGTCAACCATCTGCCTGTGGTACAGCACGTGAAGTGGGCACATTCGCACATCGTTTGCCTGCTGACCTGGTTGTTAAGAACAAGGCACACCGTGATTTCTCTGAAAAGGTCTGGAAGCTTCCTGAAGGCACAATTCCGGCCAAACCGGGGTACCACGCCGTATTACAAAATCGCATGCTGAAAGATGGCAAGCTGAATGTCTACTGGGTGATGTGTAACAACAATATGCAGGCTGCGCCCAATATGAACGAGGAAGGGCTGCCAGGTTACCGTAATCCTGAAAACTTTATTATTGTTTCCGACCCGTACCCAACCGTTACAGCACAGGCAGCTGATTTGATCTTACCAACAGCGATGTGGGTAGAAAAAGAAGGTGCCTATGGTAATGCAGAACGTCGTACCCAATTCTGGCGCCAGCAGGTCAGCCCCCCAGGAGAGTCAAAATCAGACTTATGGCAGATTGTTGAGTTTTCCAAGCGTTTTACAGTGGAAGAGGTCTGGCCAGCAGAGTTGATTGCGAAGAAGCCTGAATACAAGGGCAAGACTTTGTACGACGTGCTTTATCGTAATGGTCAGGTCGACAAGTACGATATACAGATCATTACTGATGCAAAAGATAATCAATACCAGAATGATGAAATGAATGACTTTGGTTTCTACATCCAGAAGGGGTTATTTGAAGAATACCGTGTGTTTGGTACCCAGGGGCCGAAAAAGGGCCACGACCTGGCGAGTTTTGATACATATCACAATTCTCGTGGACTTCGTTGGCCTGTTGTTGACGGTAAAGAAACTCTATGGCGCTACCGCGAAGGTTACGATCCATTTGTGAAGAAAGGTGAGGATGTCAGGTTTTACGGAAAGAAAGATGGCCGTGCCAATATCATCTTTGCACCCTTTGAGCCTGCAGCCGAATCACCTGATAAAGAATATGACCTGTGGTTATCAACAGGTCGCGTCCTGGAGCACTGGCACTCAGGCTCCATGACACGACGAGTGCCTGAGCTATACAGGGCTGTTCCGGATGCCGTTGTCTTCATGCATCCGAATGACGCCAGGAAACGTGGTCTACGACGTGGATTACCTGCCAAGGTCATCAGCAGGCGGGGTGAGATCACCGTTACTGTAGAGACGCGTGGAAGGAACAGACCACCAGAAGGACTCGTGTTTATTCCATGGTTTGATGCTGGGCGATTGGTTAATAAACTGACTCTTGATGCAACTGATCCGCTTTCTAAAGAAACAGACTATAAGAAGTGTGCGGTAAAAATCAGCAAGGCTTAAATTGATAAGTCTATTAGGAGCAATTCATTAATTACCAGCGTAGACAGTTTATGCTAACGACAGCCAAAGCTCTTGGTGGAACAGCACTGCTAGGTGCAGGGCTCACCCTGTATTCACGTCAGGCTGCTTCCTTACCCCCGACAGCGATAAGGCCACCTGGTGCATTACCGGAGAAGGCGTTTCTTGCTAACTGTGTTCGATGTGGTCTTTGTGTCCGTGACTGCCCGTATGACACACTCAAACTGGCAGAGTTTGCCAGTGATGTCGCCACGGGCACACCTTATTTTACTGCACGTGATACACCTTGCGAGATGTGTGAAGACATACCGTGCGTAAATGCCTGCCCAAGCGGGGCATTGGATAAGGCCTTAACCGATATTGATGAATCCAGAATGGGGCTTGCGGTTATTGTCGACCAGGAAACCTGTCTTAATTATCTAGGGCTGCGATGTGATGTTTGTTATCGAGTGTGCCCCTTGATTAACAAGGCGATTTCACTGGACCTTCAACACAATAGGCGTACCCAGAAACATGCGCTTTTTATACCAGTTGTTCATTCAGACAGTTGTACAGGTTGTGGAAAGTGCGAGAAGTCCTGTGTGCTTGATGAGGCGGCAATAAAGGTAATGCCATTAAGCCTGGCAAAAGGTGAACTGGGTAAACATTACAGGCTGGGGTGGAAGGAAAAACAACGGGCAGGTGAAAGCCTTGTTTCACCGGATGCGCCACATGAATTTAATTTGCCTGAAGGTTATCGATATGACTATCCGGACAAGGGGCTAATAAAAGAAAACAAGTTACAACAGCAACCATTTTCGAGTAACCCATTAGATACGTTGAACCGCCGTGAATCGGAGGCGCAACGATGAGAAACCTGAATTACCCTGGCTATGCAGCAGTACAATCACATGGTCTGATATGGGCGTATCGATGGCTAATCGCGAGAAGGTTGAGTCAGCTTGGTATTTTAGCGGCTTTTCTCCTCGGGCCCTGGTTTGGGATCTGGTTTGTAAAAGGAAATCTTAATTCGAGTATTACACTGGATGTGTTACCACTTACAGATCCATACCTGTTCCTGCAGTCATTGTTGGCTTCATTCTCTATGACCACCGATATGATTATTGGTGCAGTCATCGTAACAGTCTTTTACATGGTTGTTGGCGGGCGCGTTTATTGTAGCTGGGTATGCCCGATTAATATCGTAACGGATGCCGCATCATGGATACGTACACGGTTGAATATTAAAGGTGTAGGTACAGGTCTATCCCGTGCTAATCGGTACTGGTTGCTATTGTTAACACTGGTCCTGGCAGTGGCGACAGGAACGATTGCATGGGAGCATGTTAACCCGGTTTCCGTGGTGAATCGAGAGATAGTATTTGGGCTTAGCAGTATGTGGCTAGTGCTACTGGCGATATTTATATTTGACCTGATTATAAGTAAATCAGGCTGGTGTGGGCGTTTATGTCCGGTAGGCGCCTTTTATAGCATTGTTGGCAAATTATCAGTGCTACGCGTCGATGCGGTAAACCGTGATAAGTGTGATGATTGCATGGATTGTTTTGCAGTTTGTCCGGAGCCCCAGGTGATAAAACCTGCACTGAAAGGAAAACAAAGTGGCCATGGTTCGATGATTATGTCAGGTAATTGCACAAATTGTGGGCGTTGTCTTGATGTCTGCAACAAAGAAGTTTTTGGGTTCAGTAACAGGTTTGGAAATAATGCTAAACAGAGTAGTACGATGGAGATAAGATCATGAGAAAAACACAACATATATTATTATTTGCAACGCTACTTATCGGTACCCCATTGCTTCATGCGCAGGACTCTGGGGGATTAAAGTCACTACGTGGTCATAAAGACCTTTCGCAAAGCTCAAACCCTGCGGAGCAAAAGCGCTGGCAGCGTGACAGGGAACCCGTTGACAGAGAGTTTGTTCATCAGCCTCCCATTATTCCTCACAAGATAACGGGCTACCAGATAAACCTTAAATCCAACAAGTGTCTGACATGTCATAGCTGGGCAAACTATAAAGAATCCAATGCCACTAAAATCAGCATGACACATTTTTCTGATCGCGATGGAAATGACCTGTCAAATGTGTCTGCTCGGCGCTACTTTTGTACGCAATGCCACGTACCACAAGTGGATTCAAAACCATTAGTGGAAAATACATTTAAACCAGTGAGATCTATCAAGGCTCGCTGATATTTTCATGATTTAGTTAACTGTATTGGGCTAAAATAATGGCTAACGATAAAAATGGTTTAGTAAAGCGCATTATCAAAATGCTTCGAACACCTTCAGCAAAATATTCGCTGGGTGTAATACTGAGTGTCGGGTTTGTAGCAGGGATTATATTCTGGGGCGGTTTTAATACTGCAATGGAATTATCGAATACGGAGGATTTCTGTATTTCGTGTCATGAAATGGAAAAAAATGTCTTCGTTGAATACCAAAACACCATTCATTACAGCAATCGTAGTGGTGTAAGAGCGACATGTCCTGATTGCCATGTGCCAAAAGAATGGACGCATAAGGTGGTGCGTAAAATAAAGGCAACGAATGAGTTGTATCACAAGGTGCTAGGTACAATTGATACGCCTGAGAAGTTCGAGAAAAAGCGCCTTCAACTGGCCAGAAATGTCTGGAAAGAGATGAAAAAAACTGACTCTCGAGAGTGCCGTAACTGCCACGAATACGAATCCATGGATTTCTCAACACAACAGCGACGTGCAATTGCCCAGCATAGCAAGGGATTCGATGAGGGAAAGACGTGTATCGATTGCCACAAGGGAATCGCTCATTCGTTACCTGCAATGTTTGAAGAAGATCCAAGCGCAGCCATTGGTCCGTTATCAGGAAAATAGCGGGCGTTTACAAGCACGGGAATTTCATAATTCAGATATAAGCAAGTGCCTTGATTGAAATAATGAAGTTGGCAGTACGTCTACTGCCAGAATCCGACAAGCATTTAACTCTAAGAAATATTGGGACCGATGTAATACCCTCCACCCGGGTGTATGGTTTATCAAACGCCCGGCTCCCTCCTGTCTATTGCATGATTCTGGTTCATAAACATATTTATGCTGTTCAATATTGGTGCATTTTGTGTGTGGCAGTGTATAAATCACGTGATTTCTGGTTGTTTCTGTTGTTCTTATAACTGGCATGCGTATTGCTCTATACAAAGCATGTTTTACCAGGTAGATAGAAATGAGTGACAAAGCATTATTGATCCAGGAGCCACAAAGCGAATCTAAAGACCTTATAGATGTGCTTTCTTCTATAGGGTATGACGATATTCGTGTTGTGGGTAGCTCTGAAGACGCCAACAGGCATGCGAGTGATTATGAGCCTGATGTAGTACTGATTGATGTCTATCGGCCAAGAACTAAACTCCTGAAAATGATCGCGGATACCGTAGAGGAACGCCCGGTGCCGGTCATTATGTTTGTAGAAGAAAGTAGTGATGGGATGATTTCAGATGTTATTAAATGTGGCGTTTCAGCTTATGTGGTCGATGGATACCAGCGCAACAGGGTGCGGAGTATCGTCAATCTTGCCCGAGCCAGGTTTGATGAACATCAGCGTCTGAAAAACGAACTTGAAGATACCAGAAGTGCCCTGAATGATCGCAAGTTGATTGATCGGGCCAAGGGTATTGTCATGAAGCAGAAGAATTGTGATGAAGATACTGCTTATAAATTGATGCGTAAAATGGCGATGGATAAAAACTCCCGCATCATCGACGTTGCAAAACAGTTAATAGACCTGGTTGACCTCATGCAATAGCACCAGCATAGAACCTTCTGCACTAATAATGTGCATATATAACAGGTTTGAGGTGGGTACGAGCACATTTATCGAACAATTTTAGGTGGTATACACTTAAGTGTTTGATAAATAAAAGACTATATAAGTCTGGCATGCAACTTGCTGTATAACCATTAGCTAATGTTGCAGCCTGTTTTAAGCAACATTCAAACAATCCCTGGCCAACGGCGGTCAGAACTGAAACGGACAATGGCGTCCAGACACAACAGAAGTGTTGTGTCTGGGCGCTTTTTTTTTGTAATCGTGAACTGGAGATAGATATGAAGAAGTATTCAAAACTGAGTTTCAGGCTCAAACCTTTATTAAAGGGCCTGGCCATGGCAGCAGGTCTGGGTGCGTCAGTCATGATGGCTGGTACTGCATCTGCCGGCGTTGGTGAGCCGGAGAAAGAAGACCTGAAATTTGGCTTTATCAAACTGACCGATATGGCACCACTGGCCATTGCGTATGAAAAAGGTTACTTCGAAGACGAAGGCCTTTATGTGACGCTGGAAGCGCAGGCTAACTGGAAGGTTCTGCTGGATCGCGTGATTGATGGTGAACTTGACGGTGCCCACATGCTGGCGGGGCAGCCACTTGGTGCAACGATTGGTTTTGGTACGCAGTCACACATTATTACCGCGTTTAGTATGGACCTGAATGGTAATGCTATTACTGTTTCCAATGACATCTGGAAAAAGATGAAGAAGCACGTTCCTCATAAGGACGGCAAGCCAGTTCATCCTATCAAGGCTGACTCACTTAAGCCTGTCGTTGAAGAATTCAAAGCTGAAGGTAAGCCATTCAAGATGGGTATGGTCTTCCCCGTATCTACACATAACTATGAACTGCGCTACTGGCTGGCAGCCGGTGGTATTCACCCGGGCTACTATGCCCCGAAAAAGGGTGATACATCCGGTACTATCGACGCTGATGCATTGTTGTCTGTAACACCACCACCACAGATGCCATCGACCATGGAAGCTGGCACCATCTACGGTTATTGCGTGGGTGAGCCCTGGAACCAGCAGGCTGTGTTCAAGGGTATTGGTGTGCCGGTGATTACCGACTACGAGATCTGGAAAGACAATCCCGAGAAGGTCTTTGGTGTCAGCAAGAAGTGGGCAGACAAGTACCCGAACACACACATTCGTGTTGTGAAGGCGATGATTCGTGCAGCCAAGTGGCTTGACGAGAATAACAACGCCAACCGTCCTGAGGCCGTCAAGATCCTCTCCAAGAGTAACTACGTCGGTGCTGATTACGAAGTGATTGCAAACAGTATGACAGGTACCTTTGAATACGAGAAAGGTGACAAACGTTCAGTGCCTGATTTCAACGTGTTCTTCCGTTACAACGCGACCTACCCATACTACTCGGATGCAATCTGGTACCTGACACAGATGCGTCGCTGGGGCCAGATTCCAGAAGAGAAGGCGGATAGCTGGTACATGGACATTGCGAAGAAGGTCTACCGTCCGGATATCTATGCGGTTGCAGCCAAGGAACTCATTGCCGAAGGTAAGGTGAAAGCGAGTGAATTCCCGGACTTTGCAACAGAAGATGGTTACCGCGATCCGCAAACGCACTTTATTGACAATATTACCTACGACGGCAAGAAGCCAAATGACTACCTGAAGAAATTCTCAATCGGGCTAAAAGGTAAGGAAGAAATCTAAACAAGGAAACTATCAACTGCCCCGGACAACCGGGGCAGTTTGATATAGCCCGGAATATTCTGATGAGTAAACAGGACAGTAAAATGGGTACACAAATAATGACGATGTTGGGAAATACAGGTTTTGGCTGGGTTGATAACATTGTTAAGTTGATGACAGGCAAGAACAGGCAAGAACAGTTTAATATGCTTGCGAAAAGTATATTGGTGCCAATGCTGGCGTTTGGTGTGTTTTTAATGCTATGGGCATCAGTGGCATCGCAGATTAAAACGTCACTTGGTCAGGTGCCAGGCCCGGTACAGGTCTGGGAACAGGCCGTTACCTTGTATGAAGAACATAGTGAGGAACGTGTAAAAGAGCAGGCGTTTATTGAACGACAAATCAAAAGGAATGAGAAGAAACTCGCTAAAAACCCGGATGCGAAGGTAAAGATTCGTCCTTATACAGGTAAGCCAACCTATCTTGATCAGATATGGACGAGTATTTATACCGTTTTGACAGGTTTTATTATTGCTTCGCTATTGGCAATTCCTGTCGGGATTATCTGTGGGCTTAGTACGACGATTTACAAGGCAATGAATCCACTTATACAAATGTTCAAGCCGGTGTCGCCGCTGGCATGGTTGCCTATTGTCATGATGATTGTGAGTGCGGTGTATGTCAGTGATGACCCGATGTTTGATAAATCCTATTTAAATTCGGCAATCACCGTAACCTTATGTTGTTTATGGCCAACGATCATTAACACTACGGTCGGCGTATCGTCCATTGATAGCGACCTTGTTAACGTTAGTCGAGTACTTCGCCTTGGTTGGATGACAAAGGTTATGAAAATTGTCTTGCCATCCTCTATCCCAATGATGTTTGCGGGTTTGCGTGTTTCATTAGGTATTGGCTGGATGGTCCTGATTGCTGCAGAAATGCTGGCTCAGAACCCAGGTCTTGGAAAGTTTGTCTGGGATGAATTCCAGAATGGAAGCTCTGATTCTCTTGCACGAATCATGGTTGCAGTATTTACGATTGGCATAATCGGCTTCATGTTAGATCGCATCATGTTAATCCTTCAGAAGTCTGTAAGTTGGGACAAAGATGCCGTCATCCGGTAATGACAACAGGAGATATTTAAGATGAAGAATGAACATTTATTATTGTCAAAAGTAACAATTGATTTTCCAACGCCAAACGGTCCATTTCGGGCATTGGATGATGTTAACCTGTCTATTACTGAAGGCGAATTTGTATCCCTTATCGGGCATTCAGGGTGCGGTAAGTCAACAGTTCTAAATATTGTCGCAGGTCTTCACCAGGCAACAAGTGGAGGAGTGTTACTTGATGGAAAAGAAGTGAATGAACCAGGCCCCGAAAGGGCGGTTGTCTTCCAGCACCACTCATTGCTGCCTTGGCTATCTGCGTATGAAAATGTTGAGCTCGCTGTAAAGCAGGTCTTTAAGGGTGCTAAGAGCAAGGCTGAGATGGATGAATGGATTAAGCACAACCTTGAGCTCGTGCATATGGAACATGCGATGGACAAGCGCCCATCTGAAATATCCGGGGGTATGAAGCAGCGTGTAGGCATCGCTCGTGCACTGGCAATGGAGCCGAAGGTCCTGTTGATGGATGAACCCTTTGGTGCCCTGGATGCGCTAACGCGTGCGCATATGCAGGAGTCGCTGATGGAGATTCAGAACGAATTGCGCAATACAGTGATTATGATTACCCATGATGTGGACGAGGCAGTACTGCTTTCCGATCGCATCGTAATGATGACAAATGGTCCGGCAGCAACGATTGGTGAAATATTACATGTTGAGCTTGAGCGACCACGTGACCGTTTGTCGCTTGCTGATGATGCAACGTATAACCATTACCGTGCTGAAGTGTTGAAGTTCCTGCACGAACGTCACGGCAGGGTGGCAGCGTAGTTATTTCAGAAGTAGAGCGTAAATAAGTAGCAAATTCATGACAAACAGTAGTGCAGATAATCCTCGCCAGAACCCTAATGGGTTACGTTCCATCAAGGGGGCGTGCTGTTTTTGCATGAATTCAGGGTTGGCACTTCCGAGATCATGGATGAACTCGGATAACCTCGTGTAGCGCCTGTCGGGATCAATCGATACAGACTTCTGAATAGCCGCATCAACCCAGGCAGGTACTTCCTGGTTATAATGTTTTATCGATTTATAACGAACGCGTTTTAATTTACTCAGGGTAAGTGGTCCACCATACGGTAACTGACCTGTCAGCATTTCATAACATATTACGCCGAGTGCATAGACATCGGATCGATTGCTCCCGGTATACCCTTCAAAAAACTCAGGGGCAGCGTAGTTCATCGTGCCAAGCATCGGATTGCGTTCAAAAGGTACATCTGATTCGTCGATACCGGCAATTTTGGTTGAACCAAAATCAATAATGACAATGCGACCACTGTTATCGAACACAATATTGGCCGGTTTTAAATCTCTGTGTACCATCTCCAGTCGATGAAAGGCGCGCAGGCCACTGGCAATTTGTTCAGCGATGTCACGTACGCCGATATAGGAAGGGCGAGGGTTGTCACGCATCCAGTCCTGAAGGGTATCACCTTCAATGTATTCCGTAACGTAGTAGAGGAACCGGCGCCGACGTTCTGAATCAACGATTTTAAGCACATGCGGATTATCAATGCGTTTGCCAATCCATTCTTCATGCAGGAACTGATCGATAAAGGCCGGATCATCTTCAAAGTTCACGGAAGGTGTTTTAATAATCACCCTCTGGTTTGTTTCAGTATCCTGGGCGACATAGATCTGGGTGCGGTTACTGGCATGGAGTTCACGTATAATCCGGTAGCCATCAAGCGTCATGCCGGCTTCAAGAAACGGAGGGAAGGGCAGATCAGATAGCTGTCTGAAAAAACTGGCTTCATCCTGTTTTGGCAACCGATCAACACGCATTACCTGGCAGGTGACATTATCCGTGCTGCCACTTTCAAGCGCCATCTTGGTCAGTGTTCGTGCAGCCTGTTCAGGGTTGCTCGCATTTTCACGTAGACAATTACGCAGGTCCACGTTACTGATGTATTCGTAGACGCCGTCTGTCGCAAGCATGTAGACATCACCGACCTCAACTGGAATGCTTTTGAAGTCGATATCGACATGCGCATCGGCTCCCATGGCGCGGCCAAGGTAGGTTTTTTCTCCAACTCCCCAGGTGCGATGATCTTCAGTCAGGCATTCCAGGTCGTTGTTACGCAATCGATAGATACGTGTGTCACCGACATGAAAGATATAGGCCGTACCTGATTTGATGATGAGTGTACTGAATGTTGTCAGCATCGCACCGGCTGACTCATAACTTCGTTTGCCCTGGCTGTATAGCCAGTTGTTTAGTGAGCCAAGCACTTTTTGTGCAGAGGTTTTAACCGTCCAGCTATCGGGGGTGCTGTAATAGTCAGTGATAAAACCATTTGCACAGGCTTCACTGGCATCCTGCCCAGCTTCACTCCTGCTCACACCGTCAGCAATCACCAGGCATATGCCTTTAGAACCAAGTAAAGGTTCTTCCGGTATTTCGATCCTGCAGGCATCCTCGTTGCGAGGTTTTAACCCCGCATCACTGTGTTGTCCAGCCTGAATACCGGTGAATGCTTTTTTTATCATTATCGCTATCAGTAAAAAAGGTGACACCGTCAGTATAACGGTGCCACCTTGTGTTGGCGAGATGTGCTGTGCTTATTTTACTTCGATCATTTGCACAGTGCCATCAGGCATGATTTCTGCCATCGAACCCTTGGGCTCATCCAGGAAGAACAAAATGAGTACAAGCACAAACGCAGATATTATTCCGATGAAGAGGAAAAACTGATCGTAACTAACCAGCGAATTTACTGTGAGAAACAGTACTGCCCCTACATTACCGAAAGCACCTGCCATGCCAGCAATTTGCCCGGTCATACGACGTTTTACAAGTGGTACCATCGCGTAAACAGCACCCGAACCCGCCTTCGAGAAAATGCCGCCAATGATGGTAAGTCCAACAACCATCCAGACCGACCATGTTGTATCGACGAGCCCTAATACCATGAAGCTGACCGTGATCCCAACGAATACAATGATGAGTGTGCGTTTGCGGCCGATTAAGTCGCTGATCCAGCCACCACCGGGCCGTGCAACAAGGTTAATAAACGGGTAGATCCCGGCTAATAGCGCAGCCGTCACCTTCGGAATCTCGAACCAGTCAACGTAGAACAGGGCCAGCATTGAGACGACGGCCAGTTCGGTACCGAATGTTACAAGGTAAGCCCAGTCCAGAATAGCAACCTGCTTGAATTTGTATCGGTGTAATTCTGGAACGGGTTCCTTTAGTACATGTGAATTAATGTTCCAGATTTTCCATACCTGTATCAGGTATACCCCCGCAAGTACCGCGTAAATAATATTTGTTGTCACCTCATTGATTAGCCCGATGTTGCTTGGAGAGAGTTTCCACGTCAGTAGGGCCAGTGCCAGGAACAATGGTATGTTCATGAGGATGTATAACGCCAGGTCGCCACCACTGGTAACTTCCATGGCCCCGGTTTTTTTCGGTTTGAAATAGGTTGAGCCCTTCGGAGTATCACTAACACTGAAGAAGTAAACCACGCCATAGGCAATGGCTGCGATACTCGCGGCGGTCAGGGCAACGCGCCAGCCGCTGGCATCGCCAATATAAGCAGCGATAAAGGGTAAGGTCATGGCCGCACCGGCTGAACCAAAGTTACCCCAACCACCATAGATCCCCTGTGCCAACCCTGTTTGCTTGGCTGGGAACCATTCACCGATCATGCGTATGCCGACCACAAAGCCTGCCCCGATGAAGCCAGATAGAAAACGGGTCAGGGCGAGTTGTTCGTAACTATCTGCCCAGGCAAATAATATGCTGATAGCACCACCGAGTATGAGAATGCTTGTATACAGGATACGTGGTCCGAATTTATCAACGAGCATGCCAACGACAATGCGCGAAGGGATGGTCATTGCAACATTAAGGATAAGCAGAACTTTGGTTTGCTGATCAGTCAGACCAAGTGCCTCTTTAATGAAGGGCATCATGGGACCCAGTCCAAGCCAGACAACGAAGGTCATGAAGAAGGCAAACCATGTCATGTGAAGGATCTTCATGTTGCCTTTGAATGAGAGTAAATTAATTTTGCTTGCTGCGTCAGACATGCTTACGTCCTGTTTTGATAATCGATGGTTATCATCAGAGCAATTGTTGTGCCAGATTTATAGAATTGACTCATACCAGGGATGGTATTCAGCATGATTGTCCTGTGTATACCTTCATATACATACGATATTTTTTTTCAGGACATCCTGTTGCGCTCAATTTTGGTTCAAGCAAATGTTCCATTAGCGCACAAATGCATGGCATTGCACGTCTTATTTTGATGCATAAGACTTTTCTAATGCACTAAATCGGTGCGCAACGGTGCTATCTTAAACGCATGGCATATTGCCCTGTTTATCGAATAAACATATAGATAACAGATAGATAGAATATATTTTAGCATTACCTAATAAATGGCACGCTAGTTGCTCATACAAGCTTTAGAGATATGTACATACAACAAACTTGGAGCAAGGTATGAAAGAACGGCTTATTGTCATTGGTAACGGTATGGCAGGTATGCGTACAGTTGAGGAAATCCTCAAGCTGGATGCTGATGCCTATGACATCACAGTCTTTGGATCTGAGCCTTACGGTAACTATAACCGTATCATGCTGTCGCCGGTGCTGGCAGGAGACAAGACCATTGATGAAATCATGATCAATGATGAGCAATGGTATGTCGATAACAACATCACCTTGCACAAGGGCAAGACGATAGTCGATATCGATCGCAAGGCACGCAAGGTTATCGTCGATGACGGCAGTGAGTATGAATATGACCGCCTGCTGATGGCTACCGGCTCCAATCCTTTCATTATCCCTTTACCTGGTCACGACCTTGAAGGTGTGATCGCCTTCCGTGATATCCACGATGTCGACACGATGATCGACGCGGCAAAGAATTACAAACATGCTGTTGTGATTGGTGGTGGTCTGCTTGGCCTTGAAGCGGCAAATGGCCTGATGCAACAGGGCATGAAGGTGACCGTACTGCACATCGTCGATACCTTGATGGAACGCCAGATGGATTCTGTAGCCGGCAAGATGTTGCGTAAGTCACTTGAGGAGCGCGGCATGGAGATCCTTATGCCTGCCTCGACCAAGGAGATTGTCGGCGAAGGTCATGTTGAGAAAGTCATTCTTGAAGATGGCCGCGAGATCGAAACTGGCCTGGTGGTCATGGCGGTCGGTATCCGTCCGAATATTGAGCTTGCCAGCAAGGTAGGCATTCATTGTGAACGTGGTGTGGTTGTGAACGACACCCTGCAGACGTTTGATCCACGTGTCTATGCTGTCGGTGAATGTGTGCAGCACCGTGGTGAGACCTACGGTCTGGTAGCGCCACTGTTTGAAATGGCCAAGGTTTGTGCCAACCACCTCGTGCGCCATGGTATTGGTCTTTACGAAGGTTCTGTAACATCTACCAAGTTGAAAGTAACCGGCATTGACCTGTTCTCGGCTGGCGATTTCATCGGTGATGAAAATACCGAGGAGCTCGTATTCCAGGATGCCTCGCGTGGTGTATACCGTAAACTTGTTATTGACGATAACAAGGTTAAAGGTGCCGTAATGTACGGCGATACGATTGACGGTTCCTGGTACTTTGACCTGATGCGTGATGAGACGGATATCACCGATTTCCGTGAAAAGATATTGTTTGGCCAGGCTCACCTCGGTGACTCCGGTCACGGTGATGAAAACCGTATTGCGATGATGGCCGATACTGCCGAGATTTGTGGTTGTAACGGTGTATCGAAGGGCGATATTGTTCAATCGATTAACGTCAATAAGCTTCTGACACTGGAAGAAGTTCGTGCTCATACCAAGGCGTCGAGTTCCTGTGGTTCATGTACCGGCCTGGTTGAAAGTCTGCTTGCCCATACAGTCGGTGGGGATTACTCCGTTGCACCACACCTGAAACCGTTGTGTGCATGTACTGAGCATACACATGATGAAATCCGCAACGCGATTAAAGAAAATGGACTGAAATCTATTCGTGCAACCATGGACTTCCTTGAGTGGGATTCACCGGATGGTTGTAGCAAATGTCGCCCCGCACTGAACTACTACGTAATGTGCGCGTACCCGGATGCGAACAGTGATGATAGCCAGTCCCGTTTCATTAACGAACGTGCGCACGCCAATATCCAGAAAGATGCGACCTACTCAGTCATTCCTCGCATGTGGGGCGGAGGTACAACACCAGGGGAACTTCGTGCGATTGCAGATGTGGCAGAGAAGTACAAGGTCAAAACAGTCCATGTGACGGGTGGCCAACGTATCGCGCTCTATGGACTGACAAAGCAGGAATTGCCCGAAATTTGGGGTGAACTCAATGATGCCGGGCTTGTTTCAGGACATGCCTACGGTAAAGCGCTGCGTACAGTCAAAACGTGTGTCGGTAAAGAGTGGTGTCGTTTCGGTACGCAGGACTCTACCCAGATCGGTATTGATTTGGAAAAGATGACCTGGGGCTCATGGACGCCGCACAAATTCAAGATGGCTGCATCAGGTTGCCCGCGTAACTGTGCAGAGGCAACGATTAAAGACTTTGGTGTCGTCTGTGTTGACTCCGGATACGAATTACATGTTGGCGGTAACGGCGGCATTAAGGTTCGAGCAACCGATCTGCTTTGTGCGGTCAAAACGGCTGAAGAGGTGTTAGAATACGCCGCTGCATTCATGCAGATTTACCGTGAACAGGCGCATTATCTTGAGCGTACTGCGCCCTGGATTGAGCGTGTTGGACTTACCTACGTCAAGGAACAAATCGTTGATGACGAGGAACAACGCAAGGCCTTCGCAGAACGCTTCCTGTTCTCACAAAAATTTGCCCAGGATGATCCTTGGGAAGCGCGAGCAAAGGGCGCTGAAAAACACGAATTTGAACCGATTAAACAGCTTAACGCTTAAATATTTTTATAGTGAGAAAAAACATGAGTGAAGACTGGATTGAAGTAGGGCTGTTGAGCGATATTCCTAAACTGGGTGCCCGCGTAGTAAGTAGGGATACTGGCGATATTGCTGTATTCCGGACCGCAGATGATGAGATATTTGCGTTACGCGACTCTTGTCCGCACAAGGGTGGCCCCCTTTCACAGGGGATCGTGATGGGTAACCGTGTGGCATGCCCGTTACACGACTGGAAAATCAATCTTGATAGTGGTGATGCAGTTGCCCCTGATGAAGGCTGTGCAGCCAGTTACCCTGTCAAGATGGATGGCGAAACAATCATGTTGTCATTAACACCGAACGAAGGTTGTCCTAACAAATAACCTGGCGGGTATGTAAGATGCTATTTGGACGTAACAAGAAGAACCCGATCAAGATAGCCGACAAGGGTATTGTCGACTGGAAATACACGACGTGTGGTTATTGCTCAACAGGCTGTTCGATTGAAGTTGGTCTGGATAAAACCGGCAAGGCAGTTGCGAGCCGTGGTGTGGGTGGTGCGGATGTTAACCGTGGCAAACTGTGCCTGAAAGGTATTTTTGAACACGAATTGTTCTATACGTCTAATCGTGGTCGTGTCCCGCTGATGCGCGACAAGGTTCACGAGGAATTCAAAGAGACTGACTGGGATACGGCACTGGATCATACTGCCAGTGAGATCAAACGTATCCAGGAAACGTATGGTCGTGACTCGTTTGCAGTCGTTTCAACCGGCCAGATTATGACCGAAGAATTTTATACCTTGGGCAAACTGACCCGTGGTGTACTGGGCACAAATAACTATGACGGCAATACAACGCTCTGTATGTCATCGGCTGTATCTGGTTACAAACGTTCATTTGGTTCGGATGGCCCGCCAGGGTGTTACGAAGATTTTGAGCATACCGAATGCCTGCTTGCTATTGGTTCGAACCTGCCCGAACAGCATCCAATCATTTTCTGGCGCCTGAAACAGGCGCTTGAAAAGCGCAAGTTCCCGGTCATTGTGGTTGATCCGCGTGTAACGATGTTTGCACAGATGGCTGACATCCATCTGCCAGTGACGCCAGGTACTGACGTGGTACTGCTCAATGCACTGGCTCATGTCATCCTCGACGAAGGCCTTGAAGATCGTGCCTACATCGATGCGCATGCAAACGGTGCCAGGGAATTCGAGGAGCTGGTCGCGCAATATGACCCGGTTACAGCATCGCGAATTTGTGGCATTGATGAAGATACAATTCGTAATGTTGCACGCCTGTATGCAAAGGCCGGTGCCGCGATGACGATCTGGACCATGGGCATTAACCAGAGTACGCATGGTTCCGATGGCGTGGTTGGCATCAACAACCTGAACCTGATTACGGGCAACATCGGCAAACCCGGTGGCACCAGCCTTTCGATTACGGGCCAGTGTAATGCAATGGGTACACGTGAGTGGTCATCCTGTTCAGGCCTGCCTGGCTACCGTGCCCTGGAAAAAGATCAGGACCGTAAAGATATTGCTGAGTTCTGGGGGGTTGATGAGGATTTCTTCCCGGAAAAACGCGGCATGTTCCAGACCGATATATTTCCTGCTATTGAAACCGGCCAGATCAAAGGGCTGTGGATCATCGCCACGAATCCAATGACCTCGATGACCAATACGGCACGTATTCGCAAGACACTCGAAAAACTCGATTTCCTCGTCGTGCAGGATGCCTATGCAGATGTGGAGACAAATGAATACAGTCACGTGTATTTCCCTGCAGGGATCTGGGCAGAGAAGGAAGGTTGCTTCACGAATACAGAACGGCGTGTGAATCTGATTCGCAACGTCCTGCCACCGTATGAACAGGCCAAGCCGGATCTGTGGATCTTTAACCAGATGGCGAAACGTTTCGAGCAGGGTAACAAGATTAACTTCCCTGAAACGGCAGAAGGTGTGTTTGAAGAACTACGCCAGCTTTCGAAAGGACGCATGCTGGATTACTCCGGTATGACCTATGACAAGATCGAGCAGCAGCGTGGTATACAGTGGCCGTGCAGTGACGAAGAAGGCAAGGAAAACGGCAGCCAGCGACTTTATACCGATGGCAAGTTCCAGTATGAAGACGGCAAGGCAAAATTAATCCCATTACCGTTTGTCGATAACAATGAACGCCCGGATGAAGATTATCCGTTCTGGATGAACAGTGGCCGCGTGGTTGAGCATTTCCACACGCGTACGCGTACCGGCAAGGTCGGTAACCTGAACAAGTTCAGCCCAACGCCATACATGGAAATGAACCCGGATGCGGCGAAGGAACTGGGTATTAGTTCGGGCAGTTATGCACGCCTGACATCGAGACGCGGTGATGCCGTGGTCATGGTGCAGCTGACACACCGCGTACCACCCAATATGGTATTTATCCCGTTCCATTTCCACGAGTGTGTAAATCGCGTGACCCTGGGTCTGCTTGACCCGCATTCACGTCAACCGGCATTCAAGCAGTGTGCCGTGAAGATTGAACCAGCAGCCGATCAGGATGCTGCAGCGGTTCGTAACAGAGCTGCACGTACGTTCTAGGTGGTAAAAAGATGTTTAAAGTAAGAGACGACGAACCGGATTACGCATTTGTACCTGAGCCCGACAACCCGGAAACCAACCGTTATGGTCAGGCCATTGACCTGTCAAATGAACATGGCGTACTGACCGGGCAAAGCCTGAACATCAATGGCGATGATTGGGTGAGCGATAACCCTAATCGCTACAAGCAGCATGGCTTTTACTTTAATGCCGATAACTGCATCTCCTGTCATGCCTGTGAATCGGCCTGCAGTGAAAAGAACGACCTGCCACCACACCTTGCTTTCCGTTCCGTTGGTTATGTCGAAGGAGGCAGTTACCCGGCGTACCAGCGTATGAACATCTCGATGGCGTGTAACCATTGTGATGACCCGGTGTGTTTGAAGGGTTGCCCGACACGCGCCTATACAAAATTCGCCGAGTACGGTGCTGTACTACAGGATCCGGATATCTGCTTTGGTTGCGGTTACTGCACCTGGGTGTGTCCGTATAACGCGCCGCAGCTTGACCCGGTCAACGGCCAGGTCGAGAAGTGCAACATGTGTGTGGATCGTCTCGAAGTCGGCCTGAAGCCGGCTTGCGCATCTGCGTGTTTGGCCGGTGCGCTCGACTTCGGTGTGATTGAAACCACACCTGAGAACCGTGACCAGTTGGACGTACAGATCCCGGGTTTCCCAACACCAGAGATTACCCACCCGAACATTCGTTTCCAGCAGAAAAAATCCCTGCCACGTGAAATGACCCGTCCGGACAGTATGCCGCTGCGCTATGAGCGTGACGAGCAGGGGCAGGGTGACTTCAAGGCCAAGGTGCGAGAACAGGCCAGCGAAAAACGCTGGAGCATCGACAAGCTGCGTTCGCGTGAAGACCCGCTGGTGATCTTTACCCTGATTACACAGGCCGTCGTCGGTGCGTTTGCATTGTTATTCCTCGGTCCATTGTTTGGGCTTGAGATGCTCTCACCCACAGCTCACCCTGTGGCCTATTCAGTGCTGTTGTTTGGCCTGATCGGCGCCGAGACCTATGCGTTGTTTGTTTCGACCATGCACCTCGGTAAGCCGCACCGGTTCTACCGCGCGTTTAATAACCTGAGATATTCACCCGTCAGTCGAGAAGTGGCCAGCCTTGCCGTGTTCTATAACCTGCTGGGCCTGTACACCCTCATGGTGACTTTCTTGCCAGAGGGCGTACTCACCGGTCTTACGACATTTGTCGGTTGGTTGGCCGTGATCACCGGCCCGGTATCGCTGTACTTCATGCACCGTATCTACCGCATCCAGGCACGCCCGTTCTGGAACCACTGGCAGGTGCTGACCAGCTTCTATGGCAGCATGTTTGCACTGGGTAGCCTCGTTACCGGGCTTGTCTATGTCGCCCTCGGTATCGCTGCGGGGTCGGATACGACAGCACTGCTTGGCCTTGTCAGTACAGGTATTTTGGGTGGTCTTATATTGGAAGCCTTTGGTCTGTGGCGACACGGCAAAGCAATGAACACGCAGGGCGGGGAAGGGGCGGCCTCGCATTACGTGCAGTGTACGGACTTTGGTAAGACCTACATTGCGCGTAATGTCGGGCTGGTAATTTCAGCTGTCCTCGCAGCTATGTTGTATATCTTCGAACCGACCGGTGCAGTAGCGATGACCTTGTTAGTTTTACTGGCCCTGGTTATGGCAGCGACTGCTGTGGTGGGTCGTGCGCTGTTCTATGTGCTTGTCATCCCAACGACGATGCCGGGCGCCTTCTTCTGGCGTAACAGTGGCTTCCAGGAACACGCGAAAGAAACCGGCCTGGCCGAAATGCCACAGGTTGGTGTGGTGCCGGATTCCCATTAACTTCTAACTGTTCTCGTATGGCTATGGTCAACATGCCTGTAAAATCGCAGGCATGTGGAAGACATTAATAGTGTGGCTGGCTTTATAGAATGTAGAGTAGCAGCTGCAACCTTAGAAATACTGAATGGCCCATTATTGACTGTCTGCCTCCGGCCATGTTCCGTCATACCTGCAGAAGCATGAATTCATATCTAAAAAACAAAAAAGCAATTAACCACAAAGGACACGAAGGTACGCAAAGGAAAACAAACTATTCTATTAGTCCAAGTTACTAAACATCATTGAAATGAAAACAGCTATGGCGACTGCCTGCTTCCGGCTATGTCCCGTCATACCGGCGGAGGCCGGTATCCAGTGATTTTGTTCCCTAGATTCCGTGATTCATAGAATCCTTCGGGCTCATCATGCATACCCCACTCATTTACAATGGGTCGAGGCAATTATGAGTACCTCACCCTACGGGTCTAGGTATTCGCCGGAATGACGACTGGCTGCTTACGACAGCGGACACTCACTTTGCGTAACTTCGTACCCTTTGCGGTAAATATTATGATCAAAACACATCATACTGACATCCTGTCAATCTTGTTAATCCTGTCTAATTGTTTTTAATGGATTCCAGCATTCGCTGGAATGACGGCCGAAGGTATTGGGTCGACAGCGGTCATTCATGGTACTGGGCTATTCTCTAAGGTTGAAGTATATAATTAACTTTCCCGACAATATTCTTAACAGGTACGAAGCCCCAGTATCTGCTGTCATTCGAATTATCACGATTATCTCCAAGAACAAATAAATGGTCATCTGGGACGTCGATCTTTATGACTGATGACGCTCTGCTGCGGTCGAGGGCAATTTCATGACTTATTTGGCCAATATTTTCTTTGAATATTTCATAGCGGCCTTCACTGCGTACAAATCCCCTGGACACTTTATTACCATTAATAATAAGTGTCTTATTCTGATAGGTAAGTGAGTCACAAGGCAAACCAATGACTCGTTTTATATAGTTGGTTCTTGGATCTGGAGGATAGTTAAAGATCACAATATCGCCACGTTCTATTGTTTTTGACAAACCGGCCCTTACAAGAGAAATACCAAATGTGCCGTAATTTCCATAACCCCACTTGCTCGCAACAACTACGTCACCAATATTAAGCGTAGGGGACATGGAGCTTACCGGTATTTTGAAAGGTTCGTATAGAAAAGAACGAAATAGAAATATTACAAATATAATTGCAATTAACAGTGATGATAATCCGTACCAGCGGCTGAACCATGGTCGATTCGTAATGCCTTCATAGCCCTTTACTATTTTGTACACATGAGCCGTGCATACAATAGCAACTACAAGGCTGAAATAAATATACTGCGCCCAATCTACCTGATGAACTTCTAACCAGAAGTCTATACCTGCAGCAACTATTGCCACTATAAAGTAAAAGATAGCTAATTTAACGCGTACGACGTATAGCATAGAAAGCGGCTGGTTAAATAATGCCAGCAGCATTGCTACCCATTTATTCGGTTTCCACATCATAGTTGATTATGAATCAAGGGAAGGGTGAACGTTGTTGTCCGAGACTTCCATTGTCCCCCATTATTATTGTATCGAGTGTACGAGTTGACTATAAACCTGTCCAGCCTTCATCTGGGGACAGGGTATTTGGTAGCGGTAGGCCGATATACTTTCATTTATTCTCATGCTCTTTATTTATAGCGCCAGGGTCATAAATGTTTATTTCGTGAAATAGTCTAAATAATCCCTCAGGATGTCCGTTACAGTGCGTGAGGTTTTTCATACGGCTATTGTTTGGTATGACACGTTCTCCCAACGGCTGTACCGCCATACAGAACCTGAAACATGAATTAACTAACTAATTGAAAATAAACAGTAATTAAATGCCCGTGATATTGGATGGATATTTAGACTATAATTCTGGATTCAGTTTAAATATATTTATCGAATCACAGGGCTTTTAAGCACACTTTCGTGGGGGAAGTGGTGATTAACAGTTTGACTGTCACACGTATTTTTCTATTGGTATGGATGCTGGTGTTTTCGACACAAGGCAGTGCCGCACTCGTCGATTTTACTGATTACAGTTGGCACCGCGCCATTAATGAAGGCGACCGTCGCATTGCATCCATCGGCATTACCTCGATTAGATCAACGGGCGGTAATCTCACGTTTAATGGTGGTTATGACAGATATGGTTGTGCTGCAGGAAAAGGGAAAACAGGCCTGAAATGTGACGGTGACGGCATCGGTGTGAAGGACGATGAGATTACCCAGCGTGGCAAGAAACCCTCCCGTGATCACAGCAGTCCGTCATCGGGCGACCATTCGTCATGGTACAAAAAGAAAAAATCACGTTACGACCGTAAGTACAAGCACAAGCCAAAGTCATCTCATGACGATGACGATGATGAACGAGATTCTTCAGAATACTATGAAAGTATTGTTATCAATTTCCTTGAGCCCGTTGATGTAGATAATATCTATTTGCTTGACTTGTTCGGCTACCAAAAAGAAATAGCGATTATCAACGACGAGGAATTCAAGGCACCGTACTATAATGACTGGATACCAGGTGGCTTCGTTGCGACAGGTTTTACAGGGTGGGGGCTTACCGAAGTCACTCTGACGGGTGCACATGACTGGTTCAGTGATTACTCTCTGGCTGCCATTGAATACTCAACGATCGATCACATGTCACCGGTTCCACTTCCGGGTGCCTTTTTCCTGTTCGGCTCAGCGCTATTAGGTTTCTTTGGATTTCGTCGTTTCCGCCAGGCGTAATTTAGTTTTCATTGAGTAGCGCGCGTAGACTACTCAGGGTTGCACGACCCTCTTCCTGTGTTTCTTCCGGATCAGCCTTTTCTCCCTCGATGTGCAGAAGCTCTGCCGGGATCTCATCAAGAAAACGGCTGGGTGTGCATTCTATCATTTCGCCATAACGTTTACGGCGCAGGGTATAGCTGAAGGTCATGGTTTTCTGGGCACGCGTAATGCCGACATAGGCCAGGCGACGTTCTTCTTCGATGTTGTCTTCCTCGATGCTGACACGGTGCGGTAACAACTCTTCTTCCATCCCGACAAGGTATACATGTGGAAACTCGAGTCCCTTTGCCGCATGCAGGGTCATCAGGTGGACATGGTCACCTTCCTGTTCATCGTCCCGGTCAAGGATATCCAGCAGGGTCAGGCGACTGACGAGATCGGCCAGGCCGGCTTCTCGCATGTCAGTTTGTTTCGATAAGCGTTCTATCCATTCAACCAGCTCGAGCACGTTGTTCATCTTTCTCTCGGCAATCTTTTCATCTGGATAGGTGTCAGTGAGCCATTGTTGGTAATTAATGTCACTGAGCAGGTTCTTCACAACCAAAGTTGGTGGGTCATTCTCAGCGGCATATACCTGGTTTTCCAGCCAGTTGATGAAAGGTTGAATACGGCCGACAGCGCGGGCGGGCAGGACACTTGCCAATGACTTGTCGTGCATCGCGGCATACAGACTCGAATTGGTCTGTGCAGCAAAGGCAACCAGTTTCTCCACGGTGCCAGGACCGATTTCACGGCGCGGTGTGTTAATGATGCGTAACATGGCATTGTCATCATCCGGGTTGGTAATGACACGCAGGTAACACATGATGTCCTTGATCTCGGTGTAGGCAAAGAACGAGGTACCGCCACTCAGGTAATAGGGGATGTTGTATTCACGCAGTGCACGTTCAAACAGGCGTGACTGGTGGTTACCGCGATAGAGTATGGCATAGTCGCGATACTCGGTACGGTGCTTGAACTTGTGGTGCAGCAGTCTGGTTGTGACCTTTTCGGCTTCTTGCTCTTCATTTGCTGCGCGCAAGACCTGTAGTGACTCTCCGAAACCGAGCTCGCTCCAGAGCGCCTTCTCGAATTCATGCGGGTTGTTGGCAATCAGGGTATTGGCTGCCTTGAGGATGCCACCCATAGAGCGGTAGTTCTGTTCCAGCTTGACGACCTTCAGATCGCTGTAATCCGTGCCGAGCTGGGTCAGGTTTTCCGGTTGTGCACCACGCCAGGCGTAGATGGACTGGTCGTCATCGCCTACGACAGTCAGGCAGCCACGGTCGCCGACGATCAGTCGAACCAGTTCATATTGCGTGCTGTTTGTATCCTGGTATTCGTCGACGAGCAGGTAACGGATCTTTGCGCGCCAGCGGTTGAGTACATCTGTATTGCTGCCGAGTAATTGCACGGGCAGGTAAATCAGGTCGTCAAAGTCGACGGCATTACAGGCATGCAGGTGACGATCATAGGCCTCGTAGAGTTCAGCCATTCGCGCGACCAACTGGTCTTCAGCCGTGGCCATGGCCTGCTTGTGATTTACACAGGCCGACTTCCAACGTGAGATTTGATTGCGCAGTAACCGTATACGTTCTTCACTCTCGCCGCGAGCAAGCTCGTTCAATACGCCCATACTGTCCTGGTCGTCGTATATTGAAAATCCCGGTCGACAACCCAGCGTTTCGAGTTCTGCGCGGATGATATTCAGCCCAAGGGTATGAAAGGTGCTGATCCGCAGTCCCTTGGCATTGTCGTTGGCGAGCATCTCCGAGATGCGCGCACGCATCTCTCGTGCAGCCTTGTTGGTAAATGTTACCGCGGCAATATGACGGGGTTCAAAGCCATGGCTGCGGATTAACTCGGCAATCTTGCAGGTAATAACGCGGGTCTTACCACTGCCAGCACCGGCGATGACAAGCAGGGGACTGTCGAGGTATTTGACGGCTTCCAGTTGACGGGGATTAAGGTTCTGTAATGACACGGTAAAGCAAAAAACTCGCTAAAAATGGATAAAAAATACACAGAATTAACGTTCCCGTTTTCAGCCGTGTTATCCTCAATAATACAGAAGTGCTGCTGTGAATAATACAGAATAATCACTATTCCCCGGGTAAGGATGGCCTGAAAAATGTCAGAAGAAAGCCAGGAACGTATCAAAAAACTGTTCCAGTCTTATCGTGACAGCCTGCCAGAGCGCATGCATGAACTGGATGAATTATGGGGCCAACTTATTTTGTCCTGGAATGCTGAGGCTGCGGCTGAATTTGACCGGGTCTGCCACGGACTTGCCGGTTCAGCATTGACGTTTGACTGTGCTGAGGTTGGTGCGATTGCACGCCAGATCGAAAAATTATTTAAAAGTCAGCTGCAAAACAGTGGCCCTGTCCCCCAGGCGATGATCGGTGAAGTACGAAGTATGTTGTCAGAACTCTCTGAGTCAATCAGCAAGCTATCTGTATAAACGTTTCCGACCGTCCGCAGAGGGCTATTCAGGAATAATATCGACCTTGATTAACAGATCGAGTTCGCTACTGTCACGGCTCCGGGTGGAGTGAAGAATACCACTTCCTGACTGAACGGATGATTGAGAGATGCTTGCCAGTGGTGCCCATTCGCCAAGCTTTGCGCGTATAGTCGTATCGGCATGTTGTGTATCAAAGACTTGCTTGCCATGGCGATTGAGGCTGACACTGGCCTGACTGATTTGAAGATTGACATAATCACCGACCAGGCGTGGTAGTACATAAAAGCCACTCGTCGCACTTTTATAGCGTATGGTTCCGCCACGCTGACCACGGAAGTTATAGAAAGATTTGCCCACCGGTACCAGCTTGCCGATCTGGATAAATGACTGTCGACCTTCGAGCCCATTTATGTGCTGTATCGCGCCGTTATCCACATTACGACGGGTTTCATGCAGGGTTACCCGGGGCGGATGGTCACCGTTAATGGATACACGTGCATCACCGGAACGAATGGTTCCGGATGCATCTGCTGAGGTACCGGATGATTGCTTCTGTACGCCCCGGCGTAAACTGATCATGAGGCGCTTGGGTCTACGATCAAGATCCCTGAGAAGTTGTCTGACCTGGTTGAGTGTCGCGTCATCGCCGTTGACGATTAAGCGGTAACCCTGTCCGCTCAAGCCTGTATCCTGTGGCAACACGGGCTTGATGATGGAGATGACCTCGCTGGCACTGCGGTTCTTTAACTGGAAGACCTCAATGCGATCAGCGTGAAGAGTCGTAGTTGCGAGCACAAACAGGAGCGCAACGACCGAGCGTAAAAAAGTAATCTTGTTAGTCATTGGCAGGGTTCCTCCTGACAGTTAGTGCAATTAAAGGTTAAGCCGTCGCAGGTTGGGATCATGTACACCTTCATTCCACATGGCATCAAAATCCTGCAAGACTTCACGCAGCTTGCGTGCCGCGGAAAAGTCCACCTCTGCTTCATAGCGATCGGCATAGGGTCGACGAACCCAGGCCTTTGCATCTACGATCAACCATGATTCATTAAAATCCTTGAAAGGTTTTCCCTGTACACGAACCTCGATATAGCTACTGATTCTGCGTGCAAGTTCAAGCAGACGGTGACCCTGCTTGATGACTTTTTCACTGTCCCTGATAAGGATACGGATACGCGCCTTGCGACTACTGGTGGCGAGTGTTTTGACGGCCTCGTTGAATTCAGCAGTATCAAAAACGGCCTTGTCCAAATCGGGACTGACAATATCCAGTGTCGTACGCGCCTGTTCAGCAAGCATGCTGCAGACAAGACGGTTTTCATCTCGCTCGATGAGTTGTAGAGTTAGAGGTTCACCGATTGTTGCTGTTGCCAGTTCATGTTCAAGGTGGGTTTCCATACGCATAACCTGGTGTGATTACTTGCTTAAAGTATAGAGCATTTTGAAATGAGGAATACCCGCATCGAGGAACTCATCGCCAACCTTTTTGAAGCCATGCAATTCGTAGAACGGAATTGCCGTAGTCTGGGCGTTTAGCTCGACTGTGTCACAGTGCTGGGTGGTTGCGACACCAAGCAGCATGGATAACATTTCTGATGCAATACCCTGGTGCCGGTACGCGGGAAGGACAGACATGCGACCAATATGTGCTGTCGAGCCAGAACCGTCTATATGGATACGTGCAGTTGCGATGGGCTGGCCTGCGGGATTCGTTGCAAGCAGGTGAGTGCATGTTTCGTCCAGTTCATCCCACTCGAGTTCAACAGGAACATGTTGTTCCTTTATGAAGACCTGTTCACGGATGTGTCGGATGTTTGCCTGATCATGGGGATTGCCCCAGTCTGCGAACCAGGCTGTCCGGTTTTTATCAATCATCGTCAAATTCAAGCAGACCAATTTCGAACCATGCGCAGAGCATGTTGTGATTTTCACGCTTGATGAGACAGTCACCGAGAACTGAGGACGTGAAGCTGCGCTGATTACACACAAGCCTGGCCAGTTCTGCACGGTCATCAACCAGGCAGGTATGGCAACCGTCGATATACACATCAATATGCTGTTCATTTTCTATATAGGCAAAACGACTGGCCGGGTTGCGATACAGTGTTTCACCTGCTTCAAGCCGTGTGATGAGTTCAGCACAGGATACATCGGTCTCGAGCGGGATTTCAGTCAGTGCCTGGTGTGTGCTGGTAATGAATCCACCGAACCAGTGTTGTATTGCGGTGTCATCTTTAGGCAGGTTGTGGAGCAATTGATGGATGCCCTGCAGTGCATCAGGCGTTATTTTACCGCTCGGGTCAGAGCTCGACAGGGCAGGATCGGTATAACGCAGTTCGTCTGGCTGGTTGCCCTTCAATGTCAGGTGATCGATATAATCGCCAACCAGTTCAAGCTGCGTTGGGGCGCGGAATCCAACCGAATAGGTAATGCAGGGTTCGTCACTCACACCATGATGTTGTACACCGGCTGGCAGATACAACATATCACCAGGTTGTAGCAGGAATTCCTGTTCGGCCTCAAAATTTTCCAGTATTCGCAGGTCCAGGCCTTCTATAAGCCGGTTGTCATCACTGCTCGCATTGACCTGCCAGCGGCGTGTGCCCATGCCCTGTAACAGGAATACGTCATACTGATCGGTGTGTGGGCCGACCGTACCGTGTGGTGCTGCATAACTGACCATGACATCGTCAACACGCCAGCTGGGCAGGAAGTCAAAGGCCTCGAGCAGGCCATCGAGTTCCCGGATATGTTTATTCAGGTCCTGTACCAGCACACACCAGTGTGTTGCTGGCAATGTCGTAAAGTCCGATTCTGTGAATGGGTTATGACGCACATCCCAGTGGTTACTTTCCTGCTCGACGATGATGCGCGCAGCGATATCATCTTCGCAGGCAAGACCTGCAAGTTCTTCTGGTTCGAGTGGGTCAATAAAATCTCTAAACGCCGCCGGGACATATAACGGTTTTTGTTGCCAGTAGTCGCGAAGAAATATTTCTGGTGTGATGGCTTCAGGGAATTGCAGTTTGGTCATCATGACTGTGATTCCCTGGCGGAGGGATTGAAAAAATAAACCCGGGCCTGCAGGGGTGGGGGTGCAGCCCGGGTTATGTGGGTAGCAATTTGATGCATGACATGTGGGGGTAGGAAGGGATCACACATCAGCTGCTGCCTGAGTGCTACTATCCCCGAACGTGCCGGTTAACTCTGTGCTCTGTATCACAATTCTCAGCATTGAACCGGGATCAGATATCCTTTGCCTGTTCCACAGCATTACCGATATAGGTAGCCGGGCTGAGTGTCTTCAGGCGGGCCTTTTCGGCATCCGGTATTTCAAGGCTGTCGATAAAGGCGTGCAGTGAAGGACCGTCTATGCGTTTGCCACGTGTCAACTCCTTGAGTTTTTCGTAGGGCTTCTCAATGCCGTAACGGCGCATAACGGTCTGGACAGGTTCTGCCAGAACTTCCCAGTTCGCGTCGAGATCGGCATTGATTTTCTCGGCCGATACGGCAAGTTTACTGATCCCCTTAAGGGTTGACTGGAAGGCGATCAGGGCATGTGCAATACCAACGCCAAGGTTACGCAGTACTGTTGAATCGGTCAGGTCACGCTGCCAACGTGACACCGGCAGTTTAGTTGCGAGGTGACCAAGGATGGCATTGGCGATGCCGATATTGCCCTCGGAGTTTTCAAAATCGATCGGGTTGACCTTGTGCGGCATGGTTGATGATCCGACTTCACCGGCGACTGTTTTCTGCTTGAAGTAACCAATCGAGATGTAGCTCCAGATATCGCGATCAAAATCGAGCACGATGGTATTGAAACGCGCCAGCGCATCGAAGTACTCCGCAACATAGTCATGTGGCTCAATCTGGGTCGTATACGGATTCCAGGTTAGTCCGAGTCCCTCGACGAATTGTTGTGCAAATGCAGACCAGTCAACATCGGGGTAGGCGCTTAAATGGGCGTTGTAGTTGCCAACAGCACCATTGATCTTGCCGAGCAGGGGCACGCTGGTGAGTTGTTCACGTTGACGGGACAGGCGTGCGACAACATTAGCCATCTCCTTGCCAAGTGTCGAAGGCGAGGCAGGTTGGCCATGGGTACGCGACAGCATCGGTTGTTCGGCATGTTCAATAGCAAGGTCACGAATGGCATTGATCAGCTCATCCATGATGGGCAGTAATACTTCATCTCGCGATGCACTCAACATAAGACCATGGGACAGGTTGTTGATGTCCTCAGAGGTACAGGCAAAGTGGAGGAATTCGTTAACCGCATTTAACTCGGTATTGTCGGCAATCTTTTCCTTCAGGAAATATTCGACGGCCTTCACATCATGATTCGTGGTGCGTTCAATGTCCTTGACGCGCTGTGCATCGTCTTCACTGAAGTTAGCGAGAATTGCATCAAGGGCTGCATTGGCATCGGCAGACAGGGCAGGAACCTCACTGATATCAGCCTGGGCGGCAAGTGCCTGTAACCAGCGTACCTCGACAAGTACGCGATGCTTGATCAGGCCAAATTCACTGCATATGGCGCGCAGCGCACTGGTCTTGCTGCCATATCGGCCGTCAATAGGAGAAACTGCTGTCAGTGAAGAAAGTTGCATGAATGTATTCCGTTGTTGTTTACAAAAAGTACCCGGGCGCAGATTGTGCCATAAATCCTTGTCTTGACCCACTCAAATGGTACGTCAGGGAGCTACCGAGATCTGGGTATTCTTCTGCAACAGTTGAATTTCGTAAGCATAGAACCCCTTCAGGGTTCATTATGCATACCTCACCCATCTCCCGATGGGTCGAGGCAAGAAAAAAGCCCCGCATGCGGGGCGAATGGGTTTTTTATACAGCTGTTATTGTTATGTTCGTCGCCAGTCTGCTGAGCAGGAGCGGTTAGGAGCCTTGGCAAGTCGGATTGTGTGTTGTTGCAGGCGCTTTCGGGCCAGTTGTTTTCGCTTGATCTGGTCGTTTTTTAACCACTGATTGGTCAGGGCAATCCGCTGACGGGTCTTTTGTAGTTTCAAATGGTTTGGAACAGCGGCATGGATTAATGGTTGTGTAGCGCGGGGTGGCTCATAAGTTATTGATTTAGCTTTACCTTCATCAGTGCTACCCATAACCAGAACACTTAAGATAATCGCAATGGTTGTGTCCATTCTGCACCTCCAACTTTCTCTTACTTTGCCGTTATTTCGTCATATCTCGCCTGCTAAATCCGAGAACATGTTCACGACATCCCTGTTTGAGGCGAAAATAAAAATATCAATAAGTAATATATACTTATAGTCAGATCATAATGCAAATTATTATTTTTAATAGCTAACTGTTTGTTTGTTTGATGGGATTAATGGCCCTCAGCAGATTGCAGGGTGTACGCAGGCGCCCGAGTCGGTAAAATACCGGCCTTGCTGCCTGGACCGGCCGGGTAGATCAGCGTTTTTGAGCCGGACCTGTATGAATTGCCCGAATGGGTGCTAAGGAGTCAATGTGCTTGAGTCATATCGTCAACATGTCAGCGAGCGTGCCGCAGAAGGTCTGCCACCGCTGGCACTGGATGCACAGCAAACTGCAGAACTGGTCGAATTACTGAAAAACCCACCTGTCTGTGAAGAAGATACCCTCGTCGATCTCCTCATACACCGTGTACCGCCGGGTGTGGATCAGGCTGCTTATGTAAAAGCAGGCTTCCTCGACGCTGTTGCCAAAGGAGAGACAAGTTGTCCCATGATCGATGCAAGCCGTGCGACCGAGTTGCTTGGCACAATGCTCGGCGGTTACAACATCGCACCGCTGGTCGATCTGCTTGATAACGACGAACTGGCACCTCTTTCAGCCGCTGCCCTGTCACGTACCTTGCTCGTTTTTGATGCCTATCATGATGTGGTTGCCAAGGCTGAATCGAATGATTTTGCCAAACAGGTTGTTAATGCCTGGGCAGAAGCAGAGTGGTTTACCCGTCGTGACACACTTGCAGAATCGATAACGGTCACAGTCTTCAAAGTTGAGGGTGAAACCAATACCGATGATCTGTCACCGGCATCTGAGGCGTGGAGTCGCCCGGATATCCCGCTGCACGCCAAGGCAATGTTGATCAACAAGATGCCAAACGCGTTATCTATTATTGATGAATTGAAAGAAAAGGGTTACCCGCTTGCCTACGTCGGTGATGTTGTCGGTACAGGTTCATCACGTAAGTCGGCCATCAACTCTGTGCTCTGGCACATGGGTACAGATATTCCTTACGTACCGAACAAGCGCCAGGGCGGTGTCGTCCTCGGTGGCAATATTGCACCGATTTTCTTTAACACGGCCGAAGACTCGGGTGCATTGCCGATTGAATGTGATGTCACTGCGCTCAACACCGGTGATGTCATCACAATTTACCCGTTCAAGGGTGAAATACACAACGAAACTGGGGAGGTTGTCAGCACCTTCTCGCTGAAACCGACCACGATGGCGGATGAAGTCCGTGCCGGTGGCCGTATCCCGCTTATTATTGGCCGTTCGCTGACCGACAAGACCCGTGACGGACTTGGGCTGCCTGCATCGGATATCTTCAGTCGTCCGGTTGCCCCGGCCGATACCGGTAAGGGCTATACGCTGGCACAGAAGATGGTTGGCCGTGCCTGTGGTGTCGACGGGATTCGTCCAGGCACGTACTGTGAGCCACGCATGACCACGGTCGGTTCCCAGGATACAACCGGTGCGATGACGCGTGACGAGTTGAAGGAACTGGCCTGTCTTGGTTTCTCGGCCGATCTCGTCATGCAGAGTTTCTGTCATACCGCCGCGTATCCAAAGCCTGTTGATATTACCCTGCAGCACCAGCTGCCGGAATTCATCCAGAACCGTGGAGGTGTCTCACTGCGTCCCGGTGATGGCGTAATTCACTCATGGCTGAACCGCATGATCATGCCTGATACAGTCGGTACAGGTGGTGATTCGCATACACGCTTTCCGCTCGGGATCAGTTTCCCGGCAGGCTCGGGTCTGGTGGCCTTTGCGGCCGCACTGGGCGTGATGCCTCTTGATATGCCTGAGTCGGTGCTCGTACGTTTCAAGGGCGAGATGCAGCCGGGTATTACCCTGCGTGACCTTGTGAATGCGATCCCGTATGTTGCGATCCAGAAGGGCCTGTTGACGGTTGAAAAGCAGAACAAGAAAAACGTTTTCTCAGGACGTATTCTTGAAATTGAAGGTCTGCCGGATCTGAAAGTCGAGCAGGCATTCGAGTTGTCGGATGCCTCGGCTGAACGTTCGGCTGCGGGTTGTACCGTACACCTGAACGAGGAACCGGTTACCGAGTACCTCGAGTCAAACGTGACCCTGCTGAAGTGGATGATTGCCAACGGCTACGGTGACGAACGCACACTGTCACGTCGTATTGAAGCGATGCAGGAATGGCTCAAAAATCCGGAGCTCATGCAGGCCGATGCCGATGCCGAGTACGCCGAGGTGATCGAGATTGACCTGGCAGACATCAAGGAACCTATCCTGGCCTGCCCGAATGATCCTGATGATGTCAAACCACTTTCTGAAGTGGCCGGTGTGCATGTCGACGAGGTCTTTGTCGGTTCATGCATGACCAACATTGGTCATTACCGTGCCGCGGGCAAGGTGCTGGAAAACATCACTAACGTACCAGTACGGCTGTGGATTGTGCCTCCAACACGTATGGACGAACACCAGTTGACTGAGGAAGGCTATTACTCGATATTTGGTAGAGCCGGTGCGCGTACCGAGGTTCCAGGTTGTTCCCTGTGTATGGGTAACCAGGCACGTGTTGCAGACGGTGCCACGGTTGTTTCAACTTCGACACGAAATTTCCCGAACCGTATGGGTAAGGACTCCCAGGTCTACCTGGGTTCAGCGGAACTTGCAGCGGTGACTGCGGCGCTGGCGAAGATACCGACGGTTGACGAGTACATGGAACACATGAAGGGTCTGCAACCACTCGGTGACGAGATCTACCGTTACCTGAACTTCCACGAGCTGGAAGAGTACAAGTCAGTGGCTGATGGCCTGGGGCCGATTACCATAAATTGATGAATGATGATTTCAGATTGATGATCGGGGTTTGACGCCGATCATCAATCATCATTTGCCTTGAACCTTCGGGACGAAGGTTAAGGTACTCACAATGAACCCTCCGGGTTCTGTGAGCCAGACGATCATCAATTTATGGAAACGCCGGTATCGTCGGCTCGGTTCCTTCGTTTGCTGCTTCCGGGTGATGTTTTTTCATCAACGCGCGGATCTCACCCATACGTGCCTTGGGTACGTCGACAATAAATAACAATTCACCTTTTTCGATCGCATCTTCAAAATTCTTCAACTGAGAATTGTGAAGTGATATGCCGATCATACTGGATATCCACGCGCCAAAACCTGCACCAAACAGCGTGATGCCAAGTATTGCCCCCCCCCCGAGGTTGAACTCGACGGGCTGGAACAGGAATGTAACCAGGCTGATTGCAAGCCCTGTTGCAAAGCCGACAACCAGGCCTCGTTCAAAAGCAGGCACGATGTCTGATTTTTCCATCAGGCTGGCGGCAGGCAGATTGGCCCTGATTAACGCAGGTTCGTCTTTACCGATGATATGAATATGATGATCGTCAACACGAGCGAGTAGCAGGTCATCGAGGATCTTTTTGGCACTGCTGATATGCGGTGCAATAAAGTACAAACGTCTCATGATACGTCCTCCTCTATAGCGCAATTGCAGATGCAATGAATGATTCAAAACACCTGTTTAGTTACTTATCGTAATTTCAGCCTACGCCCATCAAATCGTGATGGATAGCCTAAAGGCCATACATTAAGTGTTATAATAATTGATGTATCTACTGGGTTATTGAGGAAAGAAGTTTTTTTATTTCAGCAAGATAGCGCTTTCTTGAAAACAGCAATTGAAGTCTTGAACCACCGAGCTGACGCCATAGAACGGCCGAGCGAACAGCAGCAAGGAGCAGGCTGCGGATCTTGTTGACGTTATCGGTATTGTCGAGCAGGGCAGGTTCACCATTGACCATGACGCGTGGTTTCAGGTTGCTGAGAGTGTCACTGTACAGGCCAGCCAGGGAGGCCATGATGTTTGCATGCATAACAGCGAAGTGCTCGGTCTGTCCACGTGCTTTTTCGATCCCGGTGGCAAGCTGATCCCGTACATCAGGATGTTTGCTAAGTGTGCGTTCGAGTTGAATGACGGAGATAACGTATTGCATAACTTCAATCGTCGAATCATTGCGGGTGTTGGAAAGGATATCGATGCCAAACTGTATACCACTGCGTAATTGATCACCGCTGACATAGATATCCCGGGTCCTGTCTGCATCAGTGATAAAGATGCTGTTGATGCTCGTCGTCATGGCATCACTGTCGGTCATACCTGTTCGAGCAAGTTGTTGAACACAATGGCAGGCCTGCAGGATGCCGGCAAACGCCATGACACGATCGTTATATGAATCAGACATAAATCAATTAAAACCTTCTGTAATAATGGCACCCCCAAGGCAGCACTGATCGGAATACAGTACCAGTGACTGCCCGGGTGTGATGGCGCGTTGTGGCTCATTGAATGTAACGCGCAGAGTCGTATCGTTTTCCATGTAGACCGTACAGGTCTGGTCGGGCTGGCGGTAACGAGTCTTCGCTGTGCAGACAAGTTCACCCTGTAATAATTTTTCGGGAGGGTGGTCGGCCACCCAGTGAATATCGTTGGCAAACAGGTTTTGTTTCAGTAACAGCGGGTGGTTACCCCCTTGTACGACGATGAGCGTATTGGCGTCCAGATCCTTGTCGGCAACAAACCACGGTTCTGGGCTGGCATCATTTCGTCCACCGATCCCGAGTCCCTGACGTTGACCGATGGTGTAGTACATAAGTCCATTATGTTGCCCGATTACAGCACCCTCATCGGTGCAGATAGCTCCGGGCTGTGCAGGCAGGAAGCGTGACAGGAAGTCGGAGAATTTACGTTCACCAATAAAGCAGATCCCGGTACTGTCTTTTTTACGACTGTTGATGAAGTTATTTTTTTCAGCAATTTCACGCACCCTGTCTTTTTCAATATCGCCAAGCGGGAACAGGGCCTGGGACAATTGTGTTTGTCCAAGCATGTAGAGGAAATAACTCTGGTCCTTGTTGTTGTCCTTACCGCGTAGCAAGCGGTATTCGTCATCCTGTTTAGCAATGCCGGCATAATGACCGGTGGCAATTGCCTGGGCTCCTAACGTTTTTGCATGTTCAAGAAAGGCGCGGAATTTAATTTCACGGTTACACAACACATCCGGATTGGGTGTACGACCGGCCTTGTATTCAGCAAGAAAATATTCGAATACGCGATCCCAGTATTCAGCTGAAAAATTAACCGTGTGAAGGGGAATGCCCAGTTGGTCACTGACAGATTGCGCATCCTTCAGGTCTTCTGAAGCAGTGCAGTATTCCTCATCGTCATCTTCTTCCCAGTTCTTCATGAACAGGCCTTCGACGTCATAGCCCTGTTCAAGCAGCAGCAGCGCGGCGACGGATGAATCAACGCCACCAGACATGCCGATCATGATTTTATTTCGTATATCAGTCATTGGAAGTGTGCGGGTTTCCAGCCGTTCTCCCATTGTTCAAGCGGCAGGATGTAAGGGGGATAACCATTATCCAGAAACCATGAGTCTACAGCATATTTCTGCGCGCTTTGTGTATCGCGGATAACGGCTGTTGTATGCGGCCAGCCAAACAGGAAATAGCCCCTTGTTTCGCGATCCTCAATAGTGTGCCAGCGTATCAGGCCATCATTAATCATCATTATGATGTAAAAGCTTGTATTGGTCGACTCGTCGATACAATCAAGTTGACCTTCCTCGCCAAGGTGGGCAAAGACACCTGCCTTATCCACATGCGTACCGGTTATTTTTCCAACTATAGTTTCCATTCGTGCAACCGCCCGGCCAATATTCTCGCGTTCCTGTCTGGCATTATTGTTGTCACTGAAAATTGAACGAATGCTAAGCCATTGATCAGTACTGAGATTTACCTCGGCAATTTCGTCACAGGAACCGTGGTAACAAATTGTAAACCTGTCAGGCGAAGGTGGCAGTATAAGGTCATCCCGAGTGAATGTGTCAGTTGTAGCAAATCGCACACTGCCCATGAACACAATGGCCACCAGGACGAGACTAAACGCTTTCCATTTCATGAATCACATCCATAGGATATCGGTTACCGGATAAATAATCATCAATACATCTGAGTACCAGTGGACTGCGCAAGCTTGTTCCAGGCAGTGCGCATAATTCATCATAACTTAACCATCTGGCAGCAAGAATACCCTCATCCAGTTCCTGTGCAGGATCATGGTTTGCCACATTGCCGCTAAAACATACACGTAGAAAACTCGGGCCTGTACCCGGTTTACGCCACTGGTAGATACCGACAATGTGCTCAGGTGCAAACTGCCATGCTGTTTCTTCCTGCACTTCTCGTATGACGGCATCAGGGATGTATTCATCTTTTTCGACATGTCCGGCGGGCTGATTGATAACAGTCTGGCCGTCAGCTGCTTCTTCAACCATAAGAAAATGGCCATCGCGCTCGATAACGGCTGCGACTGTCAGGTGGGGTGTCCAGATCATTTCTTTGAGCCCTGTTTTTGCAACTTGAGTTCCCGCCACTGTCCGGGTTGCAGGTTACCGAGTTTCCAGTTGTCGATCTGCATGCGTACAAGGCGCAATGTCGGGTAACCGACGGCCGCAGTCATTCGGCGTACCTGCCGGTTGCGTCCCTCACTGATGGATAGTTCCAGCCATGCAGTCGGGATGTTTTTGCGAAATCGCACCGGTGGGTTACGTGGCCACAGCTCGGGTGTATCGATAATTTTTACGTGTGCAGGTTTTGTCATGCCATCCTTGAGTGTTACGCCCTGACGAAGTTGTTGCAAGGACTGTTCATCCGGGACTTTTTCAACTTCAACGTAGTAGGTCTTCCATTTATTAAATTTCGGATCAGCGATGCGTTGCTGCAGGCGACCGTCATCGGTGAGTAGCAACAGGCCTTCACTGTCACGATCGAGTCGGCCGGCCGGATAGATGCCTGCGATGTCGATGTAGTCGGCCAGCGTTTCACGCCCGTCGGCGTCGGTAAACTGGCTCAGTACGCCGAATGGCTTGTTAAATGCGATCAGGCGGGTCATAACAACTCGGTATCCATATCGCTATAGGGCGGTGCACAACAGCACAGGATGACAAGATCGGTATCTGCCGTGTTGGCGATGCAATGGGCTGTCCCGGGCGGGATACAGACGGTATCGCCAGGGTTTACCTGGAACTGCTCATTACCCAGGGTCATCAGCCCCTCACCCTGTGTAATATGGTAGAGCTCTTCGCTTTCAAGATGACGATGGAGCAGGGTGGTTGTGCCTGCGGGAATACGAGCCTCTGCCAGGCTCTGGTTGTGTACACCGTGTTGCCCGGCATGATGTTGTGGGTGCATCAGCTCACGGATCTCTGAGCCATCCCGGGTGATGAAGGGATTGATACGCGCGTAATCTGTTTTGCCGGGCATGATATTGGAAGCGGTAATCTATAACTTCCGGCAAGTATAACGTGATGGGCGATCAGATGCTGTATGAGGTAGTCATCAGGGACGTGTGACCCTATACAGCCCCATCCCAGTGACAGGGGCTTTTATGGCCAGATCCGGCTGGGCTGAGGCATGACCTGCTGAGAGCTAAAGTGCCCTAGTGAAGGGTGTCTTGAGCCTCTTCGTCGAGGTTTGGGCGGATGTGTTGTGCCTGTAACCCTTTGGGTCCATCAATGAGTTCGAATTCAACCCGCTGTCCACGCTTGAGTGTTTTGTAGCCTTCCATCTCGACGCTGGAGAAATGCGCGAAGATATCCTTGTTTTCACTATCTTCAGAGATAAAACCGTAACCCTTGCTGTTGTTAAACCACTTTACAGTACCGTTTGCCATGATTCTGTAACCTCATGTTGTAGTAAACATTTAGCGTCCCCATATCCATGTATGGATGTGGAGATGACCCCCATGTCCACTAATAACTAACCTGACAGGACTAGTCAACTACTCAAACTGCAGGAAAAAGTGTGTGTATACAGCCGCTTAGTGCCACCAAAACCGATTTTTCGGGAACTGACTTGCCAGTTAGGACTGTCAGGGTGAGAATATGGTCAGATCTGCAATTTTGAGCAATACTTGAAACAAGACATACGTAATATGAGCGAAGATAGTCATAATCAACATGATGATGGGTTGGCCCTCCAGGAGGCTAAACCGAAGTTAAAGCGCCCTCCGCAGTACAAGGTGCTGCTGCTTAACGACGATTACACACCGATGGAATTTGTCGTACACATTCTGGAGGATTTTTTTAGCATGGACAGGGAAAAGGCGACCCATGTCATGCTGCATGTACATACAAAAGGTATGGGTGTCTGCGGGGTATTTACCCGGGACATCGCAGAGACGAAGGTGGAACTGGTGAACACCTATTCGCGCGAAAACCAGCACCCTTTAAAGTGCGTCATGGAAGAGGCATGAGGCCGTAAGGCCCGCAAATGAGGTAGTTATTATGCTAAGCAAGGAACTGGAATTTACACTCAACGTTGCCTACAAGGAGACACGTGACAAGCGTCATGAATTCATGACCGTGGAACACCTGTTACTGGCGCTGCTGGATAACCCGGATGCAGCCAGTGTGTTACACGCCTGTGGTGCTGATATCACGCAATTGAAACAGGACCTGAACCGTTTCCTGGATGAAACAACGCCGCTTATCTCGGGTCAGGATGAGCGTGAGACCCAACCTACGCTTGGTTTCCAGCGCGTCATGCAGCGGGCCGTGTTTCATGTGCAATCATCTGGCAAGCAGGAAGTGACCGGTGCCAATGTGCTCGTTGCCATCTTCAGTGAACCGGATTCCCAGTCCGTCTATTTCCTCAATAAACTCGGCGTCACACGTCTTGATGTGGTGAACTATATTTCTCATGGCATCTCGAAGATCCATGATGATAATGAAGAGGAAGAAACGGGCATCGAGCTCGATGAAGAAAGTGCCGAGCCGCAAACAAAGACGCCGCTTGAAAACTATGCCGTTAACCTGAACGAGCAGGCAGAGCAGGGCAAGATTGATCCATTGATTGGTCGCTCGCAGGAGATCCAGCGCACTGTCCAGATCCTGTGTCGTCGTCGCAAGAACAACCCACTGTTTGTCGGTGAGGCCGGTGTTGGTAAAACGGCTATCGCCGAGGGACTTGCCCGTATGATTGTCGATGGTGAGGTGCCCGAGGTTTTAAACGAAAGCGTGATCTATGCGCTTGATATGGGGGCGCTGGTTGCAGGGACGAAATACCGCGGTGATTTTGAAAAACGTCTGAAAGGCATCCTGTCGCAATTAAAAAAACAGCCGAAGGCCATCCTGTTTATTGATGAGATCCATACGATTATCGGTGCCGGTGCGGCATCCGGCGGCGTGATGGATGCCTCGAACCTGATTAAACCGATGCTCGCATCTGGTGAACTCAAGTGCATGGGTTCAACAACCTACCAGGAATACCGCGGCATCTTCGAGAAGGACCGTGCACTGGCACGACGTTTCCAGAAGATCGATGTCAACGAGCCAAGTGTTGATGAAACGGTGCAGATCCTGATGGGACTGAAATCGCGCTTTGAAGAATTTCACGATATTCGTTATACGCGCCAGGCCATGCGCAGTGCAGCTGAACTTTCCGAGCGCTATATCAATGACCGTCACCTGCCGGACAAGGCAATCGATGTGATTGATGAGGCCGGTGCATTCCAGCGCTTGCAGTCAGCCTCAAAACGCAAGAAGACCATTGGTGTTAGTGATATCGAGAGCATTATTGCCAAGATTGCGCGTATCCCACCGAAGAAGGTGTCTACGTCAGACAAGGATATGCTGAAGAAACTGGATCAGGATTTGAAGATGGTGATCTATGGGCAGGACAAGGCCATCGACTCTCTGTCGACTGCGATCAAGATGTCCCGTTCCGGTCTCGGCACAGATAGCCGACCGATTGGTGCCTTCCTGTTTGCCGGGCCAACCGGTGTCGGCAAAACCGAGGTGACACGACAACTTGCGCGCATCATGGATGTCGAGTTGATTCGTTTCGATATGTCGGAGTACATGGAGCGCCATACTGTTTCCAGGTTGATTGGTGCGCCACCGGGTTATGTCGGGTTTGACCAGGGTGGACTGCTCACTGAAGCTGTAAATAAACAGCCGCATGCGGTGCTGTTGCTTGATGAAATCGAAAAGGCACACCCGGATGTCTTTAACCTGTTGTTGCAGGTGATGGACCATGGCACGTTGACCGACAACAATGGTCGCAAGACAGATTTCCGTAATGTCGTGATCGTAATGACCACCAATGCCGGCGCTGAGCAGATGAGTCGGCCCAGCGTCGGTTTCACACAGCAGGATCACAGCAAGGACAACCTCGAGGTGATCAACCGGACCTTTACCCCCGAGTTCCGCAACAGGCTTGATAGTGTTATCTGGTTTGAATCACTCGACAGGAGCACCATTGAGCATGTCGTCAACAAGTTTATCTTTGAACTTGAAGCACAGTTGCAGGACAAACATGTCACGCTCGAACTGGATACCGCAGCACAGGAGTGGCTGGCAGATAACGGCTTTGACGAGAAGATGGGCGCACGACCAATGGCACGTCTGATCCAGGATCAGATCAAAAAGCCACTTGCTGAAGAACTGTTATTTGGTCAGCTTGTACATGGCGGTCATGTACGAATCAGTGCGAACGCTGATGGGCTGGTGCTGGAGATTCTGACTGAAGATGAACGGGCCGAGACCGTTCATTAAACAGGTCAGGGATTAACGGGCGCGGTAGGTAATGCGACCCTTGCTCAGGTCGTAAGGTGTCAGCGCGACGGTGACCTTGTCGCCAGTCAGGATACGGATGTAGTGCTTGCGCATCTTGCCTGAGATGTGGGCAGTCACGACATGACCGTTTTCCAGCTCAACACGGAACATTGTATTGGGCAACGTTTCAATCACGGTGCCTTCCATTTCAATTGCTTCTTCTTTAGCCATATTTACCGTTCAGTGGGCTGATCTGGCAGCCATTAATGTCCATTAACGGCGCGAATAATGCCCTAACTGGACGGCAGTTTCAATGAAAAACGCTTGAAACGGCCAGATTAGTCAGTTTCGACTGGCAGCCCTAGAATGATGCGACCTGGCGGTACGACGTGCTGTGGTGCGACAGGTGCGGATGCAGGCTGCTTTTGTCGATGACAATTTCCATATCCAGGCGCTCGATAATGGCATCTATATCGTCCGGTTCGGAAAAGTCACGGCGCAGTTGGTCAAACTGCTCGTTATTGAGATACAACACATTCGCTTTTATGCCGTGTTCCAGTTCAAAATCTCTCATAATCTGGTAGATAAAGCTCAACATGGTCATCTCCTTTGCAAAACATCGAAAATGTATGATTGCTACTATCTATATCGGTGCAAATGCTGATCCAGTTTAGGGTTTCGATTGTTACAAATTGTTAACTAATTGTTAGTAAAGAGAATTTATTTTTCCTGGCATATCCATTCGCCTTCCCGGAATGTTTCGAAGGGACGAAATTGTTGTTTATAGTCCATTTTTTGACACGATTTTATCCAATAACCGAGGTAGACGTGTTCCAGACCGAGGCGTTTTGCTTCCTCGATTTGCCACAGGATCGCCAGTACGCCCAGCCCACGATTGCGCACATCCGGTTCAAAGAACGTGTAAACGGCAGACATGGCATTTACGAGTCGATCGACGACGGCAATACCGAGCAGTTTATCGGCGAGTCGGAATTCGACAAATGAACCGTCAATATACGGGTTGATCAGAAACTCACTGTATTTTTCAGGATCCGGGTTATCCATACCGCCACCGGCATGCCGTCTGCGGATATAGCGCTGGTAGAGTTGGAAGTGTTCATGGGAATACTCATTTGGTCTGATACGAACACTGATATCGCTATTGCGGCGCCAGGTACGCCGCTGGCTGCGTGAGGGGCTGAATGTCTCGACCGGGATACGGATCGGGATACAGGCATCACACATCGGGCAACGGGGGCGGTAGATATGCGTGCCACTGCGGCGAAAACCGAAACGGATAAGTTCGCTGTACATTTCGGTGCTGATACAGACTGACGGATCGGCGAACAGGGTCACCGCCTGTTGGTCAGGCAGGTAACTGCACTCGTGTTCCTGGGTCAGGTAAAAATCCAGTGATTCATGATGCAGTGTGCCCATTTATCACTCCAGCTCCAACGTGGTTGGTTTCCAGTGTGCGTTATCCACCTTGATTTCACAATAGCGGTTGAGCAGGCTGGCAAATTCATCCCTTGGGATGTTGGTCGCGCCAAGACTGAACAGGTGTCCTGACTCGACCTGGCAGTCGATGAGTTGATAATTGAGTGTCTGCAACCATTTTACAAAGTGCACAAATGCGACCTTGGACGCATTACTGACACGACTGAACATCGACTCGCCAAAAAAGACCTGGCCAATGGCAATCCCGTACAGCCCTCCCACCAGTTCACCGTCTTGCCATGCTTCGACTGAATGGGCATGTCCCTGTTCATGCATTCTGCAATAGGCCGCCTGCATCTCTGTTGTTATCCAGGTGCCTTCGCCATCGGCGCGGGGTTCGGCACAGGCCGCGATAACGTGTTCAAATGCGGTATCAACGGTAATCACAAACGGTTTTTTGTTGAGTGTCTTGCGCAGGCTTCGTGAAATCTTCAAATCAGAAGGCAACAACACGGTCCGCGGATCAGGAGACCACCACATAATCGGCTGACCATCACTGTACCAGGGGAAGATCCCGTGACGGTAAGCGTTCAGCAAACGCGTGGCTGAAAGATCTCCACCAAATGCAAGCAGACCATCAGGTTCACTGAGCGCGTCCGTCAAAGGAGGGAAGCTTGCATCCGGATCGCGGCTGTCAATCCAGGCAAGGTTTTGGATTGAATTATTATTCGCCAACTTAGTTAGTTTCCTGTGTTACGAAACGGTGAGTGTTCATCAAGTACGTCCATGTGATTTTCAATACCGGATTGCTCATGCTGAAGAAACTCAGCAATGGCATCATTGAAAGCGGGGTGTGCCAGCCAGTGTGCGGAATAAGTGGGGGTGGGTAGAAATCCCCGGCTCAACTTATGTTCACCTTGTGCACCAGCTTCGAAGCGCTGTAAACCATTGTTGATGCAATACTCGATCAGGCGGTAGTAGCAGAGTTCAAAATGCAGCCCGGAAAACTCTCGGCTACAGCCCCAGTGCCGTCCATATAAGGTACCACCACCATGAACGTTAAAGGTGCCTGCAACATATTCGCCTTCATGACTGGCAAGCACAAGAATGACCTGGTCGGGCAGTTTTTTTGCCAGATATTCAAAGAACTCTCTTGTCAGCGTGGCGTAACCGCTTTTACGTGCAAATGTGGAGCGATAGAAGTTGTAAAAGACTGTCCAGTGTTCGGGTGTGGTGTCGCGGCCATGTAGTAGTTCGATGTCGATACCGGCGTTACGAACGTCACGGCGTTCCTTGCGTATCTGTTTACGTTTCTTGGACGACAGGTTGCTCAAAAAGTCATCGAAATCTGTGTAACCATGATTGTGCCAGTGGAACTGGAAACCGGTTCGGCGTAACAGTCCGAACCTTTCCAGTGCGGATGTCTCATCTTGTGGTGTAAACAGGTAGTGTAAAGACGATACTCCCCGGTCCTTTGCGTATTGTAAGGCGGCCTGCATCAGTTCCGTGTAGAGTACTTGCTTGTCTTCACCCTCACGCACGAGCATGCGCGGGCCTGTAGCCGGCGTATAGGGGACTGCGACAACAAGCTTTGGATAGTACTGCAGACCGTTCCTGGCATATGCATCAGCCCATGCCCAGTCGAAAACAAATTCCCCATAGGAATTGTCTTTTTCATACATGGGGAGCGCGGCGAGCAGGGTATCATCTTTATATATACACAAATAACAGGGTATCCAGCCCCATTTATCCAGGCAGTCATACCTTTCCAGACCAAACAAAAAATCGTAGTCAATGAAAGGGTTATGGCCCGGGTTTAATGCCTGCCATGATGCCTTCTCTATCTCAGAGAGGCTAGTAAGTATTTTTACGATGCGCATATGTTTTGCTTTTGTGACAAAATAATCCGGAAGAACTGTCTACTACGTAATTCTACTGACTTTTACAAAAATATGAGAATAAACAGTTTTATCCTACTACCTATGCCCCGTCGACTCCTGCTTATTATTGTGGCGTGTCTTACTGGCGCTGGTGTTGCCCAGGCAGATAGCAAATGCCTGCATATCATGTCGTACCATAAAGGCTATGAGTGGAATGATGGCATAGAAGAGGGTGTGGAAAGAACCCTGTCGGGGAAGTGTGAATTACGCAAGTTTTATATGGATTCAAAAAGGAATACTTCACCGGATTATATTCAGAAAATGGCGCTTAAAGGTCGGGCGTTGATAGAACAGTACAAGCCGGATGTCGTGATTGTCTCTGACGACAATGCATCGCGCTACCTGGTGAAACCCTATTATAAAAATGCGCAGCTGCCATTTGTATTTAATGGCATTAACTGGACGGCCGAGGAATACGGTTACCCGTACAAGAATGTGACGGGCATGGTTGAGGTTGTACCGATCAGAACCATGTTGCAGATCGCCAGGCGAAACCTGGAGAGTGTACGCAAGGTTGTTTTCCTGTCTGCGGACGTGTTAACCGAGCATAAGGATTTCAAACACTATCAACGCATCTATATTCGAGAAGGAATCGATGTAGAAGCTATATTTGTCAAAACTATGGATGAGTGGGAGAGGGCATTCAGTTCAGCTCAATCCGCAGACCTTGTCATTCTGGGAAATAACGCGGGAATCAATGATTGGGTACGCACCCGGGCTGAGCGACATGTCTACAGTGAAGGCAAGGCAATGACGTTGACAACCTATAAATGGATGATGCCCTATAGCGCAGTGGGCGTAAGCAAACTTGCTTCCGAGCAGGGCGAGTGGGCTGCAGAAGTTGCGCTAAATATTCTAAAGGGTATCGACGTATCACAGATCCCGATAACGATTAACAGGCGCTCGATAATCTATACGAACAAGACGCTGTTGAAAAAGTATGGGATCAGTATCGATGAAATCACGCTGACCAAGGCAATCAGTAAAGACTGGTAACGATGAGCGCCAAAAGGGATTACAGCTATTACCATTTTAGAGGGCTGATACTGCTTACCTTGTTGGGGGTCAGTGCGAGCGTGCTGGCTTTTATCATTGGCATCAAGCTCGCACTCAGTGACGCTCATAATACGTTCCAGCAGAATGTCTCCCAATCTTTTGCCCAGGCAGAAAGTCGGTTCAGGTTTGTTAGCCAGATCGATGAAGACCTGGCGCAATTTTTCTATGCTTCGAACGAGGTGACATCAGCTGAGTTCGAGCAATTTACGCGTTCGTTATATGAGCGGAACCGTTTCTTGCGGCGTGTTTTCTATATGCCTGTTATTAGCCATAAAGGTCGGGCAGCTTATGAGAAAGCGAAACAGGAAGAGGGTTACACGGGATTCCAGATAGGTTCGTTTGAAAATATTGAACACACCAGTCCGTTTTATTATCCGGTGGATTATATAGAGCCATATACCATTGAAAACAGTACCTGGTATGGCAAAGACATGATGTCAATGCTGGAAATAAAGGATGTACTAAAGGCGGCGAGCCAGGATACGGGTTTTACGCTATCAGAACCTGTCGCTGTTCAGGGTGAACGTAGCCTGATTTTGTTTCACGCGCTGTTCCCAGGTGGTGAACATGATATAGCAGCGCCTCGGAAAGAAGGCGACGCATACGGTGTGCTTGGTTATGTAATTAACCCGACCGATTTGCTTTTAATGGATACAGTTAAAGCCTCGAACCTGGTATGTAGAATATCGATTGATGATCAGGAACTTGTTTCCTCTGATAAAGGTTTTGTTTTAACGTCTTATCCATTTGATGGGTTTTCTGCCTCACGTACATTTGTATTTGCCGGCAGGGCAATCAATATTTCGCTTGGGCGCAATGTCGGTTGGGGAGACATCAGCTTACGTGAGCCGCTGTTGATTCTGTTAGTGACCTTGTTGTTAACAGCGCTGCTGATACTCTATGTGCGAGCAGGTTACTTGCGTACCCGTATGCTGGAACGACAAAAGTACGAGGTCGACCGTCAGGTTGACCAGCAGACACAACAACTTCGACGCCAGGCCGATTCACTGGCTTTTGCGCGAGACGAGGCGTTGAAGGCTAACCAGTCAAAATCAACCTTTCTTGCCAACATGAGTCACGAGTTACGTACACCGTTGAATTCAATTATTGGTTTCTCCCAGATATTGCAGAAAGGGATGAGCGGCCCGGTTAACGAAGAGCAGAAACAGCAACTGGATATTGTTAACGTTAATGCAAACAGTTTGCTCGTATTGATCAATGATGTGCTTGATTTGTCACGCATCGAAGCGGGCAAGGTCGAGCTCGAGAATGAACCCGTTTCTGTCAATGGGCTTCTGGAAGAGCTGGAGCAGACCTTTATGCCCGAGGCAATCAAGAAGAAACTTGGGTTTGAAATGATTCATGACGGTACAGACATTGAAATCAATACAGACCGGGAAAAACTGAAACAGATACTGACAAACCTGATTGCGAATGCCCTGAAATTCACCAATGAAGGCAGTGTCTCGGTCGAGTTCTATTCACATCTTGAATATCACTGCTTCAAGGTGAAGGATACCGGTATAGGTATCACTGAAGAAAAGGTGGCGCATATTTTTGAAGACTTTTACCAGGTTGATGAAGGTGCATCACGCCAATATGAAGGTACCGGGCTGGGTCTGGCCATTAGCCAGCGTTTTGCTGAGCTCCTTGGTGGATTTATTAATGTTGAAAGCCAGGAGGGCGTGGGTTCTTCTTTCGAACTCTTCATTTCAGATATGAGAGATGCGGACCAGTAAGGCGGATACCCGCGGCACACTGATGCTATGCCACGGGTATTACCGGTATTATTTTTTCAGGTTGTCCAGGTAGCGTTCTGCATCGAGGGCCGCCATACAGCCCGAGCCTGCAGATGTAATGGCCTGACGATAGATATGGTCTGCGACATCACCCGCTGCATATACACCCTCGATACTGGTCATGGTGGCGTTGCCCTGGGTACCACTTTGTACCTTCAAATATCCATGTTCCATGTCGAGCTGACCATCAAATATAGCAGTGTTAGGTTTGTGTCCAATCGCGATGAAAACGCCGTGTACATCGATTTCCTTGGTTGAGCCATCCTGTGAATTTTTCAGGCGTAGACCGGTAACGCCGGCATCATCACCGAGTACCTCGTCGAGTTGGTGGTTCCACTCGATCGTGACGTTGCCTGTCTTTGACTTCTCGATAAGCTGGTCAGCAAGGATTTTCTCGGAACGGAAACTGTCACGACGGTGCACAATGGTGACATGTTCGGCAATATTGGCGAGGTAGAGGGCCTCTTCAACGGCGGTGTTACCACCACCGATGACAGCTACCTTCTGATTCTTGTAGAAGAATCCGTCACAGGTCGCACAGGCAGATACGCCGCGTCCCTTGAAGGCTTCTTCCGACTCGAGACCCAGATACTGGGCTGAGGCACCTGTCGCAATAATCAGCGCATCACAGGTGTACTCACCAGAGTCTCCCTTGAGGGTAAACGGGCGCTGCTGCAGGTCAACATTATTGATGTAGTCGAAGATGATTTCCGTGTTAAAGCGCTCAGCATGTTGTCGCATGCGGTCCATGAGTTCAGGGCCCTGTACACCGGCATGATCGCCTGGCCAGTTATCGACTTCGGTCGTGGTCATTAATTGACCACCCTGTTCCAGACCTGTGATCATGACCGGGTTCAGGTTGGCGCGGGCGGCATAGACCGCGGCTGAATAGCCGGCAGGACCTGAGCCGATGATAATAAGCGGGCAGTGTCGAGCGTCACTCATGAATTCTACTCCAGATGAAATTCCATGTTTCCTTACCCCTGTCTGGCAGGGCAAAGGGTCAAAAGTTCACATTAATGGCGCCTATGGTACGGAAACGCTGGCAGGGGGTAAAGGTGCAATTCCATAGGCCTTGAACAGGTAAAGAAATCGCGCAGAAATCATTAATATTTGATACAGTTAGTCAATATTTACTGCATCCGGACCGGGCCGTACAGGTGGTGAGTTTCCGGTAATGATCAAGAGCGAACGGTTAGGCAATTGGCGCAGGCAAAACGTAAAAATACAACAACATCCCCGACAACCTCGCATCTACACAGGGGCTTGCGCGAGGGTACCCTCTTGGTCTTTGCAGCTGTCAGTATTTACCTGTTGCTGAGCCTGTTCAGTTATCGTAATACCGATCCCGGCTGGTCGCACACCGCAACCGTAGATGCAGTGGTCCACAATCTTGGCGGCATCGCCGGTGCATGGTTTGCCGATGTGTTTCTGTACCTGTTTGGCCTGATGGCTTACCTGTTTCCGATCATGCTTGGCTACAGTGGCTGGCTGCTTTACAGGGGGCAACAACTTTCCCAGTCGTTTGATGCCTGGCACCTGGGTTTGCGCATTGCAGGATTCCTGCTCACGCTGGGTGCCGGCGCAGGACTTGCAACGCTGCATGTCCAGCAGCCTGACCTTGTCTTGCCCCTCAGTCCCGGCGGTATTCTCGGTGATGTTATTGGTCATGGGCTGGTTGGCGTGTTCAGCTTTCTCGGTGCGACCCTGTTACAACTGGCGGTATTTCTTGCAGGTATAACATTATTCACCGGCCTGTCATGGTTCTGGTTGATGGATGTGACGGGTGAATACACCCTGTCAGCACTGTCATTTGTCCGCATCCAGGCAGAGCGTCTGAAGACCTACATCAAGGGTCGCCGTGCCCGTCAGGAGCGTAGCGACAGTTTTGCAGTGACTAAAAAGAAGAAGGCAAAACGTACACCGCCTGTCATCGAAGAGAGTATACGCCTGCCTGAACCGAGTCATCGTGCCGAGATGGAAAAGCAGGTTCCCTTGTTTGAATCTGCAGATGATACGCCATTACCGCCGCTATCACTGTTGGATCTACCTAAAGCCGATCATGCCCGCATCTCAAACGATGCCCTTGAAGCTATGTCACAACTGGTTGAAATCAAGTTGCGTGATTTTGGTATCGAGGTAGAGGTAGTGGCAGTCCACCCGGGGCCGGTAATTACACGTTTTGAATTACAGCCTGCAGCCGGGGTCAAGGTCAGTCAAATCAGCAACCTGGCCAAAGACCTTGCACGTGCAATGTCGACGATCAGCGTACGCATTGTCGAGGTCATTCCCGGCAAGTCCGTGGTTGGCCTTGAAGTACCGAATGAAAACCGTGAGATCGTGCGCCTGAGTGAAATTATCAACTCGCAGGAATACGAAAGCATCAAGTCAGGACTGGCATTGGCGCTGGGTAAGGATATTTCCGGTTACCCGAAAGTGTATGACCTGGGCAAGATGCCACACTTGCTGGTGGCAGGTACAACCGGCTCGGGTAAATCAGTCGCGATTAACGCGATGATCCTGAGTCTGCTTTATGATTCAACGCCTCATGATGTGCGCATGATCATGGTCGATCCGAAAATGCTCGAATTGTCGATCTATGAAGGTATCCCGCACCTGCTCACTCCGGTCGTGACAGACATGAAGGATGCCGCGAATGCCTTGCGCTGGTGTGTTGCGGAAATGGAACGTCGTTACAAACTCATGGCAGCGCTTGGTGTGCGTCACCTGAACAGTTATAACCGCAAGATCAAGGAAGCCGACGAGAAGGGCGAGCCAATCCCTGATCCATTGTTCAAGCCTGAAGACGGACTTGAAGAAACGCCACCAAACCTTGAACACTTGCCGTATATTGTTGTCATTATTGATGAGCTTGCTGACATGATGATGATTGTCGGTAAGAAGGTCGATGAATTGATTGCAAGGCTGGCACAAAAGGCACGTGCATCGGGTATTCATTTAATCCTTGCCACACAGCGGCCATCAGTGGACGTCATAACAGGTTTGATCAAGGCAAATATCCCGACGCGTATTGGCTTCCAGGTCTCGACCAAGATCGATTCACGAACGATCCTGGATCAGGGTGGCGCAGAACAACTGCTTGGGCATGGCGATATGCTTTACATGTCACCTGGCAGCGGTGTACCGACCCGTATTCACGGCGCCTTTGTCTCCGATGAGGAAGTACATAAGGTGGTCGCCAACCTTAAGGGCAAGGGTGAGCCGGATTACATTGAAAGTATCGTCAGTGAAACCAGTGGCGACGGTGTGCCGGGCATGCCAGGTGGTGACAGCGAAGCGGGTGGTGAAGATATGGATCCACTTTACGACCAGGCTGTTGCACTGGTGACACAATCACGCCGCGCCTCGATATCCGGTGTGCAGCGTCGCCTGAAGATTGGCTATAACCGTGCCGCACGTATGATTGAAGAAATGGAACGAGCCGGAGTCGTCAGTGAAGTACAGAATAATGGTACGCGAGAGGTAATTGCGCCACCTCCGCCCGAGGATTAATGATGTTTCGTTATGTAGTATGTTTTATTCTGTTTTTCACGCCGTTGCTGGTATCAGCCGGTGAGGGCGATAAACGCCTGCAGGCCTTTTTCTCATCGGTAACAGCCGTACGTGCTGACTTTACCCAGCAGGTACTCGGCGCCAACAGTGAAACACTTCAGGAGACACGTGGGCAGATGTTGTTGCTACGCCCTGGCCGGTTCCGCTGGGACTACAAAAAGCCTTATGAACAGCAGATTGTCTCGGATGGTAAAAAGGTCTGGTTGTATGACGTCGATCTTGAACAGGTGACTATCCAGTCGGTCGATAGCCTGCTGGGCTCAGCACCCGCGTTGCTGCTGAGCAGTGACAAGCCCCTGCATGAAACATTCAATACCAGGGAGCTTGGCGCTGAACAAAATCTGCAATGGGTCGAACTTACACCGAAGCAGGAGGAAGCCGGGTTTGAAAAACTCATACTCGGTTTTGATGCAGACAACCTGGTAAGCATGGAGCTTCAGGATTCCTTCGGTCAGCTTACGCGGCTGAAGTTTAACGAGATTGAGCGAAACCCGGTCATTGACCCTGCGCTGTTTGAGTTTGTTGCGCCCCCCGGTGTTGATGTCATCGGGGAATAACGCCTGACATTCAAGATGAACAACGCCGATCTTTTCCAGTCAGACCTCGCCGACAAGGGACGTCCACTTGCGGATCGTATGCGTCCCAAAACACTGGAACATTACTTCGGCCAGTCTCACCTGCTGGCACAGGACAAGCCTCTACGTATTGCCATTGAAACCGGCAACCTTCACTCAATGTTGTTCTGGGGACCACCCGGCACCGGTAAGACAACACTGGCCCGTATGATTGCAAACAACTGCGGGGCACAGTTTCTCAGCCTTTCAGCCGTATTATCCGGCGTAAAGGAGATCCGGGCTGCCGTTGACCAGGCCAAACAAGCACAGGCTGAAGGGCGCCAGACCGTCCTGTTCGTTGATGAGGTACATCGTTTTAACAAGGCACAGCAGGATGCCTTCCTGCCCTATGTGGAGAATGGCACATTTATTTTTATCGGTGCCACGACCGAGAATCCCTCGTTCGAACTGAATAATGCATTGTTGTCACGCTCACGTGTCTACGTGTTGCGCCGGCTCGAAGAAGATGAGCTCATCGATATCCTTAAACATGGCCTGATGGATACAAGCAACGGTCTCGGCTTGCCTGTAACAGCGGTATCCGATGACCAGTTGTTGTTGCTTGCACAGGCCGCAGACGGTGATGCGAGGCGGGCGCTAAACCTGCTTGAAATCCTGACCGACCTGGCCAGTGCAGAAGGTGTGGCGGGCGGGATCCCGGATGAACTCGTCAATGAAGTCATCAAGGGTGGTACGCGGCGTTTCGATAAAGGCGGTGAGGCGTTCTATGACCAGATATCAGCCCTGCATAAATCGGTCAGGGGTTCGTCGAGTGACGGTGCGTTATATTGGCTGGCGCGCATGCTCGATGGTGGTTGTGACCCCCTGTATATCGCACGGCGTGTTGTGCGCATGGCCTCTGAGGACATTGGCAATGCCGATCCCCGTGCCCTGAGCCTGTCAGTTGCGGCCTGGGATACACTGGAACGGCTTGGCAGCCCGGAGGGTGAGCTCGCGCTCGCACAGGCAGTTGTCTACCTCGCTGTGGCCCCAAAGAGTAACGCGGTCTACAAGGCCTTTAACGCCGCGATGGCTGACGTGAAGGAGAGTGGTAGCCTCGAGGTGCCGCTGCACCTGCGTAATGCGCCGACAAAGCTCATGAGTGAACTCGATTACGGCAAGGATTATCGCTATGCACATGATGAGCCGGATGCCTATGCGGCAGGTGAACAGTATTTTCCAGATGGACACGAGCGCCATTATTACCAGCCGGTAGCAAGGGGGCTGGAAGAAAAGATCGCGGCAAAGTTACAGCACCTGCGCGAGCTGGATGAGGCCTACCTGAAAAACAGGGGTAAACCGTGATGCAAATCCTGTTCATAGCCGCCGGCGGCGCATTGGGTGCGGTGTTGCGTTATGCCGTCTCCAATGGCGTCTACGCGATCACCGGACGTGATTTTCCCTATGGCACGCTGACGGTGAATATCATTGGCAGTCTGTTGATGGGATTGCTCTACGTGTTGCTGGTCGAGCGTATTGCGTACGGTGTTGAATGGCGTGCGTTCCTGCTTGTTGGCGTGCTCGGCGCCTTTACGACATTTTCCACTTTCTCGATCGAGACACTGACATTGATTGAGAATGGGGCACATGCCCGGGCATTACTGAACATGCTGCTGAGTGTCAGCCTGTGTGTACTGGCTGCCTGGGCAGGTGTTATCGGCGCCAGGCAGCTGTAAGGGGAAGGCGATGACCACTATTGACGTGACGATGGTCCGGATCTATCTGCGCGAGGAAGATGCCGAGCTTGAGTCCATGCTGGATTATCTCCATGACCAGGAACGTGTCCGGGGCGTGACGGCATTTCGCGGCATTGCCGGATTCGGCACGACCGGGAATATGGATGCATCATCAATGCTGGATATGTCGATGGATTTGCCGATTGTGATCGAATTTTTTGAGAAACCCGACAAGGCCGCAGCCGTGATTGAACACCTCTCGGAAAGCATTGATCCGGGGCATATAGTACAATGGCCGGCCAAAATGAATGGATAACCGGTTTTGCCCGGTAGTTTTAACGAAGAGACAAGCACATGTTGGACCCGCAATTATTACGTAGTGAGCTTGAACAGACCGCGCAGCAACTCGCGCGACGTGGTTTTACGCTTGATGTAGAGGCCTTGCAGGCACTGGAAAAAGAACGCAAGACGATCCAGGTCGAGACAGAACGCCTGCAGAGCGAACGCAACAGCCATTCGAAGGCAATTGGTCAGGCCAAGGCCGCTGGCGAGGATATTCAGCCACTGCTCGACGAGGTCGCCAGTCTTGGTGACAAGCTCAAGGAAGCCGAGGCAGGGCTGTCTGAAATCCAGGCGCAATTGCAGGCGATCCAGCTTGGTATCCCGAACATTCCGTTTGCCGATGTGCCGGATGGCAAGAGCGAAGATGACAATGTCGAACTGCGCAAGGTCGGCACACCGCGTGAGTTTGATTTTGAACCCAAGGACCATGTTGAATTGGGCGATGACCTGTCGATGCTTGATTTCGAGGTGGCGGCCAAGATCAGCGGTGCACGCTTTACCTGTATGAAGGGTAGTCTGGCTCGTCTGCACCGTGCGCTGACACAGTTTATGCTCGATACGCATACACAGGACCATGGTTATACTGAGACCTACGTTCCCTACCTGGTGAACAGCGACAGCCTGCATGGTACCGGCCAGTTACCCAAATTTGGTGAAGACCTGTTTGCCCTGAAAGGTGAGCACGAGCTGTACATGATCCCGACGGCCGAGGTGCCTGTAACGAATATCGTACGTAACGAGATTATTGCAGCGGATCAACTGCCGCTGCGTTTTGTTGCGCATACGCCATGTTTCCGCAGTGAAGCGGGTTCCTATGGTAAGGATACGCGAGGCATGATCCGCCAACATCAGTTTGAGAAGGTCGAGCTGGTACAGATCGTCCACCCTGATCAATCAGAACAGGCTCATGTAGAACTGACTGCCCATGCCGAGGTGATCCTGCAGAAACTGGAGTTACCATACCGTGTGGTGGACCTGTGCAGCGGGGATATCGGCTTCAGTGCTGCGCGTACCTACGATCTTGAGGTTTGGTTACCGGGCCAGCAGAAGTACCGCGAAATATCTTCATGCAGTAACTTCCTGGACTTCCAGGCACGTCGTCTGCAGGCACGCTGGCGTACGGCAGATATGAAAAAACCGGCCCTTGTTCATACGATCAACGGTTCAGGCCTGGCTGTGGGGCGTACACTCGTTGCGGTGATGGAGAATTACCAGCAGGCGGATGGCAGCATTACTGTACCTGAGGTATTACGTCCGTATATGTCAGGACTGGAAAGCATCACCTTATAACCTTATTGTAATCAAGGTATTGCCTTTGCCGGGATGGCCTGCGGTGGTTATAATGCCGCGCTTGATTTAGACCCCGGTCAACATTTTTTCTGGAAGCAGACTTATGGATTTCTTACCTGTATTTATGCAACTTCAAGGTCGTAACTGCCTGCTCGTGGGTGGTGGTGAAGTTGCCTCGCGCAAGGCCGCATTACTTCTTGATGCGGGTGCCAGTATTACCGTTGTAGCCCCTGAGCTGTCTGACAACCTCATTGAATGGCGTGAGGCAGGCAAACTGGCCCATGAGGCGCGTGAATTTACTGTACAAGACGTACAGGATAAGGTCCTCGTGATTGCGGCAACCGATGATCGCGCGGTGAATGAGGCCGTCCATAATGCTGCCGTGGCGATAAATATCCCGGTTAACGTCGTAGATAACCCGGATTTATGTACATTCATTACACCGTCGATTGTCGATCGTTCCCCGGTTATTGCGGCTATCTCAACCGGTGGCGCCTCACCGGTACTGGCCCGCATGATTCGCTCCCGACTCGAAAGTATCCTGCCAAGTGCCTATGGTCGACTGGCAAAAATGACGGCAGGATTTCGTGACAAGGTTAAGGAGCGCTTCAGTAACCCGAATGACCGTCGCCTGTTCTGGGAGCGCGTATTGCAGGGGCCCGCTGCAGAGATGGTGTTTGCCGGGCGTGATGCCGAAGCAGAAGTTGAAATTGACAAGGCACTGGCCGCACCAGATGCTGAGCAACACGATAACACAGGAGAGGTTTACCTGATTGGCGGGGGGCCGGGCGATCCTGATTTGCTGAGCTTTCGTGCATTGCGTCTCATGCAACAGGCGGATGTCGTCGTGTATGACCGTCTTGTCTCGAAAGGTGTCATGGATAAGTGTCGACGTGATGCTGAACGTATCTACGTGGGTAAGGAACGCGCCAACCATGCCGTGCCACAGGAAGATATCAACCATCTGTTGGTGCGCCTGGCAAAAGAGGGTAAACGTGTTTGCCGCCTGAAGGGTGGCGACCCGTTCATCTTCGGGCGTGGTGGTGAAGAGATCGATACGCTAGCCGAAGAGGGGGTACCGTTTCAGGTTGTGCCAGGGATTACCGCCGCGGCCGGTGCCTCTTCATATACCGGTATCCCGCTAACCCACCGCGACTACTCGCAGTCCGTCGTGTTTGCGACCGGCCACCTTAAAGATGGCACGATTAACCTGAACTGGCCAGCACTCGCTCAACCAAACCAGACCGTTGTGTTTTACATGGGACTGGTTGGCGTGAAGGTCATTTGCGAACAACTCATTGCACACGGTATGTCAGAAGATATGCCGATTGCACTGGTACAAAAAGCCACCACACCCGAACAGAAACTGTTCACCGGCACACTCAAGGAAATGCCGGAGATTGTCGAACGAGAGGCCATCAAGCCCCCAACCCTGATTATCGTTGGTGAGGTTGTGAAACTTCACGATAAGCTGAACTGGTACAACGAAGCCGAGTACTGGAACAACTAAAGTTGTATTCAGGCCTCCTGATCGGGGCGCAGTTTGACAGTAAAGTACTCATCGGCCACATCTATATCTACCGGTTGCTCGTCCTTGTCGACAAGCGGTTGTTCATAGTCATTCCAACCGCGCAGTCCACTCTTCAGTGAAGATACCTTCTTGAACCCCATCTGTTGCATGACAGCGGCAGCAAGTACGGTACGGTTGCCGGAGCGACACAACAGGACAACTTCCTTATCACGTGCATTGGCCAGCGCAGGAATGGTTTCTTCGTAGTTAAACTCACAGGCAGATTCGAGGATGCCACGCGGAGCAGATATGGAGCCGGAAATGTGCATCGCATCATATTCATAGGGCTCACGGATATCGATCAGCAACGGTGGTTGGTCTGATTCGAGTTTCTCTTCCAGATCCCACGGGAATATTTCATTGACGGTTTCGGCAGTCTCTTCGACCAGGTTTAAAAAAGTCTTCATTACAGTATCTCTTTCGTTCAATTTTCTCGAATACGTTGACCATGTTCGACGGCAATCACAGCTGCTTCGACACGCGAATGTACACCCAGTTTCCTGAGGATGGCTTTGACGTGGAGCTTTACGGTCCCATCAGAAATACCAAGGTGACGTGCGATGACCTTGTTGCTTTCACCTTCAGCGATGTGAGCAAGGATCTCCTGCTCACGTGGGGTCAGTTCGGACAACGGTGTTGCCGGCTCTATTTTTTCCTGCTCTGAAGGTTTGCCCTGGATAATATTGGTGAGTGATGCAACGAGTTCCTTGGCAACTACATTCTGGCCTGTCATGGCATCATTCAGTGCAGGGATGAGTTCATCCGGATCCATATCTTTTAACAGGTAACCTTGTGCACCTTCTCGTAGCGCGGTAGCAAGATCAGATTCATCACGACTCATGCTCAACATGAGAATAGCCGAAGCAATGTTTTCCTGGCGGAGTTTCGAGAGCGTCTCAAGTCCATTCATGCCGGGCATCTTGATGTCGAGCAGAATGATATCTGGCAGGTATTCAATGGCCATACGAATACCGTCTTCACCACTGCCTGCTGAGCCAACGACTTCTATACCCCGACTTTGTAGCAATTCTTCCAGGCCTTTACGGACCAGGGCATGATCATCAATCAATAAAACACGCAAAATGCTTACTCCGGCTTATTATTTTCAACATGTGATGAAGCGGGGACATGCAGCAATACCCTGGTGCCTTCACCCGGTTCACTTTCAATTTGTAATTCACCCTGGATAGCATCGGCACGCTCACGCATAACTGAAAGACCAATATGTTCGCCCGGGCTGGTTTCGACAATTTCATCTTCGATACCCTGGCCATCATCTTCAATAAGGATATTGCATCCGTCTTTAGGCAACCTGTTTATCAGTATGCGGACATTACATGCATCACTGTGTTTTTTAATGTTAGCAAGGGCTTCCTGGATGATGCGATATACCTGGAACTCCTGGGCAGGTGTCAGGCCAGCATGTTCAGTACTGTCGTTACAGTGAACAAATGTGTTAATGCCTGTTTCCTGTTTAAACGTGTAGAGCAGGTCATGAACTGCGTAGACAAGGCCGCGTTCATCCATCTTGGAACGAAAGTTCGCCAGCAGTTCGCGCAGGCTGGAATGGGCATCATCAATTGCCGTGTTGAGACTACGGACCTCATCCTGGGCATGACGAATATCTTTTTTGAACAATGTCTCGCCAAGCATTTTAGTTTGCAGGCGCATGCTGACCAGTGCCTGGGCAAGTGAATCATGTAACTCGTTACCAATCATGTTGCGCTCTTCCATGATGGCGAGACGGCGCGCGTTGTCATCAAGGCGGGCCTTTTCAATCGCAAGCCCGAGGTGCTTTCCAATAGAGTTAAGCAGGTCGCGGGCATCCTTGCCTAGTTCACGACTTGGGCGATCCAGAAACAGGTTGTAGACGCCGAGGACGCGGTCCTGGTACTGCAACGGCACGACTACCAATTCTTCGCAGCCGTCAACAATGAGTTCGCACGACAGGTGTTGATTACAGGCATCGAGCCCTTTCTGAATGCCAAGGCCACCGTGCTGGGTAATCAGGCCGCAAAGGCAGCGATTGACATCAACAAGCTGTTCTTCTTCAAGTGCGTCTTCATTGATACCGCGGTGTGCGACCAGGCGTGTATGTTGCTGGCTATCCAGCAACCTGACACTTGCGCCACGGGCATCGACAAGAATCATTAGCGTATCGAGAAACTGCTCGAGTAATTCATCCATGCTGTGGGCAGAGGTCAGGCTGGTCGCAATATCATAGAGGATTTCAAGTGAGCGGGATTTGTCTGCGATGTGGTCGGTTTGCTCGGAAACACGCGAGTCCATTTCGTCTGTGAGCAGGTGTAATTCATCAGTCAGGCTGTTGATATCCTGGATAAGGTCTGCAAATTCACCGCGAGCAGGGAGTTCGATATGCGTTTCAAGGTCACCAGCTCGAATACGTTGCGACCATGTGCGCAGTCTATCCAGTGGGTGAAGTAGTTGTTGCCGGATGCGGTACACTGTGTGTGATATGACGCCAATACCCAGCACCAACAGGCAGCCCTGAACCAGTGCAATGACTTCTATACTCTGTGGCAACAGGTACATGAAGAGTGTCGTCACGATGAGTAAGACAAAGATGCTCAACAGGGCAAGTATCGGGACCAGCAGGCGGCTGCGTGCAAGGCTGCTGCTTGCATGCACGACAGTGGCAATACTGTCACCGGTCGTACCAGTTTCTGCGGGTCTTTTTTGACCGGACTCATGCAATGTCGGGTTTACGTCCATTCGATCACTGTTTACTCAAGTTGGTAGGCAAGTTTAGCAGAAAATCACTGAAGAATAGATAAATAACCATCAAGCAATCAATGGCTTAGAATGGAGTGATTCAGGTTCTGCGCAACCTGTAGTCAGCCACTGCCTGCATGATATTTGTGTAGGGGAGCTGCTCGATAGACTCGAAGCTGGCCTGTGCCCGTGAGATTATTTCAAAAATGTCATTGGGTGCAGGTTGTTCGGGCAGGCATTGTTGCAGACCTTGCAGGCCGCCGCATTTCAGTTTCATTTCCTGGCCGTGGGTAAGCACAGAGTTTGTGCTGCCCAGGCGCAATGCGAAGCGGGCGTTCTTTTTAAGTGTGGCGACGAGTTTGCGACATTCCTGGCGCGCATTCAGGTTTGTGCACGCCACACCTTCTTTTTCACCAATGTATGTCTTGCGCGCCTGGCTGCAGTTGAAGTTGACGGTTTGTATGGCGCGTTCGAAAGGGCAGTTATCAGCAACCATATCAGTAACAATTAGTTATTGTCAGGTGCCTTGTGATTTGGGTCATTCGGATTGATGAATATGAAGTGCTTGTTGTCTTCTTCAAGCTCGACAAAGTCAATCGTTGCGCCGGTCAGTAATTCGAGGCAGTTATCTGCGATAAGGACTTCAACACCCTCGCAATCGATGACGGCGTCAGTATCAGACTTGTTCTCATCAAAACCCATACCGTATTGAATGGAGCCATCATCCATTTTTGCAGCGGCAACACGCAAAGGCATGCCCTTTGTTTCCTCAGTGATGGAAAGTTTAATCTGCTCAGCAGCGGCTTCAGTAATGTTTAACATATGGAAATACCTGTATTGATCATGAGTTTTTGTGTTGAAGGATAAAGGCGATGAATCGATCGACCCACGGATTGCTCTCAACATGACGCTGGTGAGCATAGCAGGCGAGCATGTTTTTATAAACAATCCCGTCGTGTTTACCGGTAATGCCATGACCACGTTTTACGTCATAGGCAAAACGAAAATTGTCGTCGGCATCAAAACCATCGAGACTCGAATAATGAAATTCATGGGCCTGGTGTAGTCCTGATAACTGGCTGGATAGCGGCCAGAGAAAGCCGTCCTTTTCCTGTATCCTGACGTAGCCGCGACCCTGTGGGGTATTGTGCATGACGGTATCAGCAGGAATAACACCGGCCATTTCACATTTTTTGTCATCCCATTCAAGTGAACGGCTCAGGTACATCATGCCACCACATTCTGCGTACGCTGGCAGACCATTTTCTATTGCTGCGGCGATGCTCTGGCGCATTGACGCATTGCTCTCAAGCATTTGCATACTGCTTTCCGGGAAACCGCCGCCAATAAACAGACCGTCAATATTGTCTGGCAGGGCCACATCATGAAGTGTGTCAAATTCAACCAGTTCAACACCGGCATCACGAAATGCTGCCAGATCGCCAGCATAATAAAAGCCGAAAGCTGCATCACGGGCGATAGCGACACGCACGTTTTGTGTCGCAATGGAAGGGCTATCCAGTTGTGGTTCAGGTGAGCGTGGTGCTGTAGCTGCAATCTCTATCAGCCGGTCGAGGTCGACAGATGACTCAACATGTTTACGGATATTATTGATATGCTGGTGGGCACTGTCACTTTCATTACTCGGTACCAATCCAAGGTGACGTTCGACGATAGCCATATCCGGGTGATTGTGTATCGCACCGATAACAGGTACGTCCGTATAATGCTCGATCACGTTGCGCAGTTTGCCTTCGTGCCTGGAACCACCCAGTTTATTCAGGATGACGCCCGCGATGTTGATATTCTCGTCAAAGGCCTGGTAGCCAAGGATAAGCGGGGCGACGCCCCGGGTCATACCGCGTGCGTCAAGAACCAGAACGACAGGAGCCTCAAGCATGGTCGCCAGTGCAGCATTGCTGTTACTGCCATCCAGATCCAGGCCATCATAGAGGCCCTTGTTGCCTTCGATCAGGCTGATCTCTGCATTGCTGTTATAGCGGTCAAACACCCGTGAAATCTCATCACGCTGCATGGTGAAGAAATCGAGATTATGACAATCATGGCCGCTGGCACTGGCCAACCACATCGGATCAATGTAATCGGGACCCTTTTTGAATGGTTGTACATGCAGGCCACGTGCATTCAATGCAGCGCACAGGCCGATACTGACTGTTGTTTTACCAGAAGATTTATGTGCAGCAGAAACAAGAACGTGGGGCATTATTCATACCCCACGTTCTTGACTGACAGGATGCTGCTGTATGGCAGCTTTGTCATAAAGCTAGGCAGCTTCTGCCTCGGCTTCTTCAGGCTCAGGAGCCTTGTAATGTGGATCCATCAACTCATCCGAGAGTGAGTCAGGAACAAATGGCAGTACCTTGACGGCAAATGTTGTCATTGCCAGGGCGAGTGCAATACCACCAATACCCAGACCAATTTCCCAGATGCTAGGTGCGTAACTGATAACCTGGCCATCACCGAAGCTGCTTGATACCTCAAAGCCAGGGAAGATAGGCATAGGGTAGGCCTGTCCGCCGATAATGATAACGTACATTGACGCGAGTCCACCGACGATGACCATTGCACTGGCGATACCAATCCAGGCGCGAGACTTGCTCATGCTCGGGTGGTAGACAATACCCAGTGGCAACAACAGGCCGATAACAACCCAGCCAATCCAGAACATCTGTGTATAGATACCACCATCCATCAGGATGAAGGCTTCAAAGCCATGGTTTTCTGTACCGTACAGGCTGGTGAGGTGGAACACGAATACAAAGTAGAACATAGCCGCGATGAATACACCGAGCAGGTTCTTCAGCTGACGAACAACACTGTCACCCAGTTCACGACCACTCCAGCGGCACGTTGCCATCAGCGAGAGGATGTAAATAGCCAGGCCAAAACCAAATGACATGATGATGAACATTGGAGCCAGAACAGCTGCGTCGTAACCGTTACGGGCGATAACGAAACCAAAGATAGAACCAGTACCCGTCGTCAGTAACAGACGCCATACAAACGCGAACAGACCAGCCTGGTGTGAGTACTGGTTCATGCGTTTTTCCATCATGAACCAGACGTAGACGAGGACGGCAGCAAAGAAGCCGGGGTAGAGCAGGATGTTCCATGCAAACACGGACTTCGGATTCAGGTAGGTTGCAGCAATGACAAGACGGTCAGGACGACCGAGGTCAAGCATCAGCACCATCAAACCACCTGCGAGGAAGGCAAACGCCATCAATGCAGAGAGTCTGGAAAGTGGTTTGTACATCTTCTTGCCAAAAACCGAGGCAATCGATGCAACATTAAGAATACCTGAGGCGGCAATAATCATGAATACAGCAAATACGTGTGGCATACCCCAAACGATATGGTTATTCATGCCGGTCACGTAGTGACCATTGTGCTCCATGACCCAGACTGCACCGAGACCTAACAGGAGTAATAAACCGAAAGTACCCAGCAAGCCCCAATAGGCCAGGCTGCGGCCTTCAATTGCACTGTAATGAACGACTGGCTTCATTTTTTTAATTTCCGCAGGTCAGTTTCTTAAATGCCACGGTAACGCACGCCTGTATTCAGGTTCAGGTCTGCGCGAATTTGTGTAGTGGCGTGTTTCTTCATTTCTTGGGCGATTTCGCTGTTCGGATCGTTCAAGTCACCGAAGATAATCGCTTTATGCTGACAGGCGTCTGCACAGGCAGTTGAGCCGTCACCACGGTCAATCTTGTGGACACACAGAGTACAGGACTCAACCGTACCCTTACCACGTGGTACGTCAGGTGCCTGATCATTCAATTCTTCATGAATGAACGAACGCGCCTTGTAAGGACAGGCCATCATGCAGTAACGGCAGCCAATACAGATATGCTTGTCAACGAGAACAATACCGTCAGCACGTTTGAATGATGCGCCGGTCGGGCAAACATCTACGCAGGGTGGATGTTCACAATGCTGACACATCATTGGCAGCTGGTGCTCTTTCTCTGTCAGCTTATTCTTCAGTGTGACGGTGCGAATCCACTGTGCTTTCTGTGCAGCATCAGATTTCTGTTCATCAGAACTGCCACTACCCCAGGCATTTTCAGATTCACAGGCTTTGACACAATCGCTACAACCATCGGCACACTTGTTGGAATCAATCAGCAGGCCCCAACGGTTAGCGCTGCTTACGGCTTCATCAAGAGGACGGGCCTGGGCCTGACCGACTGACATAAGCATTACACCGGGTGCAATCGCACCAGTTGCAGCGGCAGCAGAAGTTTTGCCTAAAAATTCGCGACGGTATTGATCAATCTTCTGGTCACTCATTTTGCACCACCTTTTGCTGCGATATCACCGAGCATGGTTTTTGTCTTGGGTGCATCGTGTTGCTCTGCAAAGGCCTTCATTCGATCAGTAACAATCGGGTGGAAGGCAGTATCACGTGGCTTTGTTGCATGACACTCAAAGCAGTCCAGTTTCACACTTGTGTAAGTGTGGCATGACTGGCAGAACTCACCGGGTGCATTGACTGGAATGTATTTACCCTTTTCATCCTTGTTGGCATGACAGTTAATACATTCCTTGAGACTGAACTTCTTCGTGCGAACACCGTTGTGCATGGTTTCATCACGCTGGTGGTCCAGGTGCTTCATGTGATCCTTACGCATTTCGTCGGCAGGGAGTACACATTCATCACCGTTGGCACGGTTAATTTTCAGTTCAGGACCAACACTTTCTGCGAAGGCAGTGCCGCTCAAAATGAGCGACATTGCCAGCGAGATAAACAGATTGCGAAGTTGCTTCACGATAACCCCTGATTTTCTGGATTAGTGTTCGCCAAGACCCATCTTGATGTAACCAGTTGGGCAAACATCGGCGCAGATGTGACAACCAATACAACGGTCGTAATCTGTGTAGACGTAGCGACCCATTGTGGCTTCATCCTTAGGTGTACGTAAGACGGCATCTTGAGGGCAGAAGATAACGCAGTTATCACATTCGAAGCACATACCACAGCTCATGCAACGCTTGGCTTCAGCAACAGTTTGTTCTTCGTTTAGGCCAGACATGCGCTCATGGAAGTGACCAAGAACTTCTTCTGAATCCGGTACATTTTCACTACGCAGATGACGTGCTTCTTTTTCAAAGTGTCCCAGGAACAGTTCATCGTTTGTGATGATTTCGTGTGTTGAACGATCTTCGTAGTTGTGTACAGCAAAACCACCAACAGATTTACCCTGTTCTGATGTACCACGCAGGCCAGCGTCGATATCACGATCAATATCGGCAGCCTTGAATTCTTCCGGTGTCTTACCTGTTTCATCAAGCTTTTCCATCAGGTTGAAGTGGTGTACATCAACCTTTGGACGCTTGCCAAAATCTTCGCTCTTCAGGAAGTGATCAATTGTTTCGGCAGTAATTGAACCCTGACCGATAACAGTCGTCAGCAGGTGAGGGCGAACAATATCACCACAGGCGAAGAAACCAGGCTTGTTTGGAATCTGGAAGTGCTTGTCAGCATCAATCAGGCCTCGGTCATTTGCAAAGCCGTCCATGCCTTCGAAGCTACCGCTTTGACCAATTGCCGAAACAATAAGGTCTGCTTCAAGATCAGTTTCAGAACCTTCAACAACTTCTGGCTTACCGCTTGAGTAGTCAAGTTTGGCAATGCGCAGTGCAGTGGCTCGACCAGCGTCATCGCGTACAACGCTAACAGGTGTTACTGCACCCTGAATATCAACACCTTCACGTGTCGCATCATCCAGTTCGTGCTGGGCAGCATTCATGTTTTCAAGTGGTTGACGAGAAATCAGAGTAACGTCTGCACCTTCCTTGTTAGCAACATCCATGACGTCGTGGGCAGTGTGGCCCAGAACAACATACTCAGGACGGTCATTCTCGTGGCTGTCCTTGATGTGACCAAGGCGGCGCGCAACTGACGCGACATCGATAGAAGTATCACCACCACCGACAACAACAATGCGACCAGATACTGCTTTCAGTCGGCCGTCGTTAAAGGCTTCGAGGAAAGCAACACCACTGATGCAGTTCTCTGAGTCATCAAAGCCTTCAATTGGCAGGCCACGACCAGACTGTGCACCAAGCGCGAACAGGACAGCATCAAAATCGTTTTCAAGCTGTTCGATAGTGACGTCAGTACCAATATTTGTATTGGTTTTGACTTCAACGCCCATGCTGATGATTCGGTTGATTTCACCATCAAGCACGTCACGAGGCATACGGTAGCCAGGAATGCCGTAGCGCATCATGCCACCGAGTTCGGCGTGGTTATCAAATACTGTAGCACCATGACCCATGCGGCGTAGCTGGTAGGCAGCAGACAGACCCGCAGGACCGCCACCGATAATAGCAACCTTCTTACCTGACTCAGTTGAACCGGCAGTAAAACTTAAACCTGCTTCAAGAGCACTATCACCAATAAACTGCTCAACAGCATTGATGCCAACAAAGTCTTCAACTTCATTACGGTTACAACCATCCTGACAAGGGGCAGGGCAAACACGACCCATTGTAGACGGGAACGGGTTGGCGTCAGTTGAACGGCGGAATGCATATTCCTTCCAGTCCATGTCGCCAGTTGGCTGTTCGATACCACGAACGATGTTTAACCAGCCACGGATATCTTCGCCAGATGGACAGCTACCCTGGCAAGGTGGAGTCTTGTGGACATAAGTCGGACACTTGTACGTCTCATCACCTTCAAAAATCTTGTCGCCCCAAGATTTCCAATCTTCGTTTGTTTCACCGTCTGCAAAACGACGCTTTGTAAACCCTTCCAGGTTTTCTTCGATATCTTTTTTAGATGTTGCCATTGCTCTGTTCTCCTAAAGCAGGAAAGTCCAGTTATTCTTTAGTGCCCAGCTGGATCGCTTCGCTCACCAGGCCGTGC
>Ga0316207_10000454_pt1 | contig 67707 bp, 69 predicted proteins | sample 6weekpyrite_MG_FD_204943 | JGI IMG/M metagenome (GOLD analysis project Ga0316207, IMG submission 204943) | Microbial mat bacterial communities from mineral coupon in-situ incubated in ocean water Damariscotta River, Maine, United States -... | ecosystem: Environmental > Aquatic > Marine >... | reverse complement strand
GTCGTTGTTTGATCGCATGGCGCAGTGCCCGGATGCGGAAACCCTGAATGATCAGGTGTTGACCCCTTTTGTTACGGCGCTGGAAAAAATAGCGGCGGCCCGGGGTTATGTTTTCAATATTCAGGGTGCGCGCAGCAATCTTGTCATCACCAATGATGACGATGCCGAGGTCATCTATCAACTGGTCGAAGACTATCTTGATAATGCCGGGCTTGATAGTTCTGAATAATTTTTTTATTTGCCAATAACAAACGGGATTCTGTCGACAAGCGACTTTAGAAACGCCTCGTCAAGCGGTTGGTGGCCGATGATCAGCCTGTAATAAACCGGACCAAAAATCAGATCAAGGGCCGTTTCCGTGTCAAGGTCGGCGGCAAGATCGCCGTTTGCTTTGCCCTGATCGATAATGGTCCGTGCCGGTTGCAGCAGCGGGTTGAAAAAACGGTTGCGAAATTCTTCGAGGATATGCGCATCGGACTGACCCTCACCGATCATTTCGGCAACGATTTCACCGGGCCGACCGCCGAGCATGGTGAACATGCTTTTCAGAAGCTGGCCCAAAGCCTGTGCCGGGTTTTGATTGTCGGGGACGGGGATGCCCGTTTGTACACGGGATAAAAACACCTCCAGAATGAGCGCACACTTGCTGTCCCACCATCGGTACAGGGTTGGCTTGCCAACCCCGGCCCGTTTGGCGATGCCGGCCATGGTGATGGTGCGGATCGGTGTTGACTGCATCAATTCGTTGGTGGCTTCGAAAATGGAACGGCGTGTTTGTTCGCTACGTGGTCGGCCGGGTTTCGCGGCGCTTGATATTTTTTCTGTCACAGGGCTTGCTTTCTATGAAACTTATATGTTACGTGTCGTAACGTAATATTTAATTACGATCCATAACGTAACGATAACACAGGAAAAATAATATGTCATTTCTCAAAACTTCACAAAACGATGGCGGTGTCGTTGATGCATTCATGCGTATGCCCGGGCGGTATTTACCTTTTACGGAATTATTGGCGGGTATCATGTCAGGCCCGTCTGAATTGCCCGGACCGGCGCGGGAAATGATCGCGCTTCATGTCTCTGAATTGAATGATTGTCTGTATTGCGTGCAATCGCATACGGCGGTGTTGCTGGCCGGTAATATCAGTGTATCGGTTGTCAAGGCCGCGCAATCGGGGAAAAGTCATGACCCTGAAATTCAGGCAGCCTTGACCTTTGCCGGAAAACTGACCCGGTCACCGGGCGCGATCACACAAACCGACGTTGACGCCGTTCTGGCCGCCGGGTTGTGCGCACAGGCGGTCGAAGACATCATTGCGGTGGTTGGCTTGTTTTCATATTTGAACCGTCTGGTTGACGGCATCGGCCTTGTCGGCGATGAAGCGGCCATTATTCAGGGTGGCGCGATGATTGCCGAACACGGCTATCAACCGGTGGTCGGAATGGTCCGGGCCGAAGCGGGAAAAGCGGCATAAAAATCAAGGAATCTTATGTAAAATCTGATCGATCCCGGTGGATTTATTGACCGGGCCCAGGACGGTCAATGTGGGTGTGCCTTGGAAAATCCGTGTGGCAACGCGTTTCACCGCATCCACGTCAACGGCGTCTATTTTTTCAACGGTTTCTTCCGTTGGGATAGCGCGGTCGAAAAGCTGGATTTGACGGGCCAGTTGTTCGGACCTGGAACTGGTGCTTTCAAGAGCCATCAGCGTGCTGGCCTTCAACTGGGCGCGGGCGCGGGCGACTTCGGATTCTAGGACATTGTCGCAAACGGCAGAGATTTGATCGACGATCAATGGTAAAATGTTGCCGGATTCATGGTGTCCGGTTCCGGCATAGATGGCCAGCAAACCGCTGTCCGTACAACAGGACAAAAAAGAATAAATCGAATAGGCCAGCCCCCGTTTCTCGCGGATTTCCTGAAACAAACGCGACGACATGCCGCCGCCCAGCAATGTGGAAAAAACCGAGGCCGCATAAAAATCATCGTCATGGCAGGAGACCCCGTCAAAGCCCAGCACCATGTGCGTTTGCTCGCAGTCGCGGGCTACAATCATCTCGCCGCCGAGATACCGCGCCTCGGGACGTATGATATTGGCGTCCGGTTTTATGGCGGGCAGTTGTGAAAAGGCCTGATTGATATTTTTCTGAAAATCTTCGTGGTCAATATTGCCGGCGGCTGAAATCACCATCATCGGAGCGCTGTAATGGTCATCCATATAGGTTCTGAGCGTTTCCCGGGTGCAGGATTTGACGCTTTCGACGGTGCCTAGAATCGGTCGTCCCATGGCCTGGTCCGGATAGGCCGTTTCCTGAAACAGATCAAAAACCAGATCATCCGGCGTATCGGACGTCTGGTGGATTTCCTGAATAATAACGTCTTTTTCCCGGCTCAGTTCCTGTTCATCAAAAACCGAGTGCTGTAAAATATCCGATAACAGATCAATGGCCAATGCCGCGTCCTGTTTTAAAACCTTGGCGTAATAGGCGGTTTGTTCCCGGGATGTATAGGCGTTCAAATGACCGCCGACGGCTTCGATGGTTTCGGCAATCTGGCGGGCGTTGCGGGTGGCTGTTCCTTTGAACGCCATATGTTCAAGGATGTGGGAAATACCGTTTAAGGATTGGCGTTCGTCGCGGGCACCGATGTTGACCCATGCCCCCACCGACACGGTTTCAACCGTGTCCATGGCCGTGCTGACAATGCTGAGCCCATTTTCCGACCGGGTGATATTGGTTTTCAAGGGCGTGGCTCTGATTTTGTCTGGATGAAGTTTTGAACGGCGGTTAAATCGTTATCAAGAACATCAAAATGTTCAGGCCGCGTCATCAAATCAGACAGATGGTGCGGTAATTCGGGATGAACACCCGTTGCCTGTTCCGTGGCTTCGGGAAATTTGGCCGGATGGGCGGTGGCCAGACTGACCAGCGGGGTATCTTCGTCTTTTATACAGGCGCGCCCGGCGGCCAGTCCAACGGCGGAATGGGGATCCATCAGAATGTTTTGTTTCAGGTATAGACCGGCCATCAGGGCGCGGGTTTGATTATCGTCAAAACGGGCGCTGGAAAAGAGTTGTTTCGCCGTTTGCAGGATTTCATCATCGACGCTGAATTCCCCGGTTTCGCGGAAAGCGGTCATGGTCCGGGACAGCTTTTCGCTGTCATGGTTGAATAAATCAAACAGCAAGCGTTCGAAATTGGATGAAATCTGAATGTCCATGCTGGGGCTGATGGTTGGATCAACGCCGTCCATTTTCATGGTGCCGGTTGAAAAAAACCGGTGCAGGATATCATTTTTGTTGGTGCCGACGATCAGTTGGCGGATGGGCAGGCCCATTTTTCTGGCCGCATAGCCGGCAAACACATTGCCGAAATTCCCGGTCGGCACGGCAAAGGCAACGTCCCGTTCCGGCGCACCGACGCGGACGGCGGCATAAAAATAATAAACGATTTGCGCACAAATACGCGCCCAGTTGATGGAATTAACCGCGCTCAGGTTCCATTTTTCCCGGAACGGCTTGTCGTTGAACATGGCCTTGACGAGATCCTGACAGTCATCAAAAGTACCGTTAACGGCAATGGCGTGAACGTTGTTGTCATCAACCGTGGTCATTTGCATGCGTTGCACATCGGACACCCGGCCATGGGGATATAAAATAAACACATCAAGCGCTTTACGTCCGCGGCAGGCTTCAATGGCGGCTGACCCGGTATCCCCGGATGTGGCACCGACGATGGTTGCGCGGCGGCCACGTTTTTCAAGAACACAATCAAAGACCGGTCCCAGAAACTGCATGGCCATGTCTTTGAACGCCAACGTCGGTCCGTGAAACAGTTCCAGCATCCATTGATTGTTGCCCAAATCCACTAATGGGGCCACGTCGTCACAGTCAAAATGGGAATAGGCGTCATCGATCAGGTTTTGCAAAGTCGGATTGTCGATACAGTCCTGATTGATAAAAGGCCGCATCACCTGAAAAGCGGTTTCCCGGTAATTCAGGTTTTTCATGGCGGATATGCCGGATCCGGAAAACTGAGGCCATGCATCCGGCAAATAAAGACCGCCATCGGACGCCAGACCTGAAATTAAAACATCATCAAAATCGAGGCTCGAATTTTCGCCGCGGGTGGATATGTATTTCAACGGGGTATGCTCCTGTGTTTCATTGAGGTAACCTAACGCTGCCTCGCCGTGGGGGCAAGCAAACAGAACAGGATGGAATGGATCAACATGAATTTTGAAAATTTTCTGCTCGATCTTTATGACAATACAGAAAAAGCTCAAACAATTGCCGATATCGATACGGTTTTCAATAATTTACGAAGCGACCTTGGTTTTGATTATGGTTTGCTGACCGTTATTTTCCCGATTACTTTTTCCCGAAGCCAGAATGTCTCGCTTGGAAACTATCCGGCCGAGTGGGTGAAGGAATATATGGAAACTGGGTATGCAAGTCTGGATCCGGTGGTTGCGCATTGTTTCAGCAAACATACCCCGATTGTCTGGGATAAAAATACCGGCAAAGGGGAAAAAGTCGTCGAGGAGTTTTTTCAAAAAGCCCATAATGCCGGATTGCGGTATGGCATGAGCGTCGGTCACAAAGGGTATGACGGAACGGTTTGCCTGATCAGTCTGGCAGGGTTGAAACCCATAAAAACCGAAAGTCGGGATTACAGGAAAATCGTGATTGCGCTGTATTCTGTTATTGCCAGTCTGCACTGTAAAATAGTCGAGACAACCGGGGCCACGTTGTCAGAGGCCAACCAACCGGATTTAACCGCCCGGGAAAAACAATGTCTGGTGTGGGCGGCCGATGGCAAAACGTCCGGTGAAATCGCCGATATTCTTGGTATTTCTGAATCAACCGTGGTCTTTCATATCAAGAATTTTATCCAGAAACTGGGCGTCACCAACCGCAGCCAGGCCGTCGCCAAGGCTGTGCGGCTGGGTCTGATTTTGACCGACTACACCAATTTCCCGAAATACTATTTTAAAGATGCAGGTGGGCTGGAATAAGCTATCATTTCTGACAGTATCTTTTTTTTCTGATGTCGTACAGGTTGCTTTCACTTCAATTTTATATGAAAGGAACGGGACATGAGCCTTGAGAAACTTGAGCTGTTAACCCCCGATAATTGCCAGTTGATCTTTATTGACCATCAGCCGCAAATGGCTTTTGGCGTGGAAAGTATCGACCGGCAAACACTGAAAAACAATGTCGTTGCGTTGGCAAAAGCGGCCAAGGTTTTTCATGTGCCGACAACCATTACCACGGTCGAGACGGAAAGTTTTTCCGGGCATACGTACCCGGAATTGTTGGCCGTTTATCCGGAACATGCGTTGCTGGAACGGACATCCATGAATTCATGGGATGACCGGAAAGTCCGCGATGCCTTGGCTAAAAACAACCGTAAAAAAGTGATTGTTTCGGGATTGTGGACCGAGGTCTGCAATACCATGTTCGCCATCGATGCCATGCGCGATGGCGGTTACGAAATTTATATGGTGGCCGATGCTTCCGGCGGAACGTCGCTGGATGCCCATAAATATGCCATGGATCGAATGGTTCAGGCAGGCGTGGTGCCGATGACATGGCAACAAGTTTTATTGGAATGGCAACGCGACTGGGCGCGCAAGGACACTTATGACGCCACCCTTGAAATCGTCAAAGACCATTCAGGCGCTTACGGTATGGGCGTCGATTATGCCTATACCATGGTTCACAAAGCTCCGGAACGAACCGATCATGGTCCGATGGTGCCTGCCATCGCCGCCGAATAACCGGTTATGACAGATAACGGGTTTCAAGGTGGGTTTTGAAAATATCTGCGCAGAGGGGTTGTCCGGTGACTTGCCTGATTAAATCAGGCGCGGCAACGGATGATCCCTTGCCGTGGATGTTGGTGCCCAACCACGTCATCAGCGGCTTGAAATCACCCCGTTGGATGCCGTGTCTGATGGATGCGTCCTGATCATTGGCGGCGGCATAAAACTGTGCCGCCGTCATCGCGCCCAGGGTATATGTGGGGAAATAGCCCCACGCGCCATCGAACCAGTGCACGTCCTGCAAACACCCCAAACGGTCGTCCGGCGGTGTGATGCCCAGCAGTTTCTGCAAACCCTCATTCCATGCGGACGGAAGATCAGATAAAGCCATGTCCCCTTCGATCAGGGCTTTTTCCAGTTTATAGCGCAAGATAACATGGGCCGGATAGGTGACTTCGTCGGCGTCAACGCGGATAAAATCGGGCTTGATGCGGGTTTGCAGACGGTAAAGGTTTTCAGGCTCCCACGCCGGACCGCGTCCGGCAAAGGCATCGCGCATCAAAGGGGCGGCAAATTCAATGAATTCCCGGCTGCGGCAAACCTGCATTTCGATCAACAATGACTGGCTTTCGTGGATGCTCATGCCGAGCGTGTTCCCGACCGGTTGACGGCGCCATTTTTTCGGCAATCCCCGTTCATAAAGGGCATGCCCGGTTTCGTGCAAAACCCCCATCAATGATTTTGTGAAATCGTTTTCTTCGTAACGTGTGGTGATGCGCACATCATCGGGCGTGCCGCCGCAAAACGGATGCAGGCTGACATCAAGGCGGCCATGATCAAAATCAAATCCAATCCGTTGCATGAACGTTTCGCCCAGCTTTTTTTGTTGTTGAACGGGAAAAGGGCCGGGTAGCGGGATAATTTCCGCCCGGCGGGCCTGATGATCAAGGGCCGTGCCTAAAAAATCCGGCAAAAACTGTTCAAGATCATCAAACACGGCTGTGATATGGCTGGATTTTGCGCCCGGCTCATAATTGTCCAGAAGCCCGTCAAAAACGCTGCAGTCCAAAACATCGGCATAGGCCGCACCCTGTTCACGGGTCAAATCCAGCACCCGTTGTAAATAGGGCAACACAGTTGCAAAGTCATTGCCAGGCCGGGCCTTGCGCCAGATTTGCTCGCACCCGGAACAGGCAACGGAAAAGGTTTCAACGAATTCCCGGGTTAACGCCGTTGCCTTTGTCCAGTGATGGCGCATCAGGCGCAAATTACTTTGCTGCCACAGGGATAAATCCGTTTTGGTTTCGGCGGCGTCCAGCAAATCGGACATATCGTCCGCAGTCAATAAACCGTGGTAAATGGATTTGATTTCGGCCAGTTGTTCCGATCTGGCTTCGCCGCCGCCCGGCGGCATGACCGCAGCACTGTCCCAGTGCAGCATGGCTTCGGTTTCCGACAACAGTCCCAATTGGCGAAACCGGGTTTCAAGCGTTGCGTAGGCGTCCATGGTCATGGGCGGTTAAACTTTCAATTATTTATATGGATAGATGAAGAAGTTCCAGAGCCGATTTCCGCAAACCCCGGGCGATGGCGTCGGATGTTTTCCCGTCCCCCACGGCGCGGGCAACGGTCACCCCGCCCGATAACAGGGACAATAACGCCCACGCCTTGTCCATGCGCTCCGTTTCCGGGATATGGGTTAACCCGGCGGCGACAACAGCGGCGACCTTGCCAATGCGGGTTTTATAGGTCGCCTTGGTATCGTCACAGGCACGGATGACTTCCGATGACAGACTTTGCAGGGTGCAGCTTTCCGCGATATCACAGGTACGGCGGATGCCCAGATAAAAGTCAATGAATTCCGTGATCCAGCCGTCGCCATGTTGTTCCTGCATGGCGGTGATGGTATGGGCCAGTTTTGTCAGACCTTGTTCAATTACTTCGTTAAAGGCCGCGTCCTTGGATTTGAAATGACCGTAGAATGCACCGGATGTCATGCCCGCCTGTTTGGCAAGACCGTCAACACCGATGCCGCCATAGCCGCAACTGCGAAACCCGCGCCCGGCGGCGTCGAGAATGGTGGCTTTGGCCTGTTCGCGGTGTCCCGGTTTGTAACGCATGGGGAAATCCTTTGTGTAGCGTTCGTTATTTTACAGTTGACAACATAACGACCGTTATATTATTACCATAAAACCATAAGATATCGATCGTAATTTAATAATCTTTACATTTATCACTGTATCACTGGAGTTTGCAACATGCCTCTTGCCCGAATTTCCCATATTGCCGGAAAACCGGCCGGTTATTCAAAAGCGTTATCGAAAGCGGTTCACGTCTCCTTGATGACGGCTTTTCAGGTTCCCGAAGATGATTATTTCCAGATTGTCACCGAACATGCCCATGGTGACGGTTTGATCGGACCAAAACAATTTTTGGGCATCAGCCACAGCGATGAAATGGTATTTGTGCAAATTACCTGTGCCGAGGGCCGCTCTGTGGAGCAGAAAAAAGCGCTCTATAAAGCAATCACGGCAAATATAGCGGACAGCACTTCTGTCAAAAGCGAAGACGTAATTATCAACCTTGTTGAAACCGGCAAAGAAAACTGGTCATTCGGCAACGGTGACGCGCCTTTTGCCGCGTAAAGGGGTTGGTTTATGTGCAGTGACAATGGCAAAAGCCGGTTCCGGGTGTTTGATGAACGGGTGAAAAAAGCTGTCGCCGACGCGCACCGCCTGAGAAGCCTGAAAGCATGGCAGTTTCTGGGTCTGTCCGGGGATGAAGAAAGTTCATCTGTGGGCGAATGATGCGTTGCAACGGCTAAGGGGTGGCCTATATGTAGAGCCGTTGTCCATCATCAGTGAGAATGCCCGTGATCATGAAAATCAAATACGTATTTGTGTTGTCTGTGTTGGCTTTGATGGTATCAGGTGTGGATATCGGCAGGGCGGCTGAAAATCCTCCCCGGATTGTGGTTTCGATCCAGCCCCTGAAAGCGTTGATTGATCAGGTCATTACAGGGGTTGGCGAGGCGGAAAACCTCATTAATCCAGGGGTCTCGCCCCATGATCAAAGATTGAAACCGTCCGACATGCGGCGCATGGTGTCTGCGGATATCGTGTTCTGGGTCGGGCCTGAATTGGAACAAACCTGGCAGAAACCGCTCGGGAATTTAAAAGACAAAGTGCGCGTCGTGCAGGTCATGAAAATTCAGGGTTTACATAAAAAATACGTGCGTAAGGCCGGCATCTGGGATGGCTCGGGATCAACAGGCAAAGCCGCTTATGATCCGCACGTCTGGCTTGATCCGGAAAATGCCAAAACGATTATCCGAGCCATCGCCCGGGCACTTGGAAAAACCGATCCTGAAAGGATTGAAATATACCGAAAAAATGCTGATCAGGCCGTAAAGGCGATCGGTGAAATGGATGCTGAAATCAAAAACATACTGGCCCCGGTCAGGAACATCCCGTTTGCTGTTTATCACGACGCCGGACAGTATTTCGAAACGGCTTATGGTCTTGATAACGTGGGCACCATAACCGACGCCTTTGAAAACCGCATCGGTACGGCGGGGATGACGAGATTCATGGGGACCCTGAAAACCAGAAACATAGCCTGTATGCTTTATGAACCGGGACCCGTGCCACAGCTTTTGCAAACGATACAGCAATCCGGGATCACCATGCAGATCCGGGCTTTTGATGTGATCGGATCAGAGGTCAAACCCGGCATCGGTTTTTATGAAAAAATGATGACCGGTCTGGCGCGTACGGTCAGGGCGTGTTTATCCCCTAAACAATAAACGGGACGGCGATAAACAGAAATTTGTCCACGATCAGGGCGACAAAGATCAAGGACAGATACAGTATGGAAAAGACAAACAATGGCCGTGCTTTTTCAATGCCGTCGTCAAGCATCAGTTTCAGGCAACGGCGGAAAAATTCAACGCCCAAAACCAAGGCGGTCAAGCCGTAAAAGGCACCGGACATGTTGATAAAAACCGGAACCAAAGTCACCGGGACCAGCAGGGCTGTATAAATCAGCATTTGCTTCTTAGTCGATGCGTTGCCGGCCACGACAGGCATCATCGGCACCCCGGCGGCTTCGTAATCACCACGCCTGAACAATGCCAGTGCCCAGGAATGGGGCGGCGTCCACAGGAAAATGATGGCGAACAAAACGACTGCGCCCAATGTGACATCACCGCTGCTGGCAATCCAGCCGATCATCGGCGGAAAAGCACCGGCGGCCCCGCCGATGACAATATTCTGCGGAGTCCGGCGTTTCAACCAGATGGTATAGATAAAAACGTAATACAGAATGGTAATCGCGAGCAGTATGGCTGACGGGGTATTGACCCAGAAATACAACGCGACAATGGATAACAGCGACAGGGCAACGCCAATGGCCAGGGCTTCCCTGGGCGTGACATGGCCTTGAGGAATGGGGCGTTTTTGTGTGCGCTCCATGATGTGGTCGATGTCCTGATCATACCACATATTGATGGCACCCGATGCCCCGGCACCCACCGCGATGCATAAAATCGCGATCAATCCGGTGATGAAGGAAATATTTCCGGGGGCCAGAAACAATCCGACGGCGGCGGTGAACACCACCAGCGACATCACCCGCGGCTTCAGGATCAATGCGTAATCATGAAGCCGGAACCGGGGCTGTCTTGCCGGGGCTTGTTGTTGATCCGTGATGCTGTCCGTGGCGGGCTGTGTCATAGAAAAGGTCCGGATTGTGAAATTAAAATCGTTATAAGGTAAAAAAAATCAATTAGCCAGACAGGCATTGATGTTTTTAAGGAACGGTTTGCCGCCGGATAATTATTTTCCCGGTTTTCCAGACAAACATGACGCCGCCGATGACCGCGATCAAGGCCCCGACACCCATCATGTAAAGACCCAGTTCTGCACCCATGGCTTCGATTCCCTGTGCTGCGCCCGCTGTTTTCCGGGGCGCGCCGTAGCCACCGGCCAGAAACAGACCCGAGGCATGCAGGATTTGTCCCCATGCATAAAAATGAATAAACAACCGGGTTGATTTCAGGTGTTTGGGATCAAGTCCGCTCAAAGGCAGGAAAAAACAAAAGAAAAGGCCCATAAATGCCAGATTGACGCCGCCGATAACGCCGTGATAATGGGCCGGTGTGCGGGTGTCAAAACCATCGACAAAAAAACCGAAGACACCGCCCACGGCAAAAACCAGCAGTGATAAAGCCAGAGCCAGCGTAGCTGTGTCTTTGAAATCAAGTCCGGCCCCGCTCCGCCACTGGATGAATATTGAACGCAAACAGGCCAGCATCATCATCCCGGCAAACGGCGCGATGGCATATTGCATGTTGGTGAAGGCCAGACGCTGGTCAAAACCGTCAAACGGCGGAACAAGCCCGTAAAGTCCCGGCAATATCAAGGCCGCGATCAGGGTTCCGGCCATCAGGGCGGTAAACAGCCGGGGCGACAGCAACGGCCGTTTCAACGCCAGCCCGCCCAGAATATACCACGCCGTCATCATCAATATGACATTGACAAATTGCAGCCCGTGACCGCCACCCCAGAACAGGGCCTCGTTATAGGCGTCATTGATGACGGCCGGACCCAAAGCCCGCCACGCGATAAAAAAGCTGATGATGGCCGAAAAATAGGCAACGCCTGCGAATAAAGTGGAAACGCTAACCGGATCAAGCGGCCCGGAACGGTGCATCAGGTTGATCACCATCCTGAAAACGATCAAGCCAACAGAAATCGCCATGATGATCAGTCCGGCATAATACAATGGATCGGTAATCACCGGGATATAATTGCTCAAAGACGGTTCCCCGCGGTTCATCAGGCCCGGCACGAACAACAGGACCGAAGCCAGATAACCGCCCCACAAAGCGATGCGGGAAATGGTTTTGCCTTTGGGTTTCCCGTTTTGCAGGCGGTAGCCGACAATCACCGACAGGGCGCCCAGGACGCTTAAAAACCAGACGACAAAGGAAAAAATAACATGGATGACCAGACCTTTTTTAAAGAACTGCAAAGGCCACGGGAACGTATCCTGGACGTCGGGCAATCTGGAAAATGCCAGCAACAAAGCAAAAATACCGGCGATGGCGAGCGAGGCAATGGCAAGCCCGCACCAGCCCAGAAGTTCCGATTTTCCGGTTTGCGAATCCATTGCCGTCTGAAACCCGCCACGAATGTCCCAGCGTTGCCGGTGCCCGGGATTTAAAGTGCCGGAATGAGAATTATTATGGGACATAGGGAAACAAATGAACTGCCATGATGTAAACGATTATCCCCGATACGCCGACACAGACCCATAATGGCCAAGTCAGCCGGGCAATTTTTTTGTGCTTGTCGAAGCGTTCCTTCAATGCCCGGAAAACGGTGAGCGGAACCATGACAACAAGGATCGCGGCACCGATTACGTGCAGCGCCAGCAACGAGAAATAAAAAACCCGTACAAAGCCTTCGCCGCCAAACCGGGCAAAACCGGAATTGGCTTTGTAGGTTAGGTAGGATACCAGAAACAAAGCCGATACGGCCAACGCGGATAACATCATTTTGCGGTGACGTTCACGGTCCCCATGGTTGATATAATATCGCCCTGCCAACAAAAAAACGACACTGAACGCATTCAGGGTCGCGTTGACATGAACCAGATCCTGAATGGTGAACATGTTTGCTCCTGGGTAAAATCAGTACAATTGGACGTAATTGAACACGGAATAGTACATAAACAGGGCAGCTCCAGCGAGAATGATGGCGAGATAAAGGTTCTTCATAATGAGGCCTGTTAAAAAATGACGTGGGGCGGCAACATACTGTGATTGATTTCCGTATTCAATGCTGTTTCATGGAAAAGATAAAAAAATATAACAATATAATGAAATAACCTTAAAAAAAATATGGATATGTGCAATCTAGTCCTTGCGCAGACAAGATTAGAACTATAATAAGAGCAGGCGTAATTAAAATCATAAAAATCGGATATGACAGATAAAAAAATAAAAAAGCAGAAAAAATGCGTGGAAAATATATATAAAATCTGGAATAAAGCAGAGAGATCATTTAAAAACCCTTCCATTCCGGGAAGGGGAAAACCTGAAACAGGTGATTTAAAAAAGGCTGTAAATGCGGACCTTGATTAAGGTTCCTGAAAAAAGAGCAAAATGTAAACGGGAAGATGTCAGTGGACAGGGATCGGTTTTTGTGCACCGGCAACAGGCAAAAATGAATAAAAAAATAAATACGACATTATGAAATGTGGATGGAAAACATGCTGAAAAAATTGTTGGCACATGTGCCTTTGTTTGTTTTGGGAATGATTGCAAGTGGACAAGCCCTTGCCGGATCGGACGGGGAGGCATTGTTTGGTCGCTCCAGGCCATGGCAGATGTGGCTTCAGGATCCGAAAACACCATCGGCCGAAGCGGTTTATGATCTGAATCTGCTTTTGTTGTACGTTGAAGTCGGCATTGTTCTTTTTGTGTTGGCGTTGCTGGTCTATATCATGTTCCGCTTTAATGCCAAAGCCAATCCGGTGCCGTCCAAAACAACACATAATACTTTGCTGGAAGTTGTCTGGACAGCGGTTCCGATCCTGATTCTGGTTCTTATCTCCGTGCCTTCGCTGAAAGCGCTGTATTTTGCCGATAGTGCGCCGGATACGGAAATGACCCTGAAAATTACCGGCAATCAATGGTACTGGTCCTATGAATATCCGGATCAGGACGGCATTGCTTTTGACAGCAACATTGTTGAATCCGAAGATCTCAAGCCCGGGCAACCGAGGATGCTGAGCGTTGACAATGTGGTTGTGTTGCCTGTGGGAACCAAAATCAGGTTGTTGATGACGTCCAATGATGTGATCCACAATTGGGCCATTCCGGCATTTGCTGTCAAGCTGGACACGGTTCCCGGACGCACCAACGAAACCTGGATCGAAATCAAAGAAGCCGGGGACTATTATGGTATGTGTTCTGAACTGTGCGGCATCAATCACGCTTTTATGCCGATCAATGTAAAAGCGGTCAGCAAGGAAGAATTCGCCGCATGGGTTGTTAAGGCCAAGGTCGAATTTGCCGGCAACAGCCCCGAAACATCAATTCCCGGGAAAGTCGCCCAGTTAAATCAAGTCGCCCAATAAGGGCTGTCGCTGGTTATGGATTTCAAGAAATAAGGTAAAAAAATTATGGCATACGCAGATCACGACGATCATCACCCGACCGGACTTAAGCGGTGGTTGTTTTCAACAAACCACAAAGACATCGGAACTCTGTATATTGTTTTGGCAATGGTTTCTGCCATTATCGGCGGATTGATGTCCTGGTACATTCGGCTGGAGCTGGCCCAGCCCGGTTTGCAGTTCATTGAAGATACACAATTTTACAATGTGCTGGTGACGGCACATGGTTTTTTGATGGTGTTTTTTGTCGTTATGCCGGCGATGATCGGCGGGTTTGGAAACTGGTTTGTTCCGTTGATGATCGGGGCGCCGGATATGGCATTCCCGCGCATGAACAACATCAGTTTCTGGCTGTTGGCCGCAGGTCTTGTTTTGATGGTCGTAGCAACCCAGGTTGATGGCGGGCCGGGGACCGGATGGACGGTTTACCCGCCTTTATCCAGCGCTGATTACCAGCCGGGGATGGCCGTTGATTTTGGTATTCTGGCTTTGCATCTGGCCGGGGCATCATCGATTTTGGGTGCGATCAACCTGATTGTTACGATTTTCAATATGCGTGCACCGGGGATGACCATTCACCGCATGCCTTTGTTTGTATGGTCGATCCTGATTACGTCGTTCCTGTTGTTGCTGGCTTTGCCTGTGCTTGCGGGCGCGCTGACCATGCTGCTGACGGACCGTAATTTCGGCACCGCTTTCTTCCAGCCGGAAATGGGCGGGGATCCGGTGTTATGGCAGCACCTGTTCTGGTTCTTTGGTCATCCGGAAGTCTATATTATCATTCTGCCGGCTTTCGGAGTTATTTCACAGGTCGTCTCGACCTTTTCCGGAAAACCTGTGTTCGGTTATCTGGGCATGGCCTATGCCATGTCGGCCATTGGTGTTGTCGGGTTTTTCGTCTGGGCCCATCATATGTACACGGTGGGTTTGAGCGTCGACACCCGGGCTTATTTCACCGCAGCCACCCTGGTGATTGCGGTCCCGACCGGGATTAAGATATTCAGCTGGCTGGCAACTATGTGGGGGGGGTCAATCCGCTTCGAAGTGCCGATGATGTACGCCATTGCTTTCATTTTCCTGTTTGTGGTCGGTGGTGTTACCGGTGTGACGCTGGCCAATTCAAGTGCCGATTTGCCGCTTCACGACACCTATTATGTTGTCGCCCACTTTCATTATGTTATGGGTCTGGCGGCCATTCTCGGTATGTTTGCCGGGTTCTATTACTGGGTTGGTAAAATGACCGGACGTCAGTATCCCAACGGCTTGGCCAAGGCACAGTTCTGGTTCTTTGTAGTTGGAGTCAATGTGTTGTTCTTCCCGCAACATTTCCTTGGACTGGCCGGAATGCCACGGCGTATTCCCGATTATCCCGATGCCTATGCGGGCTGGAATATGGTCAGCTCCGTTGGTGCCCTGATCACAGCCATTGGCACGGTGCTGTTCTTTGTCGTGCTTTGGAAAACGTTTAAATCCGGTGAAAAGGTTGCCGACAACCCGTGGGGTGAAGGGGCAACAACACTGGAATGGACGGTTCCGTCTCCGGCACCTTTCCACACCCACGAAGAGTTGCCCGATGTGTCAGAAAAAGCGCCGGCTGAATAATCAGCCGGGCGTTTCTGCCAAAGCCGTAAATGGACCCCATTTGAGGATATTATGACGGACCAAAGACAAAAAAATATCAGTCAAAAAAACCGGCGTATGGTAACGGCTCTGGTGTTGCTGGTTGGCGGCATGGGCGGTCTTGCCTACGCTTCGGTTCCGCTTTATCAATTGTTCTGTCAGATTACCGGTTATGGTGGCACGCCTAAAATTGCTGCTGATACTCCGGACGTCAAACCGACCGTAGCTGCGAGCAGCGAAAAAGAGCATTTGATTAAAGTCCGCTTTGACGCCAATACCAGCAAAAAACTACCTTGGGAATTCAAAGTCAAACAAACCGAAGTCACTGTGAAACTGGGCGAAGAAAATCTGGCTTTTTATGAGGTGACCAACCTGTCGGACAAACCCATAACCGGGCGGGCGACCTATAATGTGACCCCTTACAAGGCAGGACCATATTTTTCAAAGATCGCCTGTTTCTGTTTTGATGAACAAACCGTTCAGCCCGGTGAGACCGTGACCATGCCGGTGCAGTACAGCGTTGACCCGGAAATGCTCGAAGACGCCAACATGCAGGAGGTGAAAACGATCACTTTGTCCTATACTTTTTTCAGGGTTAAAGACCCCGAAAACGGTGAAAAAGAAAGTGAAAAAATCAGCCGCTTGAAAACAGGCGAAGCGACAACAGAGAAAATCAAGGGGTGAGGAATCACCTGTTTATGGAAAATTGTAAAGAAAATCAGTGGAGAACGTGAATGTCTAGTGCCGTAAAATCACATCCTTATCATATGGTCGAGCCCAGCAAGTGGCCTTTTGTCGGAGCCTTTGGTGCCCTGGTGGCGGCCATTGGTGGCATTTTGTATATGCACGAAGGTTCGTGGCCCGTATTGATTATCGGCTTTGCCATTGTTTTATATACCATGTATGGCTGGTGGTGCGACGTCGTACGCGAAGCCAACAGCGGCAAAGATCACACATCCACAGTTCGCCATGGCTTGCGGGTTGGTATGGTGTTGTTCATTGTTTCCGAAGTGATGTTCTTTTTTGCCTTTTTCTGGGCCTTTTTTGATCGTACCGTGCCGATGATCAGCCGCACCGCGTTCGAAGTCTGGCCACCCGAAGGCATTGTTCCCCTGGAGACCTGGGGATTGCCGTTTATCAATACCCTGATCCTGCTGACGTCCGGGGCAACAGTGACCTATGCCCATCACGCGTTGTTGAAAGGGGACCGTAAAAAAACCATTATCGGCCTTGCGTTAACAGTGCTTCTGGGACTGATTTTTACCAGCGCCCAGGCTTATGAATACGTTCAGGCGTCGTTTGGTTTCACGGACGGAATTTATTCATCGACTTTTTATCTGGCCACGGGCTTTCATGGCTTTCACGTCATTATCGGTACGATTTTTCTGGCTGTTTGTCTGGTGCGCGCCATCAAAGGCGACTTTACGCCGAAGCAACATATCGGTTTTGAAGCCGCCGCCTGGTATTGGCATTTTGTCGATGTGGTCTGGCTGTTCCTGTTTACTGTCGTGTACTGGTGGGGCGGGTTTGGTTACGTTTTCCCTGAATAAATGCCCGGGCTGTGATGAACATGCCTGATCCTGATAACACCGAAAGCACCGCCCGGGATGAAACACCGGGCGGTGTTTTTTTAAACGGGCTGGCCTGTCGTTGCCCCCGTTGCAGAAAAGGTCATTTGTTCAAAGGTTATGCGACAATTGTGGGTAAGTGCCCTGTTTGCGGGTTGGGGTTTGAAGGGCACGATGTCGGTGACGGCCCTGTTGTTCCGATGATGCTGGTGATCGGTGCGCTTGTTGTTGGCCTTTCGCTTTATGTGGAATTTACGTTTCTGCCGCCTGTCTGGGTCCATGTTGTATTGTGGACGCCGCTGGTTGTCGGTTTGACATTGATCATGCTGAAACGCAGCAAAAGCATAGCCATCCAATTGCAATACCGTTACCGCAGCACGGAAAAAGAAACCAGACCCGGTGGGCAATAGATTTTCACGGTTTTCCGGAACCTCTATACAATAACTGGCATAACAATTCCCGGTGGGGTATTGTTGACAAGGTTTCAGGCATGAGGAATGGTAAATGGCAAAAAAACGAAAAACCGGCAACGCCAAACAACCGGCAACACAGGCACTGAACGATCTGGAAACACTGAGCCAGTCGTATCTTGATTTTTTTCAGCGTAGCCAGAAAATCATGTCGGATTTTCTTCAGCAAAATGCCGAGGAACAGGAATATCAATTTTCTGATCCGGTTCTGATCGGCAAGGCGTTTATGGAAATGGCCGGGAAAATGTCGGAAAATCCGGCCCGGTTATTCGAGGCCCAAAGCCAGTTGATGACAGGCTACAGTAATTTGTGGCAACAGACTTTGAAACGCCTGAGCGGTGAGAAACCGGAACCGGTCGTCGTTCCGGAGAAAGGTGACAAGCGCTTTAAAGACGATGCCTGGGAACAGGATGCGCTGTTTGACACCATTAAACAAACCTATCTTTTGACGTCCAACTGGTTGCAATCCGTGGTCCGGGATGTGGATGGGCTGGACGACAGCACGAAAAAGAAAGTTGAATTTTATACCCGGCAATTTGTCGATGCTTTGTCACCGACCAATTTTGTGGCCACAAATCCCAAAGTTTTGAAAAAAACCCTGGATGAAAAAGGCGAAAATTTATTACGCGGCATGGAAAACCTGTTGTCTGATCTGGAAAAAGGCAAAGGCCAGCTGAAAATTTCCATGACCGACAACAATGCCTTTAAACTGGGTGAAAATATTGCGACGTCCAAAGGGAAAGTTGTTTATCAGAATGAAATGATGCAGCTTTTGCAGTACGACCCGACAACGGAAAAGGTCAATAAAAGACCGCTTTTAATCGTGCCGCCATGGATCAACAAATTCTATGTGCTGGATTTACAGCCAAAAAATTCACTGATCAAATGGGCGGTTGACCAAGGCCACACGGTATTTGTTATTTCATGGGTCAATCCGGATCAAAAGTTGGCCCATAAGGGTTTCCAGGACTATATGCTCGAAGGCCCGATCGAAGCCTTGGCCGCCATTGAAAAAACCTGTTCGGAAAAGAAAGTCAACATTGTCGGATACTGTATTGGCGGTACGTTGACGGCGTGCACGCTGGCTTATCTGGCCGAGAAAAAAAAGGACCGTATTCAGTCGGCGACATTTTTGACAACCATGGTTGATTTTGAAAATTCCGGCGAACTCTCTGTGTTTATTGACGAAGAGCAATTGGGAAATCTTGAACAGCATATGCAGCGCAAAGGTTTCCTCGAAGGATCGGAGATGTCACAGGTCTTTAGCATGATGCGTGACAATGATCTGATCTGGTCTTTCGTCGTCAATAATTATTTGCTGGGCCGGGAACCGATGGCCTTTGATTTGTTGTACTGGAATGCGGACAATACCCGTTTGCCGGCGATGATGCACAAAACCTATTTGCGGGAAATGTATCTGAAAAACAAATTGAAAGACAAAGGCGGGATCACGCTGGACGGTGTTGCCATTGATTTACATAAAATCAAGGTCCCGGTGTATTGTCTGGCAACCAAAGAAGATCACATTGCGCCCTGGAAATCCGCCTACCGGGCGACCGGATTATATAAAGGCCCGGTGCGTTTTGTTTTATCCGCTTCCGGTCATATCGCAGGCGTGGTCAATCCACCGGCGGCCAATAAGTATTGCTATTGGCTGAACGATGAAAACCCTGAAAAAGCCGATGACTGGTTCAAAGGGGCAACCCGGTATGACGGATCGTGGTGGAATGACTGGGATCAATGGCTGAAACCCCATAAAGGCGCCAAAGTGGATGCCAGAAAACCGGATGAAGGCGCATTGCACGTGATCGAGGATGCCCCCGGCCGTTACGTCAAGGTACGGATAGATGGCTGACAATGTGACCGGTGTCCGGGCTGAAGCATCGGCAAGCGGCGATTACGACGAAAACGCCCACGTTTATGACAATCTGGAACTTCTCGCCGAAATGAGTCTGGATTTTGCATCGTCCAAGGACATGACGGCGTCTTTGAAAAAAGCCATTCATCACATCACAGATTATATGGAAGCCGAAGGCGGAGCCCTGTTTTTACTGGAACCGGACGGCAAGCATCTGAAATGCCACGCGTCGGTCGGGGCCACGGAAATAACCGGATTGATTTTGGATGAAGGCCAGGGCATCGTAGGCCGTTCGATCCGTAACAACACATCGGAAATTGTGCGCGATGTGTCAAAAGATGCCAGTTTTCATAAAGGCGTCGATGAAGAAACCGGGTATACGACGAAATCCATCCTGTGCGCACCGATGAGCGTCAAAGACGAACGCATAGGTGCCATTGAATTGATCAACAAACGGGGCGGCGACGGGTTGTTTGACGATGACAACCTGTATCTGTTAAGTGCCATGTCGGCATCAGCCGCGTTGGCCATTAAAAATGCACGCATGGCCGAGGCGCTGGTTGAACAGGAACGTATCGCCCGCGAACTGGAACTGGCAGCGGAAATTCAACGTTCATTGTTGCCGGGTGCCGTCGATGATGGCTATCCGGTGCACGGTGTCAATTTTCCGGCACGCAAAGTGTCGGGCGATTTTTATGATTTTTTTGAACTGGAAGACGGCCGCATCTGTTTCAATCTGGGCGATGTGTCGGGAAAAGGCATGAATGCGGCGCTGCTGATGGCCAAAACCGCAAGTCTGTACCGGTGTCTCGGCAAAACCATAGAACAGCCGGGGCGGTTGCTGGCCCGGGTCAACGTTGAACTGTGTGAAACGGTAACCCGGGGGATGTTTGTTACCATGACCGGCGGCATTTATGATCCGAGGACGGGGATTGTGCGTCTGGCCAACGCCGGGCACGAGCCACCGCTATTCAGAAATAAAAAAGGCGTGTATCAGGATTTTGCCGCTGACGCGCCGCCCTTGGGCATATCCCCTTTTTTAAGTGAAAGCGCAGATTTTCCGGAACGCGAAGTCAGGCTCGATGGCGGGGCTTTGTATATTTTTACCGATGGTGTTACCGAAGGCTACGTGACCGAAGGACAGGAACTGGGCGTGGACGGCCTGAAAAAACGCATTGATGAAAACGCGTCTTTATCGGTATCCCGTCGTTTGCAGGTGGTCAGTTCCAGCGTCAACAGACCCGGACACGAACGGCGCGATGATATCACCTTGCTGGCGATAGACGACGGACATGCGTTTAAGGCAAGGCAACAAGGACACAAAACAAAGCAACCGGAAAATCAGGTCGGCGACCCCTGTTCGGGGCCGGAAACAGAAACAGAAACGGAATTGTTGTCTCTGTCTATTTCATCATCCCCGGACCGTTTGAAAATGGTACGTTCGGCCATTGGCGATGCAGCGATTTTAAGCGGCTGCAGCAAGGAAATCAGCCGCGATGTGGTCATCGCCGTTGATGAAGCCCTGCAAAATGTCATTCGTCATGCTTATGGCGGTGAGAGCGATAAAAAAATTATATTAAAAATTAGCCGTATGGGACAGAAACTTGTTATTGTGATTCAGGATTTTGCCTTGAACGTCAATATTGATAAAATCAAACCTCGCGATCTTGATGATTTAAGGCCCGGTGGTTTGGGCACTCATTTTATTCGTGAAGTGATGGACGACGTGGATTTTTTACCGCCGCCCGAAGAAGGCGGAAATATACTGCGGTTATGTAAACGCATTGAATAGCGATAAGGTTTTTTAAGGGAAAATGGATTAAAAACATGAATTATACTGTCAATGAACAGGCCGGGGCGCATATCGTTGCATTCGAAGGTGATGTGGATTTGCAAAGCTCGCCGGATGCCCGGAAAATTTTACTGGAAACCGTTGCCAAAGGAAAACCCGTGTTGGTCGATCTTAGTAAAGTCAATTATATTGACAGCTCGGGCGTGGCCTCGTTGGTTGAAAGTTTTCAGAATGCCCGCAAATCCGGACTTAATCTGGTTTTGGTGGCGGTCAGCGATGGTGCCATGCGGGTTTTGCAACTGGCAAGGCTGGACAAGGTGTTTGTCATTTGTGGCACGATCGATGAAGGTCTGGAAAAAGTCGGTTAAATAATAAATTAATTTTGTATGGTGAATGATAATGGCACCCAGAGGGTCGGGAAACGCTGTCTTCCGGTGGGTTGAAAGAATTGGCAGACAAACCGTTAACGGCATCGAAGAAGTCGGAAGCGGCGGGGTGATGCTGGCTGAAAGTCTGTACTGGATTATTTTTGGCCCGCGCCTGAAACAGCCGGTCAGATTGCATTCACTGTTCGCTGAAATGATGGAAATCGGGGTCCGGGCAATCCCGATTGTTGCCATTCTGGCTGCCGCCATCGGTGTCATGCTGGCCATTCAGGGAATTTATTCATTGCGTTTGTTTGGTGCCGAAAGCCGTGTGACCATTGGTATTTCGTTTTCGGTTGTGCGTGAATTTGCACCATTGATTACGGCCATTCTGGTCGCCGGGCGTTCGGGGTCGGCTTTGGCCGCGCGCTTGGGCACCATGAAAATCAATCAGGAAATTGACGCGTTGGTGGTGATGGGGATCAACCCGGTACGTTATCTGGTAGCACCGCCGCTGGTAGCCTTGTTGATCATGGTCCCGGCATTGACGGTTTTAAGCAATTTCACCAGCCTGTTGGCTGCGGGGCTGTACGTCCGTGCCGATCTGGGAATTTCGCTGGTTTCCTATATGTATGATGTCATTGATATTCTGGGGATGGAAGATGTCAACCAAAGCATGGGTAAAAGTTTGATTTTTGCCGTGCTGATTGCGATTATCGGGGTCGTCAACGGCGTGAGTGTCAAAGGCGGTGCCGAAGGCGTCGGCAAGGCAACGACCCGGTCCGTTGTGCAGGCGATTTTGGCGATTATCGTCACCGACATGTTTTTTGCCTATGTGACAACCCGTTGAGATGACATCACCATGAACCAGCCAGACGCATCCATGGATAAAGTGATCGAGGTTGAAAACCTGGTGACCCACTACGGTGATCGGGAAATACTGAAAGGCGTGACCATGGATGTGCGCGCCAATGAAATCATGGTCATTATGGGCGGTAGCGGGTCGGGAAAAAGCACATTGTTGCGCCATTTGATGGCCCTTGAACACAAAACATCCGGGACCATGAAAATACTCGGGCAAGACATCGACGACCTCAATCAGGCCGAATTTTTTGCCCTTCGCAAGCAACTGGGTGTCGCTTTTCAGGGCGGGGCTCTGTTCAGTTCGATGACCGTTGGTGAAAATATCATGTTGCCGCTTCGGGAACATACAAAGCTTGATGACCTGACCATGGACATCATGACCCGGATGAAGCTCGAAGTCGTAGAATTGGCCGGATTCGAAGATTTGAAACCTTCGGAATTGTCAGGCGGCATGATCAAACGTGCGGCATTTGCCCGGGCCGTGATTATGGATCCGAAAATCCTGTTTTGCGACGAACCCTCGGCCGGGCTGGACCCGGTGGTGGCTTCGGCGCTGGATGACCTGATTTTAAAACTGCGTGAAGCCATGGGCATGAGCATCGTCGTCGTCACCCATGAACTTGAAAGCGCGTTTAAAATTGCCGACCGTATTACAATTCTTGATCGCGGTCATATCCTGATGATCGGTACCGTTGACGAGGTCAGGCATTCAACCAATCCCAGAGTGCATAATTTATTGAACCGGGTTCCGGAAAAAGAAATTCTCGATCCCGATGAATACCTTCGCCGATTAACCGGCGAAGACGGAGGCGAAAGTTTGGTGTTATGAGAAACAATAAAGTCAATTATTTTGCTGTTGGCAGCTTCGTGATTTTAATGTCCGTTGGTCTGGTGGTCTCGATTGCCAAACTCAGCGGACAAAGCGGCGAAACCGACAGTTATTATGCGGTTTACAACAATGTGACGGGCATCAAATTCGGCACACAAGTGGTGTACGAAGGCTACCCCATTGGTCAGGTGGAAACCGTCACTCCGCAGCAACGTGACGGCAAAATGGAATTCCGGGTTGATTTTGATGTCATCAAGGGCTGGAAAATTCCCGATGACAGCATTGTTGAAATTTCTTCGCCGGGGTTGTTGTCGGCGAAAACGCTCAGCGTCAGCGCCGGTTTCAGCGCTGATCCGATGAAAGCCGGCGAACGGTTGAATTCCCGCGAAGCCACCAGCGTGTTTGGTGCCGTCAATGATCTGGCGGCTCAATTTTCGGAAATGGCCAACAATGATATCCGTCCGTTTTTAAGAAACCTTGATCAAACGGTGAAAGAGATCAACAGCTTCATGGTGGGAGACGGCAAGGTGCTGATCGGGGATGTCAGCAAACTGGTGCGCGACATTACCGACCGGGTGCCGCGTATTGCCGACGATATTGACCAATTTGCCGGAAACATGAATAAAACCAGTATGGAACTGAAAAAATTGATCACGCCGAAAAACCGTGCCGTTCTGGAAAAAATCATTGCCAATCTGGATACGGCGACAGAAACGTTTGGCGGGTCGCTGGAAACTTTGAACAAAACGCTTGATGACATTGATGGCGTGGTGATGAGCAAAGACGCCGATATCAATGCCATATTGTCGGAAACCCGCTATATTGTTCAGTCGGTTTCCAGAAATATTGACAGCATCAATCAGAATATGGAAGCCGCTGCCCGCAATATGAATGAATTTTCACGCCAGATCCGAGCCAATCCGGGCCTGCTGTTAAGCGGCTCTCCGCAACAGGATCAGGCCCAAAAACAATAACAGACAATAAATGCTTGAATAGTCAAATAACGAGGGGCATTTTTAAGTTGCTTTTAAGGGGAAGTGTTGTGACAGGAAAATCTATGTGGCCGTTTGTATCGGTTGTCGTATCGTTGTTGCTGTTATCGGCCTGTGCGTCCCAGGCTCCCGTGCCCGAGGATCAATTCTACCGATTGCAGGCCGTATATGCCGAAGAACCGCTGGACAGCGTTAAATTCAATGGCGGGATCGAAGTTGACCGCTTTGTTGCCGATGGCCTGACCGCCGACCGTCCCATTGTGTTTTCCCGGCAAACCGATCCCAATCTGGTCAGAGCCTATCATTATCAGTTCTGGATCAAGCCACCAACGGTGATGTTGCAGGATGAATTGATCCGGTTTTTACGACAATCGAGAGTTTCCGATGCTGTTGTGACCCCGGAAATGCGGGTTAATGCCAGGTACGTTTTAGCCGGCAAGATCAACCATCTGGAACGGGTCATCCGCAAAGGCAAGGATTTGGCTTTGATTGATCTGGAACTCAGCCTGCGCGACAGTAAAACCGGCAAATTGCTGGCGTTGAAAACATACAGGCTGGAAGAACCCGTGGAAAACGAAACCATCAGCGGCGTCGTCAATGCATTGGGGGTCAGCCTGTCGGTGATTTACAGTGAATTTCTGAAAACCCTTCGTGGGCTGTAAATTACATATCAAGTGATTGTTTGTAAATTTCCAGCACGGCTTCCATTTCGTTGCGGTCCTGACTGTCCATTTTCCTGAGTGCGATAATACGCCGGATCACCTTGACATCAAATCCGGCGCCCTTGGCTTCGGCATAAACTTCACGGATATCATCGCTCAAGGCTTTCTTTTCTTCTTCAAGGCGTTCAATTCTTTCAACAATTGAACGTAAACGGTCACCGGCAACGCCGCCAATATCAGCCATGGTTTTTTTCTCTCCTTTATTCGTGTTCGCGCCGATGACGGCTTTGATGGTAATACAGTCAGAAACAGCCGCCAACATAATCAAACCGGGCGGGTAAATGCAAGGCTGCATCCGAAACCGTTAAAAGGCGTTAATCTTTAGGCAATCTTTTTGTGTGTAATGTTTGCTGATTATCGCCGGACGGGTTATTCGCAAAATGTATGATTTTTCAAGATTGAACATTTTACTTGTCGAAGACAATGCGTTTCTTCGTTCCACGTTGACCGAATTGTTGCGCTCTTTTGAAATTGAGCGCATCACCACCGTTGCCAACGGACAGGAAGCCATTGAATACCTGAAATCCATGAACATTGCCCGCCAGTTTGGGCCGGATATTATCATTTCCGATCTGGTGATGTCGCCGATCAACGGTTTGTTGTTGCTGCGTTGGACCCGGACGGCCAAAGACAGCCCCAACAGAATGGTGCCTTTTGTCATGCTGAGCGGGGCGGCAGACCGGGAATATGTGCATTCGAGCCGCGATCTGGGAACCTCTGAATTTTTGGCAAAGCCTTTTTCCGCCACATCGGTTTATGAACGGTTGCTGGAAGTGATTGATTATCCAAGGCAGTTTGTTACCACACAGAAATATTTTGGACCGGATCGCCGCCGCAAAAACGAAGGCGCACCGGCAAAAGAGGGCGAACGCCGGGAAAAATCAGAAGACAGCGTTATTGTGGTTTATTCCGCGGACAAGGTTGTCAAACCGAAAACGCCGAGCGATGTCTGGTATTGGCGATTGCCCAACAGTTTGCAGGAAAAGGTATCCGGTGGTGCCGGTGCCGGTGCCAAAGGTGAAATTCCGGCAAACCTGATCGAACAGGCCGAAGAACAACTGGAAAGGGCGGCTCTGGATTTCACCACATGGGCCAAGGACTATTTGGCCAAGTTGTTGAAAATTTGTCAGGACGCCAAGGAAGCCGATGCCGAAGGTGGGCGCGGCGCGATGTTTGCGGAAATTCACAACCTGGCTCTGGAATTGCGGGGTCAGGGCGGCACTTTCGGCTATCCGCTGATATCAAAATTCGGCAAAATGCTGTTTGATTGCACCGGCGAAGGTTGTCCCGAAGATGATAACGCCGTTGAAATTGTCAAATGCCATATTGACGCCATGCGTGCGGTTATCCGTGACAAGGTGGCCGGGGACGGTGGCGACGCGGGCCGGGCCTTGCTGAAACATTTAAAAGACAGTGTTGAAAAACACAAAGTTGTAGCCTGACCGGTTTCCTAAAGCCCTTCGGCGGTTTCTTTGATCAGCATATCAACGACGTCTTCGAGGGCGTGCCTTTTGTCTTTGCCGTTGTCAATGGATTGCTGATAGATGGCGAGTTGCTGATGGGCGCTGGAGCCCCGTTTCTGCATGGTGCGAAGATGGGCCATCTGATCATGGCAGCCAAGGGCGTCTGCGTCTTTAAAGGTGATCTCAAGCAATTCTTCGAGCAAGTCGTTAAAGTCAACAATTTCGCCTTTGCCAAAATCGACCAGCCCTTGGTCCATGCCGTAGCGTTGCGCCCGCCAGCGGTTTTCATTGATCAGTAACGATGCATATTGTCGCCATCTTTGATTGCCGAGTTTGAGGCGGTACAGCATCCGCAAAACGCACTGGAACAGGGCGGCGATGGCGGCGGCGTCATCTATATGGGTACAGACATCGGTAATGCGCATTTCCAGCGTCGGAAAGGCGGCGCTGGGACGGATATCCCACCATAATTTTGTTGCGTCCTCGATCACACCGGCACGGATCAGCATATCGATATGGCGTTTGTATTCGGAATAGGATGTAAAATGATTGGGTAGCCCGGTGCGGGGCAATTCATTGAAAACGCTTAACCGGTACGACATCAGGCCGCTGTTTTCTCCGCGCCAGAACGGTGATGATGTACTCAGCGCCAGCAAATGCGGTAAAAAATAACTGACCTGGCCGAGCAAATCGATCCTCAGTTCATCATCGTTGATGCCGACGTGAACGTGCATCCCGCAAATCACCAGCCTGCGGGCTACGCTTTGCAAATCTTCGGCGAGAACGTTATAGCGTTCCTTGTCGGTATGGGGCTGTTGTTGCCATTCCGTAAACGGGTGGGTCGATGCGGCGATGGGTGCCAAACCATGCTCGTGTGCCGCCTTGATAACCGCCCGGCGCAAGGTTGCCAGATCATCGCGGGCTTCGGCCACGGTTTGCCATACTTTTGTGTTGGCTTCGACCTGGGATTTCAGAAATTCCGGTTTCAGCTGTCCGGGGTAGGCTTTTTCGCACTTTGCCAGCAAACTGTCCGGTGGTGCCGATGCCAGGTCCCGGGTTACCGGGTCAACCAGAAGATACTCTTCTTCGATGCCAATGGTGAACTCTGGAATGTGTCCGGACATCCGAGATCCTTTCTGCGGTTAAAAATGCTGAACCTGAAACACGTTCTGATCTTCCAGTTGCCGGCTTAAAAGCGGGATCAGGATATCCGACCATTGTTCGATTCCCTGTTGATTGGATATTAAATCCTGACGAATTTCAATAACACAATTGGCCAGACCGGCGGCAGTGCCATGCATGTCAATGGTATAGGCCAGATTATTGCGCCCGGAATAAGGCTGATTGTCGCCCACATTCAGGCCCAGCTGTTTAAGTCCATTGATCAACGGCAACGCCAGTCTGGGATCACGGTTCCACAAAATACCCACATCCCAGGGCCGCACTTCGCCGTTCATGTTCGGGGTGAAACTGTGGATGGAAAATAGTGCCGGTGCCGTCCCCCGGCTCCAGATATGCGAAATCGATTGATTGATGGCTTCGTGATAGGGATTGAATAACGCATTTGTGCGCAATAAACGTGCGGCTTCTGTCAAGCCCCGGTTGCCGGGGACGGGCGTGTGATCGGAAATTTCAGGCATCGATTCCGGATGCCCCAACGGGCGGTTGAGATCAACCACCAAACGGGAAAAACCGGCCAGAACCGCAGGTGCGTCCAACGCTTTTGACAGTTTTCGGGTGACCGCTTCGGCACCAATGTCATAGGCAATATGACGGGCGAAGAAGTCATCATCAAGCCCCAGTTTTTGCAGACTTTCAGGAACGGTAGCAGAGGCATGGTCGCAAATCAGCTGCAATGCGGTCTGACCGTCCGGATTGATGATTTCATAGGGGGCCGGGTCATTTGTCCCGAGCAAAGATGAATCGGACATAAAAAGGCGCTTTTCATTACAGGTAAAATCAATATTCAATAACTATATCCCAGACTTCCGGACAGTCGAGTATAAACACAGCTGTTGCCAGCGATGTTTAAAACCGTTACCAGAAATGCATGCATACACGTTTTTATTCCATGGCCGTTTTGGCCACTGTGGCCGGGGCGTTGGCCGTTGGATTGTCGCCGGTTTTTGTCCGCCTGAGCGATCTCGGGCCGGAAGCATCGGCCTTTTACCGGGCGTTGCTGGCATTGCCGGTGTTGATGGTCTGGCGCCGGGTTGAGGTCGGGCAGGGTAAAACCCCTATAATAACGATAAAAGACCAGATCGTGTTGGCTTTGCCGGGGGCGTTGTTCGCAGGGGATCTGGCGTTCTGGCACGCTTCGATCATGTTCACATCGGTGGCCAATGCGACCTTGCTGGCCAATTTTGCCCCGATTTTTGTCACCCTGGGCGGGTTTTTTATTTTCCGGGCACGGGTGACGAAAATTTTTCTGGGCGGGATGGTGTTAACCCTGATCGGGGCCGCATTGCTGGTCGTCAACAGCCTGTCCTATTCATTGCAAACGGTGATGGGGGATGGCTTTGGTTTGGTAACGGGGATGTTTTTTGGCGCCTATGTGTTAGCCATCGGCCGCCTGCGCAGCCGCTATTCAACGGCAGTGTTGATGTTGTGGGGGACGGCTTGGACGGCCATTTTTTTATTTCCCGTTGCCCTTGCCCTGTCCGACGCAATGGTGCCGGGCAGTTTGTATGGCTGGGGGATTTTACTGGCCCTGGCTTTGATCTCCCATGTTTTGGGTCAGGGTTTGATCGCTTATGCACTGGCCCATTTGCCGGCTTCGTTTTCGTCGGTGACAATTGTACTGGAAGCGGTCTTTGCCGTTGCTTTTGGCTGGATGATCTTGTCGGAAAAACTTGAAAGTCTGCAATGGATCGGTATCGTTGTCGTTCTCAGCGGGATTTATGTGGCGCAAAAAGGCAGCCGCAATACCCCCAGTCTGTCATCTTTTTGATTTTTCACTGCAAAGGTAAAGGCTTTCTATGACGGTGCCATCTCCATGTATCGATGTTTGCAAACTATCCCCGGTTACGGATCTGTGTCTGGGCTGTTTTCGCAACAAACAGGAAATCCGCGACTGGAAGGACGCCGATGATCATCAAAAACGCGCTATTTTGGAACGTGCGCAAAATCGCAGATCATAAATTACCAGCTGCCGGTATTTTCCATATCCTGCCACGGGGCCTTGGGCGCAAGCGCTTCGCCTTTTTGCAGCAATTCGACAGAAATACCGTCCGGCGAGCGGACAAAAGCCATATGCCCGTCACGGGGCGGACGGTTGATAACGATGCCTTTGTCCATAAGGTGTTGACAGGTTTGATAGATATCATCAACGGCAAACGCCAGATGACCAAAATTGCGGCCTTCGGGATAGGGTTCCGGGTCCCAGTTGTATGTCAGTTCTATTTCCGCATCCGGCGTTTCAGGGGCGGCCAGAAACACAAGTGTAAACCGGCCCGCCTCGACGTCTTTGCGCCGGGTTTCCGTTAACCCAAGCGCGCCGCAGTAAAAATCAAGGGAAGCGTCAAGATCGGTAACCCGTACCATGGTGTGGAGGTATTTCATTTTACAGTCCTGTCAAAAGGGAAAAGAATATTGTTATTTGTGGCTCAGGAGTTGTAGCGGCGTTTTTTATTGGTCATAACATAATGATGGAACAAGCCGAGCACAAGTCATCAACCCCGGAGGTGGACAAAACAGCAGGTCGTTGGCGGCCCTGGCTGTATTGGGGGCTGGGCAGCCTTTTGTATCTCTATGCCTTTTTTCAACGGGTGGCACCAAGCGTGATGGTCAACGATTTGATGTTGGCGTTTGGTATTGGGGCAGCACTGGTCGGTCATTTGTCGGCGTTTTATTTTTATGCCTACGGGGTGGTGCAAATCCCGGTCGGTGTGCTGGTTGACAAACTGGGCGCGCGCCGGGTGTTGTGTGCGGCGGCTTTGTTATGTGCTGTCGGCAGCCTGTTCTTTGCCTATGCCAGCCAGATTGTATTGGCCTATCTGGGGCGGTTGCTGATCGGGTTGGGCTCCGGCGTCGCCTTTGTCAGCACGCTTAAAATTATTTCACAATGGTTTCCGGTTAAACGTTTCGCCATGCTAAGCGGCTTGACCTTGATGCTGGGGATGCTGGGCGGGATCGGTGGACAGGCCCCGCTGGCGATGCTGGTTGACCGTCTTGGCTGGCGCGAAACCATGGTCTGGGCCTCGGTATTTGTTTTTGTTCTGGCCGTGTTATTGATGCTGTTTGTGCGGGACGCCAAAACAACGGATGTAAAAGGCGAAGAAGCCCATGAAGACGGCGTTGCCCCGGGCCTGAAAGCGGTTATCAAAAACCACCAGATTTGCATTATTGCCGGGGTCGGTTTTTTCCAGCCGGCGGCTTTGTTCGCGTTTGCCTCGTTGTGGGGTGTGCCTTATATGGCGGTTGCCTACAAACTGTCCAATGCCGAGGCTGCGGGTATGATGTCACTGATTTTACTGGGCTGGGCGGTTGGTGCTCCGTTACAGGGCTGGGTTTCGGATCATTTGCATTTGCGTAAAATTCCGCTGGTTTTATCCGCATTCACAGCGGCGGCAAGCCTTGCCGGTATCATCTATATGCCCGGTCTGCCTTTACCGGTTGTGCAGGTTTTGCTGGTCGTGAACGGGATTTGTTCTTCGGCCCTGATTTTGGTTTTTGCCCTGGTACAGGAAAACGCCCACGCGCAAAGTGCCGGAACCGCCATGGGCTTTGCCAATATGGCTGTGATCCTGTCGGCGGCGGTGGTTCAGCCTGTGGTCGGGAAAATACTGGATATAAACTGGCAAGGGGCGATGTCAGGCGGCGTGCGGCTCTATGACGTCGTTGATTATCAGTGGGCGTTGCTGCCGGTGATGGTGATGGCGTTTTTGGCCTTTGTTTCAAGTTTGTTTGTCAGGGAAACCCATTGTCGGCGGTTTCAGCCGTAAAAACGGATTTTCCGTAAATCCGGTAGAGTAAACTTCTGTGAAATCACACAATGATAGTCCTTCGGCCCCTGTTTCGTGCCGAGGAAAATTAAAATGCTCAATTTGTTTGAAATTTTTTGATTTACATGCCTATTCTGTATTGATGTATTTGTTGTTGGGATGATGCGTCCGGAATTGTTATACATACTTGTTTTGTGTTAGTGTATTATGCTTTTATTCATTATATGATTTAGCAATCGTCATTTCGCAGAACAATTTTAATCGAACAGACGGATGGATATCTGTCCTGATACAAGACCCGCCTTGATAAGTTGGAGATACGCATGGCTGTTGATAAAAAAATGAAAATTCTGATCGTCGATGATTACAGCACGATGCTTAGAATCCTGAGCAATCTCCTGAAACAGCTCGGTTTTACCAATATCGAAACGGCCAACGACGGTGCCGAAGCCTTTCGCAAACTTAAAGAAGTGAAATGCGATTTTGTTATTTCCGACTGGAATATGGAACCAATGACGGGTATCGAATTGCTGCGCAAGGTCCGTGCCGAAGACGATTTGAAACATTTGCCTTTCATTATGATCACGGCGGAAAGCAAAACCGATAACGTGATTGCGGCAAAACAGGCGGGTGTCAGCAATTACATCGTCAAACCGTTTAACGCGGCCACCCTGAAAACCAAAATGGAATCGGTTCTGGGACCGTTTTAGGTTTTTTACAACGATGAACGTTACGATGGATGACGCTGACAAGCGTCTGTTTGAAGACGCCCTTGATGTGCACCGTCAGGGCCGCATGGCCGAAGCGGCCAAAGTCTATTCCGGTTTGCTTGAAAAATATCCGGACGACGGCGGGCTTTTGCATATCCATGGCGTCATGGAAATCCAGAAAAAAAATCCCGAAGGTGCGCTTCGTTTCCTTGAGCAAGCGGTTTTGAAAAGCCCGGATGAAGCGTCTTATCACAATAATCTGGGCGTTGCCTTGCTGGATTTGAAACGGGCCTCCGATGCGAAGGTCGTCTTTGAAAAAGCATTGCAGATCGACCCCGATTTCACCGATGCGCGCTTTAACCTTGGTAACGCCGGGATTGCTCTGAAAGACATGAGTCTGACGGAAACCTGTTTCATACAGGTTATCAAACGGCAGCCGGACCATATCGGGGCGCTGAATAATCTGGGGCGATTATTGAAAGAAAGCAAACGCCGGGAACAGGCACTGGGCTATTTAAAACAGGCCGTAGCATTGAACCCCGGTGATGTTCAGGCCTTGCAAAATCTGATTGATTGTCAGGAAAATCTGAGCTTACTGGACGAAGCCCGGGAAAATTGCGAAGCATTGCTTGCAAAAAATCCCGGTGATGCCATGGGTTTATTGCTGAAATCGAAATTGATGCGCCGCGAAGGCGACGTTAAAGGCTCTATCGCGCTTCTGGAAAATCTGCAAAAAAAGCCCATTCATCCGGAAATTAAAACCAGGGTGCGGTTTCATCTGGGGCAGGGTTATGACAAGGACGGCTGTGCGGAACTGGCCTTTGCTGCGTTTTTGAAAGGCAACCGCGAAGTCGCCGAACGGGCCGGTAGCGGTGCCATTGAAGACAATATTTTTTACCGCGTCGTCGGTCGTGACCGGGACTGGTTTACGGCCGAAAGGCTTGAAAAACTGGTGCCGCCGGATGCCAGGTCAGATCACCCGTCACCGGCCTTTATGGTGGGATTTCCACGGTCCGGCACGACATTGTTTGAACGCATGCTGGACGCCCATCCGGGTGTGGTCACAACCGGGGAGCAAAGCCCGCTGGCCCACGTCAAGCAAATCCTTGAATCCGAAGGTAATTATCCGGACAGTTTGTTGGATATAACCGCAGACAAACTGGCCGGATTGCGCCATGCGTTTTTTGCCTTTGCCGAAGGGCAGGTGACGGGCGGTATCAACGGGCGGTTGCTGATCGATAAAATGCCCCTGAATATTGTCGATCTGGGATTGATACAGTTTTTGTTTCCGGATGCCCGCGTCGTTGTTTCCTTGCGTGATCCGCGTGATGTCTGCCTAAGCTGTTTCATGCAGAATTTTGACGCCAATGCCGCCATGGTCAATTTCACCACGCTGAAATCGTCGGTTATGCTGTACAGGCGGGTGATGGATTTATGGCTGCATTATCAACGGCATAGCCGTTTGCAGTGGATCGATTACCGTTATGAAGACCTGATTGAGGATTTCGAAAGCGTTGTCAAAGACGTCACAGATTTCCTTGGCCTGCCGTGGGATGACCAGATCCTTGATTACCGGGACAAAGCCATTGGCCGCGATATCAGCACGCCCAGTTATGAAGACGTGGTCGAGCCGTTGTATAAAAGGGCTCAGGGCCGCTGGCAACGTTATCAGCCACAGTTACAGTCTTATCTGGGTGATCTGGCCCCGTTCGTCAAAGCCTTCGGCTACACGCCCTGAAAAAACAGTTATGATCCCGAAAAGGCTCTAATTGGCAAAATCGATGCCTTTTTCATTGAAAAGCGTCTGCAATTCGCCGCTTTCATACATTTCGCGGACAATGTCACAACCGCCGACAAATTCGCCTTTGACGTAAAGCTGCGGGATGGTCGGCCACGAGCTGAATTCCTTGATGCCTTCACGAAGTTCCATATTTTCAAGCACATCGACGCCTTTGAATTTGACCTGCATGGTGGTCAATGCCTGTGAAACGGCGGCGGAAAAACCGCACTGCGGGAACATCGGATTGCCTTTCATAAACAGGACAACCGGATTTTCATCGATTTCGGACTGGATCATTTGCTGGATAGGGGTATCGGTCATTGTCTTTCCTTGGTAACTGTAAATGTCATGAAATAAGGTTTATTTTTCCGGAACACTGGTTTGCAGAGCGAGCGCATGCAAGGGGCCGTCCATGCTGCCTTCCAACGCTTTATAGACCATCTGGTGCTGCTGGACGCGGGATTTACCGGAAAACAAATCCGATGTTACGTAGGCGGCGTAATGGTCGCCGTCACCGCGCAGGTCCTCGATCGTGACCTTGGCATCGGGGATGCCTTTTTTAATCAGTCGTTCTATTTCAGCCGCTTCCATGGCCATGGTCAAATCTCCGTTGGGGTCTGCTGATAGGTTATGTGCTTGTCTGCCTTTAGGATATGGACGTTCAGGCGGTCATCGTCAACCCCTATCAAATTGTGGCTATTTGTCTGTTGTAATTTATGGGCGTTGTGATTTACGGGGGAAGGGATTATTGTCCTGCCATGAAATTTACAGACCCCTTGCAACACGGACGGCTGATCAAACGATACAAGCGTTTTATGGCTGATATTGAACGCGATGACGGCGATGTCGTCACCGCCCACTGTGCCAATTCAGGATCCATGATCAGCGTTAACGAACCCGGTTCCGAAGTCTGGATCAGCCCGGCCAAAAATCCCGACAGGAAACTGAAATTTACCTGGGAGTTGATCCGTATCAAGGACGCCATGGTCGGCATCAACACCAGTCATCCCAACGGAATCGTGGCCGAAGCCATCCACAACGGTGAAATCCCCGAACTGACGGGGTATGAAAATCTGCGCCGCGAAGTCAAATACGGCGGCAATTCACGGATTGATATTCTGCTGGAAGACAGTGAAAAACCCGATTGTTACGTCGAGGTTAAAAATGTCACCCTGAAACGGGATTTATCAGCAGACGCACCATGTGAATTTCCCGACGGCGTTACCGCGCGCGGAACGAAACATCTGGGCGAACTGGAACAGATGGTCAAGGACGGCAAACGGGCAGTGATGTTTTATCTGGTTCAGCGTGATGATGCGCAAACGTTTGCATTGGCCGATGACATTGATCCGGCCTACAGCGAAGCTTTTCACCGCGTCCGTAACAATGGCGTTGAAATGGTGTGTTACGGATGTCGCCTGACGCCTGAAGAAATCGTTATTGACCGCAAGGTTGAAATTGTAATCTAATAGCGTATTCACCGGATATGAAAAAATATGATGCAGGATGATTTAAATAACACCTACGGCCATGCCCACCGCTCCGTTAAAATTCATGGAGAACAGGACTTCGACGGGATGCGCAAAGCCGGCCGTCTGGCCGCCGAAGTGCTTGACTTCATCACGCCCTATGTCAAGGCGGGTGTCACCACTGATGAATTGAACGATCTTTGTCATCAGTTCACCATTGACCGCGGGGCCATATCGGCACCGCTTAATTACCGCGGCTTTCCGAAATCCATCTGCACATCCATCAATCATGTGGTCTGTCATGGTATTCCCGGTGACAAGGTTCTGAAATCCGGGGATATTATCAATATTGACATCACCGTGATCCTGAATGGCTGGTATGGTGACACCAGCAGGATGTTCACCATCGGCAAGCCCGGCGTGAAAGCAAAGCGCTTGATTGACGTGACCTTTAACGCCCTGTGGAAAGGCATCAATGCCGTCAAACCGGGCGCGACCCTGGGCGATATTGGCCATGCCATCCAAAGCTATGTGGAAAAAAACCGCTTTTCCGTGGTCCGTGATTTTTGCGGCCATGGACTGGGTCAGGTTTTCCACGATGCCCCCAATGTGCTCCATTACGGACAGCCGGGACGCGGCATGGAATTGGTGCCGGGGATGTTTTTCACCATTGAACCGATGGTCAATGCCGGCAAAATGGATGTCAAGATTTTGAGCGATGGCTGGACGGCGGTGACCCGCGACAAATCGTTGTCGGCACAGTTCGAGCATTCGCTGGCGGTCACGGAAACCGGGTTTGAGGTTTTTACCGAGTCTCCCATGGGGCTGGACCAACCGCCTTATTCTGTTGCTGAATAATATTCCCTGAACGAAATGTAATGGACGATGACAAATTCCGGAAAAGCACCCAATAACACAACTTCAGGCGGAAAAGACGGCGCGCACATTCATTATCACGGTCACCGCGATCGCTTGAGACAGCGCTTTCTTGAAGGTGCCGCAGACGCCTTGCCGGATTACGAATTGCTGGAGCTTTTGCTGTTTCACGCCATTCCCCGGCGCGATGTCAAGGGCCTGTCGAAAAATCTGATTGCCCGGTTTGGCTCGTTCGCCGGGGTGCTGGCCGCCGACCCGGAACGTTTGATGGAACTGGACGGGGTCAAGCTGACGACGGTTGGCCTGTTGAAGGCCGTCCATGTGTCAGGCTTGCGCATGGCCCGGGCCGAAGTGATTGACCAGGTGGTGCTGTCGAACTGGGACAAACTGATCGATTATTGTCGCGCCGGTCTGGCACAGGCTAAAATCGAATGCTTTCAGGTTTTGTATCTGAATTCAAAAAACGCATTGATGGCTGATGAAATCCATCAACAGGGCACGGTTGACCATACCCCGGTCTATCCGCGTGAAATTCTGAAAAGGGCTTTGGAATTGGGGGCGACGGCGTTGATTATGGTGCATAATCACCCCAGCGGCGATGCGACGCCGTCCCGGGCCGATATCGACATGACCCGCGAAGTCCGGGATGCGGCGGGGAAATTATCCATTACCCTGCATGATCATCTGATCGTCACCCGTTCCGGTTACTCATCGTTCAAGGAAATGGGTTTGCTTTGATTGCGGGCTTTATGGTGAAGAATAAATTTCAATGACAGGACATATCCCAGCCAACCAAATAAAAAGGCATAGGGAATGCTGCCAAGCAATAAAGATATGCCCATATTTTCAAAAGCCAGTTCGGCAAAGCTGGTAATCCGCTCCCATAAATCCTGATGCATGAACATTTGTCTGGACATGTTGGAAAACGCATCAAAGCCAGCCACGTTGTCCCAGCGACCACGGATGATTTGTCCGGTTACGTAAAACATGTAATAAATCGGAAGCGCCGTAAAAACATTGCTGACCCATGTCCAGGCAAAGGCAATCAGGATGGAAAAATCAAATCTTGAATGGCGCGGAGCAAACATCCAGGTGATGAATACCAGCGGCATCTGAATGCCGATCAACGGGGTAAAGGCCCAAAAACACCCCACCGCCACGCCGCGGGCGCGAAATTCCGGTGGATGGGTGCTGCGTTTGATGGGAATAACCAGTTTGTAGCGTAACAATCTGGACAGTTTTTCCCGGAACGAATGATATTTGTATGAAGCCATAAGACCGTTCATAGCAATTGCCCGTGGGGACAGCAATAAAGGAATCTGATTCTGTGGTTTTGTTTGCCGGAATTAACGATTATGCTCCGCCGTTATGAACGCTTTAAGAATTTTTATACCCTTTGCACTGGGCTATTTCCTGTCCTATCTGTTGCGCGTGGTCAATGCGGTGATTGCCCCGGATTTGACGGCGGATCTGGGGTTGAATGCGACGGATCTGGGGCTTCTGACCAGTGTCAGCTTTTTAAGTTTCGCCGGTTTTCAGGTGCCCTTGGGCATGTTGCTGGACCGTTATGGCCCGCGCCTGACCGAATCGGTTCTGTTGTTGTTTGCTGCCGTCGGGGCCGTGGTTTTTGCGTTGGGTGATAGTTTGCCCGGTTTGATTGTTGGCCGTGCCCTGATCGGGCTGGGGACGTCGGCCTGTTTGATGGCGGCATTCAAAGCCTATACCAGTTGGTTCCATCAGGACCGCATTCCGATGATCAACGGTTTTCAGATGATGGCCGGTGGCATGGGGGCATTGGCGGGAACGGTGCCCGTTGAAATGGCTCTGGAAACCACCGACTGGGGCGGTGTCTATATGGGGTTTGCCATAATGGCCGTGGTCGTCGCTGTTTTGTTGATGACGGTGGTGCCCAAACATCCGGTGGCAAAAACCCGTCACATGCATTTCAGAGCTCAATTGTCCGGTGTTGGCCATGTTTTCAGCAGCCCCTATTTCTGGCGGGTCACACCGGTAACTTTGGCGTCGCAAAGCAGTTTTCTGGCTATCCAGAGCTTATGGTCCGGGCCGTGGCTGATGGACGTCGCCGGATTTTCAAGGGCAAGTGTCGCTGAAACCCTGTTTCTGGTGGCCGCATCCATGGTTGCCGGGTTCCTGACATTGGGCGTGGTCAGTGAACGTCTCGGCCGTTTTGGCATCAGCCCGATGGTGGTTGGTCTGTCGGGGATGGGTGTGTTTATTGTCACCCAGATCCTGATTATTCTGACCGGAACAGCGGCCCCGGTTGCCTTGTGGATGGTATTCGGTTTCTTTGGCACCTCGGGCATTTTACCCTATGCGGCATTGACACGCGGTTTTCCTCTTGAACTGTCCGGGCGGGTGGTGACGGGGATCAATCTGCTGGTTTTTGGCGGTGCCTTTCTGGCCCAGTGGGGTATGGGCTGGGTGATCAATTTCTGGCCCGATAGCAATGGCTCCGGCTATCAGGAGCCGGGCTATCAAACGGCTTTTGCCGTGATGATCGGTTTTCAGGTTGTGGGCATGCTGTGGTATTTCATCTATAAAAAAGGTCAAGCCGTTTCTGTAAAATAACCGAAGGTCTTGACAGTGAAGCCAAGTCGTCCGATTTTGCCCGCGGACTTTTTATAAAGTTATAAAATTTCAATAATTTTAGGAGAAAAACCGTGATCCCCCGTTACAGCCGTGAACAGATGACATCGATTTGGCAACCTGCCAACAAATTCCGTATCTGGTTTGAAATCGAAGCCCATGCCTGTGATGCGCAAGCGGAATTGGGTGTGATCCCGAAAACGGCTGCGGAAAATGTCTGGAAAAACGGTGACAAGCCCTATACGCAGGCACGCATTGACCGGATTGATGAAATTGAACGGGAAACCCGCCACGACGTCATTGCGTTCTTGACGGAACTTGCTGAAAACATCGGTGATGATGCCCGCTTTGTCCATCAGGGCATGACCTCTTCGGATGTGCTGGATACCTGTCTGGCCGTGCAACTGAAACAGGCGGCGGATCTGTTGCTGGACGACATCGACAAAGTTCTGGCGGCTTTGAAAAAACGCGCTTTTGAATTCAAGGATTTGCCGTGTATGGGCCGCAGCCACGGCATTCATGCCGAGCCAACCACGTTTGGTGTGAAGCTGGCGCGCTTCTATGCGGAATTTGATCGTGGCCGCAAACGTTTGATGCAGGCCCGCGACGATATTGCCAGTTGTGCCATTTCCGGGGCCGTTGGCACGTTTGCCAATATTGATCCCGCCGTTGAAGAACACGTGGCTGAAAAACTGGGGCTCGCGGTCGAGCCGGTTTCAAGTCAGGTTATTCCCCGTGACCGGCACGCGGCCTTTTTTGCTGCCCTTGGCGTGATCGCGTCATCGGTTGAAAACATTGCCACCGAAATCCGCCATATGCAGCGCACCGAAGTGCGCGAGGTCGAAGAATTTTTCGCCAAAGGGCAAAAAGGCTCAAGCGCCATGCCCCACAAACGCAATCCGGTGTTGACGGAAAACCTGACCGGGCTTGCCCGTATTGTCCGCTCCGCCGTGGTTCCGGCCATGGAAAACGTCGCCTTGTGGCATGAACGCGATATTTCCCATTCATCTGTGGAACGGATGATTGGCCCCGATGCCACCGTGACCCTTGATTTTGCATTGAACCGGTTGGCGGGCGTTGTTGACAAATTGCTGGTCTATCCGGATGCCATGCAGCGGGTGCTCGATCAACTGGGCGGACTGATTTTCTCCCAGCGGGTTTTGCTGGCGTTGACGCAAGCGGGCATGAGCCGCGAAGACGCATACAGCGCCGTGCAAAGGAACGCCATGAACGTTTGGGGCGGGGACGGAAATTTTCTTGATCTGCTGAAAGCCGACAACGAGGTCACGGATAAACTGGATGCGGAAACATTAACCCGCCTGTTTGATATGAAGTATCACACCAAACATGTGGATACCATTTTTAAACGGGTGTTCGGTTAGTCATCGCCCAGTAATTGCTGCCGGGCAACAGGTTCCAGTTCGCTTAGTTTGGCGCGGATTTCGGCTTCGCTGATGCTGGCCGAACGGTCCTTGATATCGGCCATGACTTTCCGGATAATGTCATCGTCGCCGGGTTCATCGAGATCGGCAATCACCACGTCTTTGGCGTATTCGGTTTTGGCAGCGTCATCCATGCCAAACTTGTCGGCCAGCCACTCGCCCAGCAACCGGTTGCGTCTGGACTGGACTTTGAAGGTAAATTCTTCATCGTTTTTGAATTTGGCTTCATAGCCTTTTTCCCGGTCATCGAAGGCGTCTGACATGTAAATCTCCCTGAAAAACGAAGCTGTAATTTTGATTTCCGGGGAATGTATTTAGATTTTTTCCTTTCTGCAAGAACCAATGTGGACTTGTCGGGCGGGATCAGACAATTTAACAATCATCATCATGTGTACTGTTGTTGTCCTTTACCGTCCGGATCACCGCTGGCCGCTGGTTATCGCGGCCAACCGTGATGAAATGGAAACCCGGCCGAGCCTGCCGCCGGGGCGGCACTGGCCGGACCGCCTGAATGTCCGCGCCGGTCTTGATGAACTGGCGGGCGGCACATGGCTGGGGCTGAACGATGACGGTGTGGTTGCTGCGGTTTTGAACAGGCTGGAATCGCTGGGGCCAAAGGAAGGTTTTCGCAGTCGCGGGGAATTACCGCTGGAAGCACTGGATCATAGTGACGCCTCTGAGGCGGCAATGGCGTTATCTCATTTAAACCCTGAAAGTTACCGACCTTTCAATTTGTTTGTCGGAGACGCCGGAGGTGCGTTTATGATATTTTCGGACGGGGAAAATATTGATAAACAATCCATCATTCCCGGGGTATCGATGATTACCGCCTATGGCCTGAACCATCCTCAATGCCCGCGCACGAAGCGGCATTTACCCCGGATCAGGAATTGCCCGGCACCTGACCCGGATCAAGACGACTGGTTTTCGTGGCAGGTTCTGATCAACGATGCGGGCAGCGGGCGTGGTGATAAATCCGCCATGCAGGTCGGTTATGAAAATGGTTTTAAAACCGTTTCAACGTCATTCTTGGCGTTGCCGGGGTTTGAAAACAGACCGCAATATCCGAAGTGGCTGTTCAGGAATTTGAACAATGGGGACAAGGATTATTCAGTCGTTGAATGAGAATCCCTGTGCCCGGGTTGATGGCGTTGTGTTCCGGGAAACTTCCTGTTATATGGGCGCGTAAATAAAGGGTCAGCGACCCGTCAAAGCGAGATATCATGAAACGACGCAGATCCATTTATAAAGGCAGCGGCAAGGATTTATTCGAAGGTCCCGAAGCGGGCACATTGGTGCAATGTTTCAAAGACGATGTTTCGGCGTGTCATCATACCAAACACGGTACCATTGCCGGCAAAGGCGTGCTTAATAACCGCATTTCCGAATACCTGATGCAACGGTTAAGCGACATGGGCATTCCAACCCATTTTATGCGCCGCCTGAACATGCGTGAACAGTTAATCCGCGAGGTCGAAATTATCCCGGTATCGCTGGTGGTCCGGAATATCGCCGCCGGGTCGTTGTCGCAACGCTTTGGTATGCCCGAAGGCACACCCTTGCCCCGATCCATCGTTGAATATTATTATAAAAGCAAGGATCTGGATTATCCGCTGGTGACCGAAGAACATATTACTTCGTTTGGCTGGGCCGCGCCCCAGGAATTTGATGAAATGGTGCCGATGGCCCTTCGCAGCAATGATTTTCTGTCCGGTTTGTTTCTGGGTGTCGGATTAAGGCTGGTTGATTTCAAACTTGAATTTGGCCGCGTCTGGGACAATGAACAGCCCCGGATCATGATCGCCGATGAAATCAGTCCGGATAATTGCCGTCTGTGGGATGTGGAAACCAACGAACGCATGGACAAAGACCGTTTCAGGCGTGATCTGGGCGGCATCGAGGAAGCCTATCAGGAAGTCGCCCGCCGTCTCGGGATTTTACCGGAAAGCGGACCGCGCGACATGCCGGGACCCAAGGTTATGCAATAATGGATGGTCATTGTTATTTGAAAGTTAAAGGGAATTGATCGTGAAAGCCAAAATTCATATCACATTGAAATCAGGCGTGCTTGACCCGCAAGGCAAAGCCGTCGAACACGCCTTGGGCGCCCTTGGTTTTTCCGGTGTCGGCGAAGTCAGGCAAGGCAAGTATATTGAACTGGATCTGGATGCCGACAATAGGGATGCGGCCAACGCCGAAGTGGATGCCATGTGCCGGAAATTGCTCGCCAATACGGTGATCGAAGACTATTCCATCGAAATTTCTGAATAAAACAAAGGACAGAGATTGATGAAAGCCGCCGTCATTGTTTTTCCCGGATCGAACTGCGACCGGGATATTCAGGTCTCGCTTCGAAAAGCCATGGGATCAGAGCCCGTTATGTGCTGGCACGGTGACAGCGATCTTCCCGATGTGGATTTGATCGCGGTGCCGGGCGGGTTTTCCTACGGCGATTATTTGCGCGCCGGGGCCATTGCCGCCCATTCCCCGGTGATGAAGGAAATCGTCCGTCGGGCCAACCGGGGCGTGCCCGTGCTTGGCATTTGTAACGGGTTTCAGGTTTTGGCTGAAAGTGGATTGTTGCCGGGCGTCCTGATGCGCAACGCCGGCCTCAATTATGTCTGCAAAGACGTGCATTTGTCAGTCAGCAACAATGACACGGTTTTCACTCAGGGTTATGACCAAAATCAGGTCATCCGGATTCCGGTTGCCCATCACGACGGCAACTATTTCACGGATGATGATACCCTTGATGATCTGGAACAAAATGATCAGGTTGCCTTTCGCTATGTGACGGCGGCGGGGGAAACCGCCGATGATGCCAACCCCAACGGATCACAACGTTCCATTGCCGGTGTTTTCAATAAACAAAAAAACGTATTGGGCATGATGCCGCATCCGGAACGTCTCGCCGATCAGGATCTGGGCGGGGATGACGGCAAGGTGATGTTTGACGGTTTGGTTCAGGCCCTGAGTTGATATTGCAAGGAAGTATGAAATTGTCATGAGCGACATTACCCCTGAAATCGTTGCCAGCCACGGTTTGACGACAGAAGAATATGACAAGGTTCAGGAAATTCTGGGACGAACTCCCAATTTGACCGAACTTGGTATTTTTTCAGTGATGTGGTCGGAACACTGTTCCTATAAATCTTCGAAAAAATGGCTGAAAACGTTGCCGACCGAGGCCCCGTGGGTGATTTGCGGACCCGGCGAAAACGCAGGCGTCATTGATATCGGGGACAATCAGGCGGTGATTTTCAAAATGGAAAGCCACAACCATCCGTCTTTCATTGAACCCTATCAAGGGGCGGCAACCGGCGTCGGCGGTATTTTGCGCGATGTCTTTACCATGGGCGCGCGCCCCGTTGCCAATTTGAACGCCCTTCGCTTTGGTGATCCAAAACATGAAAAAACCCGGCATCTGGTCTCCGGCGTGGTCGCGGGCGTTGGCGGTTACGGCAACTGCGTCGGCGTGCCGACGGTGGGCGGCGAATGCCAGTTCGACAAACGCTATAACACCAACAATCTGGTCAACGCCATGACGGTTGGGTTGGCTGATCAGGACCGGATTTTTTATTCCGCCGCCACCGGGTCCGGGTTTTCCATTGTTTATGTAGGTTCCAAAACCGGGCGCGACGGTATCCACGGCGCGACCATGGCGTCAACGGAATTTTCCGAAGACACCGAAGCCAAGCGACCCACCGTACAGGTCGGCGATCCGTTTACGGAAAAATTACTGATCGAAGCCTGTCTGGAATTGATGGCGACCGATTGCATCGTCGGTATTCAGGATATGGGCGCGGCCGGCCTGACATCATCCGGTTTTGAAATGGCGTCCAAAGGCGGGGTTGGTGTCGAGCTTGATCTCGATAAAGTGCCGCAACGTGAAGAAAACATGACGGCCTATGAAATGATGCTGTCGGAAAGTCAGGAACGCATGTTGATGGTCCTGAAACCCGGCAGCGAAGCCGAAGCCGAAGCCATATTCAAAAAATGGGAACTGGATTTCTCGGTCATCGGCAAGCTGACCGACAACGGCCATATGGTGCTCCGTCACAAAGGCGAAGTCGTGGCTGATCTGCCCATTGATCCATTGGCATTGGCGTCCCCTGAATATGACCGCCCGTGGATACCAACGCCGACCGCTAAAAACATTACAACGGCTGATCTGAACAAAAAAATTGATCCTTATGCCGCCCTTGAAATTCTTGTCAGTTGTCCGGACGGCGCCAGCAAACGCTGGATCTGGGAACAGTACGATCACATGGTGATGGCCGACACATTGGGCCTTGGCCGTCCGGGAGCCGCCGACAGCGCGGTTATCCGCGTTCACGGCACGGAAAAAGGTCTGGCTATCAGCAGCGATTGCACGCCCCGGTATTGTTACGCCGACCCGGTTATGGGTGGACGGCAGGTGGTCGCGGAATCGTGGCGCAATATCACCGCTGTTGGCGCAACGCCGCTGGCGATTACCGACAATATGAATTTTGGCAATCCGGAGCGCCCGGAAATCATGGGCCAATTCGTCGGCTGCATCGAAGGCATGGGCGAGGCTTGCAAAGCGCTGGATTATCCCGTCGTGTCCGGCAATGTATCATTATATAACGAAACCGATGGCGAAGGCATCCCGCCAACCCCGACCATTGGCGGTGTTGGCCTGTTGAAAGATTATACAAAAGCCATCGGTCTTGGTTTGAAATCGGCGGATGAAACCGTGTTGCTGGTCGGCAAAACCATTGGTCATTTGGGTGCCAGCCTGTATCTGCGCGAAGTGGAAGGGACCGAGGACGGTGCCCCGCCGCCGGTTGATTTATTGGAAGAAAAGAAAAACGGCGACTTTGTCCGGAACCTGATTGATCAAGGGTTATTGTCCGCCTGTCATGATCTGTCCGATGGCGGTGTGCTGGTGGGATTGGCCGAAATGGCGATGGCGGGAGGCGTCGGCGTTTCCGTTCAGACCCCGGGCAACGTGGCGTCAAAAACAGCGTGGCTGTTCGGCGAAGACCAAGCCCGGTATCTGGTTGTAACCGATGATCCGGACCGCATTATCAATATGGCCAGTCCGTTGGGCGTTGAAATCATCCCGGTTGCGGTCACGGGCGGCGATCACATCACCATTGACGGTGAGGGCAGCATTGCTGTTGAACAACTGAAACAGGCCCACGAAAACTGGTTGCCGGATTATATGTCGGTGTCCTGATCAGCGGATGTCAGCACGTCGGCCAGATCGACGCTGGCCGATCCCGGTTTCAACGGCTGTTGCTGGGACGGATCGGGTTTCCATGCGGTCAAGGTGATGACTTCGAACGTGGCCGGGCAGGTGCCATCGCTGTTTTCAAATGTTTCCCGGTAAATTTCCATGGCCCGCAACAGGGTTTTCCGGCGCATGAAAGTTTTCCGGCGCATGTCAAGAGCGCTGCTTTCACCCATGCCCCGTAAATCGTTCAATAACCGGAACGGGTCTTTGTAATGAACGGTTATCTTTTCCGTATCGGCCACCGGCAGGGCAAACCCGGCGCGGGTTAACAGATTGCCCAAATCCTTGACATCGGCAAAGGGCGATACTCTGGGGCTGGCCCCGCCTTCGTATTCCAGTTCCGCGGTCATCAAGGCGTGGCGCAGTTCATAAAGGGTCTCGCCGCCCGCCATGGAAGCTAAAAACAGGCCGTCGTTTTTAAGCATATGGCGGATTTGCAGCAATGTCCCCGGCAAGTCATTGACCCAGTGCAGGGAAAAATTGGATAACACCAGATCAAAACAATCGGCTTTGAAGGGCAGGAATTCTTCATCGGCGGCAACGGCGGGGGCAAATTTACGCGCCCGGGCGGCCATATTTTCCGATAAATCACACTGGAAAATGTTTTTGACCGGGCCGTTTTTATCCCGGTTTTCAGATATATCGCCGCCATGACAGCCCATATCCAGTGCATTATGAAATTCCCGGCGGATGTCCGGCAACCGGTCCAGCAACCGGGATGCCGTTTCCTGAAACAGGAAATTGTAATCCCCGAGGCTTGAAGCGTGGCGATTTCGCTGGCTCTGTTTCGCTTTTCGGTTGAAAATGATCGGTGTTTCAGTCATACTGCCGTTATGACACAGGCGATCCCTCCCGCAAACAGCTTTCCGGCTTTGCTGCGCGCATTGTCGGAAAAAATGGCCGATTTTATCTGGCCTGTGTCGTGTCCCAAGTGTGCTGCGCCAACGTTGGCAAAAAATATGTTATGCCCCGCGTGCTGGCGGGATATGAAGTATATAACATCGCCCCGTTGCACATGTTGCGGTTTGCCATTTGAATTCGATGCTGGTGAAAACATGGTCTGCGGCCAGTGTGCCGGGCGGGCCCCCTATTTCAAACGGGCGCGGTCTTTGCTGGTTTATGATGATGCCAGCCGGGATATATTGCTTCGCTTCAAACACGCGGACCAGACCGACCTGGCCCCGGTTTTTGCCAAATGGATGATGCAGGCCGGTTCGGATTTACTGTCTGAATGTGATCTGCTGGTGCCGGTTCCATTGCATTGGACACGCCTGTTTTACCGCCGTTATAACCAGTCGGCGATGCTGGCTTTGCTGATATCAAAGCTGTCGGGGATTGCCGTTCAACCGGATTTGCTGATCCGTCAAAAACGCACCCCTTCACAGGGCCATTTCAGCAAACGCCAACGGCAAAAGAATGTTCAGGGTGCATTTGTTGTTCATCCCCGATTGAAAAAAAACGTTTCCGGCAAGAAGATTTTACTGATTGATGATGTTTATACCACGGGGGCAACGGTCAATGCCTGTGCCAGGACTTTGCGTGCCAGCGGTGCTGCAACCGTTGATGTATTGACGTTATCAAGGGTATGTTATGGCGGGTCTTTGACATCTTTTGAAACATTTTAATGCTTGAAGCCCTGTTTTTGAAGATTATATGCTAATTTACAGTATCCGCTTGACGGTTCCGTCTGGTTGATTGGGAAAGCCGGTGGATGCAGATATCTGGGTAAAGGTAAACGTTCATGCCACACGGAAATGCGATTCGTTCCGTCTATTTGGAAGCCGAGGATATGCCGGTCGATTATCACCGGGATGCGCTGGCTTTATGGCAACAGCGCAAAGGTGACAGGATCGGCCCCAGTTTCAGGGAAATGCCTTTGCTGGATTTTCCGCCGGATGTTATCCCGCTGATCAGCGTCACGGATATTACGGCGGACCCGTTAACATCCCGCTACCGGTTTTGGGGAACGGCCTTGACCAAGGCGTTCGGTGGTGATTATACCGGGAAAACCCCTGCGGACGTGCCGCCAAAATCATTGGGAATGAATATCAATGGTGGCTGTGCCCGGTTGGCGAAATTTCTGAAACCCGATTATGAAGTCAAAGAATTTATCCGCCACAATAATTTATTTGGTCGCGCCCTTGTGTTGCGGTTGCCTTTATCGGCGGACGGGGTAAATATAAGCAACGGAATGAATATTTTTTATTTTGAAACGGTTGAAAGCGATCAGCCTTTATCAATATTTTTTGAAGAAGTGCTGAAAACCGGTGCCAACCGGAGATTTCAGTAATTTTGTCAGCAGGAGCAAAATAACGTGCCGGAAGTTACCATATATACCACCATGATCTGTCCGTTTTGCCATCGGGCCAAGGCCTTGTTAAAGAAAAAAGGCGTGGAGTTCAAAGAAATCGACGTTACTATGGACCCGGTAACCAGACGGGAAATGACCGAGCGCGCCGGCAGCCATTCCGTGCCGCAAATCTTTGTCGACGGTGAACATATCGGCGATTGTGACGGCATTTATGAAATGGATTTTGACGGCGAACTGGATGCCCGGTTGGGACTTGAAGGGGCTGCGTGAGCGGTCATTCGGGGGCCATGGATTTTAAAGCCGCCTGCCTGCAAATGACATCCGGCGGGAATGTATCCGCCAACATTGATCAAGCCCTTGAATTGGCGAGGTCCGCCGTTGATGCCGGGGCCGGTTTTATTTTATTGCCCGAAGTCTGCAATCTGATGGAACCGGACCGGGCGCGCTTGTTATCACAGATTACGGATGAAGCCGATGATATGATGCTCGGGCAATTTCGCCGGTTTGCAAGGGCCAACCACGTCTGGGTGTTGCTGGGATCCATCGTTGTCAAATCCGGAACGAAAGCCGCCAACCGGTCGATTTTAATTGACGGATCGGGAACCATTCAGGCCCGTTATGATAAAATGCATCTGTTCGATGTTGACCTTGGCAGCGAAGGCTACCGGGAATCCGCCACGTATGTTGCCGGGTCTGAAAGGGTTGCCCAGGGTACGCCGTGGGGCAAGGCGGGTTTGAGCATTTGCTATGATCTGCGGTTTCCGGGATTATATCGTAAATTGGCCAAAAACGGGGCCAGTTTTTTAACCGTACCGTCGGCTTTTACCCGGCCAACCGGGGCGGCTCACTGGCATGTTTTGTTGCGTGCCCGGGCCATTGAAAACGGATGCTTTGTTTTTGCCCCGGCGCAGACCGGGGTTCATGACGGCGGGCGCGAAACCTATGGTCATTCCCTGATCGTTGATCCGTGGGGACAGGTGTTGGCCGATGGCGGCGAAGACACAGGCGTTATTACCGCCGATATTGATATGGGTCTTGTTGATCAGGCGCGGCGAAAAATTCCGTCATTAGGGGTATAGGCGGTGCGGTTTCGGCTGGCCGTCGGCTCGGGTTGAAAGATTTAAATCCCGGACGGCACACAGCCGTTGTTTGACGCCCGGAATATCACCTTGGCGGATTTCACCCTGTTCAAAGGCGACAATTTGCATGTGGCCTTGCACCCGGTCCAGAAGTTCCTGATTTTTCAGTAAATGATCAGGGTTGCGCGGTCTGGCAAAGTCTTCGTTGCCCAGCATAAAGGTCTCGTAAATCAAAACGCCACCCGGTTTGACGGCGGCAATCAGATCGTCCAGCAATGGCCGGTACAGATAATTGATACACACGACGCCGTCAAATTGACGGCCCGATAAAATCCCGCCTATTGCAAACGGCAAGGGCTCCGTTTCCAGATCGGCACTGAGGATTTCTGCGTTTTTATGCGTTGTCAAAGCCGTCAGCGGGGCTTCGTTTTGATCAATTGCCGTGACGTGGTAGCCTTTTTCAAGTAAATAAAGACTATGGCGGCCACCGCCTGCGGCCAGATCAAGGACGGCGCCATCCTTCGGGATCAAGGGGCTGAACCGTTCTACCCAAGGCGACGGTTTGGTAATACGAAGATGACGCTGCAGCATCTGTTGGCTTGAAGGCGGGGTTTGTGGCTGTGTCATAAAAGGGACTTTAGAAAAAATTTACAGAATATTGCTATTGTTTTTGATAAGGTAAGTTATAAAGTCATCGAAAAGCATGGTAGCTAAAGGTATCGTCAAAATGATCGTATATCAACTGCGTTGCCGGAACCAACATGAATTCGAAGCGTGGTTCCCGAACAGCGATGCGGGAACAAAACAAATCAGGGATAAAAAAGTAACCTGTCCGGTGTGTGCTTCGACCACCGTGGAAAAAGCCATCATGGCGCCGAACATATCAACGCGTTCGTCCGCCGGGGAAAAGGCCATCCCCCTTGAAAACAGCACCGGGGCGAAAAATGCTGTTCAGGATCAAGGTCAATCGGGACATCAGCGTCATATCGTCGCCAATGACCGCTTGGGTGATGAAAAACGGGCTACCGAAGTGGCCATGAAAGTTCTGGAAGCGGTATCGGATTTCAAACGCCATGTGGAAGCCAACAGCGAATACGTCGGGGCCGATTTTCCCGAAGTTGCCCGGCAAATGCATTATGGCGAAACCGAACAGCGTGCCGTTTATGGCGAGGCCAGCCTTGATGAAGTGAAATCACTGGACGAAGACGGCATCGACGTGATCCCCCTTGGTCCGGCAACAGGGCGGGAACACTGAAAATAAAGTGAAAATCACCCGGCTTTTTGCGCACACAACAGATAATTGACCTGCAAATCCGGGCTTAGCCGCCATTCATCCTGAAAAAAATTATATTCCATCCCGGTGATGTGCTGAATTTCCATTCCGTTTGGCCGTAACCAGTGGGCCAGTTCCGACGGTTTGACAAATTTGTTCCAGTCATGGGTGCCAATGGGCAACCAGCGCAAAATATATTCAGCGCCGATTTTTGCCAAAGCCAATGATTTCAGGGTGCGGTTCAATGTGGCGATGAACATGACGCCGCCGGGACGCAACAAATCGCTCGCGGCCCGCATGAACAAAGCCGGGTCGGTGACGTGCTCGATGACTTCCATGTTAAGAACGACATCGAATTTTTTATCCAGACTGTCCATTTGTTCCGGCAATACGTGCCTGTAATCGATGTCAAGGTCTTGCCCCTTGGCATGGAGCTTTGCGATTTCGATATTTTTTTCACCGGCATCGATGCCGGTCACATCCCCGCCCAACCGACAGATGGGTTCTGACAATATGCCGCCCCCACACCCGATATCAATGATGTTCAAGCCTTTGAACGGTTTGTCATCTGTGCTGTCCAGAGACAATAATTGGCATAATTGGCCGCGAATATAGTCAACGCGCACCGGATTGATCTGATGCAGGGGCTTGAACGACCCGCCTGCATCCCACCAGGCGTCGGCCATGGCTGTAAATCTGGCGACGTCTTCCCGGGATGCCGTTGAGTTGTTTGCGTCTGTTGCTGGGGCTTCTGTCGCCATGAAAGATAAATCCTGTGATACGTTAATAAGTTATTTTTTGCTGTCAGCCTGGTTTGATATAGAGTATGTATGCGCCGCACCCGGTGCAACCATCTTAATCAATTTTGCGTAAAGAATAAATTTAATTAGTCATGGTCAGTCAATAATATGGCACGTATTGTTCAAAAATATGGCGGCACGTCGGTTGCGGACATCGAACGCATCGAAAGCGTCGCCGACCGGGTCAAACGAAGCGTCGATGCCGGACACGAAGTCGCGGTGGTGGTGTCGGCCATGTCCGGGGTGACCAACAAACTGGTCGGCTACGTCGATGCTGTCTCGACAATTTATGATGCCCGCGAATACGACAGCATTGTCGCAACGGGGGAGCAGGTGACATCGGGGTTGATGGCATTGGCTTTACAGAAACGCGGCATTACGTCGCGTTCATGGCTGGGCTGGCAACTGCCGTTTGAAACCGATGGTGTTCACGGCAAGGCCCGCATTGAAAACATCAATGCCGCTGAACTGGACAAACGCATGAAACAGGGCGAAGTTCCGGTGTTGGCGGGTTTTCAGGGTATCGGCCCCGATGGCCGGGTGACCACGCTGGGCCGCGGCGGTACCGATACCAGCGCGGTGGCGTTGGCCGCCGCTCTGGATGCGGACCGTTGTGATATCTATACCGATGTTGACGGGGTTTATACAACGGATCCCAGAATCGTACCGGGTGCGAGAAAGCTTGACCGCATTACATACGAAGAAATGCTGGAAATGGCATCGCTTGGTGCCAAGGTTTTACAGACACGGGCCGTGGAAATGGCCATGAAACGGCGTCAACGGTTACAGGTTTTGTCGAGCTTCGACGATGTGCCGGGAACGCTGGTGGTAGATGAGGATGAGATTATGGAACAGGAACTGGTCAGCGGCATCGCCTACAGCCGGGACGAAGCGAAAATTTCATTGATACAGGTTTCCGATAAACCGGGGATCGCAGCGATGATTTTTGGACCCCTGGCAGATGCCAGTGTCAACGTTGACATGATTGTGCAAAGTGTTTCCGCCGACGGCAAACGCACCGATGTGACGTTTACGGTACCGAAACTGGAACTGGACCGCGCGGTCAAAACGCTGGAACAGGCACGGGATGTGATTGATTATTCGGATATTCTGGCCGATCAGGACGTGGTTAAAGTCTCGGTCATCGGGGTTGGCATGCGCAGCCATGCCGGGGTTGCGCAAACCATGTTTAAAACGCTGGCTGAAAAAAATATCAACATACAGGTGATTTCGACATCGGAAATCAAAGTCAGCGTTTTAATCGCCGAAGACTATCTGGAACTGGCTGTGCGGGCTTTGCATACGGCCTATGGTCTGGATGAAAAGACCGCATAAATATATGTGACTGTGTTTTGACGGGCGGCGTTTCGGGATTGTTTATTCCGCATATTCACCTATTCAGTGAATTTATTTTTAATAGTTGTCAAAAGGCGCGTTTTTATGGCCGCTGGGATAAGCGAGACAAAAGCAGGTAAAGTCAGCGGACACCGCCGCCTGTTGTCGCGTGTGCGCGATGTTATGGCCGGTCCCGGCAATGCCCCCGAGCGATTGTCCAAAATCACCGAAGTCATTGCCGCAGACATTGTCGCCGAGGTCTGTTCCGTTTATATCATGCGCGCCGGCGAAGTTCTGGAACTGTTTGCCACGCACGGGCTCAGGGCCGCTTCTGTTCACCGTACCCGGCTTCGGGTTGGCGAAGGCATCATCGGTGATATCGCAGCTCACGCCAGACCATTGGTGGTGGCCGACGCCCCGGCCCATCCCAATTTTGCCTACCGCCCAGAAACCGGCGAAGACGATTATCATTCGATGATGGGGGTGCCGATTTTGCGCGGTGGCCGGGTCACAGGTGTGCTGGCTGTGCAAAACCGCACCCTTCGCCACTATCAGCCGGAAGAAGTTGAAAGCCTGCAAACCGTGGCCATGGTGCTGGCCGAAATGATTGCCTCCGGGGAATTGGTGGATACCGCTGAAATCCGGGCCGATGACGGTATTTTGCTGAAACCGCTGCGCCTGACAGGCATTTCGTTAAGCCCCGGACTGGGGGTCGGTGAGGCCTTTTTCCACCAGCCGGAATTTAAAGTCGATAATGTGGTCGCCGTTGACGCCGATCTGGAACGGCGGCGGTTGGGGACGGCCTTCAGCGATATGTACGGCGCGCTGGACGCGTTGATGGATAAACCTGCGTTGGCGGACGAAGGCGAACATCAGGAAATTCTGGAAACCTACCGCCTGATTGCCGAAGACGCGGGCTGGCTAAGGCGGATGGACGACGCCATCTCTTCAGGACTGACGGCTGAAGCCGCCGTTGAAAAAGTGAGAAACGATTTAAGGGCGCGGATGTCGCGTATCAAGGATCCGTATTTGCGCGAACGCATTCATGATTTTGATGATCTGGCTCACCGCCTGATGGGGCATCTGACCGAAAACGGGCAGGGGATTTCAAATGCCGATTTGCCGGAAAACGCCATTGTCATCGCCCATTCCATGGGACCGGCGCAGTTGCTGGAATATGACGGCACAAAACTAAAGGGCATTATCCTTGAAGAAGGATCGCCGACATCGCACATGGCCATTGTGGCGCGGGCGCTGGATGTGCCGGTTATTGGCTATGTCGAAGATGCATTGGCGCGGATTGAGCCCGGTGACCGGGTGATTGTCGACAGTGAAAACGGGCTGGTTCTGGTCCGCCCCGGGGACGAGGCCCATCAGGCTTTCGTTGAAAGCGCCGCCGCGTTGGTCGAGCAAAAAGCCAAGTATGCCGAGCTAAAAGACAAGAAGGCCGTTACTTTGGACGGTGTTGAAATTGATCTTTCCATCAACGCCGGTCTGATGATCGATATGAAACATCTCGAAACCACCGGGGCGTCCGGAGTGGGACTGTTTCGCACCGAGTTGCCGTTTATGGTGCGTTCCAAATTTCCCCGCGTTGATGAACAGGTGGAACTTTACCGCGCCGTGCTGGCAGCGGCGGGCGGCAAACCGGTCGTTTTCCGGACATTGGATATTGGTGGCGATAAAGTGCTGCCGTACTGGAAAAACCAGCGCGAAGAAAATCCGGCTCTCGGCTGGCGCGCCATCCGGGTTTCCATTGACCGTCCGGCATTGCTGCGCCAACAATTGCGCGCCCTGATCAGGGCGGCTAAAGATCAACGCCTTCAAATCATGTTTCCGATGATTGCCGAGGTTGCCGAACTGGAAAGCGCGCGCGCTTTGCTGGATAAAGAACTGGCCCGTGAACGGGGCCGTAGGGCGGAACTGCCAAGCGATATTTCAGTTGGCGTCATGCTCGAAGTTCCGGGCTTGCTGTTTCAACTGGACGCGTTGCTGAAAAAGGTTGATTTTATTTCCGTCGGCAGCAACGATCTGGCGCAATTTATTTTTGCCAGCGACCGGGGCAATCCGAAAATGGCCGGGCGCTTTGATGATCTGTCACCGGCGATGATCAATTTATTGTCGATGCTGGTGTTCAAATGTGATCAGGCAGGGGTTCCGCTCAGTTTGTGTGGCGAAATGTCGAGCCGGCCATTGGATGCGATGGCATTGATCGGTCTCGGGTTTCGCCGCCTGTCGGTGTCAACCGCCGCCGTGGGACCGGTGAAAGCCATGCTTTGCCGTTTGTCGGTGGCGGAATTAAGGGATTATCTTGGCATGTTGCAAGGCAGCGACGCCCATTCTTTGCGTGAAGATTTGCGTCAATATGCGGTTGATCATAATATTGCCATTGGATAATGTGGTTTGTGGCTTGAAACCGCTTCAAAAATAATGACACTGTGATGTGCTGGATTGCGCCATCCAGTGACGGCAAACATTTGAAATGTACAGGAGAAAACGAGATTGGCTGATCGAAACGTTCCACCTGCCGGGGATGCTGAAGACGCGGCATCCGGTCAAGCTTCCGGCGAGTTTCATGGCGTTGGCTCGTTATTGAAAGCATCGCGTTTGCGCATCGGTGAAGACTTGCATGATGTGGCTGCTGATTTGCGTATCCGGTATCCCTATCTGGAAGCCATCGAGGCGGGGCGTTATCAGGATTTGCCGGGCAATACCTATGCTGTTGGTTTTATCCGTGCCTATGCCGAACATTTGGGCCTTGATGGCGAAGAAGTGCTGCGTCGCTACAAAGCCGAGATTGCCGGTGATCATAAAACGTTGTTGAGTTTCCCCGAACCGATCCCGGATACCGGCATGCCCGGTGGTGTGGTTGTTTTGATCGCTGTGGTTCTGGTCGGGCTGGTGTATGGCGGCTGGTATATCAAGACATCGGATACGTCCTTTTTAACGGGACAGGTGGCGCCTGTACCCGAAGAATTGACAACCCGGCAACCGGAGCAAACAAAAGTTGCAAATGAGACCGGGGGCGAGACCGTAAAAACGGAGCCGGAGGCAAAGCCTGAAACCGTAACCGAAACAGTCCCGGTGGCGGAAAAAAATTCTGAACCCGCCTCAGTGGAGTTGCAACAGTCGGAAAACGACGCCGCGGTTGAAGCGGAAAAAGTCACAGAACCGGCCGCGGATGAACCGCAGCCCGAAACCGCAGCCACGGACGGGGCGGAAAAAATTGCGGAACCGGCCCCGGTTCAACAGCAACAAGCGGAAAACGTTGCTGTAGAACCAAATCCTGAATCAAATCCAGAACCAGTATCCGGGCCGACTCCGGAAGCCGTCACGACATCGGTGCCCGAACCGCATGTTGATGTGGTCCCGGGAACAGAACAGGAAGTAAAGCAGGAAACTGTTGAAGACGCGAAAAAAGAGATTAAACAGGAACTGGCGCCGACACCCCATGTTGACGGGGTTCAGGAAAAAACATCCGTTATCGCAGCAAAAGAGAAAGTTGTAAAAACAGAGCCAACCCCGGAAAAGGTGACCCCGGAAAAGGTGGTCCCGGAAAAACCTGTTTTGGAAAAAACGGAACCGGTGAAGACTGTGACAAAAACGGTGACGGTCTCGGACAACATCACGACGGCACCCGGGGAAGAGCCGGTTGAAACAAAGCCGGCCGAAAAAAAATTACCTGAGAAAAATCTGGCTGAAAATTCCGACCCCGGTGCCGATGCAGCCGATAACGAAGCGACGCAGGTGCCTGAGGCTGGCACAACGTCAACCGTTTTGCCATCAAAGCAAGAAGAAATTGCAGCAAAGCCGGAACAGCCCGCTGTAAACGGCACGTCCAGAATTGTCATTAAGGCCAAAGACAATGGCTGGATCCAGATTTTTGATGAAAATAAAAATCAATTACTGGCCACCCGTTTGTTACGCAAAGGCGACAGCTACCCGGTTCCGGACCGTTCAGGACTGAAATTGCTGACGGGCAAGCCGGGGGCGCTGGAAATAACTGTTGATGGTCGTTTGGTCCCTGAAATTGACGCAAGCGCCGGGCAACAAAACGGTGTCCGGCTTGATCCGGAATTGCTGTTGAGCGGACAGGCAACCGAGTAGCGGCGCCGAAGGGCGGGACTTGCCTTCATAACGGAAATGATATGACAGAGACGAACAACACATTATACGCCCCGTCAGGCATGGGCACACAGTCCCGGTATAAAACCGTGGCGGTTGATGTGGGCGGCATTAAAATCGGTGGCGGCGCGCCGATTGCGGTGCAGTCGATGACCAACACCGACACGGCCGATATCAAGGGCACCGTGGCGCAAATTATTGCTTTGGCCCGGGCCGGATCAGAACTGGTGCGCATCACTGTGGACCGTGACGAAGCCGCCGCCGCCGTTCCCCATATCCGCGACGGGATTGAAAAATCCGGGATCTCGGTGCCGTTGATCGGTGATTTTCATTATATCGGCCACAGTCTGTTGAAAAAATTCCCCGATACGGCCCAAGCGTTGGCCAAATACCGTATCAATCCCGGCAACGTTGGTCACGGTCAAAACCGTGATGACCGGTTTTCGGAAATGATTGATATGGCCCTGAAGTATGGCAAAGCCGTTCGCATCGGCGTCAACTGGGGCAGCCTCGATCAGGATCTGGTGGTCAGGATGATGGATGAAAACGCACGCCTGCCCCAGCCGCTTGACGCGTCCGTTGTCACCCGGCGTGCGTTGGTGCAATCGGCCCTTGAAAGTTCCCTGCGGGCGCAGCAACTGGGCATGGGCAAGGACCGTATTGTGTTGTCGTGCAAAGTCAGCGATGTGCAAAGCCTGATTGCCGTTTACAGGGATTTGGCAAGGGAGAGCGATTGCGCCTTGCATCTTGGCCTGACCGAAGCCGGAATGGGATCGAAAGGTATTGTTGCCTCAACGGCGGCGATGGCGGTGTTATTGCAGTCCGGCATCGGTGATACCATCCGCGTTTCCCTGACCCCGGAGCCGGGCGGGGACCGTAGCCGCGAAGTCATTGTTGCCCAGGAAATCCTGCAAACCATGGGACTGCGCAGTTTCGTACCGTTGGTAACGGCGTGCCCCGGTTGCGGACGCACTACATCGACCGTGTTTCAGGAACTGGCAGAAAAAATTCAGACCCATGTACGTCAGCAAATGCCCATCTGGCGTGATCGTTATCACGGCGTGGAAAATCTCAATCTTGCGGTGATGGGCTGTATCGTCAACGGCCCCGGTGAAAGCAAACACGCCGACATCGGCATCAGCTTGCCGGGAACCGGGGAACAACCCGCCGCCCCGGTGTTTGTTGACGGCAAAAAGGTTAAAACCTTGCGTGGGGAAAATATCGCCGAAGAATTCAAAACCATTGTTGAAGACTATATTCAGCAAAAATACCGCAGTAAAACCGCTTGATAACGGTCTGACAGGATAAATTTATGGCTTCATTGCAACCCGTTCGCGGAACCCACGATTTACTGGCTGATGAATTTAAAGCCCACCTGCACGTTATTCAGTGCGCGCGCCGGGTGGCTTCGCTGTATGGTTACCGGGAAATGGCGACGCCGATTTTTGAACGTACCGAAGTATTTGCCCGCACATTGGGCGACGCATCGGATATTGTCACCAAGGAAATGTACACCTTTGATGACCGCAGCGGGGACAGCCTGACATTGCGCCCGGAATACACAGCCGGGATCGCGCGGGCGTTTATGTCCGGGGGATTGCAACAGCATCTGCCGCTGAAAGTTTTTTGTCAGGGGCCGATGTTCCGTTATGAACGCCCGCAAAAAGGCCGCTTGCGCCAATTTCATCAAATCGATGTGGAAATTTTGGGCGTTGCCGAACCCGAGGCCGATCTGGAAGTCATTGCCTTGGGTGCGCAAATTCTGGATGAACTGGGACTGTCGGACCGTATTCAGCTGGAACTGAATACGCTGGGGGATACGGAAAGCCGGAAAGCCTACCGGGCATTGTTGGTTGACTATTTTAACGACCACCTTGATGCTCTTTCTGCAGACAGCCGTATCCGGCTTGAAAAAAACCCATTGCGGATACTGGATTCCAAAGACCCGGGGGACCGGGAAATTGTTGAAAATGCACCGCTGTTATCGGACAGCCTGAATGACGCCTCAAAAGATTTCTTTGCCGCCCTGACCGAAGGCCTTGAACGGCTGGGCATTGCCTATACCCTGAACCCCAGGCTGGTGCGCGGCATGGATTATTATTGCCACACCGCTTTTGAATTTACGACGACGACTTTGGGCGCTCAGGGCGCGGTCATGGCAGGTGGCCGCTATGATGGATTGGTAAAAACCATGGGCGGGCCGCAAACGCCGGGGATGGGCTGGGCCGCCGGTATTGAACGGCTGGTGATGATGATCGGGGATTTGCCGCCCGAACCGGGTCCGATGACAATGATCCCCATTGGTGAGGTGGCAAAAGTGAAAGCCATTGAATATACCCAACAGTTACGCAAGGCCGGATTTTCCGTTGATTTGGGGTATTCCGGCAATATGAAAAAACGCCTGAACCGGGCCAATAAATCCGGTGCCCGGGCCGTCCTGATTGTGGGCGAAGATGAACTGGCCAAAGGCGTTGTTACCATCCGCGACATGAAAACAGGCGAGCAGACTGAAGTCGAATGGGCCGGAATAGAGGACAAGCTCGCCCGTTATCGGTAGGGTGCAATGAACGACGATGTTTCACAAAATCCTGTCGACAGGATTTCGAACCTTGTTCTGATCGGTGCCAATCACCGTTCAAGCACGATGGGGTTGCGTGACCGCCTGTTCGTTGAAGACCATCACGCCCCTGATATTCTGAAAAATTTGCAGGGCCTTGGACTTGATGAAGCGATGGTGCTTTCGACCTGTGACCGCACGGAAATTGTCGCTGTCGGGAAAGAAACCAAAGCCACCGCCGATGCCATTAAGTCGGTGTTGTCGGCCCACGGCGACGTTGATAAAAACGAAATGGACACCCAGCTTTACAGTTATTGCGGCGAAGAGGCGATCCGCCATCTGTTTCTGGTGACCGCGTCACTGGACAGTTCGGTTGTCGGTGAGCCGCAAGTTCTGGGACAGGTTAAAGCCAGCCATTTACTGGCAAAAAGTCACGGTATGGCCGGACCTTGCCTGAACGGGGTCATGCAGGCCGCGTTTTCTGCGGCGAAAAAAGTGCGCACTGAAACCACAATCGGCGAACGGCCGGTCAGTATTGCCGCCGTGGCCGAAAATATAGTGCACAGCGTTCATGGTGATCTTGCAGGACTGGGTGCCTTGCTGATCGGTGTCGGTGAAATGGGTGAATTGATCGCAACCCGGTTTTTGAACCGTGGTCTTGAACGGTTATGTGTCATTCATCCGCTTGAACGCCGGGCCGGTATGCTGGCCCGGAAACTGGAATGCCACCGGGCCGGGATGGATGAACTCGCCGATGTGCTGGCCGAGGCCGATGTGGTGATTACCGCCCTTGGCAAGCGTCATCCGGTTCTGGACAGTGATAAAGTTCTGGGGGCCCTGAAACGGCGGCGACAACGGATGCAGTTGATTATTGATGTGGCCATCCCGGGCGACGTCGATGCGGCCGTTAACCGCATTGATGATTGTTATCTTTATGACCTTGGTGATCTGGAACGTATCGCCCTTGAAGGCTTGACCGAACGGGAAAAGGACGCCGTCGATGCCCATCAGATCATTACCATGGAAACCAGCCGGTTTGTCACCGGGGGCCTTGAAAGACGGGCCGCTCCGGCGTTAAAGGAATTGCGCAATTATTTCGAAAATTTGCGTGAACAGGCTTTGCTGGACGGCGGGGATGACGCCGAAAAAGCAACCCGTTTGCTGATCAACCGGATTTTGCATACACCAATGGAAAAATTACGCGGCCTAGCCGTCCACCAGCCGGGGGAAATGAAAATGGCGGAACTGGCCATCAGGCGTCTGTTTGGATTGCCCAAGGAAACAGCACATGAAACAGAACATGAAAATACCAACAGTGCCGGGGATGAGACCGGGACGATGAAAAAGGAGCCCTAAGGTGAGCTTGGAAGAAAATCTGACCCGGGTACAGGCCCGCCATGAAGAATTGGCGGCACTTATGTCCAGCGGGGATGCAACCGCCGAAGACTTTACCCGGATGTCCAAAGAATACGCGGAGCTGACCCCGGTTGTTGCCGCAATCGGTGAATGGAAACAGGCGTTGCAGGAACGGGATGAATTGAAACCGCTGCTTGATGATGACGACACCGATCAGGAAATGCGTGACCTGATGGCAGACGAAATTAAACAGCTTGAAGCCCGGTTGCCGGAACTGGAACGGCGCGTTCAGGTGTTGTTGTTGCCAAAAGACGAAGCCGATCATAAAAATGCGTTGCTGGAAGTGCGGGCCGGAACCGGCGGTGACGAAGCGGCCTTGTTCGCAGCCGATCTGTTCAGGATGTATCAGCGTTTTGCCGATCTTCGTGGCTGGAAATTTGAAATTCTGGAAACCAGCGGAACCGGTATCGGCGGATTTAAAGAAGCCATCGCCTCCATTTCCGGATCGGACGTGTTTGCCAGGTTAAAATTCGAATCCGGTGTGCACCGTGTGCAACGGGTGCCTGCGACCGAGTCGGGCGGGCGCATACATACGTCGGCGGCAACGGTCGCGGTCATGCCCGAAGCCGAAGACGTCGATGTGAAGATCGAAGACAAGGACTTGCGTATTGATGTTTTCCGGGCCAGCGGTCCGGGTGGACAGTCGGTCAACACCACCGACAGTGCGGTCCGCATTACCCATTTGCCGACGGGGATCGTCGTCTCCCAGCAGGATGAAAAATCACAGCACAAAAACAAGGCCAAGGCCATGCGGGTGTTGCGTGCGCGCCTGTACGAAGCCGAACGTCAGGCGTTGGCTGACGCCCGCGCCGCAGACCGTAAATCGCAAGTGGGATCAGGGGATCGTTCGGAACGCATTCGCACCTATAATTTCCCCGAACGGCGCGTCACCGATCACCGCATCAATTTGACCCTGCATCAGTTGGACAAGGTGCTGGAAGGTGATCTCAATGAATTGATTGATGCCCTGATCGCTGAAGATCAGGCGCAAAAACTTGCCCAGTTGTCGTGAAAACCCTGGATATGACCGTAAAAGCCATCCTGTTGGATGGCGAAAACAAACTGAAAAAAGCGGGCATTGAAACGGCCCGGTTGGATGCGCGCGTGCTCGCCGCCTTTGTGCTTGAAACCGATCGCACCGGTTTGTTTGTCCATTCAGACCGCGTTGTAACGGATGACCAACGGGCTGATTTCGATAGATTGATCGCACGTCGCCTGAACCGGGAACCGGTCGCGCATTTGACGGGGGCGCGGGAATTCTGGAGCCTGCCCTTTGTGGTCACCCCGGATACGCTGGTGCCGCGCCCGGACAGTGAAACCGTTGTCGAAGCGGCCCTTGAATATATCAGCAATAAAAATGCCGTTCAGCATGTTCTTGATCTGGGCACCGGCACGGGATGTTTGCTGTTATCGGTTCTCAGCGAAATGCCCGAAGCAACCGGTCTGGGCATGGACGCAAATTCCGGGGCCGTTGAAACCGCCCGGTTGAATGCGGAAATTCTGTCATTGTTGGGCCGCGCCCGGTTTGTGGTTGATGACTGGACTAAAACCGGATGGGCCGGCCGCATCCAACAGGCGGCAAACATGGATGTGCCGGGATTTGATGTGATTGTCACCAACCCGCCTTATATCGCTTCTGTGGAAATCGGCGATCTGGCACCGGAAGTGGCGCGGTTTGATCCGTTGCTGGCCCTTGACGGTGGTCCGGACGGGCTTGAGCCGTACCGGATTATAGCCCAGGAAACAGGTTCGTTGCTAAGGCCCGGCGGTGTTTTTATTTGCGAAATCGGACAGGGACAGGAAACCGACGTGGCTGGAATCTTGCAAGAAAACGGTCTTCAAGTTGTTGAAATTAAAAAAGATTTATCCGGGGTCCCGCGCGTTATTGTGGCCCGGATTGCGAATATAAATGAAAATTGAAAAAAAAGGTTGGAAAAGCGGCTGTTCCCCGTTAGATTTAACGCCGTAGGGTGCCCGAAAAGGCAACGGTTTCAAATTTCCAAAAGGTTCAGCTTAAGTTAAAGCCATGCTGGCAAGGGGGCAAATGGACATGCCCGGCCGAAAACCTTGGAGAAGACAAAACAAAGCGGAATATATGCGCTCAGATATTTTGAAACCTATTGATCTTTCAATTATGAACCGGCTGATCTGAATTGGTATTTCCGGATTGAATGACAGGTAATTTTACAGGATTTTTTATCGCCCGCTGACGGCACAGACAAATGTGTGCGACGTATAATGTTGGCCGATAAATTTTAAACCCGAACCATAAAATCATAAACATCTAATCGAAAACAAGGGCCTATGAAACCAGCTTCAAACAACAGACGTTCCCGTTCAAGAGGGAACAACAAACGCCAAAGCGGCGGTGGCCGCAACAGTTATGACAGCAATGGGCCTGAAGGAAAAGTCCGGGGCACGGCGCAACAGGTCTATGAAAAATATCAAGCCCTTGCCCGTGATGCATCATCATCGGGGGACCGGATTACGGCGGAAGCGTTTTACCAGTTCGCGGAACATTATTACCGTATTTTCAATGCCGATAACGCCAATAATCAAGCCCGGTCCGATCGCTCCAAACAGCGCAGCGATCATCAGAACGCATCCGGGGCACCCCGGCCGGAAAATGAAAAATCCGTTGATAAAGCCGAAACACCGGCTAATTCCGCCACGGATCAACACTCCGGTCAGCAAGGCGGTGGTAACAGCGAAACCGGTCAGGTTGCCGATCCTGCAAGTGTTGAAGCGGAAAAACCCCGTAAAAAAACCCGCGCCCGCAAGCCACGGGTGAAAGAAATAGAAGATGTCAGCGCCGATACGGCTTCGGCACTTCCGCAAACGATGCTGCCCGATGTCAAGGCTGTTGAAATTCCCATCGTTGAAACCACTGATAATCCGGAACAGGACACCGTTTCCGAAGACAATGAAGCGGTGGCCACCAAAGACGCGATCAACGCCTGAAAATAAAATAATTTTTATCCGGCAACGCCGTCAACAGGGCTGAGTGCGTCGTCTTTGTGGATGGTGCCGCCCTTGACAACGCGGGCATAGACGCCAAGGTCAATATGACCGAATCCTTGCTGTAATGATTTCGGAATATTCATATCGCGCAAAGCGGTTGCCGGATTGACGTTGGTCGCCGCACAACGATTAATGCGTTCTGTGACAAACAACCGGCATTCCCCGATGGCAATTTCCCGCTCCAGCCAGTTGAACTCCAGCCACGGTTCCGGGCTTTCAATATATAAGTTGCCGCGAAAACGAAGCGGGTTAACCGTTTTTCCGGTGACCCGTTCCAGATCCTTGATGGTTGTCAGGTTGATGATCGATACGACTGGATTGGCGTGATCGGACAGGGTATGACCGGGGGCGGCTTTGACAATGTGGGTTTGGCCGTGGGCCTTGTCGCCCATGAAGGCTGTGAAAAAATTTTCGATAATGCCGCGCCCGACCGGCGTGGAAAGTTGCCCTCTGGCGACCTGTTTGCCTTCACGGCAGATGGTCAGGGTGTCGGTTTCCGTATCGAACGATGTCTCAAGGTTCAATAGTTTTTCATGGCGGGCGAGCATGAAAAAATGGCTTTTCGCCATCCATTCATCAACGGTGCCGCGTGCCGTTGACGACCCGGGGGCGATGGCGTATTTGCGGTCGCCAAAGATGGCTTTGCCGCTGTCAAGACGGACTGCGGGTAAATCATCGGAATTCAAGCCTTTGACCGGCCAGCGATGAATATGTTTTAACGTCGTTTCCATAACCTTCAAGATGATGACGAAAGACGTCTTTTGTCAATGTCTTTGAATTTGATCCGGGGACTTGCAGTGATAAATCCCGAAGCCATATTAAGGATTAACACGATAATCATCCTTGAGAGGTTTTGGCGCGGCCATGGTGGGGCGCTTGAGACCGGCTCGTATATTAAGGGGTAACCATTATGGAATTTGAAAACTATACGGAACGTGCGCGTGGGTTCATTCAATCAGCACAAACATTGGCGTTGCGCTCGAATCATCAACAACTGACGCCTTTGCATATTTTAAAAGTTTTAATGGAAGACAAGGAAGGTCTGGCCGCAGGTTTGATCGAAGACGCCGGTGGTGAAGTGGCGCGCCTTAAAGAAACATTGGACGCAAAGTTTTATAAACTGCCCAAAGTCGAAGGCAGTGGGGCCGGGCAGATTTATCTGGCTCCGGAAACGGCGCGTCTGTTTGACGGAGCCGAGCAGCTGGCGGAAAAAAACGGCGACAGTTTCGTCACCTGTGAAACGCTGTTGTTGGCCGTGGCATTGGCCGAGGGTACGGAAGCCGCCGCGGTGATAATGGAAACCGGGGCCACCCCGCAGCGCTTGCGTGAAGCCATTGAAAATTTTCGCGGCGGGCGCAAGGCCACCAGTGCGTCGGCCGAAGATACCTATGATGCTTTGAATAAATTTGCCCATGATCTGACCGCCGCCGCAGCTGAGGGGAAAATTGATCCGGTGATTGGCCGTGATGAAGAAATCCGCAGAACCATACAGGTCTTGTCACGCCGGACCAAAAACAATCCGGTCCTGATCGGCGAGCCGGGTGTGGGTAAAACCGCCATTGTCGAAGGCTTGGCCCAGCGCATTGTCAACGGCGATGTGCCGGAAAACCTGATTGATAAAAAATTGATGGCATTGGACATGGGGGCGCTGATTGCCGGGGCCAAATTCCGTGGTGAATTCGAAGAACGCCTGAAAGCGGTCTTGAACGAAGTCACTGCCAGTGCCGGTGAGATCATCATGTTCATTGATGAAATGCACACCATCGTTGGTGCCGGAGCCTCCGAAGGTTCAATGGACGCATCGAATTTGCTGAAACCGGCCCTGGCGCGGGGTGAATTGCATTGTGTCGGTGCAACGACGCTGAATGAATACAGGAAATATGTTGAAAAAGATGCGGCTTTGGCGCGGCGTTTTCAAGCCGTATTTGTGAATGAGCCAACCGTTGAAGACAGTATTTCCATCCTGCGCGGTATTAAGGAAAAATATGAACTGCACCACGGCGTACGCATTCTTGATAACGCGCTGGTGTCGGCGGCGACGTTGTCCAACCGCTATATTTCTGACCGGTTTTTACCGGATAAAGCCATTGATCTGGTGGATGAAGCCGCCAGCCGCTTGCGTATGCAGATCGACAGCAAGCCCGAAGAAATCGACGAAATCGACCGCCGCATTATGCAGTTAAAGATCGAGCGCGAAGCCATCCGCAAAGAAACCGATAAAAGTTCCAAAGCCCGCTTCGAAGCCATTGAACAGGAACTCGGCGGACTGGAAGCGGAAAGCGAGCGCCTGACCAAACAGTGGGTCGAGGAAAAACAATCGCTTGCCGGGGCAACCAAGATTAAAGAAGAGCTGGAGCAGGCCCGCATGCAGGTGGAAAAAGCCACCCGGGACGGCGAATTCGAACGCGCCGGTGAATTGCAATATGAAACCATTCCCCGCCTTGAAGCGGCTCTGGAAAAAGCCGAACAGGCGGAAAACGCCCGCATGGTCGAAGAAGCGGTTACCCCTGAACATATCGCCGCCATCGTGTCCCGGTGGACAGGTATTCCGGTTGATAAAATGCTTGAAGGCGAGCGGGAAAAACTTTTGAAAATGGAATCCGCCCTGCAAAACCGGGTGATAGGACAGACAGAAGCTCTGACAGCCGTGTCCAACGCGGTCAGGCGTGCCCGTGCCGGTCTGCAAGACCAGAACCGGCCCATTGGATCGTTTTTGTTCTTGGGTCCGACCGGTGTCGGCAAAACCGAATTGACCAAAGCTTTGGCCGAATTCCTGTTCGATGATGAACATGCCATGGTTCGCATCGACATGTCGGAATACATGGAAAAACATGCCGTTGCCCGCTTGATCGGGGCGCCCCCGGGCTATGTCGGCTATGATGAAGGCGGTGCCTTGACCGAAGCCGTTCGCCGCAGACCCTATCAGGTGATCCTGTTTGATGAAGTGGAAAAAGCCCATCCCGATGTCTTTAACGTGTTGTTACAGGTTCTTGATGACGGGCGTCTGACTGACGGTCAGGGCCGGACCATAGATTTCAGAAACACCATTATTGTTCTGACGTCCAATTTGGGTGGCGATATTCTGGCCGCCCAGCAGGAAGGCGAGGATTCGTCCCAGGTCCGTGAACCGGTGATGGAAATTGTCCGTTCTGCTTTCCGTCCGGAATTTTTGAACCGTCTTGATGAAATCATCCTGTTCCACCGTTTGTTCCGCGAACATATGGGTGCAATCGTCAATATCCAGTTGGCACGGTTTGGGAAAATCCTGAAAGACCGTGGCATTGAACTTGAAGTGGATGATCAGGCTTTGAATTATCTGGCGGATAAAGGTTACGATCCGGTTTACGGGGCCAGACCTTTGAAACGGGTCATTCAGACGGCGTTGCAGAACCCGCTTGCCAATCTGATCTTGCAAGGTGACATCGGAGACGGTGAAAAGGTCAAAGTCAGCGTTGGTGACGGCGGTTTGATGTTTAACGGCAAACTGGCCGAAGCTGCCTAGTGTGATGGATTTGAAGTTCGCCACATTAATATGTGGCTAATTTCAAAGTCTGAATCACACGTTATCCAATGATCCAGTGTCCTTTGGAAACGGGATTTAATGATACGAACTTTAGATTCAGGACCCTAAAGACCCAGTCTGTATAGAAGGAACAGAACGACAAGGAATAAAATAACCGATGTTCCGCGCCAGAAAGCCACCGGGTTTTTCTCAAGCAACGGGGCCTTATCGGCTTTCAGCAAGGCCCGGTTGGGGCGGTTCATGTCGGTTATGAATTCCGACAATAGTTGATAACGGTTGTGGCGTTGACGGGCGCATGCTTTTTTGATGGCCCCGTCAACCCACACCGGAATATGGTCGTTGTATTCCATAGCCGGGATATAACGGCTTTTTTTGACGGCCGCCTTGTTTTTGAAACCGTGGCCATAAGGCAGCCGTCCGGTCAGCATTTCATAGGTGATCACGCCCAGGGAAAAAATATCGGCACGGTTGTCGATCTCCAGATCCAGCAAGGCTTCCGGCGCGCTGTAATCAATGGTCCCGGGGAACGCCGTCCTTCCTCCTTGAAGGGCGTCATCATCCAGCCCGGCAATACGGACGGAGCCGAAATCAATGATTTTAACGGTGCCGTCCTGATTGATCAGAATGTTGTCGGGCTTGATGTCCTGATGGATCATTTCCCGGCGGTGAAAAGCCCGTAATCCTTT
>Ga0316207_10000453_pt1 | contig 67883 bp, 55 predicted proteins | sample 6weekpyrite_MG_FD_204943 | JGI IMG/M metagenome (GOLD analysis project Ga0316207, IMG submission 204943) | Microbial mat bacterial communities from mineral coupon in-situ incubated in ocean water Damariscotta River, Maine, United States -... | ecosystem: Environmental > Aquatic > Marine >... | reverse complement strand
GGCCTTCTACGGCATTCTTTGGGATGTGCTGGTGGGAACGGGCATCGTGTTCCTACCTTTTCTCGGTATTCTCATCGATAACTGGCGGGAGCCGGCGCAAGGCGGCGAGTTCGGCACCGTCACCGGGTTGTCGCTGCGCCGCATGGAGCTGGAAATTTTCATTGCGTTGTTGGTCGTGGTCCTGGCCGGGCAGCCGGCCGCGCTAACACCGTTGAACGCCGGCACGCTCAGTTATATACCGCCGCCGACCTTGATCGATCCCACACCCACCACGGCAACCGTCGCCGCCCCCCAGAGTACCTACGGCACGACCGGGTTTACGGGTTCGCCGGCAACGGTAAACATCCCGGTCTGGTGGTATGCAGTGCTGGCCATGACGTCGGGTCTGAATCATGCGGTGGTCGAAGGGCTGCCCTCTGCAGCGGACATGCGTACCTATGAACAACAGGCCCGTCTGGCCACCATTGCGGATCCGCGTCTGCGACAGGAAGTCAGTGATTTTTTCAGTCAGTGTTACATCTCGGCGCGCTCGAAATACCAGGCCGAGCGTCCGGCAACGGCTGCGGTCAGCGCCCTGTTGAGCACCTACGGGCCAGACGATCCGGACTGGATGGGGGCGCATGTCTATCGCGATACGCCTGGGTATTACGATACGCTCCGACCGGCCATGCAGATCTCTGGCTGGACCTACAATGCGGCGCGCGACACGGAATACGATCCGACCGCGCCGCCCACCTGGGGCAAGCCCTATTGCAAACAATGGTGGGAAGACAGCTCGATTGGTCTAAGAGAAAAGCTGATTAACGAGGCCGATGCAACATCCGCCGGATTTTCAGGCCTCGTTGTCGCTGTGGCACCGGCACTGGCCAGCGAGAAGCAGAATGACGCCGTCGCCCGGACCGTACTTACCAACTCTCCGCCGAGCTGGTCGAACAATGACCTCGTGGCAAACAACTCCGGCAGCACTGGGTTGGTGAGCACTGCGGAGAACATCGTGAAAGGCGGGCTGGCCTCAGGCGGCGTGGTCGCGGCATCGGCCATGTTCTCGGTGACCATGACCGCGGTCCTGCAGGCACTGCCCATGGTGCAGGCCGTGCTCCTGCTCGGCATCTATGCCTTGCTTCCCATGGTGGTGGTGCTATCGCGTTACTCCATCTCCATGATGGTGATCGGTGCCATGGCCATCTTCACCGTGAAGTTCTGGAGCGTGCTCTGGTACCTGGCGTTGTGGGTGGATCAGAATCTCATTCTGTCCATGTACCCGGACGTCAACATCTTCCTGCAGATCTTCGCCAATCCCGGAGAGCACGACATCAAACGCATGCTGCTCAACATGATCACAACCAGTCTCTATCTGGGCTTGCCTTTACTATGGAGCGGAATGATGGCGTGGGCAGGAATGAATATTGGACGTTCTATTACAGCGGCAACTTCACCGTTGGCGCGACCGGCTGATGATGCCGGGCGGCAGGGAGGTAGTATCGGTAAGGCAGCAATCTCAAAGGGAGTAAAGAAATAAGATGCAGCTACATATCATCTTCATACCAGCCATCTGGATCCGCACCTGAATCGGCTCGTCCAGTCCGAAAATTGTGTTCACCGAAAAGGTCCGATCCGTCGCCCTGTGGCCGATCACTGGTTTCCGATTTGTCGGTTGATGCGAGCACACCCACGATCGTTCCTAGAAAGACACCACCAGCCTTAAGAAACGAAAGGATCCTTTTTATATGGTTCATCGGTTGCTCCATTTACTATCTTCTAAATTCATTCGAGGTTACTAATTATAGACTTTGCGCATTTCGGCGGCCAGCAAATCGAATGCCATGATGCTATGAATGATAAATTTCAAGTGAAATTATTTCGCAGCCATTCTTCAAGCCGTCTTGTGGCAATAACATCATCGCGGTTATAGCCAAGGATTTCTGTTTTGAGTTTATTTTTTTGATGGAGATCAGTTTCTGCGAGAAACCGATTGAACTGTACAATAGACCATTGTGAACCAGAGTCATCATCTTCCCATTGAAAATTAACAAGGTCTTTGTGTTTGCAAATATCTTTTAAGCCATAGCCTTGAAGTGGCAGCACCAGGTTATCAGTAACAGGTTTTTGCATATCGAATAACGGACTATCTTCTCCCAATAGCCATAGGACAGTTTCATTGTCTTCCATGGCATATCGTTCTGCATATTTTTTAATGGTGGTGCGCTCATGGCTAGAGTAGTGAGCAAGGATCAAGTCAGGCAGGTTATTTCTATACTCTTCAATTTTCTCCAAAAATCTTATCCATCCCTGTTGATCCTGATCCGCTGTATCGGTCCAGACGTACTCAAAATCATCATGTGTGTATCCAGGGACAAGGAAGCCCCAAAGGTAAACATGCTTTTCACCTGATGGCGTTAATGGATTATCTTCAATATCGAAATGCACCCAGGTTCCTTCAGGGAGGGAAACGTCATTTAATTTAAAGACTTCACCCGTTTGCCATGATTTAGCCTGCAATATGGCTTTATGCTTTTTATCAGTGCCTTTCAGGTAAGGAACATCCGGGATGTCTTCGGCTTTTGAGCATACAAACTGCGAAATTGTTTGGATGCCTCCCTTTTCCAGGCCTGCTGACGCACGTCCTTGAATGCCATATATGAGAGATAAACTTTCTTTTTCTTCAAAGTCTGGTTTGCAAACGCCATAATAAGGACAAGCCTTGCACTGGCTATGGCTATAGTGAACTTTTGGTATTTCATCAGTGTCCATCAGTTCACGCATTTCGGTAACGAACTGGTTGACGACCTTATTAGATTCGTCACCTATCTCAGATTGACTACCATCTCCATGGAATACAATGGCCGGTAGACCGTTATTCAGCATTCGCCGATAAAATCCGAGTTGGACTTGAATTTCTTTCTTGTCTTCGCTTAGAGAAAGTTTGGCATCGGCTGCTTGGTATTGGCCACTTTCATGGCGAATGAGAAAATCGGGTAAGCCGACAAACTTTTCATCTTTATCCAGGAGCTGGGCTTGATAAATCACATCAACGCCTTGTTTCACTAGTTCTATAGTGTGCTCTACCGAGTGAGCTTCGTGCACCTCGAAATCTTGGCTTAACTGTTCCAGAATGGATTTTTCGTGGGCAAGACCAAGATCAATCACAAGCTGGTCGAATTCACCAATCTCAATTTCTAGTCCTTTTGGCGGACGATTATCAAACCACACTCTGCGGGCACACAAAGACCAGGATTTAGCGTCACTTGGTTTTAGATAGCCATCATGCTGTTGATCTGTAGTCACTCTTTACCTATTCCTCTTCATCTCGTTAGAACGGTACTGAATTCCATGAATTTCACACCCAGAATAGCTGAATATTGCCCATTCCTCAATTTTCCTTTATTCTCTCACTAAGTTATCTGGCGAGTCGAACAATGACTGACGAAATTTTGACCTTAAAAGAAGTCGCGGAATATCTAAAGCTGGCAGAGAAAACAGCTTACCGCCTTGCGGCAGAAGGTAAGTTGCCTGGCTTTAAGGTGGGTGGTAGCTGGCGGTTCAAGCGTGAGGATATCGACCGCTGGATCGAAGAACAGAAGAATACCAGTAAGGGTAAGCACCATTGAACGCAGTAGAAATAGAAGAAGCCATTAGCCAGTTAGCCGAACAAGAATTTGATGCGGCGAGCTTTCCCTATGCTTTTCTGGAGGCGTTTGGCAACAAGGCCACCACCATCAAGCGCCTGCAAAGCGGTTCTTCCAATGCCTCCGACATTGAAGGCGGGGTTTTACAGCGCAGCAACATCCACATTGCCGTTTGCGCTGAATATGAAGTCACCGCCACCTTAAACACACTCAAGGCCAGTCCGGCCACCAGCAAAGCCAAAGCCAAATTCATTTTGGCCACCGATGGCATTAGCCTTGAGGCAGAAGACATCACCAGCGGTGAAACAATCGCCTGCGACTACAAAGACTTCCCCAACCACTTTGGCTTTTTCCTTCCACTGGCAGGCATCACCACCGTTAAGCAAATCCGTGACAACGCCTTTGATATACGGGCAACCAGCCGTTTAAACCGCCTGTATGTAGAGCTGCTGAGAAACAACCCCGATTGGGGCACGGCCGACCGCCGCCACGACATGAACCACTTTATGGCGCGGTTGATCTTCTGCTTCTTTGCTGAAGATACCGACATATTCCGTGGCGATAATCTGTTTACCGCCACCATCGAACAAATGAGCGCGAGAGATTCCTCCAACACCCATGAGGTGATCAGTGAAATCTTTCGCGCGATGAACACCGAAACAGTAGATCACAAAAAAGAAAATATCCGCTCATGGGCAGATGGCTTCCCCTATGTGAATGGTGGACTGTTTTCCGGCAGCATCGAGGTACCGCGCTTTAGCAAAATTGCCCGTTCCTATTTACTCCACGTTGGCACCCTGGACTGGCAGCAGATCAATCCCGATATTTTCGGTTCCATGATCCAGGCCGTGGCCGATGATGAAGAGCGCGGCGCATTGGGCATGCACTACACCAGTATCCCCAACATCCTCAAAGTGTTGAATCCGCTGTTTCTCGATGATCTGCGCGATCAGTTAGCGCAGGCAGGCGATAACCCCAGAAAGCTGTTAAACCTGCGCAAGCGCATGTCCAATATTCGCGTGTTCGACCCCGCCTGCGGTTCAGGCAACTTTCTGGTGATTGCCTACAAACAGATGCGGGAAATCGAAGCGGAAATTAATGTTCGTCGCAAAGAGAAAGGTCGCCCCAGCGACATACCGCTCACCAATTTTCGCGGCATCGAACTGCGCGATTTTCCCGCAGAAATCGCCCGCCTGGCATTGATTATTGCCGAGTATCAATGCGACGTAGTGTATCGCGGGCAAAAAGAAGCCCTGGCGGTGTTTTTACCGCTGGATGCACAAAACTGGATAACGCAAGGCAATGCCCTGCAAATTGACTGGCTATCGGTGTGTCCACCCACGGGCACAGCCGTAAACATGCTGGGCGATGACCTGTTTAGTGCGCCCACAAATCAGGCAGAAGTAGATTTTGAGAATGAAGGTGGTGAAACTTATATTTGTGGCAATCCGCCATATCTTGGAAGTACATGGCAGTCCAAAGAGCAAAAGGCAGATTTAGAGCGAATTTTTGAGGGCAAAACAAAAAGCTGGAAGTCTCTCGACTATGTATCAGGCTGGTTCATGAAGGCTGCCGACTATGGTACCCACACCAATGCATCCAGTGCATTTGTTAGCACCAACTCTATTTGCCAGGGGCAGCAAGTGCCTATTCTCTGGCCGCTAGTTTTTAAAACTGGAAATGAAATATCATTTGCCCACACTTCTTTTAAGTGGGCCAATCTAGCCAGTCATAATGCGGGTGTTACGGTGGTGATTGTTGGTATTTCAAATCAAGCAGGATCAATGCGTAGGTTGTTTTCTATTGATAACCACGGCGAAACGATTGAGAAAAAGTCCGATAACATAAATGCCTACCTTGTTCCTGCTACTAATGTGATTGTTGAAAAAGTTAGCAAACCTCTGAACCACCTAAATGGCATGGATTTTGGAAGCAAGCCTGTTGATGGAGGACATCTGTTTCTAAACTTAGCGGAGAAAAAAAGCTTATTAAAAGCTAACAATGAGTCTGATATTTTTATACAGCCATACTCTAATTCTGAAGAATTCATCAATGGGAAACAAAGGTTCTGTTTATGGATTTCAGATGACTGCATAGCTATAGCTAATGAAATCCCTGAAATAGCAAGCAGGCTAAGTGCCGTATCAAAAATGCGGGAAGATAGCTCAAAGTCACAAACACAAGAATTATCTTCAAGCCCGCATAAATTTGGGGAAATAAGGCATCGTAATAGTAAATACACTATCGTTATTCCCCGCGTTAGTTCAGAAAATAGAGATTACCTTCCTGTCGGTCTGGTAAAGGGTGGAACAATAATCGGCGACCGAAACTTCGCCCTCTACGACGCCCCCCTCTGGAACATGGCGCTGATTGCATCTCGCCTCCATTGGGTTTGGATTGGCACAGTATGTGTTCGCATGAGAACGGATTTTTCCTACTCCAATACTCTTGGCTGGAATACCTTTCCCGTCCCCAAACTCACAGAAAAAAACAAAGAAGATTTAACCCGCTGCGCCAAAGATATTCTGCTCGCCCGCGAAGCGCATTTCCCCGCCACCATCGCCGACCTCTACAACCCGGAAACCATGCCGGAAAACCTGCGCCACGCCCACGAACGCAACGACGAAGTGCTGGAGCGTATCTACATCGGTCGCCGCTTTAAAAACGACACCGAACGGCTCGAAAAACTGTTTGAGCTGTACACAATAATGACTGCATCCAAAAGTGGAGCAAGCCAAAATAAAAGGGTGGTGGAATAGTGTCTGTTCTGAAAGAAATTCTTGAATGGTCACAGGATCGTCCGCTCTGGCAACGAGATGCTTTACGTCGTCTGGTTCTGAATGATGAACTTTCCGAAAACGATCTCAATGAGCTGGGGATGATTTGCAAAGGCCTACACGGCCTCAGTGAACAGCAAGAAATTCTACCGCTTACCAAAGATCACATACCCACAGCCGATACGGCAGCAGAACAGGTCGTCCTCCACTCAATCTTTCATCACCGTGGAGTTAATGCGCTGGCAGAGGGGCAGACTTTGAACTTCTCTCACGACCTTACGGTTGTCTATGGCGACAATGCAGCCGGTAAAACTGGTTATATCAGGATTCTGAAAAGTGGCTGTCGTGCCAGAGGTCAAGAGAACATACTCGGCAATGTAGTCTCTGGTGGTACACCCCACACACCAATCGTTTCAATTAAATACAAGGTTGGAGATGAAACCGAACTGCGCGAATGGGCAGGGGAAGGAGAAGATGATTTCATTTCTCGTGTGAGTGTATTTGATACCCAGTCTGCCGGTGTCTATCTGACAGAAAAAACTGATGTTGCGTTTCGGCCTTTTGGTCTTGATCTCTTCGACAAGCTGGTAAAAGCATGTAAAGTTGTTCGTTCAAACTTGGAAAAAGAACAGCGCGCGCTAAGCACAGGTGATCTCTTTACACTACAAAACCAAGTTCCGGAAGGAACGGCTGTCGCGAAATTATTGGCAGGCATTTCCTCGCTGACAAAGCCGGAGGCGGTGCAGTCACTCTCACGACTCTCACCGGAACAACAATCCCGTCTAGCCCTACTGGAAAAATCCATACTGGATTTGCAGGCCAACGATCCGGAAAAACTGGCGCGCCAAATGACGCTCCGTGCAGGGCGCATTCGAACCCTTGTGAAGCACCTTCAATCTGTAGAGGCTACCTTATCAGATGATGCCGTCTCTGCCGTGTTTAATGCGAGGAGCGAAGGTCGTCGCAAGAGCGAGGAGGCCAGACGGCTTCGAGGAGCGACGTTTCCCAATGGAGTGCTCGAAGGCACAGGCTCAGAAGTTTGGGCGCAATTATGGGTTTCGGCGCAGCAATTCTCCGAAGAGTCTGCCTATAAGGGGCAGGAATTCCCATTTGTAGAAGGTGGTGCGCAGTGTGTTTTATGTCAGCAAGATATAGATCATGCAGCAGCCCATCGACTTAAGCAGTTCCAGACGTTTGTTGCATCTACGACTGAGCGTGAACTCCGAGAGTTACGTGAAAAATACGCCGGATTAAGGAAAGGCTTTGTTGAGTTTCAGACAAGAAATGAGTCGATTGAGGAGACGATCAAGGAAATCCGTATCGAAGATGAAGCCATCGCGGATGCTGTTTCTATTGCCCTCGATAATAATGAAAGTCGCCGCCAAAAAGTCGTTAGTGCTTTATCAGAAAATCAGGAACTCTCTTCTGACTGTCCTGATTTGACATTGGTTTCAGCCGAGGTTGAGGCATTGGCTGCGCAGCTTGAGGAGCGGCTAAAGGCTTTGAACAACAGCGCCAAAGATGAAGAACGGAAGCGAATGACGCTTGAAGTACAAGAGTTGCGCGCCCGAAAAATACTGGCAGAGCATGAACAACTTGCCCTCAATGAAATTGAACGAAAAAAGAAGGTGGCTGCGTATGAGCTATGCCTTAATGATACCAAGACGCAATCTGTCACACAGAAAAGCACGTCCGTCACAAAAATTGCCGTTACCAGTAAGCTCAAAAAAAGCTTTAGCGATGAATTGGAGAACCTGTCCTTTCGCCACGTTGAAGTGGAATTAAAAGAAGCAGGCGGTGCGGAAGGTATCCTGTATCATAAGCTTATTTTGACGCGGGCGCCGGGCGTCGAATTGCCGCGTGTAGTCAGCGAAGGTGAGCAAAGATGCTTATCCATAGCAGCATTCTTTGCAGAACTCAGCACTGCCGATGATCCATCGGGGATCGTATTTGATGATCCTGTTTCATCTCTTGATTATAAGTGGCGCGAAGGCGTTGCTAGACGCCTTGTTGAAGAGGCAAAAAAAAGGCAAGTTATCGTCTTCACGCATGATGTGGTGTTTTTACTTCTACTGAAACAGTTCTCCGAAGAGCTAGATGTTACTCAATTGGATCAGCACGTGAGACAGCTTTCTATAGGTGCTGGCGTTTGTGCTGAAGAGTTGCCATGGGTTGCGTTACCGATTAAGAAAAAGATCGGCTTCCTGAAAAAACAATATCAGGCCGCTGAAAAATTACACCGTGATGGCCATCAGTCAGCTTACGAGAAGGAAGCCAGTTATATTTATGGCTTGCTTCGAGAAGCTTGGGAAAGAGCACTCGAAGAAGTACTTTTAGGCGGCGTAGTAGAAAGATACCGGCCTGGAGTTCAGACGCAGCAGGTTACACAGATAGCGGATATTACTGACGACGACTGTAATACATTAAATACTGCTATGACGAAGTGTTCAAGATGGCTGCCAGGTCATGATCAGGCAGCGGCAGCAAGAGCGGAAATACCGGAGCCGGATGCCCTTAATACTGATATTGAAGCGCTAGAGACATGGGTTTCTGACATACGGAAACGTCGTAAATGAAAAGGATTTTATGAGATGCGTAAACGCCAAACAAATATTGCAGACAGTAACAATACAGATAAAACAAAAGGCTCCTGATAATGAATAAACATAAATCCATCCCTTCAGTTTCAGTGACGTATGCCTGTAACGGCAGCTCGACAAAATCCAATGAGCTGGGTATGCGTGTCATGCAGGAGCGAGCCTTTGAAAAACGCGGCGAGCAATATCTGCTGATTAAATCGCCGCCTGCCTCCGGTAAAAGCCGTGCCTTGATGTTCATCGCTTTGGACAAGCTCCATAATCAAGGTATCAAAAAAGCCATTATTGTTGTGCCGGAAAAATCCATTGGCGCGAGCTTTAACAATGAACCGTTGAGCCAGTACGGCTTTTATTGGGATTGGCAAGTCGCCCCTAAATGGAATTTATGTAACGCACCAGGTGAGGATGGCGGCAAGGTGAATTCCGTTAAAGCCTTTATGGACAGTGATGATCGGATACTGGTCTGCACGCATGCGACCTTCCGTTTCGCGGTCGATAAATTCGGCGTACCCACTTTTGACGATAGCCTGATTGCGGTTGACGAGTTTCACCATGTAAGCGCCAATCCCGATAACAAACTGGGGGCGCATCTGGGGCAGTTTATTAGCCGAGATAAGGTGCATGTTATTGCTATGACCGGTTCGTATTTCAGGGGTGATGCCGAAGCGGTCTTATCGCCACAGGATGAAGCCAATTTCGATACCGTCACCTATACCTATTACGAACAGCTTAATGGCTATGAATACTTGAAGAAGCTGGATATTGGTTACTACTTTTATTCCGGCTCATACTCGGATGACATTCTTAACGTACTAGACCCGAACGAAAAGACTATCATCCATATCCCCAATGTTAACTCCCGTGAAAGTACGAAAGACAAAATCAAGGAAGTGGAACATATCATCCATGAGCTTGGCGACTGGCAAGGTACAGACCCGGACACGGGTTTTCACCTGGTGAAGGCCGCAAACGGCAAGATCATCAAGATTGCCGATCTGGTGGATGACGATGTCACCAAGCGCGACAAGGTATCAACCGCACTTAAACTGCCACAAGCCAAACATGACCGCGACCATGTAGACATCATCATCGCGCTTGGCATGGCAAAAGAAGGTTTTGACTGGATATGGTGCGAACATGCCTTAACTGTTGGCTATCGTTCCAGCCTCACTGAAATTATTCAGATCATTGGTCGCGCCACCCGCGATGCACAAGGCAAAACCCATGCGCGCTTTACCAATTTGATTGCCGAGCCGGATGCCTCAGAGGAAGCCGTAACGGAAGCGGTTAACGATACACTTAAAGCCATTGCTGCCAGTCTGCTCATGGAGCAGGTACTTGCGCCCAAGTTTAATTTCACGGCCAAGCATAGTCAGAGCACCCCGGCTGAAGGCTTTGATTATGGCGAGAACGGCTACGATGCCAATGGCAACAATGTTGGTTTTAATGAATCCACCGGGCAATTCCAGATTGAGATCAAAGGGCTTGCCGAACCCAAAAGCAAAGATGCACAGCGTATTTGTCTGGAAGATTTAAACGAGGTCATCACCGCCTTTGTGCAGGATAAAACAGCACTGGAACGCGGACTGTTCGATGAAGAGATGATTCCTGAAGAATTAACCCAGGTACGTATGGGCAAGATCGTTAAGGATAAATACCCCGAGCTGGATGATGAAGATCAGGAAGCCATTCGCCAACACGCGATTGCAGCGTTAAACATCACTCAGAAGGCAAAAGAAATTGTCAATCAAGGCGATGATGCTACGCTTGGCGGGAGTACAGCGTTTGTTGATGGTGTGAGAAAATTTGCCATGGATGTGCGCGACCTCGACATTGATCTGATCGACCGCATCAACCCCTTCAGTGAGGCGTATGCGATATTGGCAAAATCCATGAGTGAGGAAAGCTTAAAACAAGTGGCAGCGGTGATTACGGCTAAAAAGGTCAGCTTAACTGAGGAAGAGGCAAGAGATTTGGTGGATCGCGCCATCAAGTTTAAAAAGGAACGCGGTCGATTGCCCGAACTCACTTCTCCTGATCCGTGGGAAAAGCGCATGGCCGAAGGCATAGCGTTTCTTACGCGCAAGGTAGCTGAAGAAAGCGGCGGAGGAAAATAATGGCTAATTTGAAAGAAAAGAAATCCAACAAGGCGCTGCTTGAAGAACTGGGCGTAGAAATTGCACCTACCAAAAAGGCAGCCCACTCGCCAAAAGAAGAACGCATCATCGCAGGCTTTGAAGAAATTCAGCGTTTTGTTGAAACGCATGGCCATCCACCACAACACGGTGAAGACAAAGACATCTTTGAACGCCTTTATGCCACAAGATTGGAGCAAATTCTTAAACAGGAAGAGTGCCGTACATTGGTTGAAAACATGGATCACCAAGGTCTATTGTCTGGAGACCTTCAAATAGCTGAACCTCCGGCAGAGTACAACAGTGACAGGGAGCTTTTGGCGGAGCTTGGTATAGACGTGCCAAAAGAAGGCGATATCACATACCTCAAACATGTTAAATCACAGGCAGAGAAAAAGGCGGCAGAAGAAATTGCGAACCGTACCCCATGCGCCGACTTCGATAAGTTCAAGGCGTTGTTTGATAAGGTTCAAAGTGATTTAAAGCATGGCTTGGTCGAAGCGAAGTTGTTGAAGGATCAAAAAGACCGCGATTATATGGCGAAAATCCAACAAGGAGATTGGTTTATCGTTAATGGGCAAAAGGCCTACATTGCTGAGGTAAGTGAAGAGCGTACCCACGGATTTGATAAAAACGACTATCGTTTGCGTGTTATTTATGACAACGGCACTGAGAGTGACTTATTGCTGCGCTCCATGCAAAAAGCACTTTACGAAGATGAGGCAGGCAGAAGAATTGTTTCACTTTCCGCAGGGCCACTATTTGATGATGTAATAAGCGAAGACGATAGCGACAGTGGAACGATTTATGTTTTGCGCAGCAAGTCTGAACTGCCTCTTATTGCACAGAACAGAGATGTTATCCATAAAATTGGTGTCACCGGCGAAGCCATCAAAAAGCGGATAGGGAACGCATCGATTGATCCGACTTACCTTATGGCGGAGGTTGAGATTATAGCGTCATACGAACTCTTCAATATCAATAGGCAGAAACTGGAAAAGCTGCTGCATCGATTTTTTGAGCCAGCGCGACTGGACATTGAAATAAATGATCGGTTTGGAAACCCAGTAAAGCCAAGAGAATGGTTCTTGGTGCCTCTTTTTGTTATTGATGAAGTCGTTGAAAAAATTAAGGATGGTTCAATTACTGGTTTTAAATATGATCATAAGTCGGCTAAGTTGGTTAAGGTTACATAACGACCCGAAGCGGACATTAAGTTATATTAGGGTTTTCAAGCCATCAGAAAAAGGTCAGCAAAACCTTTATATAGGTATTGTTGTTATTGGTGAAATCTTTTGTTGGCTTTTATACATCACTGGAAGTAGAGGCATGGAACTAAGTATCAAAAGCAAGGAATTTCTAGATGGCTTTGACCATATAAATTCGAATGTGTTGGATGAGTATGGCAAAAATAAGCTAGATTTGTTTGTGTTGAAAATAAATGCAAATGAGTTTGACTATAACTCGTTATCGGATCGTTTAACTGACCCGGTGATAGAATATTCTTTATCAAGAAAGGTGCGGGAACGTTATTCCGATCGCCCCGGCACATTGTCTAGAAAAGCCAGGGAAAAGTTTCTAGATTATCTTAGAAATAAAGGCGAACTGGGCGAACTTCTTTTATATTGCTTCCTCGAAACTCATTTAAACGCTCCTAAAATTCTTTCCAAGTTAGAATTAAAAACGTCCACTGGCCATTATGTGAATGGCGCGGACGGTGTGCATTTTTTAAAATTGAATGATGGGAATTATCAACTTATTTTTGGTGAATCCAAAACTATAAAATCTCTTACAACGTCACTAACAAAGGCTTTTGAGTCAATTTATGAGTTCAAAAATTGTATTAACGCAAAGGGAGATCAGAAGAGCGGTTTACCGTACGAGAAATCTCTCGTCAGCGATAATTTGGAAAAAGAGGAATTTTCTGAAGAGGAAATTGATTTTATTCGATCTGTTATAGTTCCAAAGCGGGATAATGATTTTGAGGTAGATGATGCGTTCGGAATATTTGTTGGTTATGAAATTGCTATAAGCGCAGAAAATAAGCGTCTTCCCAATTCAGAGTTTCGCCTTAAAGTTCAAGAGCAGATTAAGTCTGAAGTAGAAAAATCTTTTGAACACATAAAAAAGAAAATCGAGAAGCATGAGCTTTCAGGTCATCACTTCTATATATACGTATTGCCTTTTACTAACTTAGAAGATAGCCGCAAAAAAATTCAGAAAGAGATCACAGCATGAGTTTTTTTGATAAACTATCGGCAGAAATATTAGAAGATGAATATTTTATAGACTTGTTTACAAAAGCAGAGAGGTTGTCTGCGTCAAACTTTTTTGGCACAGAAAAAACCATTCTAAGTGCCAAGGAATATGTTGATTTATTGCGCTTCGCAGACATTCTTTCGCGCTCAAAAAACTTCGACGCACAAAATAAAGCTTATAAAACGGTAAGCCTTTTGATCGATGACTATAAGGGCGATAGCCTCTTTAAGAGGTTTGCCCACTCTATTTTAGTCAAGCTTGGAAACTTCCCAGCGATAAAATATTTAGAAGACAATGATTTAGGTTCTGATGATAACTCGATTGAAATTATTTTTGAGAAAAGTCTTAAGGAGATATACCAAAAATCTCGTAGCAAAGACCTAATTTTTACCGATGAACAATATGAGATTTTTAGCAATTTAAAGAACAGTAACCATTACAGCTTCTCAGGGCCAACATCCTTAGGAAAGTCTTTCATCATTAAAGAGTTTATAAGGCATTTGATAGAGGAGAATAATTGCAATGAGAATATTATTATCCTTGTCCCAACAAGAGCATTGATAAACCAAACTTTGTTACAGTTAAAAAAGGAATTCTCTGATATTGAGAACTATAAAATCCTTTCCCACCCAACTGTTCCTGAAGCTTTTAGAGTTGAGGGAAAAAAGTTTATTTTTATTTTTACGCCGGAGCGATTAACAGCGTATCTCGCGGAATTTAGTAATCCTAAAATTGGGTATTTATTTATTGATGAGGCGCAAAAAGTCACATCTCCGAATGATACAAGAGGCCCACTATATTATCATGCAATCCTACAAGCCGAGAGAAAGAGCATTAAGCTTTATTTTGCATCGCCTAATATCCCTAATCCAGAAGTGTTTCTACAACTTTTTGAGAAGAGTACCGAGGAATCAAAAAGCGTAAAAAGTTCCCCCGTTTCTCAGAATAGATACTTTTTAGATTTTTTTGATAAGCGTTGTTTAATGTTTTCTGATGTGGCGGATGAGCAAAATGTAGATGTTGATTTCAGCGATGATGATTTTTATGCGTGGGTCAAGCGTTTAAGTAAGCGTGATGCAAGTATCATATACTGTAACACAAAGAGCGACACCGTTGAATATGCCTTGGAATTCTCAAAAACTTTGCCAGATAAAGAAGATGATCGGATTGATGAGGTTATATCCGTCATCGAGGAGCATCTGCATAAAAAATATTTTCTAATTGATTGCCTTAAAAAGGGAGTGGCTTTCCATTTTGGAAGCCTTCCGCAAAGAATACGAGAAAAGGTCGAGCAACTATTTTCTGATAGAGCCATAGATTTTGTATTTTGCACCTCAACATTACTAGAGGGCGTTAATCTTCCGGCTAAAAATATATTCATACTTAACAATGCTATTGGCCTTACCAAATTTACGGATATTGATTTTTGGAATTTGGCTGGACGTGCTGGAAGACTTACGCGAGAGCTTTCGGGCAATATTATCTGTACTCGTATTCAAGATAAGAGGAATAGGTGGGAACACCCAGACAGAGATTTAAGTGTAGTAAAAAATAGAGATATAAAACCTATTGAGCCTTTACTGAGTTCGGGGCGAGGACGTTTTTATAAAAACATTGAGGCTTCACTTACGGGGAAAGAATTTACGAGACAAAATGTTACGGATAATGAACGAAATATTTATAACCACTATGCAAACATAGCACTGATCCACGAAATTCGATCAGATGACTCAGCTTTAAGGTCTAATTTTCTGGCAAAAAATGATAATGCGAAAGCAGTTTTGCAAAAGCTTAAAAAAGAGATGGTGATACCAGAAAAGATTCTTTCATCATATTCAATGATTAAATCTAAATATCAAAATCATATATACCAGACAGAAGACTTGGCACCTAAAACGCTTTCATCAGACATAAGCTATCATTCTGTATTGGAAAAATTAGAGCTTCTATGTGACTTCTATTCTTGGGAGTTTGAGGAAATAGGTGGCAAGAGCCCAATGCTTCCGTCAGCATCACGAGAGACTTTGAAATATTATGCAGTGTTAATGTCTAGCTGGATGAATTCCCAACCTTTAAGTTGGATGATTACGAATGCGATTAAGTATCATAAGGATAAGGGGGGGATATGGGATGTGAATGAATTGGTTCCCTTTAATCCAAACAGTCAAAAGCATATCAACATGGTGATTAATAATCTCATATCTGCTGTCGATAATATTTTAAGATTTAAGCTGAAGAATTATTTTAGCAATTATTACGATATATTGGCTGAGAGACTGGGTGATAATAATGCAGGAGAAAATTGGGGAGAATTTCTTGAATATGGGACCAATGATCGACGCGTCATTGAATTACAAAACATAGGGCTTCCTAGGCATTTGGCTAAGTTCTTATTGGATAACTATAGTGAGTTTTTTGATTTCGAGGGAGGGGCTTTAATGAGCATTAGAAAAACAGCGTTAATAGATGCAATGGATGTGAATTCTCCTGAATTTAAAGAGCTATTGGAAGTGATTTAGCTGTATTAGATTTAGCTGTATTAGTTTCGACTTGATCTGGCACCTCTTCTAGAAATGACAGACACTTTAAAGTTTCCACTTATTGCCGGAATAGAAACTTGCCTAAGAACTATTAATCTGATTTGCCTGTGATGTGAGAGTAATGCAAACGTATGTGAAGCTGGGGAATATGGATTTGATTGAACGTGGCGATTTTGACTGGACTCGATTTCACGCTTACCGCGTTTTTGATGAGTTCCTAGAGCGTTTCGTCATTGATCGGAAGAGCTATGTGACACGTCACGAGAAGAATAAAAGGTGACAGATTTATTTATTGCTAGTAATGCATGGTGAGAGGTGTTTGTAATGGAAATGATCCAAGTCAGATCAAGTGCTATGCGTGCCGTCGGCTACGAGTCGACAACGCAACGTATGCGGATCGCTTTTGAGCAAGGGCACAGTTATGACTTCTGCGGTGTCCCACTCCACATTTATGAGGCGCTGATGAGGGCATCATCCAAGGGTGCTTATTACAATGACCATATCAGGGATCGGTACCAGTGTTTCTGAATGTTGTAATGGAACTTGTTTGTGGGTGTATCCGCGACAGGACGGCAAACTCATCGGCGTCATTTCACACGTGCCTGCCCTGAAGGAGAGGTTTAGCATCCAGATCCAGGTCATGCCTCAAACCGGTGGCAGAAGCCAGATATCCTGGCCTGGATGCGGTAGTTTGATCGCTCAAGAACAGGCCGTAGCAGTAGGTTAATTTGAGAATGCCGGACGATTTCAAAACAGCCAAAACCGCTCTCGCCAAGCTCCATCAGGACATGGAGGCCATCAACCGCTTGGCCAATCCGTCCTACCTGAGCGTGATCGAGCAGATGGAACGCACGATGGAACCAATCCGTCGTCACCAGTTGGAAATTAGCCGAGCCATGGAGCTATCAGGTGCTGCGGCCCGGATAAAAGACATCATTGGTGCCAATCAACATTGGCAGGACATGCTCAATCAGGCCACCACGACAAGCCGTATTGCCGAGAGCCTTGCGGCTGTACATCAGTCATGGATTGAGAGTATCGAGCCCATCCAGCATGACTTCTCGCACCTTTCACAGCTTCAAGCATCCGCCAAGCTGGCCCTGTGTGATACTTCCCTGCGACTTACTGCCACCGAACGGCTCATGGCAGACATCGATTTCGAGGCGATAAGGAATCGTTTCCAAATCGATATGCCGGCCATCTCGGGGCTGGAGAGCTCAATAGCCCACGTGGCCGCCTCGTATGGGAGTTTGGCAGAGTCATTGCGGGAGATCTCGGACATTACGCGTCTGCCTGCCTTTGTTTTGCCTGGGGCCACCCGTGAAATCTACACCACCAGCTTCGCGCTCGAGAGCCTTCGCCCCTGGGATGAACGTGATGAGGAAGATGCCGAAACGAAAATTCAGCTTGTCGCTGAGACGGAGTTGGAAACATCGGGCTGCATCGCTCTCCTGCAGCAGGTCGATCCAGGACTCGCTCGGCCGTACATCGGCGCTCGGGACGCCCTGCATGGAAACAATGCCGACCGGGCAAGGCACATACTGAGCTCGCTCAGAGAGCTGTGGAACCATCTGCTCAGACGATTGGCTCCCGACGAGTCCGTTGCCGTATGGATTCCGGGGATTACCAATCAGAAGGACCTGTTACATGAGGGCAAGCCAACCCGTCGAGCCAGGGTACTGTATGTCTGTCGGGAGCTGAACAACGATCCGTTGACCGACTTCTTGATGCACGACACTCGGGCACTGGTGAAGCTGATCGAGTTGTTCAACCGGGTTCACGAATTGGAGACTGAGCTGACCGATGAGCAGCTCAGGGCCATTCTCCTCAAGACCGATTCGTGGCTTATGTACATCCTCCAGATTTGGGGAGGGGGAGATGTCAAATAGCGAGCTGGTAGTGAACTCATTACGCAAACAGCATGTGTGGTTATAGTAAAGCCCGGGTTTATTGCTAGAGTTCTACGTAAAGAATCAACAATAGGATTCCCTATCTTATTGCATGAAGCAGGGCATTTCGTTCCAATGGTGGCATGGTTTCGAGTCTTTCTTTCCAGCGCTCGATTCGTCTCCGGATTCGCTCCCTTTCTCTGTACGTGTCGCCGAGGAAACGATAATCGTGAAGTTGCTGTGGCTCCGAATAATTCATCCATACTGACTCAGTTGCTTCTCTTCCCGATCGTGTACGAGTTACGAAGGCCATATGCCGCCAGTTTTGCAGATTTTCTTCATATAGTTGGGACCAATAACCTGAGATCATTATTTTGCAGGGTAAAGTAATCACAAGTTGCAATAGATCTAGGTGTTGTTCTTTTGTATATTCATACTTGTAGATCGCGCGTTTTGAGCGCCGACTCGAATTTAGGTAAGGCGGATCTACATAGAGAAATTCATCACCTTCAAAAGGATAGTGTGCCAGATAATGGGCAGCATCTACACAAACTAGATCGATGTTGGATGAGTCATCCCACTGTTGCACAATGGCAGGATCTATATCCAAGCCAATATTGATCTCAGCTGGTTTCTTATAGCGCATCAATGCACCACCCCCTAAATGGGATTCAATATAAACCCGATGGGGAGGTATCTGATTTATGAGTCGTTGGTAGACTCCGCTGGCGCCTTTTCCGCCCGGGTACTTCATGGTGATTTAGCCCTTACGATTTTTAAGATCAAGAAGACCTGAACGGCCGAGTGAGAAAACTCTCTGTCGAGGCAACTTCAAGACATCGACATCTGTTATTCGACTTGCTTTGCGCCGACGCTCGCCATTTGGACCCAGAATCTCCAGTTCCCTGGCATCAGATAAAAGAGCTGCAGCTTCCTTGATATGCTGCGATGTTGCTGGTGTGGTATTGGCAACGAGGCGGTAGAGTTCTGAGAATTGGATACCATCTGCATATTGGTGAATCACTTCGGGGAGTTCTACGACAACGCCTTGTAATGTTCTATTCTTTGCAGTTTCGTCAAAGGAATATTCGGTTTCGCCAAATAAATCAGCCAGACCAGTGATCTGTTCATCTTTTGTTGGGTCATAGCCGAACATTCGTATACCGGGTCCACCGTAATGTGCGAAATGGTTTTTCAGACGCCAGTGCAATTGCGTCATAACGTCACGGGCTCTAGGGTGATTCGATAGGTGGACCAGCCAAAATGATCGATTAGCTTCCTTAGATACAATGAAAAACGGTGTGTAGTGTTTTGCACCGCTTTGCGACTTGATGACACGGTGTAGTTCAAACTGAACCAGTTTCCGCCAGTCCTTATTGTCATTCTTATCCTGCAGCAGTCCATCGATATCCAACGCTTGATCTATACCGATGCGTTGGAGTGTTTTCAGATACTCAGGACTATTTGACATGTAGTCAATGAGCCAGTCTGTGGCAAAGGTAAGGATTATTTCTGCATTTGGAAGCTTAGAAAATATGGTGCGGACATCATCAAATGGGACCTCACCATAACCATACTGATCGAGAAGAAAAATACAGCGGCGATTTTCCCCAGAATTCACGATGTGCGCAATGATTTTGCCAAGCTGCTCCGTGAATTCACCGCGTAGCGAAAAAATATCATTGTTGAAACGGGAGCCAAGACCCTGCTCCGAAAGGTACCAATTGAGGTATTCGTGGTTTGACTTCTTCTTCTCTATAAAGAAGTATTGGGCCTGCAACGTAAATGGAACTCGAATGCCCTCTTGTTGGCGTTTAGTGTTTACTGCAGCGGCGGCGGCCTCGGCCGCCTTTATTAGTTGTAGCGGTGATCCAGGATAAAGGCAGTTATCTTGCGGTCTAATGTAGACACCGCCACCAGCGAAACCATCAATCAGAGTCAGCCGAAATACAGGGATTCTCGGATTGGCATTCAGGACCTGTATATAGTGGGTTAAATACTCTGCATATACGCGGTGTTTGGCCAGGCTGTGGAGCTCGATTTTCGGCGGTTCGTCTCCGATATGCCAATCGTATTCTTTTTTTGCCAAACCTTGTTCTCCCTATGTTGCTAAAAAAGCACTTATCGGACTAATTATCACTCAAAGAGCAACGATGGCATTTCATCCCAGGTTCGACCGTTGAAAGTACGGCCGTTTGCTTTCTTAGCACGGCGTTTTCCGTCAGCACCCCACCCACCCCACTGCTTGAAGAAGAATGCGGTGCCAGAACGTTTGCACTGACGATGAATGTTGTCCACCCATTCGGCCTTCATGGGTCTGGCTTTTGGCCCTGATTCCCCACCTACGATCATCCAATGGATGCCGGTAAGATTGATCTCGCCAAGGTCTTCAAGCAACGGTTCGGCTGAAATAAAACGAACCGTGGAATCCACGGTTCGAAGATCATCTATTCTAGGGACTCCATATTTCTGGTCCTCAGCTGATACCCCTAGCCACACGTTTCTTGGCACCGTTCGTTCTGAAAAGAAGTCATGCATGCGTTCTGACCGCTTAGTTAGGATTTGATAAGTGTGATGAGGGGTTTTCTTGATCACTGAGAAGACGCGATCAAGGAACCCGTCTGGTATCTCCTCATGGAATAAATCGGACATGGAGTTCACGAAGTAGATTGTTGGCTTGCGTCGGCGCAGTGGCTGTTCCAGTCGGTTATCCATTAATGACAACTGAAAACCGTTGTCGTAACCAGGAGCTCCCATAGCTTGCAGACGATATGCCATGGTCTCCGCATAGCAGTGTTTACATCCGGGCGAAATTTTGGTGCACCCTGTTGTCGGGTTCCAGGTTTGTTCAGTCCACTCTATACGTGATGGTGTGGCCATAATGAGCATGCTCCATAGATTGGCAGTTATTGTCACCCAGTATCGCCATATTTGACGATGCTGTCAAGCACCATGGCATTGCTAAAATTAATTGGCACGGCCGCTTTTGTCGGCTTGGCTGAATGGAAAAGAGTTGTCACTCTGGCTGCACAACGGAAGAGTACCTATTAGTGCATAAGGTTGGAGTTGAAGTACTGTAAGCTTGAAAATGAAGTTGTACGATTACTTGAAAATAGTGTGGATTCGCAAGGCTGTAACCTGCGCATGCGTTTGTTTTCAGACAATGATCCACACACGCGGTATCATAAAGAATGACTGAAAACTGTTAAGGCAGTGTCAGCATTGTTACTGTAAAATTGTCAGCTTAGGAATTTGGCTTTCTCGCCGATTCGAACTGAGGAGAGCGGGCGGAACGTTCCTGCAGGATTGGTCGTTTATTAACTCGATCCAGTTGGGTGTCAGCTCAGTTAGTTTGCTTATTTAGTAAAAATATTTAAGGAATTTCTGAGCATGGTATTTTTCATGGTATTATCAATTAGAGGTAAAATAAGTCATTGAAAATAAAGGTTAAAAAATGCTTATTTACAATCGAGTGGGAGTGACGGGAATTTATAACATATTGAAAAATAACAATAATCCAATTGATAATATAATCTACATCATCAATGGTATTTTTCATGGTATTTCCTGCGCGCTGTAAGGCAAAAGCCAGTTATACCATGAGAGGTAGTTTGATGCTGGCATGGTATCAGGGAGCTTGAACAACTCGCGTTCTGGAGCAATCTGGAAACCTGCGACTACACCAGCATGGCATCAAGTTGCTTAGTGCCATTCGAGCTGTCTGATTCACCTGAGAATAAGATGGTATAGCCCATCGACTTGTAGCTTTTTTCGCGTTTATTGAACATGCGCTGGAGCATGGGAAGTCCGCAGTCAACGTAGTCGTGAATCGTCACTTGCGTTTTGCCGTCTGATTCCCGATGAATCCTTCCTGCGTATTGCGCTAACGAACCTTTCCAGGCGATGGGCATGGCAAGAAACAGTGTATCCAGCCTGGGCAGGTCAAAACCCTCTCCTACATACTTTCCGGTGGCGACCACAACCTGTGCCGAATGCAAATGCTCGTCAACACGCTTGCGCTCGGCGGCTTTCATTGCGCCTTTCAATATGATGGAGTCAATACCATTTTCATTAAGCAGGTTGTTAAGCGTCTCCGCGTGATCGCGTCTTTCAGTGAGGACAATTGGATGTCTGCCTTCACGAACATTATCAATCACGTCTGACATGATGCGCTGTGTACGCTTTTCGTTTTCCATTATCCACCGGTAGGCATCTGTAATTTTGGGCCGCTCCTCGGGCTGAGAAAGATGCACTGGTGGCGAATCATAGAATTGATGGACTTGAACTTCTTGTTCGAATCTTCCTTCACTTGAGCTTTTAACTTTGTGCCGAATGGGGCCGGCAGCCATAAAGATGATCTTCTGGTGGCCGTCCTGTCTTTCCGGGGTAGCAGTAAGGCCGAGCACGTACTTCGCTCGAACTTCGTGCAATACCATTTCAAAGCGCGGTGCAGATACGTGGTGACATTCATCAACTATCACATGTCCGTAGTCCTGAACAATGGGAGAGACGGTATTGTCTTTCTTGTTAATCAGGCTTTGATACGTCGCTATATCAATGATTCCGATCGGCTTTTTCTTTCCGCCGCGGATGACGCCGATCTCCGCTTCCGGCAAAAACGAGCGCAGTCTTTCCTGCCATTGATCAAGCAGTTGGCGGCTGTGCACGAGAATAAGTGTGTTTACTTTGCGCTTGGCGATCATTCCGATAGCCGTCACGGTTTTTCCAAACGCTGTAGGCGCATGCAGTACTCCTGTATCGTGTTTGCTCATTGCTTTAACAGCGGCCTGTTGATTTTTCCTCAAAGCTAATAATGGCTTCATACTTGAAAGTTTTACGCCCAACTCACGCTTGTCATCGATTTGAACGTCTATATTGTTCTCTTTCAATAACCCGAGCGCATCATCCAAACACCCACGGGGCAATGCCAGGTAGCCACGTTCAATGCGTGCACAGGAAATGAATCGAGGAATACCGTGGGTCGAAAAGCGAAGCGCCTGTGTTTTAAAGAAAACCGGATTCGAAAAGCTGGCTAAACGCCTTAATCTTGCTAAAAGAGCACTTGGCAGCGCCTTTACCTCAAAGTAGATGTGATTGGCCAGCGTTATCGTAATCTGTTGTGGCGGGCTTTCCAGAAACAGAGGCTTGGGTTTGGCTGTCACCTCCCAAGGCGGCAGGATATCGGTAACGTCCTGCTCTGAAATCAGGCTTGCATTGGGGGAGATCTTTGAAAGAAGTTGATTTAGCTCCTGTTTGGAAAGTTTCTTTATCTGTGAGAGGTTTTGCCATTGATCCTCAATGACATTCAAATCTGCATCGACAAAAGAGCTATTGCCTGCTTGTCTGGCTTCGCGCTGTAGTGGTAATGCAATCAAATTGCCAAATCCTCCTTCAGGCAGAATGTCCTGATTGGGGAATAATCTGTCATAGGAGTCGAAAGACAGGTTTGGATAAACCTCCATCGCTTTATCAAGTAGTCCAAAACCCAGTAAGCGAGCTTCGTTAGCGGGCACCTTGTCATCGAAAAATACCCATAGGTGCGCGCCATTCCCGGAGCGCGAAATCTCTACTGCGTGAGGCACGCCATATTCGGTACAAGCTCTGGACATCGCTTTCACTTCATCTTGCCAGTTGCCTTTGTCGAAATCGGCGGCCAGCAAGTGGCAGGTGTTGTCGTGGAGTAGCGGATATAGGCCAACAACTTGCTGTCCAGCCAGGTGGCGATAGATGACCTGATCGTTTAACTCTCTAAATTGGCGGTGAGTGCAATCAAGGCATTTGATCCTCGGTTTGTTACAGATAGCCTGAACCCATTCGTTGTCACAGGCTACGGAGTAGCCACTCCGTCCTCGCTGGTTTTGCCAACGATTGGCAAAAATATCGGTGCGGCCACGAAACAGGTTTCTGAAAATCGCTATCTTTTGTTCTGGAGAAAAGGAATCTGAAAGGGGAGACGCTGGCTTTGATTTTTGCAGCTCCTCTCTGAGCGCGACGAGCTGCTGCTTTTCCTGTTCAAGATCAGCCAGCCTCGAATCGATAGCGGAGAGATCATGAAATTTATCTCCGCTGCGATATTGATCAGGCATGAACTTGAGGTGGTTTGATCAGCGACTCGGCCGGAATACCCAAGCCTTCGTGTAGCTTCCAGATCATCTTCAACGTCAGCGATCGCTTGTGATTTAAGATCTCGTAAACGCGATTACTTTTGCCGATCATGGGCTCCAGGTCTTTTACGGTTAGTCCCTTGCGTTCCATTTCGAACTTGATCGCCTCAACAGGATCTGGCAAATCCATCGGGAAATGTCTGGCTTCATAAGCCTCAATAAGCGTGACCATGATATCCAGCTTTTCGCCTTCTGGCGTATCTGGTCCAGCCATCATCAGGCTTTCAATCTCTTTTAATGCCGCGCGGTAGTCGGCATCAGTTTTAATCGGTTTGATGTCCATTGTTAATCCTCCGGAAGTTAAATGGTTTGCACATCAATTTTGTCGTACTGCACATGGGTGCCAATAAAGCGGATGTATACAACCCTGTAGGCGTAGTTGATCCACACGACAAGTCGATACTTGTTCCCCGCAATATTCAACACCACCCGGCCATACCCAAGGCACTCGCTTCGCTCATGGGGCAAGCTTTCTTTAAGGATGCTGGCATTCCCGAAGTCCTGCTTCACCTCGGCAGGTGAACTCCAGTCAGCACGCAAGGCATGACGGTACCAGGCCAATGTTGGCTCCTTTGCATCCTGATATTCCGGGTTCTCTTCCCAGAAGGCTTTCAGCGTCGACAGTGCGATGATTCTCATGTAGCCGATATGATAGTCCCAAAATGGGACTTTTGCAACAGCTTCTTTGGCCATACGCAAATTTGGCTAACATCATCAAACTGTATATCCTCTTGAAATAGTGTTCGAATGTGGAATTCAGTGCTCACGGATTTGTGGAAAAATGAAACTTTTTGAAGAAATTTCTGAGCATGGTATTTTTCATGGTATTACCGTTTAGCAGGAAAATAAGCCATGAATATAAAAGATAAAAATGGCTTATTTACAATCGAATGGGAGTGACGGCTTTGCTGAAGCCGTTCTGGCGGCGTTATGAGATTCTTCGAACGGCGTCACTTACTAGCGGTAAGCTCCTTGTTCTCAAAATCTCATGCCTTGTCATTTACGGCTTGATCAAACCCATTGGTAATGAATTGGATGAGTGATATTTAGAAGGCGTGCTGGCTGTGCAAATTTATTTCGAAACAATGGTGTTTAATTCCATTGCGCATAGAACCCTTACAGGGTTCATTATGCGTACCTCACCCTTCGGGTCGAGGCATGCGCGTTTTCGATAATTTATGCCTAGCCATCATCACCTTTATTGACTTATTCCTTCTTTTATCACTCGTAACTTGCGTTTCATCATGCCTGTTTCTAATTAATGCTATGACTGACGACGAAAAATTTATGCAGCGGGCGCTGGAGCTCGCCCGACAAGCGGAAGCTGAGGGTGAGGTGCCGGTAGGTGCGGTGATCGTAAAAGACAACGCGATCATTGCTGAGGGGTATAATCGCCCGATTGCCAGCCATGACCCGACTGCGCATGCGGAGATCCAGGCGATGCGTGCTGCTGCAGGGGCGTTAGGCAATTACCGCCTGCCTGATACCACCCTGTATGTCACGTTGGAGCCTTGCATCATGTGCATCGGGGCGATTACTCATGCCCGTATCGGTCGGCTTGTATACGGCGCCACAGACCCACGTGCAGGTGCGATACACAGCATTTATAGTATTCCTGATGATCGTAAGTTAAATCACCACATTGATGTGGAAAGTGGCGTACTTGCTGAGGAATGTGGGCAAATCCTGAAAAACTTCTTTCGCCAACGACGCGGCTAAAAAATTTCACAACATCGTTCCAGAAATACCATTAACCTGCGAATAACCTTTTGTATTTTAAGTGACTATATGCGTGTAGCAATTCTGATGAACACTATTGTTGCTACAATATGCTAGTTAGCAAGCTCATTATCTATAGTGCAGCCTATTTCAACACAAAAAATACAGTTTTTTTCTCGTTTTACAGCGAATAACCCAATAAATACAATACTTAAGTACTATACGTAAGTATTTAAAAATGTTGCACTTTACAACTGTGTCGATATATTTATGACATTATAAGAAGGTAACTGAATGGTTGTTCAAAGGAGACAAAATTATTGTTTTCTATGTCATGTACCATAATTACCCATAATAATTTTGTTGAGAATAAATAACGTCATCATTTTGTTGAGAATAAATAACGTCATCGTGGTGTTACGTAAGTATCGCTATTCAAGATGTATTTATACGTAATGTCACATACAGCCAGAATTGGCTAAGAGCAATAAGAATAACCCTACTGTATGAGTGAAAAAACGGTTTACATTATTGATGATGACAGCACTGTGCTGTCTGCAATCGAGACACTTTTGGATAAAGTCGGTCTAAAGTCACAGACATTCACAAGTGCTGTAAGTTTCCTGGAGAGCTATGACGGACAGGGTGATGGCTGCATCCTGCTTGATCTGAAGATGCCAAAAATGGATGGTCTTGAGTTACAGAAAGAGTTGATCAAATTGGGTAATACCTGGCCAATCATTTTTCTTTCCGGCTATGGTGATATTTCTGTTGCGGTCGAGGCCATGAAGACGGGCGCCGTCGATTTTATCCAGAAGCCTTTCGGCAATGATGCGTTGCTGGAATGTGTCGACAAGGCTTTTCGAGTGGGGAGCCGAATTAATTCGTCACTCAATACCTCCACATTCGACGAAAAGGTCTCACTGTTAACCCCCCGTGAACACGAAGTAATGGAACTGCTGGCGACATCGAAAACTAATAAAGAGATCGCCCGGATACTCGAGATCAGTCCACGAACAGTCGAAGTTCACAGAAAAAATGTAATGAAAAAACTTGATATCAAGTCCGCTGTCGACCTGGTTCGGTTAATGAAATAACCTTTGCCGGTTTTATTGTTTGAATTACAAGGCGGGTGATGTGATCTCGACAGGCTCGCTGACGGGGTCCTCAGGGGGCAGGGTGACGAGTTCTTCCTGCTGCTTGTTATACCAGATGAGCAGGTCATAATAGCTACGAATATTCTCGACGTATCGCACTGGTTCACGGCCGCGCGCATAGCCGAACTTCGTGGTTTTATACCATTTCTTGCGGCTCAGTAGCGGCAGGTTATCTTTAACATCTTTCCAGGCATCCGGGTTTCCGCCACGCTTTTGAGTGATCACGCGCGCATCTTCAAGGTGACCAAGACCGACGTTATAGGCCGCGAGGGCAAACCAGGTGCGATCAGGATCAGCAATCCTTTCCGGGATCCTGCCAATCAGGTTTTTTACATAACGTGCTCCGCCTTTGATGCTTTGCGCCGGGTCATTGCGATCTTCAATCCCGAGATACTTTGCTGTATTCAGGGTGAGCATCATGATGCCACGTACGCCCGTAGGTGACCGCGCACCCGGATCCCAGTGTGATTCCTGGTAGCCAATTGCGGCGAGCAGTCGCCAGTCCAGATCATTGTCCTTGCCGGCGGATTCAAACAGGGGGCGGAACTTTGGCAGGCGTTTATGGATATGTCGGATATAGGTACGCGTCCCAACATAATTAAGCCGCTCAATATGACCGTAGTAGCGCTCAAGAATGATGTCCAGCTCACCACTCTTGCGCATCTTTTCGAAAAATTTCGTTGCCGCATCAAACAGACTGTTATCTTCACTTTTCGCAAAGGCCCATGCCAGTGGCTGAGGTTTGCTCAGATCAAAGGCAACTTTTAACTCAGGGTAGAAACGCCGGTTCAGGTCAACTTCATTTGAATCAGCAACGCTATAGTCAATTACCTGTTCCCAGACCAGGTTAAGTAACTCACCGCTGCCAAGCTCGGGATTCTCCACCCACTCAAGCCCAGGTATTACAGCCTGCAATTCTTCCAGTTGATCGACATGGCTACTGTCTGCAACCACTTCAAGGTGTTTATTAACCAGGTCTTCGAGTGACCTTGGGCGTATCGTACCTAAACGGTAGACAAGTTGCTGAGTGATTTCCTGGTAGGGCGGTCCGAAGCGGACAATATGCTTGCGTGCATCAGTAATGGTCAGGCCCGCTGCTGCAAGATCGACTTCCTTGCGCGATACAGCAGATAAAATATCTGCCAGGTTGGGCGGGGTAACAATTTTCAGTTTAACGCCAAGTTCTTCTGCAAACTGTTTGACGAGATCGTATTCAAAGCCCTGGCTGCCATCAGGTCCCTCATAATACGTGGTTGGACTGTTTCGTGTAGCGACAACCAGCACGCCATCATGCTTTACCTGCTCAAGCTGGTTGAGTGGTTTTTTACATGCCACCAGGCTTAATGACAAGATTAGAATGAGCAGATATCGCAATGCAGATAACCTGTTAATTATTTTATGGACAAGCCAGTTACAACCTTCTTCCAGTTGCAAGTCTAGCAATTCCGGGAGAAAAAAACGCCTCTGATTGCATTTGTTCAGGTGTAAATTAATTACCAGCATATGTTTTTGTATTCAGCGGGTAAACAATGATTTAAAAAGTAGGCGTGTTTGTTCAGTCATGGCAGAATAATGGCTATGGAGAGGTGCCAGAGCTGGCCGAATGGGCTTGATTCGAAATCAAGTGAGCCCTTGCGGGCTCCGAGGGTTCGAATCCCTCCCTCTCCGCCATATCAATAAAGAAGTCGCCCGATAGGGCGGCTTTTTTTATTGATTATAGGGGGGGCAGGAACACTCGTATCAATAGCTGGTTCGACAAACAACCCTGGTTGTTTGGAAGGAGCGAAGCGAGTTCAATCCCTCCCTGCGCATAGAAGCCTTACAGGCTTCATTATGCATACCCTACATCTCCGATGTCAGGGCATCCGCCATATCAATATAAATGCCGCCCTCATGGGCGGCTTTTTATTGATTATGGGGCGGGCAGGAACACTCGTATCAATAGCCGGTTCGCACCTTAGAACCCCTTTGAGTTTCTCCCAAGAATCTCTACGAGCTTACAGCATAGAGCCTTACAGGCTCATCATGCATACCTTAACCTTTGTCCCAAAGGTTCAAGGCAATTAGGTATACCCTGAACCTGCTTCGCAGGTTCTGGTAATTAGGTATACCCTACGCTTCGCTACGGTAACAAATGACTAGAAGTGATTAGGGCGGTACACGGTTAAATGGAGGTGGGGTGCTAATAACGTTTATATGTTCGTACTTGATATTAGAAATAAAATAATCTAATTTTTATATCGAGCTATTCGATTCTACAGTTACTTGGACGATATTTGTTTTTCATACTCCCAAAACGACAATCCCATTCAAATAAGCCACCGACCTTGGTGACGTTATAAACTATGGTATTGCCGGAGCCGAGTTCTGGAATCTGTGCGTTATCGAAAGTCAACGTAATAGCGCCGCTAGCAGGACTACCAAAGACTTCTAATCGTGACAGGTAATTAAGATTGAATTGATTGGGTTCAGCTATGCCTGCCTGTCCATTATTTACCGGGAATTCTTTATATGTCAGGTGATATTCTGTAATACCGTTCTTAGCAGGGCCAACCATAGTGATACCAGTACCTATTTTTACTCTGATTGTATAGTTCTTGTACAAGGGGAGAGCAATCATCATCAGAATACTGAGAATCAGCAACACAAATAGAATCTCAAGTAGCGTAAACCCTCTCTGACGCCGATTATCTTGTGGGGATATCTGCCGACTAACTATCATATCAATCACTACCCTGACCATTATTTTTGTGCTGGCTCAGAGTTTGAATCGAAGAAGGCAAGCTCAGCCAGAAGTTCTTTAACGTGGTTGTATGCTTCACTATCTTTTGGCAACTCAGACTTCAGCCTTTCTGCTACATTTTTTGTCTTATTGATATGATCATGAAATGTATCAACGGTATTATTCAGAATATCGGAAACTTCGTGAAGATAATCGTCCTTACGCAGGGTCAGATGCAATGTCACATCTCCATCCGCCATAGATTTCAGTCGCTTTTCCATTGCATAGAGCGGGCCGGCGATACGGAAGCTTATTTTACGACTAATGAGGTAAACAATTGCTAATGCCGCAAGTTCAACAACGGAAATAGAGACAGCAAGCATAGTCGTTGATAAATCATAAAAATCGAAGAGATCTGATAACAGGTAGCCAAGGATGATAACCAGATTAAGCGTGATAAACGTCATCAGCACGGTTTGCAATATAATTCTGTGCTGAAACTGATTATGGGTAATTACGGTATGTCGTAGTTCGGCCATGTTTTTTATCCTGATTGACCATGCTTAATTACAGATGTGGATTCAATTCGCAAGTGCTGCGGTCAGGTCGGTACCTTATAAATATACTTAAATTAGGTATTTAATACCAAGCATTTCCTTGGTCGATTGTTGAACTTATCTATCGCCGGATTGATTTCCTTCTCGGCAATGGCTTTGAAGCTGTAGCGAAGAGGTTAGTTAATGCGCGGCAAATCCAGGCCCGCCGGGGATGTAGGAGCGGGTGGTTGTGCAGGTGCAGGTGCGGTTACTGGTGATGGAGCAGGCGCAGATTGCTGTGGAGCAGGTGCAGGGGTGCGTTCAATCGGCCTGAAACTGGCAGGCGGTTCTGTTTCCCTGAATCTTGCCGGAGGTGGTGCCCCTGGTGCCATGGCCGTACCCGGTGTCATCGAATTGAGTGAGCCTTCAAATGGATCTACGCCACCGGTTAAGGCCATCTCGGTTTTCCTGTTCATGACCAGGATACTGATGCGACGGTTTTGCGGATCGTGCGGATTTTCCTTGATAAACAGGTTTGACGAGGCAAGTCCCTCAACACGGCCTATCTTATGGGTTTCAAGACCACCATCTTCCAGTGTACGACGTGCCGAGTTGGCGCGCTCTGCAGATAATTCCCAGTTACTGTAGTCATCACGACCTTTAAACGGCCGGGCATCGGTGTGACCACTAATACTGATCTTGTTATTAACTGTATTCAAAAAGCCTGCGATTTCATACAGGATTTCCTGCATGTAGTACTTGATATTCGGCCCGCCACTGTCAAACATTGGGCGGTTTTCCTTATCGAGTATTTGTATCTGCAGACCTTCGGGTGTGACAGTCAGGATTAATTGGTCTTTGTAAGGCGATAATGCCGAGTTTTTGTTTATTGCGTCGATAATGTCTTTCAGGAGTTCCTTGAGCTGTGCTTCTTCCACCATTTCGAGTTGCTTGGCTTTGGCTTCCTTTTGCTCATCTTTTTCCTCGGAGTCCGAGCCTTCCTTGTTTTTCTTGTTGATTTTCTCACCTTCACCACGGGTGATATCCATGGAGCCACCAAGTTTGATCATGCTGGTACTGGCACCACCAGGACCATTCATGCCCTGTGTCGGAACGGCGGCCTGGCCTTCGGTGAGACTGACACTTTCAAAATAGTCGGAGATACCGGCGAGTGTCTCTTGCGGCACTGAACCGAGTAGCCACATGAGCATGAAGAAGGCCATCATTGCGGTCACAAAATCGGCAAAGGCAACCTTCCACGCACCACCATGGTGGCCATGGCCACCTTTCTTGATGCGTTTAACAATAATCGGTTGTTTTTTGTCTTCCATCGCCGGGCAACCGTATTAATTAGCCCTTTGTTGATTTCAGGTGTTCTTCAAGCTCGGAGAAACTTGGACGAACAGAGCTGATCAGGGTCTTGCGACCAAATTCAACTGCGATCTGCGGGCTGTAACCATTCAATGTGGCAAGGATGCAAACCTTGATGCATACGAGGTATTTGGAATCATCAGCGGCCTGGTGTTCCATGGCGATTGCAGCTGGGCCGACAAAACCATAGGCGAGCAGGATACCCAGGAAGGTACCCACCAGTGCCGCGGCGACGTGAGCGCCAATAACATCAGGTGGCTCACTCAGAGAGTTCATGGTAATCACAATACCGAGCACGGCGGCGACGATACCGAAACCGGGCAGGGCATCTGAGACACGCGTAATCGCGGATGCAGGCTGCTCGGCTTCATGATGGTGGGTTTCCAACTCGATATCCATCAGGTTTTCGAGCTCGAATGGATTCATGTTGCCACCGACAATGATCCGTAAGTAGTCACAGATAAAGTCAACAGCATGGTGATCTTTGACGATCTTCGGGTAATTACTGAAGATTGAGCTGCTTGCCGGATCCTCGATATGTTCTTCAATCGCCATCATGCCTTGCTTACGAGCCTCGGAGAAGATCGTGAACATGAGTGACAGCAGGTCCAGGTATTCCTTTTTTCCGTATTTGGCCCCCTTGAGCAGACCAAGCATGCCGCCAAGTGCAGCCTTGATGACTTTGGGGGGGTTGGAAATGACAAAGGCGCCTAATGCAGCACCACAAATGATAAGTACTTCATAGGGTTGCCAGAGTGTGGCTAAATTACCGTGTGAAAGGACGAAACCGCCGGCTACACACCCAATAACAATTAAACTGCCGATAATGGCAAACATAGGTACTCCTGGTATTCCTCGAATCACTACGACTATCTAGGTATCGGCCACGTCTGGCCAAGCTTGAGGGCTAATACTAAAGAACTATATATTTATCATGATTTTCTTACATACTAGATTTTACTTGACATTAGTACTAATAAATTACTAATGAAATCATGCCACAGGCCGACATAGAGACTAATACCTTATAAAAAACATCTTGAATATGGTCACCAGCGCAAATACAGCCGAAGTAAAAGGAGATTACACCCTCGATGATTGGGGGCAAATCCTTGCCAATATTGCATTTCCGATGCTGGAGCCTACTGCGCGCGGTATAGAAAAAGTTGTCAAGGAAGGCGATAACCTCTCAATCGACCGTTTTTGTGACAGCATGCTACATGATCCCGGTGCAGTATTGACGATGTTACGCAGGGCAAATTCTCTGCCGCGTGGCCGCCTGTCATCGGATGTGACAACCCTTGAAAATGCATCGATGTTGATAGGGGTTGATAAGGTCAAGGATCTGCACAAGCAGATGAAACAATTGGCATTACCCGCAACAACCGATGTTAATCGCCACTACATGCAAGTTGCCAGCCGGGCCTTTCATGCCGCATACCAGGCTTATGACTGGGCAGTACAGCGTGCGGACATGATGCCGAAGGAATCTTTTGTCGCTGCCTTCATGCATGAAATCGGTGAGATGGCATTGTTACTTCATGGTGGCGATGAAGTCATGCGAATCCATGAGTTGATGACATCTGAGGACATGCCCGCAGACGAGGCTGAATATGTCGTGCTCGGCTTCAGCCTTGAGCAACTCAGTCACAGGCTGGCCGTGCGCTGGAAACTCCCTGAGCTGGTGTCCGATTCGATGAGTGCTGAACATGCATCCAATCCGCGTGTCTATGGCGTGATGCTGGCATGTCAGCTTGCCAATTATGTTGATGAAACAGGTTGGTATACCGATAAGGTACAAGGTTGCATGGAACGTGTGTCTGATTACCTTGAAAAAAGTTTTTCCAGTACGGTTGAGATGATCCACGTTAATGCGGTGGCAGCGGCGAGAGAATCACAGTGGTATGGTGCAATGCCTGCTGCGGCTTTATTACCGCGCGTGCCTGAAATTGTGCTTGATGAGTCTGGTGAGCAACAGGATGATGGCAAGCAGCATGACATGCTCAACCATTTCTGCCTGATGCCACAGATTGAAGTCTTTGATATGGTGCTTAGACAGATCCAGACACAAGCTCAGCATCAGAATCTTGAAGTGTTGATGGGGCTGGTGATGCTCGCGCTGCATGACGGTCTCGGCCTGAACCGGGTTGTTTTTGCCATGCCGGAAGGTGCTGGAAGTGACACGCTGGTTGCGCGCTACCTGTCAGGAACGGACAACGATCCTGAGTTTAGTAAGTTAAAAATCCCCCTGGCACCTGCAAACCTGTTTACACATGTGATGAAAAAATCTCAAAGCATCTGGCTGAATGAGACAAACAAGGACAAGTTCTGGAAAATGGTGCCAGACGATATTAAAGTACGGATCGAAACTGATACTTTCTTTGCTGGTTCCGTTTTTGTTAATGAAGAGCCTGTTGGCCTGTTTTACGCCGATCGACACATTCTTGACTGCAAGTTGGATGAAGCCGCCTATAAGCGTTTCAAAGTGCTTATCCAGTTGGTCGGCAAGGCTATTGAAGCTCAGCGCGCAAATAAAGCCTGAATCACATTGCATCGCCCCCCCGTCTGCGCTAACCTTGCGCGCCTGATTTTATGACTGTCTGATAGGTTTCTGGTGAAGTGGTCGCTCCAGGCCGTCCATGGCCTCCGCGACACTTGTTCATCCATGAACATCGTCCGGTGTGGTTGAGCCGAGGCGGCGAAGCCGACGAGACAACGTTGGAGACCATCGTAGATGGGCGACGACGGCCCCGCAGGGGCGAGGTGACGAAGTCACCGAGTAACGAGCACGCCAGCGTGCGATAGTTATTTATATAGATAGCAAATAACAAACAGGTTTTTTGGAGAAGTGTCCGAGTGGTTGAAGGAGCACGCCTGGAAAGTGTGTATACGTTTATAGCGTATCGAGGGTTCGAATCCCTCCTTCTCCGCCAAATAAAAAGGCCCCCATTAGGGGGCCTTTTTATTTGCGAAGTCGGGATATGAACCCTCGATTCATAGGTTGGGTTCGACAAACCACTGGAAGTGGTTTGGTCGCTACCAGAGGTAGCGACAATCCCTCCTTGAGCATAGAAGCTCTTCGAGCTTCATTATGCATACCCTACACCTCCGGTGTCAGGGCATCCGCCAAATAAAAAAGGCCACCCGATGGGTGGCCTTTTTTATTTGGCCCAGTCGGGCCTTGAACCCTCGATATATTAAGCCGGTTCGCACCTTAGAACCCCTTCGGGTTTCGTTAGGTTGTCTCACAGAACCCTGTCGGGTTCATTGTGAGTACCCTATATGTCCCATATCAGGGCAACGCTTCGCTCCGGTAACAAACGACTAGCAGTCGTTTGGGGCGAGTAAAACGAGCCCAATCCCTCCCTACCAGGGGGCTTTTTTATTTGACGAAGTCAGGCCTCAAACCCTCGATATATAGAACAATGCAAAATCGTGATTTTTGTACGATACTTACCCGACGGAAAAGTTCTACAAGGATAGCGCGCGTGACCGACGCTGATGTTGAATTGATTCAACAAATTCTCGCGAATATAAAGTCTGGCAAGCTGCAACTGCCGAGTCCGCCTGAATTTGCACAAGATCTTCATAAGGCCATAGAGGAAGAAAGCCGTGATACGGCTTATGTCGCACGGATCATCCAGTATGATCCGGGACTGGCAACACGCATCATACAGGTGGCCAATAGTGCCCTGTTCCGGGGACGTAGCCAGGTCACGAGTTGTAAGGAAGCCGTCACGCGGATTGGTCTGCGGACGCTTAAACAACTTGTGCTCAGTTTCACACTGGGCAATGCCTTTGCGGCCAGGAACAGCCGGGTTAAGTCACTCATGGCAGAGTGCTGGGAATTCAGTCGTGAGGTGGCGGTGATGAGTTTTATTATCGCCAGCAAAACTCCAGGAATTGATCCGCATCGAGCACTGATGGCGGGTTTGTTACACAACGTGGGTGAGTTACCAGTCCTGCAATATGTGGACGGTTTTCCTGAATTGCTAGAACCACCATCCCGGTTATCGAACATGACGGATAAGCTTCGTGGGCCACTTGGCACCTTGGTGCTACGTAGCTGGAAGTTTGATAACGAGCTTGCTTCAGTCCCCACTGACATCGGAGACAGGTTACGTGATTCGGGTCAGGCACCTGACTATGTGGATATCGTCACCATTGCACTGGAATTTATTGGCCTGGAAAAGGGCATCGACACCGGACAACCCCGACTGTTTGAATTGCCCGCATTCAGGAAGCTGCCACTTAGCCAGCTCGGGCCGGAAGAGTGCCTGCAGACCTTGCAGGATGCCGGGCTGGAGCTGGGTGTCGTCAAAGCCTTGCTGTGATTGAGAGGTTGGAGCTTCCCGTATATAACACTGGCGCATTGCCCGCTGCTCAGGGATAATGGCGCCCGACTCGCGTCGGTCCTTCCGCAACGATAAGTTGTGAACCCGGCCAGGCCCGGAAGGGAGCAACCGCAGCAATGGATTCGTGTGCCGGAGTGTGGCTGGCGTGAGTCACTTTCTTCCAAGTCATTGTTTTTCGAAATATCCGGCCCAAAATCAGTGATGCGTTGGCCCGTCCGAGTCGGTAGAATAGTCCGTTAATGAAATCCTCTATGGCTTGAGTATCCGCATGAGTTATCAGGTGTTGGCGCGCAAATGGCGGCCACGTAATTTTGAAGAAATGGTTGGCCAGAGCCACGTCCTGCGTGCCCTGGTTAACGCGCTGAATAATGATCGCCTGCATCATGCCTACCTGTTTACGGGTACGCGTGGGGTCGGTAAGACCACGATTGCGCGTATTTTGGCAAAATCCCTGAATTGTGAACAAGGTGTAAGTGCGACACCGTGCGGTGAATGCAGCACCTGCCGCGAGGTTGACGAGGGACGTTATATTGACCTTATCGAGGTCGATGCCGCGTCACGCACCAAGGTCGATGAGACCCGTGAGCTGCTGGATAATGTCCAGTACGCGCCTACCCGGGGGCGTTACAAGGTCTACCTCATTGACGAAGTACACATGTTTTCGAACCATAGCTTCAATGCACTGTTGAAGACGCTCGAAGAACCACCACCGCATGTGAAATTCCTGCTTGCGACGACTGATCCGCAAAAGCTGCCGGTTACGATTCTGTCTCGTTGCCTGCAATTCAACCTGAAGGCGCTGCCGCAGGAACAGATACACGAATACCTGACGCATATCCTTGAGCAGGAACAGATTACGGCGGAGCAGCCGGCGATCCGGCAGATTGCACGGGCAGCACAGGGCAGTATGCGTGATGGCCTGAGTCTGCTCGACCAGGCGATTGCGTTTAGTGGTGGTGAACTCAGGGAAGACGACGTCTGTAATATGCTTGGCGTGATCGGTCAGCACTTTGTGGTTGACCTGCTCAAGGCTCTGGCCACCAATGATGCAGCAGCAATGTTGAACTGCGTACAGGCCATGTCCGAGCAATCAGTTGATTATGAAGTGACACTTGCTGACTTGTTGGCCATGTTGCAGCGTATCGCAATCGCGCAGGCCGTACCGGATGCGGTCGATGACTCACAGGGTGATCGTGAAACCGTGCTTGGCTTTGCGGAACAGTTCAGCCCGGAAGATGTACAGCTGTATTATCAATCGGGTCTGATTGGTCGGCGTGACCTGCCACTGGCACCGCAACTGCGCGGTGGCTTTGAGATGGTCTTGTTGCGCATGCTGGCCTTCCAGCCTGAGACCAGCTCTTCGCAATCGGCAGGTCCAAAACGCAACAGCAAACCTGCCGTGGCAACTGCGACGATGCCGGGTACAACAAGTTCAGCTGCACCCGCGACGGCTGTCGTCAACCAGGCGGCCGAACCTCAACTCGAATCAGCACCGACACCGGAACCAGATCAAGCCCCGGCGCCTGAACAGCCAGTGGCCAACAAGGTGACTGGCAGCGACGACTGGTCAAGCATTATTGACGCAGTCGGCCTGTCCGGGATGGAACAACTGCTGGCCTCAAATTGCACCCTTGTTTCGCGTGAAGGGACGCAGTGGACATTGAGACTGGGTAGTGAACATAAGCAACTTCATAATGACAGGTTTGAAAAGCGTATTGAAAAGGCGATACAGGATTATTTCCAGGAATCGATTCGTTTAACCATCGAACAGGGTGAACAGGCGGGTGAAACACCGGCAATGAAAACCGTTCGTCATAACGAAGAACGCCAGCAGCAGGCGGAAACAAATGTTGCCAATGATTCGGTTGTGCAGTCCTTACAGGAACGCTTTGGCGCAACCGTGCAGGCAGTAAAACCCATAGAACAGAACACGTAAGTCAGACACAGACAGTAATGAGGATAATGTAATGAAAGGCGGACTCGGTGGCATGATGAAGCAGGCGCAGAAGATGCAGGAAAACATGCAGAAGGCGCAGGAAGAATTAGCAAATATGGAAGTGACCGGCAAGGCCGGTGGCGGCATGGTCGAGGTGACTATGAACGGGCGCCATGATGTGAGGCGCGTTAGCATAGATGACAGCCTGCTTGGTGAAGACAAGGATATGCTCGAAGACCTGGTTGCCGCGGCAGTCAATGATGCTGTGCAGCAGGTCGAAAAGACCTCACAGGAAAAGATGGCAGGGATGATGGGGGGTATGTCTCTTCCACCTGGTATGAAACTGCCGTTCTAGATTTTATTCGATGTCACACAGTCCACTCATTCAGCAACTCGTCGAAAGTTTTTGCTGTCTGCCCGGTGTCGGGCCGAAAAGTGCCCAGCGCATGGCCTATCACTTGCTCGAGCGAGACCGGGAGGGTGCACATGCCCTTGCACGTGCGCTGGCCAGCGCTGCAGACAATGTCAGTCATTGCCGTGACTGCCGGACCTTTACCGAGTCAGAGGTCTGTGCCATTTGTGAAAATGATAAACGCAACCATGGCGTAGTCTGTATTGTAGAGACGCCGGCCGATGCGCTTGCGATTGAACAGGCAACCGGCTTTAGTGGTGTCTACTTTGTGCTCATGGGGCACCTGTCACCACTCGATGGTATTGGTCCTGAAGATATTGGCATGGATGTACTTGCAAGGCGTCTTGCCGAAGAGGATATCGAGGAACTCATTATTGCCACAAACTCGACGGTAGAGGGCGAGGCAACTGCGCATTATATAAGTAGCCTTGCCCAGGATAACGAAGTAAAGGTCAGTCGCATTGCACATGGTGTGCCGCTTGGTGGGGAGCTGGAGTACGTCGATGGCCAAACCTTGTTCCATGCCTTCTCAGGGCGTCGTCAGATCTAGACTATCTACAGTTGGTTAGTCTGTTTGCAGCGAGTCAAGGATGCGTCGGTAGCTGTCAAAGCGCACTTGCGAAATGTCACCCGATTCAATTGCAGCATGGATGGCGCAGCCAGGTTCGGCTATGTGCCTGCAGTCATTGAACTTGCACCGGCCGTGGTAGGGCCTGAATTCGATAAAGCCGTTAAAGACCTCGTCATCGCCAATTTCCCACAGTCCGAACTCACGTACGCCGGGTGAGTCAATCAGGTCACCACCTTCAGGCAGATGATACAGCCGCGAGGCACTAGTCGTATGTGTGCCCTTGTTAGTGCTCGTAGAGATCTCCGCGGTTTTGGCATTGACCTCCGGGAGTAACATATTCACCAGTGATGACTTACCGACGCCAGACTGGCCGACAAAAATGCTGGTATGACCACGCAGTGCAGGCATAAGGGTATCCATACCATGCTGTTGTTTGGCACTGGTTTCCAGCACCTCGTAACCCAGACCACTGTAGAGGGAAAGACGGCCCCGGTAACTGTCTAACTGTTCCTGTTCAAGCAGGTCGATCTTGTTTAAGACGATGACCGGGGTAATTCCGAGTGCCTCGGCGGTCACAAGGTAGCGGTCGATCATGCCTTCATTCAGCTCAGGCTTGATGGCAGCGATGATAAAGATGCGATCAATATTGGCAGCGATCGCCTTGAGTTGTCCACGGCTGTCCGGGCGTGCCAGCAGACTGTCTCTCGGTAGTACAACGGCAATGACATATTCACCGGGAATGGTTTCGTCGAGCAACACACGATCACCGGTGACGACTGCGCCGATATTCTTGCGTCGTGCACAGGTATGGATACCCGTCGTCGTTTCGACATCGAGCAGATGGCCACCCTGGCCAATCACTGTGCCTGCAATTTCATCCCCTGACAGCTTGCTGATGCGTTCAGCTTGACGTGACTCGATGCGTCGGGATTGCTGCTGTGTCAGTTTGCGTTTTGCCATCCGGCTCAGTCTTTCTTCTTTGCCAGTTCATCAAGCCGTGCAGCGCAGATAAAGTCATTCATGGACAGGCCACCGACGGAGTGTGTGGTCAGGTGTACAGTGCAGCGATTGTAGCTAACCTCAAGATCTGGATGGTGATCCTGTTGATGAAACACCCAGGCAATGGCGTTCACAAACGCAATGGTTTCGTAATAGTTAGCAAACCTGAATTGGCGCGAGATCTGCGTGCCTGTGTCATCCAGTTGCCAGTCGACAAGCTGCTCGAGCAGGCTGGACACCTCGTCAGTTGCAAGGGCAGGTTCATCTTTACCAATGGATCGGCAATGTCGTTGAGAAAGCGCGCTCATGAAATTGTTGTGAGATGCTCAATACGAATGGCAGCCGGCGGGTGACTGTCATGGAAGGCTGAATAGAGCGGATCTGGCGTCAGTGTGCTGGCATTTTCCTCGTACAATTTCACCAGTGCCAGGGTCAGGGCCTCGGCACTACTGACCTCGGCGGCATAGGCATCCGCTTCGAACTCATGTTTACGAGAGAACCAGGATGATAACGGGTGCAGGAAGAAAGTGAAAACAGGCATGGCGATCAGGAACAGTGCCAGGGCTGCATGGAGGGACGGTGTTGAAATCCCCAGTCCCATATAGAACCATTCTTGTCCAACCAGCCAGCCGAGTATGGCAAGCCCGGCAAGGCTGAAGATGGCCATGCTGATGATGCGTTTGACGATGTGTTTACGGCGGAAGTGGCCAAGCTCGTGGGCAAGTACGGCCTCTATCTCATCTGCAGACAGGCTTTCGATCAAGGTATCGAAAAAGACGATACGTTTGTTCTGTCCGAGCCCACTGAAATAGGCATTGCCATGGCCGGAGCGACGTGATCCATCAATGACAAAAATACCATTACTGGTGAAGCCACAACGTGTCAGCAGGTCCTGGATCCGCTCACGCAGTGAGCCTTCTTCCAACGCACTGAACGTATTGAACAGCGGGGCGATGAAAGCAGGGTAGGCCCACATCATGACCAGCCCAAAACCGGTCCACACGGCCCAGACCCAGAACCACCATAGCTCACCCGCATTGCCCATTAACCACAGCACGAGCGCAATCAATGGGAGACCGATGGCGAGCAGGAGTAATAACTGTTTGAGTTGGTCAGTGAAAAATATTTTTAGCGTCGAGTGGTTAAAGCCAAAGCGTTCTTCAATCACGAAGGTCCGGTACAGCGACATGGGTATATCGATGATGGACATAATGACAAACAGGCTTAGCAGAAAGCCGGTGCCGATCCACAACGGCTCGAGGTTGGTTTCCGACCATGCGGTATTGAGCACTTCAAGGCCCCCACCGAGTGTCCAGCCAAGCAGCAAAATGGCGGTGATGAATACCTCGATACGTTCTACGGACGTCTTTGCCAACGTGTAGTCGGCGGCCTTCTGGTGTGCGGCCAGGTCAATACGTTCGGCAAATGCCTCCGGTACATGGTCGCGATGCCGGGTAACAAATTGCATGTGACGGTTGGCCAGCCACAGTTGAACAGCCGAGTATGCGGCGAGTGCGATAAGGAATAGTGTTGTAAACATCGATGTAGTCATAATGCTCTAAAATGTTGTTTGCGTTTGTGAATACGGCAGGGTAGCCTGTGTTTTTCTGCCTGACAAGCTGTTATTTCTGGAGTAATCAATGCCGCAAGATGACAATAACCTCGTTTGGATCGACCTCGAAATGACGGGGCTGGATACGTTCAATGATCAGATTATCGAAATTGCCACTATTGTGACAGATATGAACCTGAACGTGCTGGAAGAGGGGCCGATCATTGCGATTCATGCTGACGACAGCATACTTGATGCCATGGATGACTGGAACCAGAAGCAACATGGGGGCTCGGGGCTGATCGAACGTGTCCGCAACAGCCGCTACACGGCGGCGGAGGCTGAAAAGGAGACCATTGAGTTTCTCAAGAAATACGTCGCCAAGGGCAAGTCACCGATGTGTGGTAACAGTATCTGCCAGGACCGACGTTTCATGGCGCGACTGATGCCTGAGCTCGAGGATTATTTTCACTACCGCAACCTGGATGTGAGTACCCTGAAAGAGCTCTCACGTCGTTGGGCGCCGATCGTCTATAAAGGCTTCTCCAAGACCTCTTCCCATCTGGCAATGGATGATATTCGCGATTCAATTGATGAACTGCGCCATTACCGTGAGCATTTTCTGCGTTTACCTGACTGAAATACCAGGCAAGGTTTGATACCGCGTCATCGTCGGCATTTGCCGTTACTGGATAATGAAGTTGGTGAAGTACATGTCTTCGATAAGTGGCTCACTGACTTCTGCTTTGAGTGCATCGAGTACTTCTTTGAGGGCCTGTTTACGCAGACGTTCCTTGCCTGTTGCCGAATACAGGTCGTTTGCTTCCTGACCAGACAGCAGGATCAGCATGGTATGACGGATTATGCTGTCATGATGGAGTAATTTCTCACTCACCTTCACATCCGATAGTTTGAATTGCACTGCAACCTGAAGAAAACGCAGCCTGTCGCCATCGTTAATATTCACAACAAACGGCGGGCTGAGTTCGAGATAGCCTGGACCACTGGTCGGCTTATCGCTACTGGAAACAGCCATTACCTGGGATGTACTGAACAGTAGTGCAAGGCTGGTAATAATACCCAGAATTTTTTTCATAACGCGACAACCTGAAAGATGTATTTCATTAACTTATCGGACGTATGGTAAGAATCTGCAGTCCAATTATCAAATATATTTTATCAGCCATTTCTAGCCTAAAAAGACAGTGGAATATGACAAACCCCGGTCGTTATTGCAGGCGGTAGAGGCGGATTCAACACTGATGTTACTGACAGACTATACCATTAATAAAGATAATGTTTTTAATAAGTCATTTTTGGGACAGCTATCAAGAATCCAGTCAGCAGGCCGATACATTAAGTGAATAGCAGTTAATTCTGGTGTCTCCTCTCCATAACTTCGTTGCTGCAAGAGTCTGTAACCCCGGGATTACCCGGGGTTTTTTTTGCCCAAACGGCCAATTGTAAACATTTATGAACAATACCAGGATAGTGCGGTATTTCTCTCAAAATTCTGTATCGTAGAGCCGATAAGGTATCTATAAAACATAAATGTGATTCGACGGCTATGACAGCTATGGACTCCCAAAAAGATATTGCACTGCTGATTAATGCAGAGCCGGCTACTGAAGCGCTCTTGCGTAATGAGTTACAGCAATATGAGTACCGTACGCTGATCAACAGTGACCTGAATAACCTGGACAAGGAACTGACGTTTTTTGCGCCAGATTTAATATTTATTGAATGGGGTGAAGCTGACGATACCCGTTGCCTGGCATTATGCAGGTCCATTGCAGCACATCCGGAGGTGCAACACTCCGAGATTATTATTATCTGCGAGAGCGACCGGGAATTGATTGAGCAAACACTTGAGGCCGGTGCAACTGACTACCTGGTGTTACCGCTTAAACCACTACGAGTCAAAAAACGAATACAGAATATTATACGGACACACCGTAGTGAGTCACACGCAAGGCATCTCGTCTACCATGATCCGCTGACCGGGTTGCCAAACCGGTTGCTTCTTGTAGACCGTATTGAGCATGCAATCACCCGTGTTGGAACACAAAATAAACATGTGGCAGTGCTCATGATCGACCTGGATGAGTTCAAGCTTATCAACGATACATTGGGTCATGACGTTGGTGATGATTTACTGGCCGAGGTTGCACAAAGACTGACAGGACAGGTTGGTGAACTTGATACCGTGGCAAGGCTGGGGGGCGATGAATTTATTGTGTTGATTGAGTCAGTTGATACACCAGCGGTGGCCGCGGTTACGGCGCGAGCGATTAATGACTTGATCAGGGTGCCCTTCAGTGTCGGCGAACATACCCTGCACGTGAGTTGCAGTACCGGCATTGCTATGTGGCCGCATGATGGAAACAGTATTGGCAGGTTGTTAAAGCATGCCGATACTGCGATGTATAAGGCAAAGGATTCAGGCAAGAACCAGTTCAGGTTTTACCAAACGGAAATGGAAGACCAGGTCAGTGAACGGCTCTCGGTAAGTAATGATATACGTTCAGCATTGGATAATGATGAGTTTGTTGTTTTCTACCAGCCCCAGGTTGATTTCGAGAGTGGCAAGGTACTGGGTATGGAGGCGTTGGTGCGGTGGCAACACCCAACGCGTGGCATGATGTCTCCGGGATTATTTCTGCCTGTCGCGGAAGAAAATGGATTGATTGTACAGATCAGTGATCAGGTCATGGAAAAGTCGTGTGCGCAAATCAGGCAATGGCGCGATATGGGTTTGCAGGTGCCGCATGTGGCGGTCAATCTCTCGACACGGCATTTTCATCAGCCTGAGTTGCTGGCCAGGGTCAATGAACTGCTGAGTGCCTATGAACTGGAGGGCGCCGACCTGACACTGGAAATTACAGAAACAACAGCAATGGAGTCGCCGGATGCGATTATCCCGGTATTACAAAAGCTGAAAGGGCTGGGTATTGGCCTGGCGATAGATGATTTCGGGACAGGGCATTCATCGCTTGCATACCTGAAGCGCTTCCCGATAGATACTTTGAAGATTGATCGGGTTTTTATTAATGATTTGTCTACGGACCCGGATGATGAAGCATTGGTGAACGGTATCCTGTCGCTGGCTGAAGCATTTGGAATGCAGGTTGTGGCGGAAGGTGTTGAGACACACGCACAGGCACGTTTGCTACAGGAAAAGCAATGCCATGTTGCACAGGGATTTCTCTACAGCAGGCCCATTGAAGCAGAAACAATGGAAGTGGTTTTGAAAGCAGGATACTTGTTTCCAGCGGATGAGAAAACGGACCAAGACTCTACAAATACAAATAATAATGTTGCATCGAGATAACTCGTACGCAGGAATATAAAATCAGGTCATTGAGATACCGGAACCATGGAAGTTATAGCAAGCGACAATGAGATTGTTTCAACAGGTGAACAGGAACATCGTCACCTTCCGATGCAAAGCCAGATCACGCTGATGTTTATGGCAGTGATGCTGATCTTTGCTGTATCCGCATCCCTGATTAACAGCTGGATTACTGTACTTAATCACAGTGCTGAAAATGAAGAAAAAGTCCGCGCATATGCAAGGCATATACATCTGGAGCTAGATGAACACTACCATGACCAGGATTACTACGGCCTTAAACAGAGTATAAAAGGTGTGTTACATGGCAAGGAAGTCCAAAGCGTACTCGTGTTTGATGAACAGGGCGAAGTCGTGGTTAACAGCGCCAATATTTCCAACCCTGACGCAATGTACCAGACAATTGATAAACGTGTGAAAGAGCAATTTATTCACAACGAAAGTAGTATCCAGTACATAGAATATTTTTCCGATATACATGCTATTCACAATGATGTCGGCCTGCCTTATCCGGCTTCACCGGCTGATGAGCCAGTGATAAAAAAATCCGGCTATATCCTTGTTTCTATCGCTAGCGGTGATGTATTCAAAGAGGGATTCTCGACATTTTTATGGACGTTTTTTATCGCGACTGTTGCTGCAGTTATTATCAGTTTTATAGCGGTTGTTGTTGTGAGGCGTTTTGCGCAACCGTTTAACCAGCTCGCGATGGCCATGCTTGGTGCGCAATCTGGTGAGCAGGGGGTCAGGGTATATCCTGATGGCGCACGGGAAATCTTTGATATGGCCAACGCGTTCAATTCGATGATGCATGTCCTTGAGTTGCGTGAATCACGACTGCTATCACAGAAAAACGAGCTCGAGTTACGTGTCAGTGAGCGCGAAAAGGCCGAAAACGAACTTCGGCATCAAACGACACGGCTTGAAGCCGTTATTAGCAACTCCATGGATGGTGTGTTGGTCGTCGGGCCAGATTTGAAAATACTCTCGTTGAATCCTGCGGCAGAATATATCTTCTCCTGTTCGGCAGATGAGCTCGGTGATGAAAGCCTGCAAAAGATACTGCCGGGTATATTCGAGAACAATCAGCAACTAGCATTGGGGCAGTACGAATCGGAGGCAATAAGTCTGTATGGCGATACTATCGCTGTTGATGTCTGTGTCAGCACAATGCTTATCGAAGATATCAAACACTTCCTGGTGACTGTCCGTGATATATCAGAACGCAAGAAAAATGAAGAAGATCTGAGGCATTATCGTGAGAACCTTGAAGATATGGTTGAGGAACAGACCCGCGATATTGCCGAAGCACGCGATGCGGCGCTTGCAGGTGAACGCGCCATGTCTGCATTTCTTGCCAATATGTCACATGAGATACGTACGCCGTTACATGGGGTTCTGAGTTTTGCTGCTATTGGTATGAAGAAAAATGGCAAAGTATCTGAAGAAAGAATTGCGGGTTTCTTTAATGAAATAAAGAATAGCGGAGAATACCTTCTTGATATTTTGAACGATCTACTTGATTTGTCCAAGTTGAAATCCGGCAAGATGAAATACCAGTACTCACTGTCAAGCCTTATTAATGTTTTTGAGTGCGTAATTCGAGAATTCAGCGTGTTGTCGACAGACAAGGGTCTGCATGCCACGATCAATATTACCGGCGATGAAACAGATGTCTATATTGATGTTGCACGCATCACCCAGGTAGTCAGGAATCTGTATTCAAATGCGATCAAGTATAGCGATGAAAACTCTGAACTGATTTTTGAGGTTGATTTTGCAAGCCCTCCCGATGTTACGTTCTCCCTGGCAAATACAGGAACAGATATACCAGAAGATGAACTCGAATCTATTTTTGAAAGTTTCTCACAAAGTAGTGCAACCTCTACGGACTCAGGTGGTACTGGGCTGGGGCTTTCAATTTGTAAGGAAATTGTCGAGACAGGACACAACGGCAGGATATTTGCCGAAAGCAGAGGAGGCAACAGCGTCAGGTTTGTTGTCAATATCCCGGTGGATGCGCGTGAAATACAGGAACAATAAAGAAAGCCGTGGTTTCTTTATTGTAAAGATATAACAGGAAGTACTATGAAAAGTTCGACTCGTATACTTGTCGTTGATGATGATGAAAGGAATATCAGGATTCTTTATGAAATTCTTGGTGATGATTTTATTCTCGATTCTGCAATAAGTGGTGAAGCAGCACTTGAACTGTTGCCCGTGTTTAATCCCGACATTATTCTCCTTGATATTATGATGCCTGGCATAGATGGCTACGAAGTATGCAGACAGGTCAGGCAGATGGATCTCTTCAAGAATGTAAAAATCATCCTTGTTTCTGGTAAATCACTTACAGAGGAACGTCTCGAGGGTTACGAGGTCGGTGCAGATGACTTCATTGGTAAGCCCTTCGATATGGACGAAATTGTTGCCAAAGTGAATGTATTTGCCAGGCTTAAATCCATGGAAGAAATCAACAAGCTCAAGACGGACTTCCTGTCATTGATTTCACATGAAACCAATACGCCCCTGAATCATATTCTTGGCTTGTCGAACCTTCTGTTAGCAGACAATCTTGATAACGACGTGAAAGACTCTGTAGAAGGTATTGTTGCTTCTGCGGGTTCGCTTCATGAAAAGATTACCAATATCCTGTTTCTGACCAAGCTCAAACAGCAAGGTATCTCAAACACGATGGAAATGAAGGTGTCTGAATTGATACGTAGCTCGAATGAAGCCAATGGCAACGGCCAGGCGGTACATTACGAAATACCGTCTGAATTGTTGGTGACGGGTGACTACACTCTCCTGTCGCGTATGTTTACCGAGCTGTTTAACCATGCATATCGTGTATCAAATGACGACATCAGCTGCACAGCCAGGCAGGAAGAGGCGGGACGGAGTGGTAACGAGCTTGTCATTAATATAATCGATTCGGGAGAAACGCTCTCTCCACAAGACCTCAAACACTTTTTTGATCCCTTCTACACGGGTAATTTACTGAATCATACTGAAGGTCTGGGTATCACATTAGCGATATGCCAGCAGATTGCATCCATGCACCAGGGAATAATAGACGTGGAAAATAATGAAAAAACAGGTGCTTGTGTGTCCGTAAGACTTCCTGTAAGGCAGGACTTTTCGACTATTCCCATGTAAACAAAAGGCTAAATGTTTCACCAGGCTTGTCGATAGCATCATAGGGATGGTGATAAACCTTATTTAGTGTAACGTGCCAATGAGCCATGAAAACAACACAAAGGGAAATTCCTTGCTGAATTATGCTGTTACAGGAGTAGCAACAATATTGGTTCTGGTGTTTTGGAGCCTTGATAAGCCAAACATGCTTGTTGTTACATCGATTGCTGCATTTATTGTCCTTTTGACGTTAGCCAGGACCCGGGACAGTGAAGATACTAATTCGCAGGATAACCAGGCAGAGGTTCTGATTGATGCGGCAATGCGTCAAAGTGCCGCTTATGCGGAATTTGCCGATCGTATCCAGAAGGAAAGCGACGAGATGAAGGGCGAGACGGCGCGCATCTCGAGCATGGTCAGAGAGGCATCTTCCGAGCTTTCAAGCAGTTTTGAAATTTTACACCAGCAGTCCAGTGAACAACGCGAAATTATGGATGAAATGCTGAGCGGTAATGAGAATATTGAAGAAGGTGGTGTATCACTCGGTGGTTTTATCGAAGACACCGAGAAAATGATGACCTTCTTCATCGAGACTATCATTAATACAAGTAAAGAGAGTGTCAGGCTTGTATATAAACTGGATGATCTCTCGGAACAGGTTATCTCGATTGAGGCATCGCTCAAGGATTTGAAATTCATATCGGACCAGACCAATCTGCTGGCACTGAACGCCAGCATCGAGGCAGCCCGTGCCGGTGAACTTGGTCGTGGATTTGCCGTGGTCGCCGATGAAGTCAGGTCACTGTCGATGAGTTCTGGTAATTTCAGTAACCAGATCCATGAGATTGTGGGTGAAACGGCACAAGGTATGCGTGATGCACGTGAAGTTATTAACGAAATCGCGTCTCGTGATATGCGTTACGTCATTGATGCCAAGGCAAGGATTAACAAGTTATCAGACGCCATTCAGCGCATTCAGGAAACGTCCGAGGTCAACATGAGAAGGGTCTCCGGTATCGCTGTCAACATCGATGATTCAGTAGGTGTGGCTGTTCGTTCTTTGCAGTTCGGTGATATTGTCCAACAACTGGCGGATCATGTCGTGGAAAGAGGGAATAACATTTCACGTGCGACAGGTGGTCTGATAGATGGAATTACAACCGAGGTTAATTTGCATGATATGGATGATCTGGTAGAGAGGTGTCACGAGATAGAAGCAGCATGCAAGGACAGTGTGCTGACGGTTGACAGTATCAAGGAATCCTCAGTTTCTCAGGAAAAAATGGATGCAGGTGATATAGACCTGTTTTAATAAAACGCATGGTGGAAAAATGGGTATTCAGATAAAAAGTGGCAATGGAAGCAGCGAGTGTGTGATAGCTATCTCGGGCCGTTTTGACTTTTCGATGAACAGTGATTTCAGAAAAGTTCTCAGTGAGTCAGGTGAAGGCGTATCAAAATATGTTATCGATATGGGGGCTGTTGAGGATATTGACAGTTCTGCACTGGGTATGTTGCTGCTGCTTAGAGACAAAGCGGGCGGGGACGCTGCAAATATTGACATCATAAAGTGTAATCCTGATATTGTTGAAATGCTGCGCATGGCTAATTTCCAGACAATGTTCAATATCACTTAATTTCTGATACATGAATATCCTTATTGCCGAAGACAGCGAGCTGAGTCGTAATGTCCTGACCTCCCTGCTTGTTAAGTATGGCTTCAATATTATTATCGCCTGTGATGGCGCAGAAGCTGTTGAGCAATTCAAGAAACATTCTCCTGATTTGATCCTCATGGACCTCATGATGCCGGTTATGAATGGCTATGAGGCAACACGGGAAATCAAGACGATCGCGGGTGATAAATTTGTCCCGATTATTGTCCTGACATCCATTACAGAAACTGACTCACTGGTTAAGTCTATTGAGCATGGTGCGGATGATTATCTAAACAAACCCTATAATGCAGAAGCTATCCACGCAAAGATTATTGCACTGTCTCGCATAAAAGCGCTGCATGACATGCTTGATGAAAAAAGCCGCGAACTTCAAGCGCATAATATGCGTGCCGAGTCGGAGCTGGTGCTTGCTGAACATATATACGACGACATTGTTAACAAGGTGGGATCGGATCTCACATACCTGAAGAGTTATATGCGACCGGTTACCCATTTCAATGGTGATATCTTCATGGTTTCGCATTCACCATCTGGTGGCATGCATATCATGCTCGGTGATTTTACTGGCCACGGTTTATCCGCCGCGATTGGTGCAATACCCGCCTCTGAAGTTTTTTATCAAATGACAAAAAAAGGCTTTTCAATCGGCGATATTGCAGTTGAGATGAATAGCCGCCTGAGGCGTCTGCTGCCTGTAAATATGTTTTGTGCTGCCTGCCTGATAGAAGTCGATCCCGACAGAACTGCTATGCATATCTGGAATGGAAGTATGCCGGATGTTGTGCTGCTTGGTCCGGATGGTGCAGTCAAACAAACCATTTCCTCATCACATTCTGCGTTGGGTATTGAGCCAGACGAAAAATTTAAACGTAATATGGATATCATTTCTATTGAAGGAAATGAAAAGCTGTATATGTGCAGTGATGGTGTTATTGATGTGCGCAACAGTGACGGTGTGAAGTACGGTAAGGAACGTTATTTCGATTCGTTTGCGCGTTTCACGGATAACGATGACAGATTTACCCTCATGGTCGAAGACGTTACTGATTATGCGATTGACGGTGAGATCTGTGATGATATTTCATTAATCGAGGTCGATATGAACAAGGACCTCGATACCTGGCTGGTGGATAACAGATCAGAAATCGATAGCAAGGCAGTACCGACAACATGGAATGTCGAACTGTCACTTGACTCAGATACACTCAAGGTGACTAACCCGGTTCCGCTGTTGTTAAACCTTGTCATGGGGATACAGGCTTCCCACGGACACCGTGAACGCATCTACACAGTACTGAGTGAACTCTTCTCGAATGCGCTTGAACATGGACTATTGAAGCTTGATTCAGATCTGAAAATGTCACCGACAGGCTTCCAGGAGTACTACGAATCACGTGAGAGTCGGCTTGCCGAACTGACAGGTGAAAATATTACTATCACAATTTCACAAAAGTTCAGGGATGACACAGGCATGATAACGATACATGTCATAGATTCTGGCAATGGTTTTGACCTAACGGGCCATACTGCCAAGGGTCTTGATGAAAATGTGGGTATGGCAGGACGTGGTATCCCATTGATCAGGCAAATATGCAAAACAGTTGAATACAATGATGCAGGTAACGAAGTGACAGCGATCTATTTATGTAACTGATACCTGTCAATACATGAGGGAATGATGCCTTGCTGGCATATGTCATGAGCAAGGTGCTACAACATACTGGAATAAGGGATATGCATAAGATACTGGTTGTTGATGATGATGCGATAAATCGCATGATACTTGTCAACATGCTTAAAATAGACGGCTTTGATGTAGTTGAAGCTTCGAATGGGGAAGAGGCTATTCAACAGTATCAGGATGAAAAACCAGATGTCATCCTTATGGATATCATGATGCCGGTCATGAATGGCTATATTGCGACAGAAAAGATCAAAGATATAGCAGGTAATGACATTATTCCTGTGATTTTCATCACTGCGGTGACTAACGAGGAAGCCCTGGCAAAATGTGTCAGCAGCGGTGGCGATGACTTCATAACCAAACCTTTCAGCAAGACAATCCTCATGGCCAGGATCGCTGCGCAGATTAGAATGAGGGAAATGTACAACACCATCCAGGATCATCAAAATATGCTGGAAGGTGAACATGTGGCAGCTGAAAGGATATTCAGCAAACTGCTGGGCACAGGTGAGTTAGATAATTCGAATATAAAATATATCATGTCATCCCTGTCGGTATTTTCAGGTGATGTCATTGCCGCAAAATCAGATTCAGATGGGGTCATGAATATATTACTGGCTGACGCGGCAGGACATGGTCTGCCTGCAGCCATTGGTACGGTGCCTGTTGTTGATATGTTTTATACCATGGCGAGCAAGGGTGTTGCTATCAGCGACATGGCGTACAGTATTAACCAGAAACTCCATAATATTCTTCCAGCAGAAAACTTTGTTTGTTTAAGTTTAATGCGAATTATAAGTGACGAATGTGCGCTTGAGATTGTCAATTGTGGACTCCCGGATGTGCTGGTGTATTCATCTACAAATGAAAGTGTCATACGTTCAGTCAACTCCAGGAGCGTGCCGCTCGGTGTGTTGAGTAATGAGCAATTTACAGTTGAACCGGTGAAGATTGACTTGCAAGAAGGCGATAAGGTCATTGCCTACTCTGATGGTATTACTGAAGCAATGAACAGTGAAGGCGAAATGTTTGGCGGGGAGCGTCTTTCAGCAATCATTAAAAATAATCAAGATCACGATAATATGTTTGAAGAAATCGTCGATGCGGTGAAGACGTTCGCGGGTGGCGAACTTAACGGTGATGACGTGACGCTTCTCGAGTATACATGCAAGTTGAACTAGAGTTTGTGTAGCTGAAATAGCCGGCATACGCTGTGGCGTTGATGCGATAGCATTGCATATAAAGACGTGTTGAGTGTTTGCTGCTGGCCGGCAGTGTAATCAACCTTGCCATAGCAATAGCCAGATAATTCATCCAGGCAGGAAATAGCATCTTCTCCATATAGTTCAGACCAGTACCTGCGCCAGTGTCCTAGCGATATATTCTCCTGCCAGCCCCTGATACCAGCATAGTCTCTCAAGAGTTTTACCAGCTCCCGGGGTGACTCGGCCTGCAGGATAGACTCAAGGTTGTGTTTCAATAACCGTCTGCAGCTACGCCAGTGCTGGATTCGTCGAGTGATATTGCGACCAACAAATAGTAAGGCAACAAACAGGATAATGCCTGCCCCAGCGATGAGCCATCGGTTAAGCACAAGAACAGGATCTGGTTGATGCGATACGGTTCTAAGTCTGCCGGAGTGCGGCTCAAAATAGCGGATATTTAGCGCTGGTAACGTGTAGTAACCAATGCCGGGCATGGATACCGGTACAGTGATCTGTAGCGTACTATCGTTGAGATTGTGTGTACGCAGGGCGATGTTTTTGTATGATGCCGGCCCAAATAAAGGTGATGAGACTTGTTGAAGCTGGTTCTCAACAGAGGGTGTAGAGCCGAGTCGGGAATCAATACCTGTGATGCGGATAGTCCAGTTGAACTCAGGCGTGACAAACAAAGCACCTGGCTTGTCAGTGATACTGGAAACTCCCAGCAATCCAACTGGCATATTCGGTGGGATATATGAGGGGAGTGGCTGTGAACTTAGTCTGACAGGTGCCGGGTAGAACTTTCGCTGTACTTTGCCATGAAGGTGATAGTTAACCGCAGGAAGCAGCAGGTTGATGTCGCCGGGTTTGTACGATGAAAGGATCCATCCGGAAACAAGTACAATGTTTCCTTTCTCATCGACACTTCTATGTACCGGCAGTGTTGCAGAGACGATACCGGGCAGTTCAATATCATCAATACTCAAAGAGGCAAACTTGTCAGGGGTGACAACGCGGGCGGATACGATATGTTGTTGACGCTGCCAGCCCTTGAAGGCATTGGGCATGGCTGAGAAACTGATTTTGGCCCCAGGTGCGCGAGCATGCGTCGTGGTTATTTTGACAGGCCTGGATGTTGCGCCGGAGAGTGTGAGTCCAGGTATGTGCGTGCTACCAAGGTTGCGTGGATAGAGTGAGACATTGAGTTGTTGTATGGTTGAGCCATTATCACCCGTTGTAGTTGAAGACTCATTAATCACGACACCAAATACGTTGTGAAGCGGGCTGATATCCAGGCCGGATATGTCATCCGGTAGATCTCGGGCAATGATCCTGGCATTGATGGCCTTGCCGAGCTGGACCTTTTCGCGGTCAACTTCAATATACAGTGAATCAGTCGCGAACACTGTCGAAGGCACAACGAACAGTAACAGCCAGGTTAACAGTTTCACCATGCCGACACCCCGGGGATTGTGTCAGGTGTATCCAGTGGGGCAGGGTAACCTTCTTCGAGCTCAAAGATACGTTTCCACATCTGCGACTGGTTGTCATGAAGCTGGTTGAGTGTATTTAATGTTACTTTCCGCTGAGCAGTGCTTACTGGCGACTCATGTTGAAGTGCCTGCTCACCCGATTTTCTCGCCGCGTAATCAAGTCCTTTCAACACGAGCACCTCGGGGATATCGAGTGCAGCGTGATCAATATCCTGCCCTGCTGTAGATGGATCTTCGTCTGGACCATCATCGATTGATACTTTATTCGAATCATTTAGCTCGATGCCTTCAACAGCACGACCTTTTCGAGGTCCCCTCCCTGCACGGCTTGTCCGAGCAAGTATGCGTTGTCGTTCCTCAACAGCAGCGTGTGCCTTTTGTGCAAAGGCAAGGTTGTGTTTTGCCGGGCCCTCACCAGGAAAATAGCGCAAGGCATCCTGGTAGCTTTGTATTGCGTCAGCATAATTACCCACCTGGAAAAGGCTATTGCCAAGGTTGAACAGTGCACGTCCGCGCTGGTCATCATCCTCACCTTCAAGTACGGCCTGGCTGAAAAAACGAATTGCACGTGAGAAGTCTTCAAGCCGATAACTGACAACACCTTCGCCAAAACGACCATCAAATCCTTTCATGTCTGCATAATGCTGCTTGGCTGTTGAGTAGTCCCTGTTCACCAGGGCACGGTATGCCTGTTCTGCCGAGGTGTTACCTGCCCACGCAGAACGGGGCACAAGGCTGGTAACGGTCAAAGCAAAAGCGAGGCTAAATAGTAACAAGCCATGAGTTGCAAGCGGCAGCTTTGGCCCTGAGATGCGAACAGCGTAAGGACTGTAGCTGATAAACAGAAGAACGATGCCGGGTAGTAAAAACAAGCTATAGAGTTCGTTCCATATCACTGTCGTAGTGTCTTGATTACTTGCGACAGTCGCAGCGAGTTGTCTTGATTCATCAAGAAACTGATTCAGTTCTGCATCATTGCGTCTGGCCGAAAAATATTCGCCATCCGTCAACAGGCTGATACTGCGGAGGAAGTCATCATTCAGCTGGCTGATAACAGGTTTATTATCCTGTACCAGCCAACTATTGGCATAATCTGGCACGGCGTCGCCATCACGTGTTCCAAAACCTAAGCTGAAAACAGGTACCTTGGCTGAGCGCAGGTTGTCAGCAAGTATTGGTTCAGGTGTGCCGGGGCCGGCGGCACTAGCCAGGTCGCCATCTGACATTAACAGTATGACTGGTTTTCGATCCGGGGTGAGTTGCCTGTTTCGGGCCAGTTCTTCATATGCAAGCTGTAGTGCAGGACCTGGACGACTCCCCTGTGATGGTGGGCTGAGTGAGTCAATGTTGCGCAAATAAAAATCCAGTGCCTGTTTGTCACGTGTGATCGGGATATAGAGATGCGGGCGGGCAGCAAACACAATCACGCCCATTCGTTCATTCTGCAATAAACCAACAAGCCGTACGATTTTGTTCCTGGCCTGGCGTAACCGGGACGGATTCAGATCGGCTGTGTGCATTGAGCGCGAGATATCCAATACCACCATGATGTCTGTTCCCGTTGAGGTTACAGTGTCTGGTGCTTCAGCAATGGTGCGTGGACCTGCTGCGGCAATGGCAAACATAAGCCATGCGATGATATAGGCAGTGTTACGTGAAAATAGCTGCTCACGTAACGAGAATCGTTTCTTTAGTACAGCCCAGTCTCTCAGGTGTGGTGTCGTATAGGCATTCATGCGGCGATGTCCCAGCAGATAACGAACCAGCATCAACAAGAAAGGTTGCAGGGCAATCAGAAGCAACCATGGCATGTGCCATTGAATGCCGCTCATGAATGGTTACCTCTTCTTAAAGCAGTACCAGCCTGGGACAGGCAAAGCACAAGCAAGCCGGCTGCAAGTGGCCAATAGAACAATGCCTGTTGTTGATAGCGGGCTTCGACTTGCTGGGTGTTACTTCCCTGCAGGGATATATCCTTGATAGCCTGTTGCAGTGAGTCACTGTCGCCGGCCAGGTAACTTTTTGCATTAGTCGTTCTGGCCAGTCTTTGCAGCAACTTGGCATCAGCAGGGTGATAGACGAGCCCCGTGGTTCTGCGTTCTTCTGCGGAATAGCTCTCTGCGCCCACGACAACTGTATACAGGGGCAGGCCGGATTCAGCAGCAAGTGTTGCTGCCTCATCTGGTTCGATTGAACCAACTGGCAAGGCCGCATCTGTCAGTAACACAAGCACCTGGTGTTTCTGCGAATGTTTGCGGGCCTGTTTGACGGCCAGACTAATGGCCTCACCAAGTGAGCTGCTGCGGCCAGCTATACCTGTACGCAGGCGTGGCAGCATGGCCTGCAGTAGTTGAGTGTCATTGGTCAGCGGTACAAGCACATGAGCCGTGTCGGCAAAGGCGACGATCGAAACCCGGTCACCTTTTAACTCGGTGATAAAATTATTCAGCATGCTGCGGATAACACTCATGCGATCGATGCGCTTGCCATCATGGATATAGTCTTTGAGAACCATGCTCACCGAGGTGTCGACAATGAAGACGATATCTCTCTGGCGTGGTGGATCTGGCAGGCGCTCTCCTGTCTTGACCGGCTCGGCAAGTGCCAGTACCAGCAAACTTGTGATAAGCCAGTAACTGATGGTTTTGAAGGGGGATGATATATCTTGCGCGCGGCGTTGCTTTGCGAGCAGGGCATGTAACGGGTGACGTAAACGTGCACTGTTACCGGATATGCTATCTATAAGCCCATCACTTCCACTTTGAACACCATATTGCTTCAGCAACCACTGCAGCAATAGCAGTACAGGTACAAGTAACAGCCATGCCGGGTTGAGTAACTCGATACCTTCCATGATTAACGCCAGTTCCTGAGCCAGTAGCTGGATTCTGATATAAGCACCATTACCTCATATTGTTCAGGCTGAATTGATGCATAGCGATACATGTCCAGCCTGGAGGTAAAGTTTTGCCATGCGCCTTGTTCTTGTTGCAACGCATTGGGTAATTGGGTGGCAGAGGAAATACTGTGAATATCCAGACCGTCGGTGAGGATCTGCGCAACCTGGTAGGCGAGTTTGCGTGTGTTCACAGGTGATGAATCAAGTGAGCGACTGAGTTGTGCCAGACGCCTGCGGTATTTACCTCGCGTATGATGTTGATACCAGCTGACGAGTGCAACCAGCACAACAAGTAGCAGACACGCAAACAGGACAATGATGTATGTATCACCTGTGGCTGCTGGCGCAGCTGGAAGAATAATATCCACTAACTTGTTTGATGCAGCGTCGGTTGTACTCATGGTAGCGGGATGACCTGTTCTATATCTTCGTTATCACAGCCAATTGAGAGATAGTCGATGCCAGCACGGGTAAATATGTCTTCGATATTCTTGTAATGCTGATTGGACAGTGCCTCGTAGTGTCGCTGTACATGTGCTGATGATGTGTCGACACTGTAATCTGAATTCGAGATCGGATCGTGGATATTGATATTGCCAATCACAGGGAGACTGATTTCATGCTGATCGATAATATTAATAGCAGTTACACTGTGTTCAGAGGATAGCTGTAGCAAGGTAGCGGTGAGTTCATCATCAAGATCATGAAAGTCACTGATGAGGTAGATAATAGAACCACGGGTGAGGATGTTTTGTAGCAATTTTATTGCGTGTGTGAGCGAGATCTCATTTTCACTTTCCACAAGTGGCGGGCAGGGTATCGCAACTGATTGAATATAACTGTATATGGCCACTTCTCCCTGGCACTCGGGTAACCAGTCAAGTTCTGTATCCAGCAGTACCCCGCTGACAGGAATGTTCTTCTCGATTGATACACATGCAAGCAGGCAATTCAGGCGCGCCGCCTGCGTGACCTTAAGCCGGCGGTTGCTTCCAAACCGCATCGGTGCGCGTTTGTCCATCAGTACAAATAATGAAGGTCGTCGTTCTTCGCGAAACACCTTCATGTACATCTTGTCAGTACGTGCGGACAGACGCCAGTTAACAAACCGCATTTCATCACCGGGTTCGTAAGGCCTGCTTTCTTCGTAATCAAGGCCGTGGCCACGGTAAACTGAACGGGCATCGCCATACTGGCGATGTTCAACTTCACGTTGGTATGGTGTCGTGTGGATGACCGATTCGGCGCGATTTTGCAGTTCATGTATATCTGCGACATCTAGTATCGGCGTATAGATACCCTGACCTGCAGTGTGAGGATGGATATATCTTTTGAATCGATCTAGTAATTGGGACAACAAGGGATACTCCTCGTGTCAGGGAACCGGAACGTGTTCGATAATGCGTTTGATAATGTCATCCTTGTCAACATCGGCTGCACGTGCTGCATACCCGAGTATAATTCTGTGCCTGAGAACGTCGGCGGCGACCGCAATGATGTCATCAGGTGTTACGTGGTCACGGTTATCCAGGTAGGCGAGTGCTGACGATGATCTGAGCATGGCGATAGATGCGCGCGGTGATGCACCGGCAAGCAGGTATTCACCCCACGATGCTTCATAGTGGGTCAGGTTGCGGGTTGCACCAACCAGTTCGATAATGTAACGCTCAAGTTGTTCGTCGACATAGATTTCGGCAACTTCCTTGCGTGCAGCCATGACCGTGTCAGGGCTGATCGGGCTGGTATCCGGTTGTGTGTCATTACCAAAATGCTGAGCCTTGTCACGCTGTAGTATAACCAGCTCATCTTCCGGTTCAGGATAATCCAGTGTTACATGAAGCAGGAAGCGATCCAGTTGCGCTTCGGGTAACGGGTAGGTGCCTGCCTGTTCGAGCGGGTTTTGCGTCGCCATTACGATAAACATCTCGGGCAGCTCATGGGTATGATCACCAATCGTGACCTGGTGTTCCTGCATCGCCTCGAGTAAGGCCGACTGGACCTTAGGTGGTGCACGGTTTATCTCGTCTGCGAGAATAATTTCATGGAAGATCGGCCCGGCAATAAAACGAAACGCGCCGTTATTTTGATCGTAAATTTCAGTACCAGTCAGATCACCGGGCATCAGGTCAGGTGTAAACTGAATGCGCTGGAAGCCGGCGTGGACACCACTGGCCAATGCATTGACAGCCGTTGTCTTTGCCAGGCCGGGCGGGCCTTCGAGCAAGATATGCCCGCCGGTCAGAAGCCCGATCATCATTCGATCAATCAGCTTGCTTTGGCCAACAATAATTCCCTGCATGTGTTCGCGCAGGGCCATGAATTCAGACTGTGTGCTCACTGTTTAGATCCTCGAGAATTATCCATCTATTTCAACAAGCAGCCTGAAGCAGCTTGTGTCATGCAGGTTTGTCAGGTTTTTTTAGTTGTTGTTTTGTATAACAACCATAGTATCAGATATTCCTGGCTGGATAAGGGCGAAATAAGTTACTCAGAGTGCGGCTTTGAGCTCGTAGGAATCGAGCCATTGCATGAGCTTATCTTCGGGCAGAGGATGCGCAATATGGTAGCCCTGGGCTGAATCACACTTTAACTGGCGCAGGCGAATCAGGGTTTCCTTGTCTTCAACACCCTCGGCGACGACGATCATCCCCAGGTTGTGGGCGAGGTCAATGGTTGAGCGAACAATAATAAGGTCGTTATTATCATTGAGCATATCGATGACAAAAGACTTGTCGATTTTCAGGACATTTACAGGTAGTAATTTCAGGTAGGCCAGTGAAGAGAAGCCGGTGCCATAATCATCAATCACGAGCTTGAGTTTCATTGCATCGAGTTCCTGCAATGTTTCTCGTGCCCTGACAGGATCACTCATCACGGCACTCTCGGTAATCTCCAGGCTGAGGGCTTTGGGTGGAAGCCCGTTCTCAGAAAGTGTTTTCTCAATAATTTTTGTCAGGTTCGGGTCTTGCAGACTCCACGCAGACAGGTTTATCGATACACCCAGGTTGAGGTGCTGTGAGTGCCATCTTGCACAGTCACTTACAGCCTGTTCCAGTACCCATTGCGTCAGGTCACCGATCAGGCCGGCCTGTTCTGCCATGCGAACAATAAACTCGGGTGGTATAAAGCCCTGTTTGGGATGCTTCCAACGAAGCAGTGCTTCAACACCGGTTACCTTGCGGTCAAACAGGTCAATCTTCGGTTGATAGTAAAGCATCAATTGATCGCTTGGAGTGGTCAGTTCAGTCCTGAAGTCGCCAAGCAATGCCAGGTTGTCGACCGTCAACTGGTCCATCTCGGGACTGAAGAATGCATGACTCAAGTTGTTCCGCTTGGCGTGGTACATGGCGATATCTGCATACCGCACCAGGTTTTCAGCTGAAGTACAGTCGCCGGGATACATGGCAATGCCGATACTTGCACCGATATACAGGTTTTGCGTATCTACGGTAACAACATCATTGATTGTCTCGGCAACGATGCGTGTAAAATCATCAACGTGTTTCTGGGTAGTATCAGGGGTGATGATTGCAAACTCGTCGCCACCAAGACGTGCAACCGTATCAGACTTTCTCAGGCAATTGGACAGGCGACCACCAATTTCACTCAGGATGCGATCGCCGACCTGGTGTCCAAGTGTGTCATTAATTTCCTTGAACCGGTCAAGGTCGATGAGCATAAAGGTCACACCACTATCTTCGCGGTCGGCCAGGTCGATGGCATGTTGCAGGCGATCGTGCAGCAGGGCACGATTGGGCAGGCCGGTGAGTGTGTCATGCAGCGCCTGGTATTCGAGCGCTTTTTGACGTTGACGGATCTGTGCGCGCATACCGTTATAGGCAGATATGAGGTTAAAAATCTCCTTACTGCCACGTCGTGGCAAGATAAATTCATCATTGCCATGATTGTCCCTGGCAAGTGAGTCCGAAATGCGTGCTATCGGTGTCAGGACAGATTTATTTATTAGTGTGTATACGACACCGACAAAACCGAGTGCCAGTGCGGCCAGGGCGAATAATTCAACATTAATTTTCGTGGCTGCATCTTCAACGGATTCTGAATTTCTCGCTGACCATCTGTTGATACCGGTATCAAGTTTATCAAGAACAGCAATGGCCTTATTGTGTAGTGGCCTGATTTGTGTCCGGTTGAATTCGATATCCGCACGCCAGATGGAGGCCTTACGCAAACGTTTGAAACGTTCGAAGTGCCCGTACCATTCTTCAACGCTTTCCTGCATCAGTTGCAGTGAATGTTCGGTTGTCAGGTCGAACTCATTTTGTTTGGCCTGTTCGAGCAGTACAGAGAGCCTGTCTTTGATTTGCCGGTGAATGATAGTGACATCTTGCTCCTGTTCAATCCGATCGAGTTTGTTCAACGCGGCGAACCGCAGCAGGACGGCTCTGAAGTTAAGCACCATGACTCGCCACAAATCACGCATCGTAATGAGTTCGTTGAGGAGGTCAGCGTCTTCATTAAGAAGAGCACCGCTATTAAGATTTTCATGTAAGACAAGTTCGATGGATGATGTAAACTGGCGATTACTGTCCAGCATCGCTCTGTTCATGATTGTTAGTACCGGGTAAACCCATTCCGGGTCACTTCGCCTCTGGATGAGTTCCGACATGTTATTTTCGATTGCGTTGGCATAGCCATCAAGCTCATTGATTAACGGCAGCAGACCAGTCTCTTCGATACCTGGAATGGATTTCAGTTTTTCGAGGTTATGCAGGGCATCACCCAGTGATTGCCTTAGCTGGCTACTCTGATCTTTTTCGGGTTCAATCAGAATTTCATTCAGCGTGGTGTCCGCCTGCCAAATATCATTACGTATTTTGGTAATCAGGGATGAAACTGTTTTATGCAGGCGCAGGGATTCGGCATTTTGAAGATTCACATCGGTGACATACAGGCTTGTCAGTATGGCCGCAGTAATAATGATGGCGGCAACAAAGGCCGAGATCAGTAAATACGTACGTCGCAAGCTTTGACGAGTATTCGTTATCGACATCCATTGGCCCATAATATTGTATCGGTAAAATTAAGATTCTAGTTTTTTTCTACCGGTAACCCGGCCTGTTTCCACTCTGGATAGCCGTCTTCAAGTCGTCGCGCATCATGACCTTTAGAGCGGAGTTTTGCGACGGCATCAAATGCAAGTACACAGTGTGGTCCTCTGCAATAAGCAACGACTTCCTGCCCGTTAGGGAGATCGTCAAGTTTAGTCTCGAGCTCATTCACAGGAATATTGAGTGCCCCGGCAACGTGCCCTGATTCATATTCTTCAGGTGGCCTCACATCAATTATAGTTACTATTCCCTGGTTTACTCGATCAAGCAGTTCCTCTCTATGTATCGGCTCAAGCTCATCTTTTTTATAGAGATAACTACTGACCAGTCTGTCTACTTCAGCGATATGACGCTCTGCAACGTCTCGCAACGTATTTATAAGCACAATTACATCGTCGCCACTGAGGCGGTAGTAAACCTTCAGGCCTTGTTTTCTTGTCGTGACAAGCCCGGCATGTCGTAATTGCTGCAGGTGTTGTGACGTATTTGCGGTGGTGAGTCCGGATTTTTTAGCCAGGGCTTCGACGCTTTGCTCGCCCTGGGCAATAAATTCTAGTAATTCCAGTCTGTTAGCATGTGATAATGCCTTCCCGACACGGGCGAATTCCGCAAATAATTGCTGTTTAAAATCACTTTTTGGCATTGTGTTTTGTCTGTGCTACCATTATTCAAGTAATTAATTGAATAGTTGTGTTACCTGTTTTCAGTATAGCATGATTCATCATCCCGTAAAGTGTAAGCTACTGATACAGAAGAGGTTATGTGTATGGAATTCAGTGACTGGATACTCGCCAACGAAAAGACGTTAAGACCCGCGGTCTTTATCGGCATGCTTATTGTTATGGGCTTGTGGGAGGTTGTGGCTCCGATTCGCGAGCGCACGCTGTCCCGCCTGTTACGCTGGACGAATAACCTTGTGCTGGTTTTTCTCAATACTGCTGTGCTGCGCCTTCTTTTTCCCGCCGCCGCGGTGGGTGTAGCGGTCTATGTCGAGGCGAATAACTGGGGGCTGATGAATGTATACGAGGTTCCGTTCGCTGCAGCCGTTATCATTTGCGTCATTGCACAGGACTTCATCATCTACCTGCAGCACGTGCTCGTGCATGCAGTACCGGCCTTATGGCGCCTACACCGTGTCCACCATGCCGATCCTGATTTCGATGTAACCACCGGGCTGCGTTTTCACCCGCTTGAGATCATCCTCTCAATGCTGATCAAGTTTTCGACCATTGTTGTGCTCGGTGTGCCGGTACTGGCTGTCATTATCTTCGAGGTATTGTTGAATGCCGGGGCAATGTTTAACCATGCCAATATCAAGCTTCCTAAAAAGCTCGACTGGCTGTTGCGCTGGTTGATCGTGACACCGGACATGCACCGTGTGCACCACTCGGTTGAAGATGATGAAGCAAATAGTAATTTCGGATTTTGCCTGACATGGTGGGATCGCCTGTTCGGGACGTATGTCGACCAGCCGCGTGGCGGTCAAACAGGTATGAAGATCGGTATACATTACTATGACGATCCGAAACAGGTGTCATGGCTGCATGGTATGTTGATCCTGCCATTTCGGCTCAAGATAGGTGGTTATACGATCAACCGTCGCAAGTGGAGTGGTGAAGATGAAGGCTAGGTTGATAAGGCTGCTCACGTTAGTCGCCGTGATTGCCGGTATCGTGGTGTTGTATCAATTCCGTGACCAGATCGATGCCACGGCACTTGAACAGTGGGTCAACGATGCCGGAGTGGCCGGGCCGCTCGTATTCATGCTTATCTATATTATTGGCACGGTATTATTTTTCCCCGGCGCAGTATTGACTCTCGCGGGTGGCGCGATCTTTGGTCCGGTATGGGGGACGTTTTATAACCTGACCGGGGCGACGATTGGTGCTGCACTGGCTTTCCTGCTGTCACGTTACCTGGCTTCGGACTGGGTAGAGAAGAAAACGGCAGGCCGGTTGGCAAAACTGAAAGAAGGGGTCGAGGATGAAGGTTGGCGATTTGTTGCCTTTGTCAGGCTGGTGCCACTTTTTCCGTTTAATGTCCTGAATTATGCCCTGGGCCTGACCCGGATCAGGTTTTCGCACTACGTCATTACCTCGTACATCTGCATGTTACCAGGCGCAATTGCCTATACCTACCTCGGTTATGCCGGACGCGAGGCGATTGCAGGTGGCGAAGGTTTAATCCAGAAAGGCCTGTTGGCACTGGCGTTGCTTGCCATGAGTGTCTTCATTCCGCGGATTATTCGTAAATTGCGCAATAAACCAGAAGATTCAGAGACATAAACTGTCCATTTTCACTCGCTCGCTGGTAGAATAGTCGCCGCTTAACTACCCGGATTATTTAGAAATGACAGTTCGTACCCGTTTTGCCCCGAGTCCAACCGGCTACCTGCACGTTGGCGGGGCGCGCACAGCGCTTTTTTCATGGCTTTATGCCCGCAAACACGGCGGTGAGTTTGTGTTGCGCATTGAAGATACCGACCTTGAACGTTCTACCACCGAGTCCGTCAATGCCATCCTTGAAGGCATGACCTGGCTGGGCCTGGAATATGACGAAGGCCCGTTTTACCAGACCAAGCGGTTTGATCGCTACAATGAAATTATCCAGCAACTGCTTGATGAAGGGCATGCCTACCGTTGCTATTGCAGCAAGGATCGCCTTGATGATTTGCGTGAAAAACAGATGGCCAACAAGATCAAGCCACGTTATGACGGTCTTTGCCTGAAAAACAAACCCGAAGACCCGCATGCGCCGCATGTCATCCGTTTTAAAAACCCGGTCGGCGGCAGTGTCATTGTCAACGACCTGATCCGAGGCAAGGTCGCGGTCAGTAATGATGAACTTGATGACCTGATTATTCGTCGCAGCGACAGCAGCCCGACCTATAACCTGACCGTGGTCGTCGATGATATGGACATGGAGATCACCCACGTCATCCGTGGTGACGACCACCTGAATAACACGCCGCGCCAGATCAATATTCTCAAGGCACTGGGTAAAGAAGCACCCATCTATGCACACGTACCAATGATCCTTGGTGATGACGGCTCACGCCTGTCAAAGCGTCACGGTGCGGTCAGTGTTATGCAGTACCGTGATGAGGGTTACCTGCCCGAGGCCTTGCTGAATTACCTCGTACGCCTTGGCTGGTCACACGGTGACCAGGAGGTTTTCTCACTCGACGAGATGATCGAGTTGTTTGACGTAGAAAACGTCAACAAGGCGGCGTCGAGTTTTAATACCGAGAAGCTCAACTGGTTGAATCAGCATTACATCAAGCATGATGACCCGGCACGTATCGCACACCTGCTTAGTCCACACATGGGTAAGCATGATATTGATCCTGCTGACGGACCTGACCTTGTCGATGTCGCACGAGCACAACAGGAACGCGCCAATACACTCGTTGAAATGGCTGACATCAGTACGTTCTTTTATAAAGACTATGCTGAGTTTGATGAAAAGGCTGCGAAGAAGAACCTGCGTCCGGTCGCCAAACAACCTCTGCAAGCGATTCGTGCCGAACTCGAAGCGCTTGAAACATGGAGCGAGGAAACGATCCACGCGGCCATCAACAAGGTTGCTGAAGCGCTTGAAGTAGGCATGGGCAAGGTTGCCCAGCCTTTGCGTGTTGCAGTTGTCGGGCGTGCTGCTGCACCGGGCATTGATATCACCGTGTACCTTGTCGGGAAAGAGGCCTGCCTGCGACGCATTGATAAGGCGCTGGAATACATCGAGGCACGTGTTGCCGCGAGTTAAAGGAAACGAATAATAATGAGTAGTGAAGAAACCACGCGTAGTAATTTTATTCGTCAGAAGATCGACGAAGACATTGCGGCAGGAAAAAATGAAGGCAAGCTGGCCACTCGTTTCCCGCCGGAACCGAATGGCTACCTGCATATTGGTCATGCCAAGTCGATTTGCCTGAACTTTGGTGTTGCTGAGGATTACAAGGGCACGTGTAACCTGCGTTTTGATGATACAAATCCGCATAAGGAAAATGTCGAGTTCGTTGAGTCTATTCAGGCAGATGTACGTTGGCTCGGCTACTATTGGGGTGAACGTCGCTTTTTTGCCTCGGATTATTTCGAGCAGCTGCATGACTTTGCTGTTGAACTGATCAAGGCTGGCAAGGCTTATGTATGCGATCTCGATGCTGAGCAGGTACGTGAATATCGCGGTACTCTGAAAGAAGCCGGCAAGCCAAGCCCCGGACGCTCACGCAGCGTCGAGGAAAACCTTGACCTGTTTGCACGTATGCGCAACGCTGAGTTTGCAGATGGCACTTACGTGTTGCGTGCGAAGATCGATATGGCCTCACCGAATATGAATATGCGCGATCCGACCCTGTATCGCATTCGTCACGGTGTCATTCATCACCAGACCGGTGAGGAATGGTGCATCTATCCGATGTATGACTTCACACACCCGATCTCCGATGCGCTTGAGGGTATTACACACTCACTGTGTACACTCGAGTTTGAAGATCACCGCCCACTGTATGACTGGATCCTCGATAATATTTCAATTGGCTGTCATCCACAGCAGATCGAGTTCTCGCGTCTGAACCTGCAATACACGGTCATGAGCAAGCGCAAGCTCACGACACTGGTCGAGGAGGGCATGGTCGAGGGTTGGGGTGACCCGCGTATGCCGACGATTGCCGGCTTGCGTCGCCGTGGTTTTACGCCGGGCTCTATCAGGGAGTTCTGCGACCGTATTGGTATCACGAAATCGGACAATACGGTTGAGATGGGTGTGCTCGAGAGCTGTATTCGTGACGACCTGAATAGCAGTGCACCGCGACGCATGGCAGTACTGCATCCTCTCAAGGTCGTGATCGAGAACTACCCGGAAGGGCAGGTCGAGGAACTCGACGCGGCCAACCACCCACAGGATGAGTCTTTCGGTAAACGCAAGGTTCCGTTTAGTCGCGAACTCTATATCGAGCGTGACGACTTCATGGAAGTGGCACCAAACAAGAAATTCAAACGCCTTGTCGGCGGTGGCGAAGTGCGCCTGCGTAATTCTTACGTAATCCGCTGTGACGAGATCATCAAGGACACGCAGGGTGAGATCATCGAACTGCGTTGCAGTTATGATGAGGCCACCCTGGGCGCGAATCCTGAAGGCCGTAAGGTCAAAGGGGTTATCCACTGGGTATCCGCTGAGCATGCTGTTGAAGCCGAGGTACGCCTGTATGACCGTCTGTTCAGCCAGCCGAGTCCTGATGCGGCGAGTGGTGATTTCCGTGACCATCTCAACCCTGATTCACTCAGGACACTGACAGGTTGTCAGCTGGAACGAACGCTGGGTGATGCCAGTGTGGGCGATCGCTTCCAGTTCGAACGCGAGGGCTATTTTTGCATGGATGGCGCTAAAACGGCGGATGGAAAACCGGTTTTCAACCGTACCGTGACGCTACGCGATACCTGGGCAAAAATTGAACAGCAAAACCCTGCCTAGACTGGCGTAGATACTGTTTTTTAAAACAATTTTACCTGATTTGCGCTGTAGCAGTTGACACCATCGCCGTACTGCACTAAAGTGCGCGCTCTGTTTTCGGGGCTATAGCTCAGCTGGGAGAGCGCTTGCATGGCATGCAAGAGGTCGGCGGTTCGATCCCGCCTAGCTCCACCAGACAGAAAACAGAAATAGCACCTTGTTGCCCGTAATTTTGCATAGAGGTGCATGAAAAATTTGTCCCGTTCATCTAGAGGCCTAGGATATCGCCCTTTCACGGCGAGTACAGGGGTTCGACTCCCCTACGGGACGCCATATAAAACAAAGGGTTAGCTATTTAGCTAACCCTTTTTTTTGGTTTATTTGTGGTTATTTCAGTTTAATGTGTCCACAATGTCCACCTTGCTATATTACGACTCTAAACGCCATGTTCTCAATGACTGTCTTCGGCCAAAAGCATCGGTAATCGGGCTGACCGATCTACGTTAAGCTCCCTGTTTCACCTTACTTGTTAAGTATACAGAGGAGTCAAGATTATGAAATACCATACAGCACTCGATGTATCACTGCGCAGCGTATCC
>Ga0316207_10000452_pt1 | contig 67923 bp, 68 predicted proteins | sample 6weekpyrite_MG_FD_204943 | JGI IMG/M metagenome (GOLD analysis project Ga0316207, IMG submission 204943) | Microbial mat bacterial communities from mineral coupon in-situ incubated in ocean water Damariscotta River, Maine, United States -... | ecosystem: Environmental > Aquatic > Marine >... | reverse complement strand
CGTGATGTGCACAGGAAAACCTGGCTGCGCACCACCGTGGTACGCAGCCAGTAGATGATGAACTGGATCAGAGCAGGAAAACGTGCAGGACTAGTTAAACGGTTTTATGAGTTCACGAACGACATCGTATTCGGCATCCGTTGTAGCGGCAAAGCCGTCGTATTTCTTACTTAATGATTTTATGACGACCTTGTGAGCAGGATTTGCGACATCCAGCGACAGGAATGCCCGGGTGAGTTTTTTCTTCATCTCGGGGCTGACATTCCTGCTCACGGCAATATTGTAGGGTGGCAGGTGCGGGGAGCTGTAGAGGATACGCAGACCCTTGTTTTCCCATTTGAATGCCTTGGTGTCTTTCAGGATACCTGCATCGAAGTCACCCACCTGGACACCACGGGCGATATTGTCGTAATGACCAATGAATTTGTAGCTGCCAAGCTTTTCCAGTGGCATGCCTGAACCGACAACAACGGCACGTTGCAGAAGGGCAGCCTTGTCACCGAACGCGAAACTTTTACCGGCCAGTTCTTCGACACTCTGGATTGGACTGTCCTGACGAACCACGATCATCAACTGGAACGAGGCTTTCTTGTTGGTGACTGTCTTAACGAGAATTTCCGCATCGCCTTGCTTGTGTGCCTTCAGGTATGCAACGGGTGTCAGGTAGGCAAGATCGACCTTCGCATTGGCGACCGATTTGATTGCAGCCGGCATATTCGGTGACAGGTGCAGATCAACCGGCTGACCGATTTGCTTATTCAGATAGTCGGTAAGGGGTGACAGTTTTCGGTGCATTACCGCGGGGATATCCATGGCGACTGAACCAAATTTCAGGCTATCAGTGGCGGCTGAGGTGTGAATGGAAATACCTGATAGTGCAAGTACAACAAGTACACGGGTGATATGTTTTATCATTATCGAATTTACCTCAGGCTTTTTTTATCGATGTGACCGGAGTATCAACAAGGATGTCTGAATAGTGAGTGACACGGTTCCGGCCATGCTGTTTACTGTGATACATAGCAATATCAGCACAATGGAAGAAGTCATTGGGTGACATGGATTGTTCTGGCAGGGAAACCAGGGTCATCAGGCCAAAACTGGCTGTGACATTGATTTCATCCTGTTCAGTACGGATAACATTGTTATGAAACAGGCTGCGTAATTTTTCAGAGATTACGCGAATCTCATGCAAGTCAGCATTCCGGCAAATAACGGCAAATTCTTCACCACCGATCCTGCAGGCGATATCAGAGTTGCGGATGTTCTTTCTCAGTATGTTTGCGACAGTGCAGAGTGTTGTATCACCGACACTATGACCATGGTTATCATTAATGTCCTTGAAATGGTCCAGATCGAAAATAATCAGGCTCATATCTTCATTGTGCCGGTTGGCAAAAGACAGTTCTTTTTCCAGCAGCACATCAAAGTGGCGACGATTGAACAATTCAGTCAGGGGATCAGTTATGCTGAGCTGTTCCAGTTTCTTGTTAATTAACTTCAGTTCATCTGACTGGAATTGCAGACGCTTGTTTTTTTCCTGAACCTCCTGGTTTGCCAATTCAACATTTGAACGCAGTTTTTCATTTGTCTCGTTGAGACGGTTACGCATGTTGTTGAAATGTGCAGACAGGATGCCCAACTCATCACTACCACGGTAGGGAATATCCTGTGTAATCAGACCGTCCTCATTGACACTCGTGCGAATTGAGTCGGAGATAATTGACACAGGACGAATAATGAAAAATGACAGGGCGAGAAATTCACCTACTGCGATGAGCAGGATGAGTATCGTTTCGCGGAGGATGAGTTCATCACGTTGTTCAGACAATTGCTGGACAATCCGGCTGTTGTCCATTTGCAGGCTGAGTTCGCCTACCTGTGTACCATCAAATATGATTTTCTGTTCGAAGAAGGTCCACAACTCATTGCCCGGTACAAGACGGCCAGCCTTGGCCATCGTATTACCCTTGCTGTTGGTGACTTTGGCATAGTTAATACTTTGTGATTTGATGAGTTCGTCCAGTAACAACTGGATCGCATGGTAGTCATAGCCCACTACGCCATACACGACGGATTGGGCTGTAAAGCGAGCAAGGTCACTGCCACGCTCGCGGGTTTCATTCAGCACTCGTTCTTCCTGCTCCTGCAGAGTGGTCCAGCCAGTCAGTCCGAGTGAAATCAGCAGCACACTGACAAGCACGAAGCCCATCTTGACGCGTAGTCCCGGTGCAAACCGTACATGTTTGAATTGTTTACTCAAATCCCTTCCGTCCAACAAAAACTCTGAGAAAATACCCCATAGTGCTTTATCGGACTTTGGCCCGATAATTCAAGGCAATCATGTCAGTCAATATATATTAAAGTAGCTCCCGGCTATGAAGGGGTCGTTTTCGGAGCTTTGCAGGACAGGGTTTACCTGCATTTAAAGCACGTGCGGTTCGTTGTAAGCTGTTGTAATCACTAGCCATGTTGCAGTGATGTGTGCAAAGCTAAATTACTTGAATTTTATATAATTGTTGTTAGTATTCCTGATACTCGACATAAATAGTCGAATAATAAGCGATATGCTTTAGTGAGCGTTGCATTGATTCAGGACTTCTCGGTTGTTACTTTTCAGTTATCTGCTGATTGCCCCGTTATGAAATGCAATAGGTTTTATTTTAATATTTCAGGTAAATAACATGGCAACTGGCACAGTAAAGTGGTTTAACGAATCAAAAGGTTTTGGTTTCATTGTCCCATCTGACGGTACTCCGGATGTATTTGTACACTTTTCAGCAATCAACGCTGAAGGTTTCCGTACTCTCGCAGAAGACCAGGCAGTGAACTACGAAGTAGAAAGTGGTCCGAAAGGCCCACAGGCGAAGAACGTAACAATCGCCTGATTTCTCGCGGTTACTGAAAAAGCCCCGTTATTACTAACGGGGCTTTTTTTTGCCTCGAACCATCGGAGATTGCCCTGAACCTTCGGGACGAAGGTTAAGTTACGCATAATTACCAGAACCTGCGAAGCTGGTTCAGGGTATCCCTAATGAATCTCGAAGAGATTCTTGGGAGAAGTCCGTAGGTGGCTCATAGAAGCCTTTCAGCATTACACCATAGAACCCTGTGGGTTCATCATGGATACCTTACCCTCTATTCCAGAGGGTCAAGGCAATCATGAGTACCCTATTCGACCTCCGGTCTCGTCAGGGCATATGCTCGCCCAACCCACTTTCAACACCTTTCTATCCATAAAGACACAAATAGGCCGTATCTACCGACACTTTTACATTGAATGAACTGTTTGCAGGAACATCGAACGATTCACCGGCTCTGTAGGTTGTTTCACTGTCTTCACCGGGCATTTTGATGGTCAGTGCACCGCTGACCACGGTCATCTTTTCCTTATCCGCGGTATTAAACACGTATTCACCTGCGGCCATGACGCCGACGGTGGCGGGCAGGGTTTCAGTCTGGAAGGCAATGGATTTCACCTTGCCATCAAAGTATTCGTTTGTATCAAACATTGTTACTCACTCTTTGTAATGAATAGTTATCTTTTAACCGGTGTGACCGTGTCAGCACATTGCTGGGCACGCTCGCGTGCCGTGTCGGTATCCTCGGCCCAGGCGAGCGCAACCCCCATACGACGACGTGTAAACGATTCGGGTTTGCCAAATAGTCGCAGGTCTGTCTGTGGCACGCTCAGGGCTTTGTCTATGTTCTCAAAGGCAATACCTTTTTCTTCCATGCCACCGTATATAACGGCACTAGCACCGGGGCTGCGTAGTGCGACTGAGACGGGCAGGCCGAGTACGGCACGGGCATGTAGTTCAAATTCATTCTGACCCTGTGTGGTCATCGTCACCATACCGGTATCATGCGGGCGCGGGCTGACCTCGCTGAAGTAGACCTCATCGCCTTTAATAAACAGCTCAACACCGAACAGGCCACGGCCACCGAGTTCACCCGTCACAGCGGCCGCAATCTCCTGTGCGCGTTTAAGGGCGGCCTCGCTCATAGATTGGGGTTGCCAGCTTTCGACGTAGTCACCGCCACGCTGAATATGACCTATGGGCGCACAGAAGTAAGTCTCAACCTCACCGGAATCATCGATCGCGCGCACCGTCAGCAGGGTGATCTCGTACTCAAACTGGATCATCTCTTCGACGATAATGCGTGCTTGCTGGACCCGGCCACCACTCATGGCGTAGTCCCAGGCTTTTTGGATATCGTCCGGACCGTTAATTGTCGATTGCCCTTTGCCCGAGGATGACATGACTGGTTTTACGATGCAGGGAAAGCCAATGCCGTTATCAATCGCCGCAGTGAGCTGTTCAAGCGACTCGGCAAAGGCATATTTCGATGTAGGCAGGCCAAGCAGTTCGGCGGCAAGGCAACGAATGCCCTCGCGGTTCATGGTCAGCTGGGTAGCCCTGGCCGTTGGTATGACTTCGGCCAGGCCATCTGATTCGATCCTTGCCAGCTCGTCTGTCGCAATGGCCTCGATTTCAGGGATAATGAGGGCTGGCTGTTCCTGTTCGACGAGGGAACGCAATGCTGCCGTATCGGTCATATCGATAACGTGGGCGCGGTGCGCGACCTGGTGACCGGGGGCATTTGCATAACGATCGACGGCAATGACTTCAGCACCGAGGCGTTGCAGGGCAATGATGACTTCCTTGCCCAGTTCACCACTGCCAAGCAGCATGACCCGGGTCGCAGTAGGGGAGAGCGGGGTACCGATTTTCATTGTTCGTATCCTGGTTGGTTTCAGAAGTCTTTTAGCACAGATAACGCAGAGTAGAAAATCATCAGGCTGTCCAACACATTGTTTATCCCGGAGCACGAGATTGTGTTCACTGCGATCCGTGCCAGCGGACCCGGCGGGCAGCACGTCAACAAGACCTCGTCAGCGGCTCAGTTGCGTTTTGATATCCGGCATTCTTCCCTGCCCGCGGAGGTTAAACAGCAGTTATTGAAGTACCCGGATTCACGTATCAGCCGCCAGGGCGTCATCATTATCAAGTCACAGGTGCACCGCAGCCAGGAGATGAACCGCCAGGATGCGTTAGTGCGCCTCGAGGGCCTGCTAAAGAAGGCGTTACAGCGCAAAAAGCCACGTAAGCCAACACGCCCAACCAAAAGTTCAGTGAAAAAACGTCTTGAGGCCAAGCAGCAGCGCGGTCGATTGAAAAATCTGCGTGGCCGTGTAAATACGCAGAACAGGGATTGAATTTCGGGCTCGCAGAAGAGCGGTTATTTATGGGATAATGCGCGCCTTTATGCCGGTTTAATCTCTTTTTTGGAACATAATCTTGATTTCTACAGCAAACATTACCATGCAGTTCGGGGCCAAACCCCTGTTTGAAAACATCTCGGTCAAATTCGGTGAAGGCAACCGCTATGGCCTGATTGGTGCAAACGGGTGCGGTAAATCTACCTTTATGAAGATCCTGGGCGGCGACCTTGAGGCGACTTCGGGAAATGTTATCTACGATCCTGAAGAGCGTATCGGCAAGCTGGGTCAGGATCAGTTCGCGTTTGAAGAGTATTCCGTTATCGATACGGTGATCATGGGGCATGCCGAGCTGTGGGAAGTGAAACAGGAGCGTGACCGCATCTATTCATTGCCTGAAATGAGTGAAGAAGAGGGCATGAAGGTTGCCGAGCTTGAGGTGACCTTTGCTGAGTTGGATGGCTATACGGCCGAATCACGTGCCGGTGAATTATTGCTGGGGCTGGAAATCCCACTTGAACAGCATGCAGGTCCAATGAGCGCCGTGGCACCGGGCTGGAAGCTGCGTGTATTGCTGGCGCAGGCGCTGTTTGCCGATCCGGATATCATGTTACTTGATGAGCCGACCAATAACCTTGATATCAACACGATACGCTGGCTCGAGCATGTCTTAAACGAACGAAACAGCACCATGATTATTATCTCGCATGACCGCCACTTCCTGAACAGTGTCTGTACGCATATGGCCGATCTTGATTACGGTGAATTGCGTGTTTACCCGGGTAATTATGATGAGTACATGCTCGCGGCGACCCAGGTGCGTGAGCGTCAGCTGTCAGATAATGCCAAAAAGAAGGCGCAGATTGCTGAATTGCAGCAGTTCGTCGCACGCTTCTCTGCGAATGCCTCGAAGGCACGCCAGGCAACGTCACGCGCCAAGCAGATTGAGAAGATCCAGCTTGATGACATCAAGCCATCAAGTCGCGTTAATCCGTATATTCGTTTCGAACAGGAAAAGAAATTGCATCGCCTGGCTGTCGAAGTCGAGAACCTCACCAAGGGCTACGATGAAGGCCCGTTGTTCAGCGATTTCAGCATGATGGTCGAGGCCGGTGAGCGTATTGCCATCATCGGTCCGAACGGGATTGGTAAAACCACTATGTTGCGTTGCCTTGAAGGTGATCTGGAACCGGATACCGGCATGGTGAAATGGTCAGAAAATGCGAATATCGGCTACTTTGCACAGGATCATGCTAATGACTTCGCCGAAGACATGTCGCTGTTTGACTGGATGAGCCAGTGGCAGCAAAAGGGTGAGGACGAACAGACAATCCGTGGCACGCTGGGTCGCCTGTTGTTCTCCAAGGACGAAGTGAAAAAATCTGTAAAGGTAATCTCAGGGGGTGAGCAGGGTCGCATGTTGTTCGGCAAGCTCATGCAGCACAAGCACAATGTCCTGCTTATGGATGAGCCGACCAATCACCTTGATATGGAATCGATTGAGTCACTCAACCTTGCACTGGACAAGTATGAAGGTACGTTGATATTCGTCAGTCATGACCGTGAGTTCGTAGGTTCACTGGCGACCCGGATTATCGAGATAAAGTCTGATGGTGTAGTCGACTTTACCGGTACGTATGAAGAGTACCTGCACAGCCAGGGAATTGATGACTGAGGTTATTCAGTTATGCCGCATCGCGGCTGCAGTAAATCGACTGCATCATTCGAATAATATCAATGAGTCGTATATTCGCGATGCGGTAATACACGCGGTTCGCATCGCGTCTTGATGCAAGGATGCCTTCTTCGCGCAGGTAATTCAGGTGTTGTGAGATATTACTTTGTGTCGCACCTGATGTGGACACGATTTCCTTTACCGACATCTCCCTGTCATGCAATGTGCACAGAACCTTCAGGCGCAGCGGATGTGCGAGTGCCTTGAGGGTTTTTGCCGTACATTCGATGTTGGAAGAGTTCGTCATTTACTGCCTTTAAATACTTTATAGAAATGAAAAAAAGCCCGGTTACAGTAAGTAACCGGGCCTTTTGGTCTTACCGGTTTACTGCTTACTTGGCAGCTGGAGCAGCCTGTGCAACTGGTGCAGCAGCTACTGGAGCGTAACCGTAAGGAGCGTAACCGTATGGACGGTAGCCGTTGTAGTAGTTGTTGTAACCATTACCACGGGCGTTACCACGAACCTTGGTGTTCATGCTGAAAGACATGTTGCCGTCGCCGTAACCGTCAAAAGCGCCGTTACCGTTGTTACCGTATGGGTGGCCGTAAGGACCGTAACCGTAAGGTGCAGCAACTGGAGCAACTGGAGCAGGAGCTGTAGTAGCAGCAACGGCAGTCTTACCGTCTTCTGTCTTGGCAGGCGCAGCAGCTGTAGGAGCAACTGGAGCTACTGGTGCACCGTAAGGAGCGTAACCGTAAGGAGCGTAACCGTTGTTGTAGTAGCTGTTACCGTTACCACGACCGTTACCACGAGCGCTCATGTTGAAAGACATGTCGCCGTCACCGAAGAAGTTGCCGTTACCGTTGTTGTAACCGTTGTTACCCCAACCGTTGTTGTCAAAAGGACCCCACCATGCCTGTGCAGAAGCAAGTGGCAGGGCAGAAATAGCTACAGCAGCAATAATAGTCTTGAAGTTCATTATGTATTCCCTCTCATAGTGTTTATGAAAAAAAGTTAAAAAAGATACAACGCTTAAAAATTTCTTGTTGGTTAGTTAACCAGCGTGAGGTAATATTATTAGAGAATTCTAATATAAGCAAGACATAATATATGAATAATTTAATACAATAACAAATACAAAGGGTTAGGGTATAAAAAACAATGCTAAGAGCGTTGATTCTGCGATATTTAAGGGGTGTCTGAGGGCAAAAGTCGGGAATTATGGTGGTACATCGGCCGATCTGAATAGCAATTATGCCGTAACAGCTGGCGTTACTGGCGATTACTGCAACGTGGCACCGTGTGCTTCAGCCATTGTCTGGTTCATAAGTTGTAGCTCGAGGTTCCAGTCTGTCTTGTCAACCGCATCACTAAGAAGTTTGCAGAATGAATGAATGAGATCCTTGCCCATGTTCAGGTTAATGCCCTGGCCTTTGGCGGGCTTGAAGATGACCGTATGTTTGTCATCCTTGCCTCGCTGGATGCTCATCTGGCTGATCAGCATGGGCTCTTTACCCAGCGGTAGTGCTTCGACTTTTTCTTCATAAGGCTGGTTAAAGTCAGCCTGGCTGACGGCGTTTTCATGTTCAAACTCAAGCACGGCCTGCTGGGCCTCGCGGGATGGCTGAGATGTGATGCTTGAGTCGGTCACCAACAGACCGACGAGACTTGGCCATGCCATGGCAACAAAGCGACGTGTCAGCCACAGCCTGAACTCCGAGTTATCTGATGACTTGATGCGCAGCAGCAGCCTGTCATGTTCCGGGCTGAAGGAAATTTGCATTTGTTGCAGTGACGACATGGCGCTGTTTGCCTCTCCCAGGCGTTAAGAATCTACTATGGCGCTGATCATACCGTGTTATTGGCGAGTGCAGAAGCGTAATAAGACTGATGCCCCGTGCATTGGCGATATGTAAATGTGATGATACAGGCATGGCAAATGCGTGTTTTCACTTTCACAGTGTCCTGAATGACTTTTTGCCTGCCGAGCAGGTCGGAATACTTGTGCCGTATGTGTTTGCAGGCCGGCCAGCAATCAAGGATGCCATCGAGGCGAGTGGTATTCCGCATACCGAGGTGGCAGTCATCACCGTTAATGGTTCTGCAGTTGGTTTCGATTATGGCCTGCAGGATCTAGATAACGTGGATATATATCCACATGTGTCTCACCCCGATGTCGACGCTGCGTTACTGCAATCTTTCCTGCCTGATGGTAAGCCAGCCTTTGTCCTGGATGTGCACCTGGGCAAACTGGCGCGTTTCATGCGCACAGCCGGTTTCGATACAGTCTATACTACCACTGACCCGGGCGATGCGTTGATCGCAGAGATTGCCGATACGCAGAACCGGATAGTTCTGACGCGTGATACAGGTTTGTTGAAACGTTCGAGAATCCGCTATGGCTACTGGCTCAGGGAGACACAGTCCCGTGCACAGTTCCGTGAAGTGGTCGGGCATTACAGGCTAAAAAAATATTTCATACCGTTTTCACGTTGCTCTCACTGTAATGGCCAGGTGAATATAGTCGAGAAAGAACAAGTTAGTACACAGTTACCTGTTGGAGTGGCAGACGATCCACTACTGACGCAATTCGTACAATGTGAAGACTGCGGCCATGTGTACTGGCAGGGTTCGCATTACACGCATATGCAACGTTTATTCGACAGCGTGTGTTAAACGGTATATCCGGCTAGGTCACCACGATCACACGCAAGGCATCGAGACGCAGGTCAGCGTTATCAAGGATGTCGTTGAGTGCTTGCCACTGTTGTTGGAAGAAATCGATTTCCTCATCGCGAACATTTGGGTTGACCTGCTGCAGGGCTTGCAGGCGCTCAATCTCTTTCGCAAGGGTCTGGCGGGTCTTGTCATGCGCGGTCTGCAGGATAGCAGGTGCTTGCTGTTCAGCGAGTTGCTGACTCGCATCTAGCATATTTTTCATGATGTCCTTATAAGCACGCACGATCTGGTTGGCCGTTTTACCATCGACTTTTTCACTGTACTGGTTGATGAAGCCATGTGGGATGTCTGGTTTGAAGGCCTTACCCTGTTGATCGACAACGACGCGGATCGTGGTTGGTGGCAGGTAGCGACTCGTTTGCAAGGAGTCACTCGAGGCCGACTCGAGGGTATATAAACATTCAATGAGCAGGCTGCCAGCTTTGCCGCCGCGGAATTTGATCGAAGTCACCGAGGTATTACCCTGTTCGCTGGCGAGCACGCGTTCCATTGCACCAGTGACGAGCGGATGTTCCCAGCTGAAGTAGTGCATGTCTTCATTGGACAACGCCGTGGTACGGTCACAGGTGTAGGTCATACCTTCCTCACGCAGGCCAGGCAGTCCGTCACCTTGCATGTGATTACCGGGATGGATGACAACACTATTCTCGCCATGCACTTCACTGTCGACACCAAAGCAATCGTAAACGGACTCCAGGTAATCAGGTAACCCAGCAGTATCATCCTGTTGCTGTGCACGTTGTTGCAGGTCGTTGGCGACTGCGGGGCGGCAGGAGTTGTATTCAAGCAGGCGGTCACGACCATTGTGCAGGGCCTCGTTCATGTCTGCATGCAGATTGGCCGTATGTTCGACCAGTACGTTGATGTCAGCACCGGGGACGGCAAGCGCATCGCGCAGTTCATCTTCGATTTCGACAAACACGTTATGGCCAGCAGGACAGGTATGTTCAAACGCACCGAGCCCGTCGTGGTACCACGAGTACATCGTTTCCTGTGCGGTGTCCTCTATATAAGGTACGTGGATCTGGATGGTCTCGGCCTGGCCGATACGATCGAGACGACCTATACGCTGTTCGAGAAGATCCGGGTTCAGCGGCAGATCGAACAGTACCAGGTGATGCGCGAACTGGAAGTTACGTCCTTCACTGCCGATCTCGGAACAGATCAACAACTGACAACCGAATTCCATGTCAGCAAAGAAGGCAGCGGCGCGGTCACGCTCGATAATACTCATATGTTCATGGAAGACACCGGTATGCATGCCCGTACGTACGCGTAGCACTTCGGCAATATCCATCGCGGTTTCGGCACTGGCGGTGATAAGCAGGACCTTGTCATTACCAAGGGATTTCAGCTGTTGTATGAGCCAGTCGATGCGCGGGTCGAGTTTTGTCCACTGGGTATCGTTGCCACCATCCTGTACCTGGTAGGCAAGTTCCGGGCAGAGCTGCAGGCGGATATCACTGCTCTGGCTGAAGTAGCCTTGCGGTGCCTCGAGCGGATAGGGCGTGACCTTGCGTTCAGGGAAACCTTTCACCGCGGCACGTGTATTACGGAACAGCACGCGACCGGTACCGTGTTGATCCAGCATCCGGTCGATCCAGTCACTGCGGGTGGCGGGGTCGTTGGCTTCACTCAGATCAAGTGGCTGGTCTGCCGCATCAAAGTGCGTATGCAGGTTCTGCTGTTGCTGTTCGGAAAGTGCCTGGTCATTCAATAATGTTTCTACGGCATCAGCAACCGGCTGGTAAGAGTCTTCTTCACGGACAAAGCTTTCATAGTCGGGAAAGCGGTCAGGGTCGAGCAGGCGCAGGCGGGCATAGTGACTGGCCTTGCCAAGTTGTTCAGGCGTTGCCGTAAGCAACAGGACGCCGGGGGTTTCCGTTGCGAGTAATTCAATCAGCTCATAGTCAAGACTGGGCTGTTCCTCACTCCATTCAAGATGGTGCGCCTCATCGACAACCAGCAGATCCCAGTTACCCATGTAGGCCTGTTTAAAACGCTGCGGGTTGGAGCCAAGAAAATCGAGACTGCACAGAATCAGCTGTTCACTTTGGAACGGGTTGTTGTCAGGATCGAGTTTTTCTTCATCAGACAGGTTGGCCTCCATGTCCAGGCAGCGCTGTTCGTCAAACACACTGAACGGCAGGTTGAAACGGCGGATCATCTCGACCAGCCACTGGTGGAGGAGGCTTTCCGGTACTACGATGAGCACACGTCGTGCACGTTCAGTGAGTAACTGGTGATGCAGGATAAGACCGGCCTCGATGGTTTTGCCAAGTCCGACCTCGTCGGCAAGCAGGACGCGCGGGGCGTAGCGGTTAGCCACCTCATGGGCGATGTACATCTGGTGCGGGATAAGGCTGGTACGTGCACCGGTCAGGCCTCGTAGATCGGAATGGGCGATACGATTGGCATGTTGCAGGGTCGCATAGCGCAATTCAAACCATTTTTGCTTGTCGATCTGACCACTGAACAGGCGCTCGGCAGGACGATTGAGCTGGATGAAATTATCGAGGTTGGTTTCTTTCAGCACACAGGTCTCGCCGCTATCGAGGCGTTTGCCATGGTAACTGAGCAGGCCATCGAGCTCTTCAACCGAGCTGACCACTAGTTGCCAGCCTTCCTTGCTGTCGACCGTGTCACCCGGTGAGAATACCATCCGGGTCAGTGGTGCCGATTGGCGTGCATAGGTACGGCTTTCACCGGTAGCAAGAAACAGCAGGGTCACGGTTCGAAAATCTGATTCGAGAACGGTACCGAGGCCCATTTGCAGTTCTGCCTCGCTGATCCAGCGTTGTCCGGGGATAAATTCCTGCACGTCGAGTCACTCTATTATATAAAAGGGGGCGCTATGGTAGAGCATTCAGACAAAAAAATCCCCCTTAATGGTAGTTTTAAGTTACTGAATTATATAAAGATAGAAAAAAAGACCCTAAATAAACTATATATTACCAAATTCTTATATAGACAGAAGGGGTTTAATTCCGATAAAATTACTCAACTTTAAGTTTTAGTTTTGATTTTTCAGGAGCCGAGCGCTATGCAAGCAGAAGTAGATGGAAACATAATTGAACTCAGTGAAGCCGGTTGGTTGTTGAACCTGGACGAGTGGAGTGAAGGTCTGGCACATGAGATTGCCAAGAACGAGAAGATCGCCGAGCTGACTGATGAACATTGGGACATCATCAATATGGCCCGTGAGTACTTTGTTGAAAATGGTGTTGTCGCTGAGCCACGTTTGTTCTCGAAGCTGATGAAGAAGAAGTACGGCAAAGATCGTAGTGATCAGAAGTACATCTACTCGCTGTTCCCAACGGGTCTGATCAAGTGCGCCAACAAGGTTGCTGGTCTGCCACGTCCGAAGGGTTGTAGCTAATCGCGACAACCGTTTGCTGATGTATTTGAAAGGGGTGCCAATGGCACCCCTTTCTTTTGATGCAATATAGCGTAGGTATTTCTTCTCCTCTTAGGGGAGAAGGTTAGGATGAAGGGGAAATTGTTTAGATTATATTCCCTCACCCCGACCCTCTGATAGAACCACTAGCCATTCGCCTAAGCTGTCAAACTACTACAGCTAAGGCGCTGGTTATCCCTTAGGGAGAAGGGGGTAACACAACCATGATGAAAGAGAATGACGGTATTCCTTCTCCCCTAACTGTATTGCCATACAGAAGTCCCGCTTTTTCGCTTAAATATGCCATGTTTGTTATGATGCGCGGCCTTTGCAGTCCTACTAAACCTGAGGTTTAACGATGTTCCAGCTAGGTTGCGCCAATCGCGCCTGTTTCCAGAACGAAATCCTGTCCGGCCTGACCGTGGCCCTGGCACTTGTGCCGGAGGCAGTTGCGTTTGCATTTGTCGCCGGAGTTGAACCCCTGGTTGGTCTGTATGCTGCGTTCATGGTCGGCCTGCTGGCTTCTATTTTTGGTGGTCGCCCGGGTATGATTTCCGGTGCTACGGGTGCAATGGCCGTGGTGATGGTCGCACTGGTGGCGCAACATGGTGTTGAATACCTGTTTGCAGCAGTCGTGCTGACCGGCCTGTTACAGATCCTCGCGGGGGCATTACGGCTCGGAAAGTTTATTCGAATCGTGCCTTACCCGGTCATGCTTGGTTTTGTGAACGGCCTGGCGATCGTGATCTTCCTGGCCCAGTTACAACACTTCCAGGACACAAATGCAGCAGGATTGACTGACTGGATGTCCGGTCAACCGCTCATGATATTGCTCGGGTTTATCGTCCTGACTATGGCAATTATGCAGTACCTGCCAAAAATAACGACGGCATTTCCGGCGGCGCTTGCTGCAATTATTACCGTATCATTGCTCGTGATTGGATTTGACATCGATACCAGAACGGTTGGTGATCTCGCTTCGATTGAAGGTGGACTACCGACCTTCCATATTCCAGCGGTACCGTTCAACCTTCAAACCTTGTCGATTATTCTGCCGTATTCGATCATCCTCGCTGCGATTGGCCTGATTGAATCCCTGCTGACCCTGAGCCTGATTGATGAGGTGACCAATACACGTGGCCGTGGTAACCGTGAGTGTGTTGGCCAGGGGATCGCCAATACGGTAACAGGAATGTTCGGTGGCATGGGCGGCTGTGCAATGATTGGCCAGAGCATGATTAACGTTAACTCGGGTGGACACAAGCGCCTGTCAGGTATTGCTGCAGCACTGTTCCTGTTGTGTTTTATCCTGTTTGCCTCGGACCTGATTGAGCTTATCCCGATGGCGGCACTGATCGGTGTTATGTTCATGGTTGTACTCGGGACCTTTGAATGGTCGAGCCTGCGTATTATTCGCAAGATCCCACGTACCGATGCATTCGTTCTCGTACTCGTTTCCGGTGTGACCGTGGCCACTGACCTTGCCGTGGCAGTGGTGGTGGGTGTTATTGTCTCAGCACTTGCTTTTGCCTGGGAGCATGCCAGTCATATCCATGTGAATGGTTATGATGATGAAAATGGCTCGCGTGTTTATGAACTGAACGGCCCGCTGTTCTTCGGTTCGGTAAAAAGTTTTATGGAACTGTTTGACCCGGAGAACGACCCGGACGATGTCATTATCGAATTCCAGAATTCACGCGTGGCGGATCACTCAGCGATTGAGGCCATTGATTCACTCGCGGAAAAATACATCAAGCTCAACAAGTCACTGCACCTGCGTCACCTTAGCGAGGAGTGCAAGTTGTTGCTGACCAAGGCCGGTGACCTTGTTGAAGTCAACGTGATGGAAGATCCGAGATACCACGTTGCGGACGACAAGATAGCGTAATGGCTGACCTGCACCCGCAACTGGCGAAAGACTGCGTCGTGCTCGGGCGGTTTTTGCTCAGTCGCCTGTTGTTGATGAAGGATGCGAACTACCCGTGGTTGATCCTGGTGCCTGATCGTGACGCTGTGTCGGAGATCTACCAGCTCGACGAAGCCGATCAGCAGCAATTACAAAGAGAGTCGAGTTGCGTGGCCAGGTTGCTTGCCGACACGTTCAATGCAGACAAAATAAACATCGGCGCGCTGGGCAACATGGTGCCGCAGCTGCATATTCACCATATTGCACGTTTTACGAATGACCCGGCCTGGCCCGCACCGGTATGGGGTGCCTGCCCGGCAAAGCCTTATTCAGATACAGAACTTGAAGATACGATAGGCAAGATAAAGGCAGTATTAGAAAAGCAGTTTGATTTTATTCCCGCCTGACAAATTATATTATTACGGAAAAGTTTTTCTCAAAATGTCACGAGCGATACTGAGACAAAGCAAGGTAGTTAATATGGATTCAGAACGTTGTGAGCGAGCGTAATAGTTCTGAATTAGTGCTCGGTTTTTTCCTGTACTAATATCCACGGCGCCACCACGACTGACCAGAACAACGGTTTGGTCTTATTCCAGCGCCGTGCATCATCATCCAGCGCACGCGCAATCTTGCCCTGTTCAATCCAGGCATTGAACTGATTGGTATCATCTGCGGCAAGTCTTTCGGCAACCTCTACAAGGTCGAGCTCGGGTTTAACGATGACGACCATGCCCTTGGCAAAGTGGCGTACAAGTTCACCCCATTCGAGTGTACCGGTTTCGAGGTTGATCTTCTGGCGCAGTTCTTCACTGTTAAATTCAATTCGTTCGTCAGACATGTAAACATCCAGCTAGGCAGTTTGGTCTATTATACGTGATCCACCTGGATGTTGCTGACGTTATGACGACAACTAACGTGCATTGAGTCACCCGGCACGGCAGCGTAGAATGACCCAATAACAACAATGCTATAAGCTGCCAATATGGATTTTGTCTCCGCAATCACAACGACCCTGCAGGATGGTATCAATATGATGCTGACGCCCGCGGGCGCGTGGCAACTGGCCGGGCTCGTGCTTGCAATGTTGACGGGCTGGTTGGTCAACCGGCGTTGGCAGAGTTTCATTCTCAGCTGGTTGGGCACAGATGAGAAACGTGGCCTGCGCCGTATTGCGCTACGTGGTTTGGGGCGTGTCGTCTTTCCACTTGTCATTGCACTGGTGGCACTGGCTTTCGCCGGGATACTTGCACAGTTCGCCATTGCCACGCCATTGCTTGATATACTGGTTCCGCTGTTTATTTCACTCGCTGCAATCCGTGTAATCGTCTACGTCCTGCGCCGTGCATTCGGCCCGGGCCCGGCACTGCGCGCATGGGAAGGTGTCATCAGCACGGTGATCTGGATCGCCGTGGCCCTGCACCTGCTAGGTTGGTTACCGGATGTGCTGGCAGCACTGGATGGTCCGTCCATGACACTCGGCGAGAACCGCGTGTCACTGTTGTCGCTACTGCAATTCGCGCTTGCGGTAGCCATGTTCATGGTACTGGCCGGCTGGTTGTCTCGTTACATTGAACAGCGTGCGAAGCAGTCTGAGTACCTGAGCAGCAGTATGCAGGTTGGCCTGAGCAAGATCAGCAAGGTCGTGCTTTACACGGTTGCTATCCTTATTGCATTGAACAGTGTTGGTATCGACCTGACAACGCTGGCCGTGTTCGGTGGTGCACTGGGCGTTGGACTCGGCTTTGGTCTGCAGCGTATTGCAAGTAACTTTATCAGTGGTTTTATCCTGTTGTTTGATCGCTCCATCAAGCTTGGTGATGTGATCACAATTGGCCAGCGTTTTGGCTGGGTCGTTGCGATGCATGCACGTTATATCGTGGTACGGGATCGTGACGGTGTTGAAACCCTGATTCCGAACGAGAACCTGATCACGACTGACGTGGTGAACTGGAGTTTCAGTGACAAACAGGTGCGCGTAAAACTGCCGGTGCAGATCAGTTATGCGGATGACCCGGAGCTTGCCATGCAACTCATGGTGGATGCGTGTGAAGCAAACGAGCGTGTCCTGACTGAGCCGGAACCGCAGGCGCGCCTGCTTGCATTTGGCGATAACGGTATCAACCTCGAGTTACGCCTGTGGTTGTCCGATCCCGAGGCCGGTGTCGGCAGTGTCCAGTCGGATGTGAATCTCGCCATCTGGAACAAGTTCAAACAGCACGGTATTACAATTCCGTATCCGCAACGTGATATTCGCATGCTGCAGGAAGACGAATAACTGAACAGTATTAGTAACTCGCAAAACAAGAAGTCGATACATGCGTTATAGAGAAGGGCAGGACCCGACACAAATCAAAGCGGACCCGTTAATTCAGAGGGTCAGCGATTTTACAGTAGCCTATACGCTGATCGTCGCATTTATATTCATCGCCATGGGAAAATACGGCAAGCAACGCTGGTTGATATTCTGGGGTGTGATGACCATCTTTGCCGTGATTACATATGTGATTATTCGTTGGTTCGATCTGCTTCAGGTCTGATCCTTTCCAGACGCCTGAAAATAGCTATCCTTACTCCAGTCTACGTCGCCTGTTTCCAGATCAACCTCGGGGTAATCCCAACCGAGTTGCCGGTATCGGCGCGCAATCTTCGGCCATGCATATTCAAACAGCAGCTGCTGGTATTCATCGACAGGCAGCCTGCAGTGGTTATACATACCTGCCTGCTCACGCTGGCGTTGTGCCTCGTAGAGGATCAGGCTGGCCGAGGTGGCAACGTTCAGCGAGGCAACCATTCCCATCATCGGGATACGAATACAGGTATCGACGCTGTCGAGGGCTTCCTGGCTCAGGCCACGTAACTCCGACCCCATGACCAGCGCAGTGGGTTGCGTGTAATCATAATCACGGAAATCGATTGAGCCTTCATCCGGGTGGGCAGCAACCAGTTGCATGCCCTGGCTACGAAGAGCCTCACTGGCCTCGGTAAAGGTCTTGTGACGGTGTATACGCAACCAGCGCAGGGCACCGGCAGCAGCCTTTGGACGACGAAAACCTACACCTCCAGGGGTGACGGCATGTGCATCGAGTACCCCGACTGCATCACAACTGCGCAGGATTGCAGCGAAATTACGCGGTTTGTGGACATCTTCCATGAGCAGACTCAGGTCAGTCTGGCGACGGTTCAGGGAGGCTGTCAGGCACTGGAAGCGTTCAGGAGTCATGGTGAGGCATCTGGGGCAGTCGGATTCGCAGTAAATTAAAGTATGTCGTTGTCAGGTCGCTTAATTCTATACAAGAAATGTGGCCTAATACACGTCTATGGAACTGATCGACACACACTGTCACCTGGATACCGATGCCTTCTGCAATGATCGGCCAGAAGTGCTGGACCGTTGCCGTGAGCAGGGTATCAACACGATTGTTGTACCGGCCATTATCCGGCAGGACTGGTTGCAGTTGCTCATGCTGTGTGAAACTCAGAAGGGGCTGTACCCTGCGCTCGGCTTACATCCGATGTTCCTTCCCGACCACACCGATTTGCACCTTAAAGAACTCGATGAATGGCTTGAGAAACACCGTGACACAGTGGTTGCTGTGGGTGAGATAGGCCTGGATTACTACGATAAGCAGATGGACCGGAAGCGCCAGCAGAAAATTTTCGAGTCACAATTGTTCAGCGCGCAACATGCTGGCCTGCCGGTTATCCTGCATGTGCGCAGGGCACATGACCGGGTCTTGAAGACGCTGAAAAAGATCCCGGTGAAGGGCGGTATTGTGCATGCCTTCAGCGGCAGCATGGAACAGGCCAGGCAATATATCGATCTTGGCTTCAAGCTGGGTTTTGGCGGAACTATGACATATGCGCATTCGGTCAAGATCCATGCCCTGGCTCGCGATCTGCCACTTGAATCGATCGTGCTTGAAACTGATGCGCCCGATATGGTGGTTGCATCGCACCGTGGTGAACGTAACAGTCCTGAATACCTGGTCGACATCCTGCAGTCACTGGCGGCTTTGCGTGGCATGACAACTGAACAGGTCGCTGAACAAACAACCCAAAATGCCCGGGATATTCTCGGTATCGAAGCCTGAACAATGAATGATTCTGATTATGCGCAACGCTTTGGCGGTATCGCGCGACTGTATGGTAAACGTGAACAGGATATTATCCGCAACCTGCATGTATGCGTGATCGGCCTTGGTGGTGTGGGTTCATGGGCAGTTGAGGCACTGGCACGCAGTGGCGTATGTAAACTGACCCTGCTTGATTATGACACGGTTGCGTTGAGTAACTTTAATCGCCAGCTGCCCGCAACGGAACAAACCGTTGAACTAAAAAAAGCGATGGTACTGGCAGAGCGCGTAAAGTCCATCAACCCGTACTGTGAAGTCGATATCATTGATGACTATATTACGCTTGATACATTGCAGGAATATCTGGACCGGGGCTACAGCTATGTCATTGATGCGATCGACAGCATCAAGTTCAAATCAGGGATTATCTACTACTGTAAACGCAACAAGATTCCGGTGATCACCACGGGTGGGGCAGGCGGCCTGATAGACCCGACCCAGATTGGTGTACGTGATCTGAACAAGACACACAATGATCCACTTGCTGCCAAGGTGCGGTCGTTCCTGCGCAGCCAGTACGGTTACACGCGAAACCCACAGCGTTATTTTGGAATAGAATGTGTCTACTCAACCGAGCAGCCGCGTTACCCTAAAGAGGGTGGTACGGTCGGTTTTGAAAAGCCGGGTATTCACGGTATCTCGATGGATTGCAATATGGCCTATGGTTCCTCAACCATGGTCACAGCATCGTTTGGTTTTATTGCGGCTGGACGGGTGATTGATAAATCACTTCGCAAGGCAAAACAATAATAACAAGTTATTGACGGGTCTTTGGCGCCGGGCTCAGGTAGCGACGTTGAGGAGTTTCAGGTTCATTCGTTTCAAGCGGGTAATAACTGCGCCATTGCAGCATCTTGTGCATGGCGCGGATCGTCTCACGTTCGGCCTTGCTGAAACGGATGGCAAGTCCCTCATCGTCTTTGCGGGTGGCGCGGGCAATGATACTGGGTCTATTCAGTTCAAGATGCTTAAGCGCCGGGAAAGTGACGTCGAGCAGACGATGTTTCGGATAGCCGAGTTCGTTGGTTAACAGGAAAGCACCACCCATGCTGATGTCGCGCGTCTTGCAATTGACGATCTGCTCGCCGTTTTTGTGCCAGAGGCGTACTTCTACATCGAAGCCGATCTTGCGACGTTGCCAGTTCCTGGTTTCCATTTCCCCTGCCCAGATTATATTTTTCTTCGATTGTGGCATGGAAACACGGTGAATGCATGCTTCAGAGTATTAAATGCGGGTAATTGCGTGGCTTATGGTCGGTTCTGTCCGAGTTGGCCTAAAAAGCGTGTGTATTCAGGCTTGTGCCAGTCCTGACCACCGAGCACGATGTAACGAATATTACCCTCAGGATCGACAAGGTAAGTTGATGGCAAACCGCGAGGTTGCCACTTTTCCGTGACAAGCCCGTCGCGATCGAGCAGGGAATTAATGTCTGGCGCGACACTAGCTAGAAAACTAAACACGACGTCTTCAGATTCGGCGGTATTGACGATAAAGAAATCCAGCTTGAGGGTAGAAGACTGTTTGCTCAATGCCTGTATGCTTGGCATTTCACGACGACATGGCCCACACCAGCTTGCCCAGAAATGCACAAATGCCCAGCGCCCGGTTTTGCTATCCAGCGTGAAAGTCTCTTCATCAAGGTTTTGCAGAGACAGTGCAGGGGCCGGGCGGGGTGTAATCTTGAGAATGCCCTTTGGCAGCGCAGGTGTGTCTGCATATACATTCAGCGTGATCAGCCAGAGACATAGCGTGCATGCAAACGCCTTCATTGTGCCGGCTCGTCGAGGCAACGCAGGTTTTTAAATTTCACTTTGTATTTTTTGCCTTTGCGGTCCGCACCGGTATCAAATGTTGCGAGCAGGGAAAAGGTTTTGTCTGTACGCGGCACGGTAATGTTACCTCCTTGCTGCTCACCGGGACGCAGGTCACGGCTATCCGGTAACAGCGTCCAGCGGAAGGTAGACTGAAAACGTTGCTCAACACCGCGTTGCTGCCAGGTCTTTTTCCAGTCAGCCTGTGTTAACGGCTTGATGTTTCCGTCGGTCGTCAGGATCTGCCAGGTTGTGATGTCATGCCAGAGGGTGTCATTGAGGCGGTTACGGATCCCGACAGTAAAAAAGCATGCCTCGCGTGTTGCCTCGATTGCGGACGGTGGGAATTCCCGGCCTTCATAAAAGGCGGCCATCTGGTTGGCACTGCGTGCAGTTATGCTCATTTTTAATTGTTTGTTATCGATTTTCTGACGCGGTGAGGCGGCTGATGTCTGCATGGTATAGACGGCGAGAAAACCGGATATCAACAAAGGAAAAATGAAACGGGACAGTCTCTGTGTAATTCTCAAGCGGTTGACGTTCATGGCCTCATCATATCAGGCAAATAGTTTTGATCCAGATCAACGATGCTGTATCCTATCTATATTAGAATTCGCTTATATTTGAGTCTGGCAAGAGGTAAACAACGTGCCATTTAGTCTTAGATCAATATTGAAACCGGGCCTGCTGCTGCTGGCCAGCCTGCTGTATTACAGCCCGGCCGTTCAGGCTGCGCCTTCAGGTAAACTGTTGTATGGCATGCATTGTGCGTCCTGCCATGGCCATAACGGCAAGGGTGGCATGGGTGTGCCGCTGGCGCTGGACAGTTTTCAGGGCAGTGTGTCGGATGACTACCTGAAAAAGACCATACGCTTCGGGCGCCCTGGACGTGTTATGCCAGGATTTACCCACCTGAGTGATGCACAGATCAAGGCAATCGTGAAACATGTTCGCAGTTTTTCATCGGCCACGCCTCTGCAGGACAGTGGCTTGCTTGTTAGCGGTAATGTAAAACGCGGCAAGGAATTGTATGCACAGCGTTGTGCGAGCTGTCATGGTGCTAACGGTGAAGGTGGTAAAGGTACCGGTGTGACCTTTTCACGGCCACGTGATTTGCCGATCATAGCGCCGGGTCTGAATAACAGTGGTTTTCTCAGTGCAGCCTCGGACAGCCTGATTAAGTCTACGCTCATGAATGGCCGTGAAGGGACACCTATGCAGTCATTTCTCAAACAGGGCATGACCGAGCAGGATATCGATGACGTGGTAAGTTTTATTCGCAGCTATGAAACACGTACGGCCACAAAAACGCCGCAAAAGAACCCTGATGAGAAGGCGGTTATTATCATGGACTCTCCGCATGATCTGAAGACAACGATTGCACAGGTCAAGTCTGCTGCGGTGGCGAAGAATTTCCGCATCATCCGTACACAGGAGCTGGAACAGGGCCTGGTTGAAAAGGGCAAGGAGAACAAGAACGAGGTCATCGTGTTCTTCTGTAACTTCGAAACACTCAACAAGGTGCTGGCAATCGATCCGCGTCTAGGCCTGTTCCTGCCATGCCGTGTCACTATTGTTGAAAAAGCCGGCAAGGTGCAGGTGATGTCAATTAATCCGCGTTACCTGAGTGCACTGTATAACAATGCCGAACTCGATGCGGCCTGTGACGAAATGTATAACACCTATATCGAGATTATCGAGGAGGCGACCCTATGAGACGCCTGGTAGCAGCTTTACTTTTCATGGCCTGGTCGAACGTTTCGGTTGCGGATAACCATGGTGGCCTGATCATGCACCGTTCCATGCAAACCTTCCCCGAGGCGATGCTGGCACTGCAAACAACGATTGGTGAACACGGCTACAAGCTCAGCCGTGTACAACGCGTGGATATCGGCCTGACCAAGTCGGGGTATAAAACGGATAAGTACCGGGTCGTGTTTTTTGGCAAGCCAAGTGAGATTCGCGCGGTCAAGCACAGTGAGCCACAGCTAATCCCGTACCTGCCGATGAAGGTTGTTATTTTTTCAGAAGGCAGCGAGACATTGCTGGTTGCTGCGGATACAAGTGAGTATTCAAAACTGGTAAAGAACCAGCACATCAAGGATTTACTGGTGCGTTGGAATAATGATATTCATTCAATCTTCAGTGATGTGAAATAGCGTCAAAGTTTTTCACGACGGGCTGTCCCGGAGTGGAGATCACTCCGGGATTGCCGCGAGGACTTAGTGGTGATGACCGTCCGGACCATGGACATGACCGTGGTCGAGTTCTTCAGCACTGGCATCACGAATTTCGATAACCTTGACTTCAAAGTTCAGCGTGACGCCTGCAAGTGGGTGGTTGCCATCGATAGTGACGTCATCACCTTCGATGCCGACAACTGTCACAACGATCTGCTGACCATCCGGAGACGCGGCGTGGAACTGCTGGCCAACCTGGATACCTTCATCGCCTTCAAACATTGATTTGGGAACAACCTGTTCCATTTCCGGGTTACGATCGCCATAGCCATCTTCAGGCGCGATAGTGACCTTCATTTCATCATCGACAGATTTACCGGTCAGCGCTGTTTCCAGGCCCGGGATGATGTTGTTTGCGCCGTGCAGGTAGGCAAAGCTGCCATCTTCTGAGCTATCAATGACGGTGTTGTTGTCGTCGCGCAGGGTGTAGTGAAGCGTGACAACCTTGTTATCGGCTATTTGCATGTTGGTTCCTGATTGGTGATATATAGTAGAGGAGTGGAGCATAAAGCTTGTTGTAGCGAAAATCCATCAAATAGCCGCTGTTTCTGGCTGTTTTCCGCCGTATAATGGTCTTTTCCAATAAAGTGATGACTATGAGCCGGATCCCGATAGACCCCGACAGTGATGTCGTTGATGAACAGTTTGCGGTGATCTATGCACCGAAAAGACATCGTGACCGTTTCCCGGAGAACTGCGTTAATGTCGTTGAATCAGAGCAATTGGCGCGTGAGGGTGCCAACCCGGAGAAAAACTTCTTTGCTGCACGTGTTGTTGGACCGTCGCGTTCTTCCGAGGGGTTTCGACTTTACTACCTTGAACAGTGGCTGGAGTGACTGGCTAGTGAGAAGTCGGTGGTAGATCCGGTGAAGTTGTTGCTGCGAATAACTGCTTGTAATCGACGGCATCAAAGACGTAGCGATGCTGGCAGAAACCACAATCGATACTGATTTCACCGCGTTCCTCGATAATATCCTGCAATTCATCCTCACCAAGACTGAGCAGGCTATTCGCAACGCGCTCACGTGAGCAGCTACAGCGGAAAGCAACCGGTGAGGATTCGAACAACCTTATATCTTCTTCGTGATAAAGACGGTGCAGTAACTCTTCGGTGGAGAGATCAAGTAGTTCAGTTTCGGTGACAGTACTGGCAAGGTGCAGGGCGCGGTTCCAGGCATCCGGGTCGTGGTCAAAGCCCTGTTCATCAACCGGGAGTGCCTGTAACAGCAGTCCGGCAGCATGCTCAGTATTGTTGGCTAGCCACAGGTCGGTCGGGAGTTGTTCGGATTGCTCAAAGTAATTATGCAGTGCTTCGGCCAGCGAGTCGTGGTGCAAGTCGACAATACTCTGGTAACGTTCACCGGATTGGCTCTCAATCGTGATTGCGAGTTGCCCACCCTTGCAGAGGTCACTCAGCTTCGCACTTGTAGGCTCTTCCTGCCATTCAGCCATGCCACGGAAGTGTTGCTGGGCATCAACCTGCATGACAAGCAGGTTGACCGGGTGGCCATGCTGGATTTGCAGGGTTAAGGTACTGTCTGATTTCAGGGTTGCGCTGAGCAGGCACATGGCGGTCGCCGCCTGGCCAAGTAGATCCTGAACCGGTTCCGGATAGTCGCGTCCCTCAAGCATGGTACGCCAGCTGTTATCAAGACGAGCGATAATACCGCGTACATTGGTTTTATCGAGCAGGAAACGTTGTTGTGAATCAGACATGGCGTAAGGTATTGATTTGTGAAAAATGAGCCAAAATAGACTAAAGTAACCGGTACAACGGACGAAATATAAGGGAATTATACAACAAAATAGTCACCAGTACCGGGATTCATCATGAGTACAGAAGCACTTGAGGAAGAGCAGCTAGAGAGCATTCTGCAGGGGATCAAGATCCCGTCACCGCCACAGCTTCTCGTCGACCTGCAGATGGAGATGCTTGAACTGGATCCCTCGCTGGACAAGATTGCTGAGTACATCAGTGCCGATCCGGGTATGTCCGGGGGCATCATCAAAACAGTACGCTCACCGTTTTATGGCATCGATGAAGAAATCGGCTCCATGAAACAGGCCGTGCTGCTGCTTGGCATGAAGACCGTCATGAACATCATCACCACCCTGTCGATACGGTCTGAAACCGAGTGCTCTGAACTGTCACAGGCACAACTCTCATTTATGAATCGTTTCTGGGACTCATGTGTTGACATCGCCAAAGCTGCATCGGTTATCGCGACACAAACTCGACTTGTCAACGCAGATACTGCCTACATGGCAGGTATGTTCAGTAATACAGGCATCGCGTTGATGATGCAGCGTTTTGAAAACTACCCGGAGATTCTGCGTGAATCCTACACAGGCTGCGATGAGCGTATTGTCGATACGGAGAATCGACACTATTCGACCAACCACGCGGTGCTGGGGTACTACATGGCTAAGTCATGGAAGCTGCCAAAGATCGTCTGTGATGTTATTCCGATTCATCACAACGCCGCCGAGCTTTTCGCCAAACGCGATGACAAGGGCAGTGAGTTACTCGATGTACTCGCGACTCTCAAACTGGCCGAGCACGCAGCCAAGATGTACCAGAACGTCGCGGGCAGTGGGCAGGATCACGAGTGGGACAAGATCGCTGATGATGTCCTGTACTATGTGGGCCTGAGTGAGGACGAGTATGTCGACCTCATGAATAGCATCCAGGACCAGGGTATTGGGGTACACAGTTACCTGTAGTAACCGCTCCGGTTAGCGGTTTATCTTCGTATACTTCGAACCTTCCAGTGACAGGTTGTACATCAGGCCCTTGTTGTTAAAGACGAAGGCAATAATCGGGTCCTTGATTGTACTTGTATCAAATGTCGTTGCCGCGCCAATCTCAACCAGCGCGACTGAACCATCAACACCGGCTTCCCAGCCGTCACTCTTGCGGAATTTGTCGAGAGCCTTTTTATCGACAAACATAAGGATTACAGTCTTTGATTGTGCACCCAGCTGGAAACCGATCGAGGCCGCAGCCGTGCTGTAATATTCGACCGTCTTACCATTAATAAGTAGTGCACCTTCGCCGTATTCACCGCCAATGCCGAATCCTGCCTTGAAGATACTCGGGAACACGAGCATACCCTTGGAGATCTTTATATATTCATCCGCAGTGGGGACGTCATTTTTAAATCGCTTCAATGCAGCACTGACCTCAATATCAATCTCTGTTTTTGATGCAGCGAGCGCCTGGCCATTAAAGGCAAGCCCGAGACATATGAAAAGTGTGGCAAAAAATTTCAGTGTGATGCGCGACATAAGAATCTCCTTAATATATATTCGAACGATAATCTCCGATGAGTTTCATGTAAAGGTACTATTTCACACCTTTGGGAATGTTTGCAGATGGACACAACGTACTACCGCCAATTGCTACTGGACAAGCAGGCACAACTGGAAGATGTTGCAGAGGTGAATGATGCCGCTACCGCTACAGTGGAACTGGATCAAAGCCGCGTCGGGCGCCTGTCACGCATGGATGCCCTGCAGGGCCAGGCCATGTCACAGGCTGCACAGCAGCGACGGGGTGAAGAGCTGCAACGTATTAAGGCTGCACTGCGGCGCATTAGAGAAGAGGATTACGGTTACTGCCTGGAGTGTGGCAATGAAATCGCCGAAGGACGCCTGAAGATAGAGCCAGCCGTAACCTTATGTATAAAGTGTGCTGAACAGTCAGCCTGAAAATGCCCGGCGAAATGCCGGGCTTTTCAATTATTTAATAGCAAGAATATAACGCTTTTTTCGAACTAGAATTTTGCGCCTACCCATAGCCACAGTTTATCTGTGTCGACTTTACCTGCTGCAGTATCACCCGCTGAATACGACGCATATTTGATGCCAGCGTTATAGTGCTTAGCAAATTTTCTTGCAAATAGAAGATCAATCTCGTCGCCTAAATCATCAATTCCCGCACTTGGATCATCTGCTTCAAAGTCATGGTAGATGAGTGCCCATTTTCCTTTTAATGCTTTGCCGCTTATTGAAATATACGCGTCTACGAGGCCCTGTTGAGGTGTACCAAGAAACTGATCAGACCAACCATTAAACTTGTGCAATGTTGCTAATGGGGTAGAAAATCCATATGCGGAATCATCCGATCCCAATACTTCATATCCCAGTTTCGTAGTTATCCCTCCTGAGCTGACAGCACCTTCAAGAAATACATATTCAGCATCAAAATCGGTCGTACCGTTTTCTGAGTCCTGGGTTGCATATTCAACATGATAGCCTAGCTTGGCATTCTCAAGTTTGGAAGAGCCTTTAAGGCTCACACCGTATGTGTCAAGTGAGTTATCTGTACCGTTGTCAATTTCGAGTAGGTAGGCATATCCAGATAATTTTCCTAGTGGCGTTTTATAGGCGGCATTGAATAGGTGATCTTTGGATTTAATATCGGCATCTTCTGCAAAAATACGGTTACGTTTGCTGATGTATGCGTATTTGAGTGCTAAACCCTGCGTTGGTTTTCCTTGCAGCGTGAGGGCATCAAATGTTTGACGGTCCTGGCGCCAGCCGACATGACCCACAAAACGATGACCATCGTATGTAATAACCTGACGTCCAAGTTTTGCTGAGATATTCTCGTTTTTGTATTGTATGTATGCTTGTTCCACTTCGGTTGTTTCAGGATCTGCAATGACAGAGTATTCCCCAGGATTAAATCCTGTCGGGCCAACAGTATAGTCATCAACGCCGCCGACAATACGCACGTCTTCCATTTCAACCATGGCCGAGAAGCCTTTATAGCTACCTGTTGTGTATCCCAAGCGTGTGCGTAGGGTCAACGCATCAGCATCATCAACAGCATTATCCTGGTTAACGCTTTCATAGCGTAAGCGAAGGTCAATGTTGGCTTTGCCACTGGTTATTGCATCAGTGATGTTCTCGGCAGCCAGCGCACTGGGACACAAGCTTAGCGTGGCGAGAAATGTCATGAGCGACTTATTCATTCTGTACTCCTGAAAAAAATTTACGAAATGGTTAAAAGTTTTTTTTGCAGGAATGGTTAGAGCAATATATGTACCAGTAATTTATAAAGGGTATTTGTATTGCAAGAATGGGGCAGTTGTTTATTAATAGTGCAAAAGAACTACAATCATGACGGGGTATAACTGTACATATTTATCTTTTCACTGAACTAGTGCGGGGTGAATTATTTTGCACCAATACGTGTTTTTACTATTCGAGCTAAATGAGTGCACCAGGCAAGAACTTGGTGCATGGCTTTATGGAAGACTTTTTCATTACTATTCTGACAAGGACATGTATGTTTGCCTTCAGGGTAATATGGCTATGACAACACATTACGGCGTGAATCGGCACAGCTCGTGTATGATGCGTGTACTGGCTGAATATTATACAGGTGAAACAGTATGTTCATGACTAACAAAAAAAGCGAGATGCCAGATCCGGATAAGGCGCTGCAGGGACGTGAGCAAAAGATGCTCGTACCACCACGTCACCATGTGAATGGAAATGAACTGGAAGGGCCATTTCCTGAAGGTATGGAGACTGCGGTGTTCGGACTTGGTTGTTTCTGGGGCGCAGAGCGAAAATTCTGGCAAACGCCTGGCGTGTACTCAACGGCTGTTGGCTATGCAGCGGGCTATACGCCGAACCCGACGTACCAGGAGGTATGCAGCGGCCAGACCGGTCATAACGAAGTCGTACTGGTTGTGTTTGATCCTAAGCAGGTTAGCTATGAACAATTGCTGGAGGTGTTCTGGGAAGCGCATAATCCAACCCAGGGCATGCGCCAGGGCAATGATGCCGGCACGCAGTATCGTTCCGGGATCTATACAAACAGTGATGAACAGCAGTCAGCTGCCGAGGCCAGTAAACGCGCCTATCAAAAGGCGATCACGAAAGCGGGTATGGGCTCTATCTCGACTGAGATCCTCAAGGCCGGTGAGTTTTACTACGCAGAAGATTATCATCAGCAATACCTGTCCAAAAACCCGAATGGTTACTGTGGGCTGGGGGGGACAGGCGTCGCGTACCCGACTTAACACCTACAAGTTGTAGGGCTAAAAAACCGACTGAAATGTTCGTGTTATAATCGCCGTGAATTTGAACTAATTTTTACGGTATGTAAGTCATGTCAGACACGAAAGCCCCTGAATCCCTGATGAAAGATATGAGCGACGACGAGAAGGTCACCTTCACGCGAAACATGATCGCCTTACTCGACGAGTGGGGTGTACAGGACAGCGATCAGGTCCAGCTACTTGGTCTTTCAGACGATACGCGTTCACGCCAGATCCGCAGTTACCGCCAGGGTTCCTCAATCCTGCCGGAAGACGAAACACGTGTGAATGAATATATCGATCACCTGCTTGGTATCGCCGATGCATTGCGCACCTCGAATCCGTGTAATTATGCGGCCGGTGCAGCCTGGATGAACCGGGAGAATTACCGTTTCAAGGATCGCACACCACTGAACGCCATGATCGAAGACGGTATCAACAGCATCGTTGCGGTACGCATCCACCTTGACTGTGCTTATGACTGGCACATTAGTAATTAGTTTTTCCGACAGACATGACTTAGATTAAAAATGGTGTCCTTGCGGCACCTTTTTTTATACCCTGCAGTCATGAATAACCAACAAATCGATCACGATCATATCTGGCATCCGTACAGCGCGATGGCATCAGAGCTGCCCGTATTTGAGGTTGCCTCAGCAGAGGGCGTGCGACTGAAGCTTGTTGACGGTCGTGAGCTGATTGACGGTATGGCCTCGTGGTGGTGCATGATTCATGGCTATAACCACCCGCAGATGAATGCCGCGTTGCAGGCGCAGCTACAAAAAATGTCGCATGTCATGTTCGGTGGTCTGACCCATGGACCTGCAATAGAACTTACCCGCCAACTGGTGCAAATAACACCCTCGCCCCTGCAGACAATATTTTTCTCAGATTCTGGTTCAGTATCGGTCGAGGTCGCGATGAAGATGGCGATCCAGTACTGGCAGGCGCAGGGGCAACCCGGCAAACAAGGCTTTATGAGTCTGCGTGGGGGGTATCATGGCGATACCTTTGGCGCGATGTCGGTGTGTGATCCCGTAACCGGGATGCACAGTCTGTTTAACAAGGCCATGCCGCAGCAGGTGTTTGTCGAGCGACCGCGTTGTCGTTTTGATGAACCGTGCACGGACGAAGAAATAGCACCACTCGAGCAGGCACTTGCACAGCACCATGAACAGGTTGCCGCGCTCATTATAGAACCGGTTGTACAGGGTGCCGGTGGCATGTGGTTTTACTCGGCCGAATATCTGGCACGGGCACGTGAATTATGTGACCGCTACGGTGTGCTGCTCATACTCGATGAGATTGCGACCGGTTTTGGTCGTACCGGTAAGCTGTTCGCCTGTGAGCATGCAGGCATCTCGCCAGACATTATGTGTATCGGCAAGGCACTGACCGGGGGCTATCTGACGCTTGCAGCGACGCTGACGACAGAGGCCATTGCTACGAGGATCGATGCGGGTGAGCCGGGTGTGTTCATGCACGGACCGACCTTTATGGCAAACCCGCTTGCCTGCACGGCGGCTTCAACAAGTATTCAATTGCTACTTGAGTCAGACTGGCAGGCGAACATCTCGCGTATCGAGGCCGCGCTTAAAAAGGGTCTTGCCCCGTGTCGTGAATTTGATTCGGTCAACGAAGTACGTGTACTGGGCGCTATAGGTGTGGTAGAGATGGACGTGCCCGTCGACATGCAAACCATTACCCAGGCATTTGTCGATGCAGGAGTCTGGGCACGTCCGTTTGGCAAGCTCGTATACCTGATGCCTCCGTTTGTGATCAACGATAAAGATCTTGAAACGCTTACGACTTCAGTCACAAGGGTGATCGAAAAGGTTTTATAAAGCTAGTACAGTATAAGGTGTTGGTCTTTTTGTTATAAAGCGCATCAAAAAAGAGTAGCATGGTCCCAATTGTCACTTATATCTGAATAGACAGGAAACAAAAAAATGGCTGAAGTGATCAAAGAGATAGAAAGAGCCATTCTGGGCCAGTACCCCATCATTTATCTCAATAGCGCAGAAGAACAACGCGTTATATCGATGATATGCCAGTTGGCAGATAGTCAATCGCGCAATCTGCCTGTTATTACCTGGTCATGTTCGAATGGTCTGGATGGTGAAGGTTTGCCTGAAAAGATTAACGATCCGGTTAAAGCACTCGAGGTGATTGTTGAAGCTGGCAGGCCTGGTTTTTATATCATGAAGGACCTGCTTGATTTTATCGGGCAGCCCAGAGTGGACAGGTTATTGCGAGATGCCTATGAAAAATTTCGTCAACGAAATGACCTGTTCATATTTATTATCTCTTCAGGTATAAAACTTCCAGATCCACTAAGTAATGAAATATTCCAGATAAATATTGCACGTCCTGATCAGGATGAAATGTTGGCGCATTTACGTGAACTCGAAAAACACAGTGAGTATCGTCAATTACCGGATGATGATCTGAAAGAAATTGCGTATGCGCTAAGTGGTCTTACGCTAAATGATGCCACGCATATTATGCATCAAATCAGTAACCGCGAAGAACTATCAATTGCTGAAATATTAAGTGTAATTAATGAATCAAGAAAACGACTGGTTGCCAGAGGTGGTGAAACAGGTCTGGAATACGTGCCAGCTGATTTCTCTCTTGACCAGGTCGGTGGGCTTGATCGATTAAAAGAATGGATCAATGCAAGGAAAACTGTCTTTACCCATAAGGCAAAATTGAGTGGCATGCCAATCCCTAAAGGTATTCTTATTATGGGTATCAGTGGTTGCGGAAAAAGTATGTCTGCCAAGGTTGTGGCGAAAACATGGAATGTTCCACTGTTTAGAATGGATATGAATCTCATATTTTCACAATTACATGACAGTGCAGAAGCGGCCTTTCACAAAGTGATAAAAATGGTAGAGAGTGCTGCGCCAGCGGTGTTATGGATTGATGAGATAGAGAATGGACTTGGCCTGCTTGAAAGCGGGAAGATTAGTCAATCACATGTGTTTTCTGCCTTCCTGAACTGGATGCAGGAGAAGCCGCCACTGGTCTTTGTAGCAGCTACGGCGAATCAGATTGAATCTCTACCCGCTGAACTTATCCGCAAAGGACGTTTTGATCAGGTGTTCTTTTGTGATCTTCCAAATGACAAAGAGCGTGAAGAGATTTTTAAAATTCACATCAAGGCCCGTAAGCTGAATCCTGATGACTTTGATGTTGCACGTCTTGTAAACATGACAAAAGACTGGAATCCTGCCGAGATTGAGCAAGCCATTAATGGCGGTTTTATTGATGCCAGCAGTCAAGGCCATGTACTTTCAACTTCAGATATTACCCGACAAATTGAAGCGATGGTGCCACTTTCAGAAACAATGAAAGAGCAGATTAAAACGATTCGGGATTGGGCCTGGGACCGGGCGACGCCAGCGACAAAAGGAAAAGGCAGAGAGCTTTCCTTTAGTGAAGAGGATTAGACAAACCAGGCAGGATTCAGCGCTACAATCAAGTCGCAGTACATAAGCATTGAATAGCGTATCTCGAGTTTTATCTGTTGACCGGAAAGGTTAGGATAGTCAGAGACTGATCTGTAACAGGAACCCATTCATGGTCGATGAGAACCAACATGAAGCACTTGATGAAAATGTCGTGTTTCATGTGCATGGTGTGACCCGTATCTACCAGATGGGTGAGGTACAGGTGCATGCCCTGCGTGGTGTAGACCTGGATCTTTACAAGGGTGAGCTGACAGTTCTGCTCGGTGCATCTGGTAGCGGTAAATCGACCCTGTTGAATATTCTTGGAGGCCTCGATACACCGACTGATGGCCATGTTATGTATGGCAGGAGTGACCTGACACGTGCCAGTGAATCTGAGCTCACCGATTATCGTCGTCACCATGTCGGTTTTGTGTTCCAGTTCTATAACTTGATCCCAAGCCTGACGGCACGTGAGAACATTGCTGTCGTGACCGAAATCGCCGACAGACCCATGCAACCCGAACAGGCCCTCAAACTCGTTGGGCTTGAAGACCGCATGGACCATTTCCCGGCCCAACTTTCAGGGGGTGAGCAACAACGCGTCGCAATTGCGCGTGCCATTGCCAAGCAGCCCGATGTGTTGTTGTGTGACGAGCCAACCGGTGCGCTGGATTCAAAAACCGGCATCATCGTATTGGAGGCATTACAGCGGGTTAACAGAGAGCTCGGCACAACGACTGCCGTGATCACACATAATGCGGGCATTGCACAAATGGCGAACCGGGTTATTCATCTTGCAGATGGCCGCATCGATGACATGTACATCAATGAGACCTGCCTGCCGGCAAGTGAACTGAGCTGGTAGTCCTGACGCGATGCAGGCCATAGACAAAAAACTCTGGCGTGAATTGTGGAACATGCGTATGCAGGCGTTCGCCATTGCAATGGTGATCGTCAGTGGTGTCAGCATCTTCATCATGTCCTTGAGTACCACAGACTCCTTGTATGAAACGCGCGAGAATTATTACCGTAATTATAACTTTGCCGATGTCTTTGCCTCGCTAAAGCGTGCACCGTTATCACTGGTCAGGCAGATCGAGGCAATCCCCGGCGTGGACCGTGTCGATGCCCGCGTGGTGGCCTATGTCACGATAGATGTCGAAGGTTACTCTGATCCGGCAAGTGCCCACATGCTGTCATTGCCCTATGACAGCCCGGGTGTGTTGAACCAGTTATACCTGCGCAGTGGTCGCCTGTTCGGGACAGGTCAGGATAACGAGGTAATCGTCAGTGAAGAGTTCGCACGTGCACACGGTTTCAAGGAAGGAGACAAGGTCACGGCAATCATAAACGGTCGGCGTAAATCGCTGGTCATCGTCGGCTTTGCACTGTCACCTGAGTATATCTACCAGATTGCCCCCGGCGCACTATTTCCTGACTACGCACGTTACAGCGTCATGTGGATGGCGCGTAAGCCACTTGCCAGTGCCTACAATATGGAGGGTGCCTTTAACGATGTCAGTATGACCCTGACTCGTAGAGCGAATGCAGAAGATGTGATTGAGCGACTTGATATGTTGTTAAAGCCGTATGGCGGTGGCGGCGCCTATGCGCGCAAAGACCAGCTCTCAAACCGTTTCCTGTCCGAGGAGCTCAAACAGCAGCGCACGATTGCGACCATCTTCCCGGTAATCTTCTTCTCCGTTGCGGCATTCCTGCTCAATGTCGTAATCAGCCGTATCATCAGCCTTGAACGTGAACAGATTGGCACCCTGAAGGCATTTGGTTACAGCAACCTGGATGTTGGTATTCATTACATCAAGCTTGTGCTCATGATCGTGATGTTGGGCATTATCGGCGGCACGATTGCCGGGATCTGGATGGGACAGGGCATGAGTAACCTGTACAAGGAATTCTACAGCCTGCCGTTTATGAACTATATCCTGAAACCGTCGGTGATTATTTCCGCCGCACTGATCAGTATGCTGGTTGCGGTCATGGGCACCTTGTATGCAGTACGCCGGGCAGCGATTGAATCACCGGCACTGGCCATGCAACCGGAGCCCCCGGCCGTGTACCGTGCGACCATTGTGGAGCGACTCGGTCTGCAACGCTGGTTCTCACAACCGACACGCATGATCCTGCGTCACATTGAACGTCAGCCGGTCAAATCGATGTTGACCACGCTCGGGCTCAGCATGGCCTGTGGAGTCATGATGATTGGTGGTTTCCAGGAAGGGGCGATCGATCACATGGTCGATGTGCAGTACGGGCTGAGCCAGCGTGAAGACATCAGTGTGAATTTTACCGAGCCGACCTCAAATCGTGCCTTGTATTCCTTAGTCAGCCTCAAGGGGGTGAGTCATGCCGAGGGCTATCGGCGTGTACCTGCCGAGTTGCGATATGGTCACCGTTCATACCGGACCGGTGTCGAAGGTATCGAGGAGAACGCGAGCCTGACCCATCTGCTCGACACAAACCTGGATGAGATCGATCTGCCGCCGCACGGTGTGGTGCTGACCGATTACCTCGCGGAATTGTTACACATCAAGGTCGGTGAGATGCTAGAGATAGAGGTGCTGGAGGGAAACCGCGTTACCCTGCAGGTGCCCGTGGTTGCAACCGCAAAACAGTACCTGGGCGTGAATGCCTATATGACACGAACGGCGTTGAACAGGTTATTAAGGGAAGGGGATGCGATCAGCGGTGCCCACCTTGTGGTCGATGGAGACTTGCAACGAGATGTGTATGCGGAGTTGAAGGAAATGCCGCGAATTGCCGGTGTGGTGGAACAGCGTTCGGCGATCAAGGCGTTTTACGAAACCATGGATGAGACCATCCTGTTCTTTACTTTTATTACGACTCTGCTCGGCGGCAGTATTGCGTTTGGTGTTGTGTATAACAGTATGCGTGTCGCATTGTCGGAACGAAACCGCGAACTGGCCAGCCTGCGAGTAATCGGCTTCAAGCGTGGCGAGGTGGCCTATATCCTGCTTGGTGAACTGGCGCTGTTGACCGTCATCGCACTCCCCGTCGGCCTGTTGATCGGGCAGGGGCTATGTGCCTATCTCGCGTTCCAGTTTGATTCTGATCTGTACCGCATTCCCCTCATCCTGGACAGCAGTGTGTACGCTTTTGCGGCACTTGTCGTGATCGCTTCCGCGCTCATTTCAGGTATGATGATATGGCGTAACCTGGGTCACCTCGATATGGTGGCTGTACTGAAAACCAGAGAGTAACCGATGTTCATATTGTTGCGTAAACATCCTGCCATTATTACCACCGCGGTACTTGCCGTGGTGTTGCTTGTCTGGGGCTTCTGGCCCAAACCGGTCAAGGTCGAGGCACTCGCCGCGACGCGAGCACCCTTGACCATCACGATCGAAGAAGAAGGCCGCACCCGTGTCATTGACCGCTACATCATTGCTGCACCGGTAGATGGTGTTACCTGTCGTGTCGGGCTGAAAGTGGGCGACGAGGTCGAACAGGGTCAGACCCTGCTCGGTATCACACCAATGGCCTCACAGGTACTCGATGCCCGCAGCCGTGCCGAAGCGCAGGCACGTGTTGCGGCGGCCGAGTCTGCATTGAGTGCTGCACGCGAACAGGCCTCAGCGGCCAATGCGACCGCCCAGCGTGCGCGTGCCGAGCAGGTACGCGTGACCCCACTGCTTGAAAAGGGACTGGTACCGCGCGAGGTGTATGACAGGCTTGTCACCGATGTGCAGACAACACGTGCAGCAAACCGTTCGGCAGACTTTAGTGTCGACGTTGCACGTTATGAACTTGAAGCAGCACGCACAGCCCTGCAACATTCACAAGCTGCAGCGAGTGGTGTACCTGCGGAGCGGGTGCCGGTGCGGTCCCCGATTGATGGTCGCATCCTGAAGATTAATCACGAGTGTGAGGGACCAGTTCGCACGGGTGAGCATCTGCTTGAAGTTGGCGATCCGTCTGCGCTCGAAGTCGAGGTCGATGTCCTGTCGGCGGATGCGGTGAAGATCAAACCTGGTATGAAGGTTCACTTTGACCGTTGGGGGGGTGAACAGGTTTTACAGGGTGTAGTGCGAATCGTTGAGCCGGTTGGTTTTACACGTACTTCGGCACTTGGGGTTGAGGAACAGCGCGTTCTCGTGATTATTGATTTCACATCGCCGCCAGAGGTATGGCAGCGGCTCGGTGACGGTTACCGCGTCGAGGCGAGCTTTGTACTCTGGCATGAAGAGGATGTGTTACAGGTGCCTGCCAGTAGCGTGTTTCGCCACGAAGGTGGCTGGGCGGTGTTTGTTTTCGACGACAGGTATGCCAGCCTGCGCAAGGTCAAGCCGGGTCAACGAACAGGCCTGAAGGTACAGATCCTCGAAGGTATTGAAGAGGGCGAGTGGGTGATTAACCACCCGTCCGATCTGGTCGAGGACGGCGCCCGCGTCAAGCCGTACTGATTGTGCCGGTTGAACCGCGTGGTTCAGTAATTCTTACAGACCGGCATCTGCGCGCAGGGCATCAGCCTTGTCAGTATGTTCCCAGGTAAATTCAGGTTCGGTACGACCGAAGTGACCGTAGGCCGCGGTCTTGCGGTAGATTGGACGTAACAGGTCGAGCATCTCGACAATGCCTTTCGGGCGCAGGTCGAAGTGTTCGCCAATTAACTGTTCAATACGCTCTTCAGCAATGTTACTGGTGCCGAAGGTATTAACGTGGATCGAGACTGGCTCGGCAATACCAATCGCGTAGGCAACCTGGATCTCACACCTGTCAGCAAGACCTGCTGCAACAACGTTCTTGGCAACGTAACGTGCGGCATAGGCAGCGGAACGGTCGACCTTGCTCGGATCTTTACCGGAAAATGCACCGCCACCGTGACGACCAACGCCACCGTAGCTGTCGACGATGATCTTGCGACCGGTCAGGCCACAATCACCAACCGGGCCGCCGATCACGAAACGACCGGTCGGGTTAATGAAGTACTTCGTGTCATTGGTGAGCATGTCATTCGGCAAAGTCGGTTTGATGATCTCTTCCATGACAGCTTCTATTAATGCATCGTGGGAAATCTCTTCGTTATGCTGGGTCGATAGTACAACCGCATCAATTCCGACCGGCGTATCACCTTCGTAACGAATAGAGACCTGAGACTTACAGTCCGGGCGCAACCACGGCAGGATGCCATTCTTGCGTAGCTCGGCCTGTTTCTGGGTCAGGCGATGCGAATACAGGATCGGCATTGGCATGAGCACATCGGTTTCGTTGCTGGCATAGCCATACATCAGGCCCTGGTCACCGGCACCCTGTCCGTGATCGGTACCCGTGCCTTCATCAACACCTTGTGCGATATCGACTGACTGCTTGTCGAGTGCGACCAGTACCGCACAGCTTGCACCGTCAAAGCCCATCTCGCTGCTGTTGTAGCCGATGTCGAGAATCGTTTCACGTACCACGTCGATGTAGTCGACGCTGGCATTTGTTGTAATCTCACCGGCAATGACTGCCATGCCAGTGTTGACGAGGGTTTCACAAGCGACACGTGCGTGTGGATCCTGAGCCAGGATGGCATCAAGGATGGCATCAGAACAGTTATCGGCGACCTTGTCCGGATGACCTTCACCAACAGATTCTGAAGAAACGATATACGAACGCGACATACTTAAACCTCGAAACTATGAAAAGTGTGATTATTATTGCTAAATGCTTGCCGAAGGCTGCGTAAAGCAGATTATCATCCGCCCAATATACTGATTATGGCTGGATTTTTCCACAATATTGTCGATTTCAGTATCTCTATCTGCTGAACAGTAAGAGAAGTATTAGTTACCGACAAAAGGCTTTTTCGCCAGTACAGCCCTCGTACCCAGATACAACACACCACCGATTAGTCCGCTGTAAATACATATTTTGTACAGTGTCGAGATTGAAATAATACCGAGCAGGGCATTTGTATCCAAGAAGGGGAACAGCGGCTGAATATCTGGGTGCATAAGGCTGTCGAGTGCGACATGGCTGAAGCTGCCAATAAAGGCACTGGCAAACACGACCCACCATGCAATTTGAATAGCACTATAGCCCGGGATACCCAGGTAACGGAGCCCCCACTCAGATAGATGCTTGCCTGTAACCGCAGAGAATACTGCAAGCAGGCTAGCGCCAACATACGTATGCGAAAAGCCGTGCAGGTGACCTTCACCGCTAATGAGTACAAACAGTGGTTGAAGATCCATGATGATCTGTGTCCAGCCAAACACCATCAGGCTGAAACTGCCCTGCAGCAACAACTTGATGACGATCCCGAGACCCATGTGTAAAGGCGTAAAAGCATACCCTCATTCTAGTCGGGAAATAGCAGATATTCAGCCTGGAACATGGACAAGTTGTCATTTCAACTATACTTATCGCATATTAGTCATACTGAAACAGAACTATGATTTCACCTTACCTTTTAGACGTTATTATCTTGCTCGTTGCAGCCGTGGTCGCAGTTCCATTGTCTCAGGCAATGAAGCTGGGCGCAGTTCCGGGATTCCTGATTGGTGGCGTTATCGTTGGACCTTACGGTCTTGGCTTGATTGAAAACATCACCGAGATCACCAACATTGCAGAGATCGGGGTTGTGTTCCTGTTATTTGTGATTGGTATTGGCCTGAAGCCATCGCGGTTGTGGCAGATGCGGCGAATGGTGTTTGGTCTTGGTGGTTTGCAGGTCGTATTAACAGGTACGCTCATTGGCAGTGCCGCTTACCTGTTATTCGATATTCCCTTACACGCTGCGATACTGGTGGGGCCGGCGCTTGCACTTTCATCGACGGCGTTTGTGCTGCAACTGTTGTCGGAAAAAAAACTGCTGACATCAAATTATGGGCGTAGCTCGTTAGCTGTATTGCTCATGCAAGACCTGGCAGTTGTGCCACTGCTGGCACTGGTCCCACTTCTTGTTCTGCCTGAGTTAACCGTGGGTGAAGATATCGGGATTGCACTGGCGGAATCGCTGTTAATTCTGGGGTTTGTGATTTTACTCGGCCGCTACTTGTTACAGCCTCTATTGCACCGTGTCGCAGAGTCGGGAAATTCTGAACTTTTTACCGCCTCGGCCGTGTTAATAGTGCTTGGTGCGGCACTGGCAACCGAGTATGCAGGTTTCTCGATGGCAATGGGCGCATTCCTTGCGGGGCTGCTGATTTCAGATTCATCGTATAAACACCAGATACAGGCAGAGGTTCAGCCATTTCGTGGCCTGTTACTGGGACTGTTTTTTATGTCGATGGGTATGTCACTCAACCTCGGGTTATTGATCGACAACCCGCTGCGTGCAGTCGGCATTGTCGCATTACTGATGCTGATAAAGATCGCAGTGCTATTTCCGATTGCCTTCCTGTTCAAGTTGGGACTTAAGAACAGTCTTGCTGTTGCAGTCGTGCTGGCGCAGAGTGGCGAGTTTGCACTGGTCCTGTTTTCACTCGCCTTCCAGTCAGAACTATTGTCAGAAATCCTGTTCCAGGAACTGCTGCTCGTGGTGCTGTTGAGTATGTTGGTGACACCATTACTTGCAGACTTTGCCCATCGTTTGATCAAGAAAAAGAAGGCTGGCGGTGAGTCGGAAGCAGACACACCGGTTACTGCGCCAATTGTACTGGCAGGGTTTGGTCGTGTCGGCCGGCGCATTGGTGAAATTTTAACGAATGCAGAGAAACCATTTGTTGCACTTGATGTTGATGCCGCGATTGTGGAGCGTGCACGTGGTGACGGTTACCCGGTGTTCTATGGTGACGTGCGGAAACCGGAAGTGCTGAAGGCTGCGGGTGCGCGAGAAGCGCAAATACTCATTGTGACACTGGATGATTGTGAAGCAGCAGAACAAATTGTCATGTCATTCCGCAGGACACACCCCGAGAAAAACATTTACGTACGCTGTCAGGGCCTCGGACAGTGTCGTAAATTACGGGAGCTTGGCGCAACAGGTGTTGTATCCGAGAATGTTGAAGCCAGTCTTGAACTGGCACGTATCTCAATGATGACAGCAGGTGTCAAGCACAACCAGCGTGAAGCCATCCTTGCGGATTTCAGGGAAAAGTATCATGCGCAAATTGATGAATCCTCTGAGAGTATTGAAAAGTAACAGTCAGAGGGATAAATAAGGGATATGCATTTATTTCTGCTGGATACATTGAGTGACTGCTGTGAGCTGAACAATGGCAATGAAATACAGAATAAAGCTCGAAGAGATTTTACAATGCGACCATGCCAGAACGAGTTCGCTGTTTCTGGAATGCCTGATAACTACCTGTGTAGGTTTTAAAGTAAAAGCTGACGTTTATAATTGACGAATATTTCATCACACTAACCTGTTGAGCATACTTTTGCATGTATACAATACCGCTTCTTTTAACCCCTGTTTAGCATAAATTGAGTAAGAAAAGTTTTTTTGATATCGCGATTATCTTTCCACTGGTTCCACATTTGCGTGTTTGTCTTGCCAGGTATATTGCTGTTTCCATGCATTGCACTGATGATTAGGAACTCAATTATTTCACTGTTAAATTCTGTATTTGAACCTAAAAGACGTTCTGAAAAGTTGACAATATTATTGTAATCATTGGTTATGATTGAAAGATATAATGAAACAAAATCGCTAGTGGGAGCATGAACTGGTTGTTGGTTTATGCATGTGCTCTCTGAAATTATATGCCACAATTTTAATAACTTGTCTTTGCTCAGGTAGGGAAGCGTAGCTGAGGCTAAGCCATATAGTTTATTAATTATTAAACCTGAATGGTTCTCACTACAGTTTCCAAGAAGAGACTTAAGCACCAGTATATCTTGCCAACGGATATCTGATTTATTATCAAGATTAGTGTCGAGAAACTCGGGATCTACAAACTTCTCATATAACATTCTCGCATTATAGATATTCTTAGTGAGTGTTGAACGGACTGTTTCTGTGAGATTGTCGGAGTTTACGCGTGCTCTAACAGATGGTTTATCTAGCAACGGGACCAGGTATGATCTGAGTGATAAAATATCCAGTGCATTTGAACGAGAGAACCTGGCCTTAGCAGCATTGTTGTCCAGTATCGGGAAGTAATCTGAGTTTACACCGGTTTGAAGACGGTTAAAAAGGGGGGCTAGTGCAGACTTGTTCACCACCTGTAATAACTGAATATCTTCAACTGTTTTTATATCGAAAACACCAAGCTGTCCGGCAATACTTTTGTTATGAAATATTGTTTCTGAAGCTGGTGGGATTCTCCCTTTTTTACTGGCAACAATAATAATGTCTAGATTATTGTGCGAGGTGTACACCATATAATCCGAGAATTCACTTCCTAAAGCATTAAATACGGTCGCAATGAGCGAGGTGTCTATTGCATATAAATGTAACCATTGTACAAATACTGCATCATCATTCATGTGATCTTTGATTCGGTGGTAAAACTCCTGCGTAAATAATGATGACACACCACTTACCCAGGGGTTGGGTGGTTCTGAAACGATGATGTCGTATTTATAGTTCCTTGTTGAGAAAAAAGTTTTCGCATCATCAATGTATATTTGACTGCGAGGGTCGCTATGAGTTCTTTTTACCCTATCCCTGAAAAGTTTTGATCCTTCTACGACTGCAGGCTCTATTTCTATCGAGTCAACCTGCTCTATTTTTTCGCTGGCCAGAATCGAGTCAGGTGTCACACCTGATCCTAATCCGATAACAGCCGCTTTTCTGGCATCAGGATGGTGTAGTAGTGGCAATATACCCAGTAAGACTTGAGTGTAATCATCGGGCGAAGGAGTTTCTCTATCAAGATTAATACTGGCATCTGGCTTACCGTTGTTAGATATGGTTATTACGTTATTAAGCTTGGAAACGGAAACGGATGAGGTCTTTCCATCTTTATAATAAAGAATATCAGATGATAATGACGATACTCCATGCCTGTATACACCTGATGACAGCCGCTTTTTATCCATTTCAAAAACAAGAACAGCTGTTGCAAACAACAAAATTGACGTAACGCCTGTAATAAGGACTTGTTTGGGTAAAAGCAGGGGGTTTCTTTTAAGAAAAAAGCCTAGCAGTGTAAGTCCGAGCAATACATCAATAGCAGCACCAATTGATATTAATACTTTTAAACCAAGCATAGGCATTAACAAGTGTACAGATATGAAGATGCCGATAATGGCGCCGAGTGTATTTGCAGCATAAATAGCGCCAATACCACGTTCGCCATAGTTGCTTTGCGTCATGAGTTTAGTGGCAAGCGGCAAGGTCATGCCTGCGCAAAATGTTGCGGGTAGCATAATGAACAAGGCAATAATAGCGCTTATAAAAAGAAAAACAGGGTATGAAGATTCCTGGCGCTGAATGCTCTCCATAAAAAATTGCATTGCGTCAAAGCTATAATGGTAAAGCCATATTGATAGAATGGCCATAAGCCCCATGGCAATCTGTACGTAGCCTAGAAATCTTTTCGGGTCATCAAGCTGGTCAATCCTTTTTCGTAACCAGAGTCCTCCTAGTGCGATACCAAGAATAAATGCTGCCAACATCAGTTCAAACGAGTGAGTAGAGCTGCCCATTACGAGACTCAGCATCCTGATCCAGCCAATTTCATACATAAAGGATGACAAGCCGGTCAACAGAGCTACTATGAGCAATAACCCTGAACTTGTCGTATCAGATGAAGTAGTGGTGTTAGCAACACTTGGTGGTGTTGACAATGGTGTATAGAAGGTAACGCTTTTAGTGAGTGCCCAGACAATAAGAGCAAGAAGGATATTCAAAATTCCAGCAGTTAAAATCGTTCCAGGTAGTCCAATATAATTTATAAGAAAGAATGAACTAACAAGTACACCAAACACAGCGCCAAGACTATTGGCGAAATAAAGTGTTGAAATTGAGTGACCTTCTGACTTTGGGTATCGGCGCAGTATCCCGGCAACCATTAAAGGGAAAGTCATACCCAGCAAAATAGATTGGGGTAAAATCAAAAGGGTGCCCAGCCCCCATTTGGTGGTCAATATCATCAAGGGAGAATCATTGAAGAATGGAATCAGGGTATCAAAAGTAAGATTAGTGGTGTTGACAAAAGTCTTATGAAAGACAAGGGCAAAAATCCCTATAATGCCTTCGACAAGTGCATATCCAAGAAGCAGGTTTTTCCATCCCGGGGAATACCTGGCACTAATAGCAGCGCCAATGGCCATTCCTCCCATAAAGATCGCGAGTACAAGAGTTTGTGCGTAGGCAGCATGGCCGAGAAATAATTTTAGATAATGGCTCCATATTGATTCATAAATCAGGCCGGCAAATCCTGAGATCATAAAAATCAAATAAAAGACTTGCTTTGGGGTACTCATAATAATTATCTCGATGCGTCGTTAGCAGTGTTATACCCTACACTGATAAATCACCTCGTAGGCTTTCTTTGCAATTGAATCATCACTCAGGCAGGCAATTGCTTCGATGAGTGACGTGGGTGCTGCTTTATTGGTCATGTCTTCAACCAGCAGCAAGACGATCTCTTTTCGTTTAGAGTCAGGTTGTGAGAGCAGGCGTTCGAGGGTGTAGTGCATGTGTTTGTCTTCGCAGGCTGCACGCAGCATATCGATAAAGCTTTCGATATCCCCAACACTCTTTAGTGTGTCATTCATGCTGTTTGTTATTTTCTTATTAGCTATAGACGTTGATGCAAGCATCTCTCCATCGCTAGGGTAAATCAAGTCACAATGGGGTGTTTTGCAGCAGTGTGTCGTGCGATTTGCACGATACAACCTGATCACTTTTACCTGTCATTTAACGAAAACCCTTGTTTATAGCTATTTGCGTATTGGGCACGGTGTTTGAGTAGTGTCTTTACAGGTCACACGATGAGGGTAGTGCGATGCAGAAAGTAACAAGTTTACTGGTGTCCCTGTTGGTGTTGTTAATCGCAGGGATGACTTCGATACAGGCGACGACTGTTTACGCGAGTAATCAACCACACTTCTCGGGTGTGTCGCGTTTGTTGAATGCATATGGCAAACAGTTACCGTTTGGCATCACGATAAAGGCGCCAGATATTGCAGAGAACGGTTCTGTTGTGCCGGTGACTGTGACGGCATGGGGGTTTGATAACCGAGGCGAGTACATTCGGCGTGTGCAGATATTCAGTTGCACCCGGCCCTACAAACCCATCGTTGATTTGAGGATCCCACATAAAAACTTCATTGAGTATGCAACACGTATTCGTCTGCGCAAGACAGAGAAAGTGTATGCCGTTGCGGAACTGAATTCCAGCGATCGGATCTATGCTGCGAAGCAGGTCAAGGTGACGATGGGCGGTTGCGGTGGTGGCTATGGCCCTTCAGTTCAGGCAGCACCGGCCAGCGATGGAAATATCTACAACCCGTCGACATGGGTGCGCTCTTCACTCGCCGCCAACCGTACACGCCTGAAGTTGCGAAATGGGTTGGAACTGAACCCTGATAATGCGCGTGTCAATGTTCACATTGATGGATATATGGCCCGGGTCGTGATGGACCTGGAGTACAGTTATACACGTGCAATACAGGATGAAGGTGTCTTCAGTATGCGTCTGCCCGATGGTGCCTCGCCGTATCACATTGCCTTCGGTGAGAACGTGATTGCGATGCAGGGCGAGGATGACGATCTTGCTGAACTGCCGGGCACTGAACATTGGCAGTTACCCGAAGACGAAATCAACACGTTCCCACGGCCCGCAGCGAAGCTCAAACATGCCATTATGGTACCGCGTCGTCAGGCTTCATTAGCGTACATCAATACGGTGTATCGTAATGTCGATCCGGCGCTGGTTGAGTGGCAGGGCAGTGGCGTATTCAGTGTTCGCGTGTTCCCGCTCATACCAGGCAAGACCCACCGTGTTGTGTTCGCCTATGATATGCCGCTGAGAGAGGTATCGGGTTCACTGCATTATGATTATGTCGGGCTTGATCAGTATGCACGGACTGACATGACGATCTCCATTACGACTCAACAGGCAACCAATATAATAGGTGCTACGCCACGCCCGGTGATTACCGATAATGGTGCACGTCAGGTACTGTCCTTCAATGATCTGAGACAATCGGTTCACATCTCTCTGCTGGACAGAAATACACCTGTCTTGCATGGCCACGATGAGGTGGCAGAGTATTTTGCGACACGGGTGGGAGTAGAATTCCCACAGCAGATGCTCGTGTCGGATACATTGCGTGCCGTGTTCATGGTGGACACTTCGCTGAGCGGCCAGCCGCAAAGCTTTAATGATTACATCAAGCTGTTACAGGCTATCCTGCGCAATAACGAGGATTCGATCCGTGAGTTTGCAGTGCTGTATTTTGATGTAGGTACACGCTGGTGGCGCAATGACTTTGTGCGCAATACGGCGGTGAATCGTAGTCAGCTTATGACCAGCCTGTATGAGCAGTCGATATCGGGTGCGACCGATCTGCAACGTGCCTTCCGTGAGGCTACGAATCCAATCTGGTCGCATTCTGTCATTAATAAGGGTAAGTGGGATGTGTTCCTGCTCAGTGACGGTGTCGCGACATGGGGCAAGACCAACCCAGTCGAGTTTGACAAGGTCATCGATACGAACAATGTTGCGCATGTGTATGCCTACGTCACACGTGACCAGGCTGTTGATACATCAGCCATGCACGCTCTCACAGAACAACATGGTGGTGCCCTGTTCACACTTCAGCAGCCCGACGACATTGAATCGATGTCGCGTGCACATCGCAGCCGTGCATGGACACTTGAATCAGTCCATGTAGACGGTGCAACGGATGTCATCGTCAAGGGTCACCCGCGTCATATCTACCCGGGTCAGCGTATTACCGTGGTGGGTCGTGGGCACCCGAATGTGAATGAACTTGTGTTAAACATGTCTGCAGCAGGCAACAAACAGCAAGTCCGCATTCGCACGGCTGAGACGATGTCTTCAATGCTGGCACCACGCATGTTCGGCCAGAGTGCCGTCGAAGTGCTTGAGTCCTACCAGCTACATAATGATGCGGCGAAGATCAATTACGCCGGACATTTCCGTATTCCTCGTAACACGATGTCGTTGCTGATGCTGGAAAGTGACGCGGATTATGCACGCTTTGGTATCAGTACCGATCCCGATTATGCCAGTGGGGTGCGTGTAACACGCGTCAACCGTCTTATCCAGGGCAAGAAACGCGAAACATTGTTGTTACCCCATTATAGGGTCGCGCCTACCATGGAGTATTATGCCCGGCGAAATGAAACACGCCTTATTGCCGACCTGTGCCATGTACCGGTTGAGGGCTTGATACATATTGCCACAATACCCGAGATGTCAGTTAATGTGACACGCACGAGCCTGTTAATGGATACCAGCAGTATCGCCGCGTTGAACACGCCGGTCTGGTTGGAGGCGAGGGTACGCAGGCAGAGTCTCGACAATATAACGAACCAGGCTGAGCACCTGTTCAGTGTTGGCGATAAACATGCGGCACTGCGGATGTTGAGTAATATAGTTGAAATCGAACCGTACAACATGGAGCAGCGCCTGGTCGTGGCGACCAGCCTGCGAGGCATGGGGTTACTTGAGGAGGCCTATTACGTGCTCAGGGAATCAGGCCTGTTTGAAGGACTGCATGCATACTCGCCCCGGTTAAATCAGTCGCTCATGTACGCTGAAATGGCTGAAGCACTCCAGGAGATGGGTTTCTCCCGCATGGCCATGCTCATGTATGAGGTCGAGGCCGGCTACCGGCTACGCCTTGGTCAACCACCTTCTGAGCGCTACAGGCAAGTGTTGCTCGGTATGATTGGCAAGGGCCAGTCACCGGACATGGAGCAGTTTCTTCGTGAGCGTTACCAACAGTTAACGGGGATACCCAGCTGGTAAGCCATCCTGAAAAATGTGCTGAAAAGGGCTAAATATCAGGCGTGATCTGTCGATACAAACAGGAGAAGCAGTATTGAACCATAAGGTATCCACGTCATGATGGCGACAAATGAAGTCCCCAAAAACTGTCACTATGTTGAGGTGAGGCAGGAAAGTTACGGTTATACGGTTGCGCACCGTCTAAACAAGCGCGTGCTGTTTGTGGGAACCTACCAGAACAAGCAGGAGGCGCTGCGAGTCGGGAAGTTAATCGCCGAACGCGAGCAGGCAGAGGGGAGCGAGGTTATACTGGCTTCCGATCCGCGGCTGGGCTAGATATTCAAATCAGGGATGATAAACATCCCTGCTCAGGTTAGAATCCATACCCTTATATATAGTAATAACAGGCCACACCGGAGTGTGGTGCCTGTTTGGATCACGTTATTTTGTATTCCCGCTATGAACAGCGCCTTGCGCAAATTAAAGACCTTGCCGATCCCGGTTTATTACAGGGCAGCCGGATAGGGCTTGAGAAAGAAACTCTTCGTGTCAGCCCGGCGGGCAGTATTGCGCAGACACCGCACCCCGTGGCATTCGGCTCGGCGCTGACAAATCCCTTTATTACGACGGATTACTCGGAAGCCCTGCTCGAGTTAATTACGCCGCCCTGTGACACGATCATTGAAGCACTCGAATTCCTGTCAGACACACAGAAGTTTGTCTATGATCGGCTTGATGACGAGATCCTGTGGTCAACGAGTATGCCCTGTGTGGTGGCCGGTGAGACAAGTATCCCGATTGCACAATACGGCACATCGAACGCCGGACGCATGAAATCCGTGTACCGGGTCGGGTTGGGCTACCGCTATGGACGTGTCATGCAGGTTATCGCCGGGGTACATTATAACTACTCGCTATCCGATGATTTCTGGCGCGCCTTCCAGCGTATTGAGGCAGACGATCAGCCTGAACAGGCATTTATCACCGAACGTTATTTCGGCATGCTGCGCAACCTGCAACGGCTTGGCTGGATGATCCCTTACCTGTTCGGTGCCTCACCTGCGGTGTGCAAGTCTTTCCTCGGCGGTGCGGAAACGACACTGAAGGATTTCGACGAAAATACCTATTACGAACCCTATGCGACATCGCTGCGCATGGGCGATATCGGTTACCAGAACAACAAGGAAAACGAAACAGGCATCAAGGCCAACTATGACAATCTTGATGACTACCTCGAGAGCCTTGAGTGTGCCATTACTACGCCATGTCCCGACTATGAAAAGATCGGTGTGAAGGTTGATGATGAATACCGCCAGTTGAATGCGAACATCCTGCAAATTGAGAATGAATACTACAGTACGGTGCGCCCGAAACAGGTGCCTAATGGTAATGAAAAGCCGGTTGTAGCCCTGCAGCAACGTGGTGTGCAATACATCGAGCTGCGTTCACTGGATGTGAATGCCTTTGATCCACTTGGCGTCAATGATACGCAGTTATATTTTCTGGAAGCCTTTGTGCTGTTCTGCCTGTTTACAGACAGCCCGCCGATCAACGAACGTGAGCGTGTCGAGATCGACAAGAACGAACTGGATACGGCGCACCGTGGTCGTGACCCGCAGTTGGTCCTGCAGCGTAACGGTAAGCCCGTCTCGCTGAGTGAATGGGCAAGCGAAGTAATCACTGCCATGCAGGGCGTGTGTGATCTGCTTGATGCGGGTGTTGAAGGTACACCGTACAGTGATGCCCTGCAGGCACAACATGCAGCTGTCGAGGATCCGGACTGTACACCATCAGCTTGTATGCTGGCTTCGATGCGTGAGCGTGGCGAAGGTTTTTATCATTTTGCCAAACGCATGTCGTTACAACACAGTGACTATTTCCGCAGCTACCCGGAAGATGGGCTGGATAAATTGTTACAGGACACCGCCAGGACATCATTGCAGCGCCAAAAGAATATCGAAGCGTCTGATACGCTCGACTTTGATAGTTACCTGCAGGCGTATTTTGCACAGTCCTGAAGTTTGACTACTGCGGGACGGGTACCTCGTCACCGACGACTTCAATAAGTTTTGCTGCCACCGTCACTTCCGCCGCTAGCTGTAACCAGTCAGAGATATAGTAGATGTCGGGTTGGCCCTGTCGCCATGCATCCAGCACGTAAACAGGTTGTGCAGTTGTTGCCTTTAACAGTTTGTCTGCGCTGATGCGTTTTGGATCATAGACGATCACGGCATGGTGTTCGTGCTTGGCCCCCTCGTTAATGACTACGCCGGTCAGCTCCCAACCTTGTTCGTGTACGGTGTTTTTTACCCCGGCATGGACTCGGTACTTCCACTGGTAACACAGGCCGCGATGGTTGGCTTCGTGGTAATTGACCCACATGTTACCGAGCCAGCCACTGGTCCAGTTTTCATTCGGGTCATTGAGTGTCTGTGTGACAGTGTCGGCAAAGGCTGCTTGGATAGTGCGTAGCGCGGGATCATGTGTGTCATCCTGCCGGACTGGCAGGATGACACAGCCTGCCAGGGTGATGGCGATAAACAGGAACAATGCGGGGGCAAGGCGCTGGAAAATTTTCAGGACGTTGTGCATGGTCGGTATTATAATGCGCAACTTCTGATCAGGGCAAAACAGACAGGTAGAATGACATGATACGGATATTCAGGCACGTGGCCTGCGAGGGCCCCGGCTACTTTGCAGACTTACTCCAACGCCACGGGCGTGACTATGAGGTAATCACGGTTGATGCAGGTGAATCTGTACCCGATTCCCTGGACGGAATCTCGGGGCTCGTCTTCCTGGGTGGCCCGATGAGTGTGAACGATCCACTGCCCTGGGTGGCAGATGAACTTGAACTTATCCGCTCAGCACAGGCAGCGAACATCGGCGTACTGGGTTTTTGTCTCGGCAGCCAGCTCATCAGCAAGGCGCTTGGCGGCATGGTCAGTCGTGGTGACGCGGGCCAGGAAATCGGCTGGCATCCCGTGATGCGTGTCGACAGTGAGGTTGCCAGCCAGTGGCTGGGAGAGTTACCGACACAGCTACCGGCATTTCACTGGCACGGTGAAACATTCAGCTTGCCAGAGGGCGCAACCAGGATATTGTCCAGCGCAGCGTATGCCAACCAGGGCTTTGTCCTGGGCAGGACACTCGGTTTGCAGTGTCACCCCGAGATTTCCGCGGCGATGGCGAGTGAATGGAGCCGGTTGTATACGGGTGATTTAGAACAGGGCGGTCAGTGGAACCAGTCTGCCGAACAGATTAACGATGATATTGAAAGCAAGGCCGCAGCCTTGCAGCCACTTGCCGATACCCTGCTAGGCAACTGGCTCGATAACCTTGATTGAAGGTGTTATTAACGAGGAATAATTATGCAGTGTGTAATTTATAAGGGTGTGCGCAAGGTCGATTCGTACCTGTATGTTACCGATAAAGATGAATTCAGTCAGGTGCCGGATGCCTTGCTCGAGATACTCGGGGAACTTGAACATATCATGGAGCTGGATCTTGCCAGCCGCGACAAGCTCGCCTATGCCGATATTGAAGAGGTCAAACGCCTGCTCAGCGAGCAGGGGTTTTTCCTGCAACTACCACCGGGCGAGGGATACCCGGATCTGTGATCGCAGCGTAAAATGGCCAAAACACTGACACTTTCCGGTCCACCACGTATGCAGGTGGCATTATGCTCCGCATTACGTGAGTATGCCGAGGCTGCCTATCCGCCGGGCTGTTCAGAGTGTGGTCAGGTTGCCCGTGTGGCATTGATGGATGCTGCCGGCCAGCTCGAATCAGGCTTTGCTGCGACAGGGATACAGGCAGACGTGAGTCGACGGCTGCGTGCGCACATGAAAGTGGCCGTGCAGTTCTATTGTGAGCAGCATGACTTGCCCGACTTACTCGCATGTATGGAAAAGTTTATTTCCGGGTCACCGATCGATGCGCAGCAACTTGAATCAGGCTGCTCTGAGTAAGCCTGTATGACTATTTAAAAACATTAGCTAATTCTAATGTTATGGTTTTTATAGCTTTTTTATTGGATCTGTCACATTCTGGTGATATTCTTGGGTTTGTTGCAGTGACGTTGTGCGGGTCTTTCGCGATTATAACCGGTTCTACGGGAGCGCTACCTCGTTCGTTCTGCATAGATGTAAAGTGTATAACGTGAGGGTTTTTTTATGGCGACAGGTAAAGTGAAGTGGTTCAATGACTCTAAAGGGTTTGGCTTTATTGAACCAAGTGAAGGTGGGGATGACGTGTTTGTGCATTTTTCTGCAATCAAGGCAGAAGGCTTCAAGTCATTAGCTGAGGGGCAGGGTGTTTCATTTGATGTTGAGCAGGGACCGAAAGGGCTGCAAGCAGCGAATGTCGTGCCGACCTGAACGCGACCAAAATCTACCAAAAAAATGCCCTGCCTTTATGGCGGGGCTTTTTTATGCCTTGAACCCTTGGGACAAGGGTTAGTGGCTTATAGAAGCCTTTAAGGCTTCGTTATAAGTACCCTACGACACTTAAAGTGTCGTCAGGGTAACTCACAATTACCAGAACCTGCGAAGCAGGTTCAGTGGCTCAAAGAAGCCTTTCAGGCATCATTTTGAGTATCCTACGTCACTTTCCAGTGACGTCAGGATAATCCCTGATTGCCTTGAACCTTTGGAACAAAGGTTAAGGTTGCCCCGACCCGGTACGGGTGGGGTACTCGCAATGAACCTCGAAGAGTTTCTAGGGAGAACCCCGAAGGCTGGCGCATAGAACCTTTCGGGTTAATCATGCGTAACCTACCCGACATCCTGTCGTGTCAGGCCATCTGTGAGTGGTGAAATTCTATGCCACAGCAGCATAGGAGACAGCAACATATTCAACGTGGCAAGGATAAACCGGAGATTGCCCTGACCTTTCGGAGAAAGGTAGGGTACGCATAATGAAACCTCGTAGGGGGTTCTATGTGCGCCTCGAACTACCGCCCCTTTACACTTTTAACGAAGTCTCATGACGTAAAATCACCTATCATTGTAAAGAATTGTTACATATAGCCTTTATTTGCTGGTAAATCCGGCCTGGCAGGCCTATGCTCAAAATAGGTTACAAGGAGTGTTGTATCGTGCGTTCCTTTATTCGACATCCTGCTGATATTCCTATCGAGGTCCGCCCCGAGAAAAGCTTCGAGGGTGCGCCTGAATCCCTGAATAACATCAGCCTTGGCGGCCTGAGTTTTACCAGCCAGTCGCCATTCATCCCAGGTGACCACGTCAGTTTCGCTGTTTCTATTGCACACGGGTGTGTTGAAAGCCGTGGTCGTGTGACCTGGTGTCGTGAGCGCCTTGATGGCTACGAGGTCGGCATCGAATTTATTGATGCCGAGGATTACTACACCATGCGTATGGTCGAGCAGGTTTGTCACATCGAGCATTACAAGCAGGAGATGCTGCGCCAGCATGGACGTAAGCTCAGTGGTGAGCAGGCCGCCGAGGAGTGGATTGAAAAATACGCCGCCGACTTTCCTGCTCAGCTATCACCTCGCCAGGTTAGCTAGACTTCTTTACCCGTTGTTGTTTTCCCATGTACGCTGACCACGTATGATACGGTCATGCCTGTCCTTACATCACTCAAGAAAAAACTCAGCTCGGCACGTTTCTGGCGTGGCCTGTTTATTCAACTTGTAATTCTTGCTGTTATTTATACCGGCCTGCAATTCTGGCAAACACGCAATGCGATATCCGGTACTGCCCCGGCAATCAACGCAACCCTGCTTGATGGTCGTCTGGTTGCGTTGTCGGACTTTCGGGGTAAGCCGGTGCTGGTGCATTTCTGGGCAAGTTGGTGCCCGATCTGCCGATTTACACACCCCTCAATTGATAACATTGCAGAAGATTACGCGGTGTTGACAGTAGCCTCCATGTCCGGTGATGCCGAGGCTGTTAGTGAATACGTACGTGAGCAGGGTATTGTTACGCCAGTCATCGTCGATGAACAGGGTGACTGGGCCCGTTTGTACGGGGTGAAGGGTTTTCCTTCTAGCTTCATTATCGGACCTGATGGTGAGATCACTGATATCGAGATTGGCTATAGCAGCTATTGGGGGCTACGCCTCCGTCTGTTATTGGCAGGTTTCGGGGCTTAACTTTCGGGGTGGTTCTGTTACTCTAGTTGCCATAATTTAACGAGGTGGTAGTAATAATCATGGCAGAAACAGTAGACGATCTTTCCATTGAGTATTCAGAAGACGGTCAGGTGCTCGTCAAACAGCTGGATAAAAAGGTGCTGACAAAAGGGGCATGGTCAACCATCATGTACCGTTACCAGGACTGGGACAAGCGCAAGGAAGAATACGGCAAGGATAAGTACACGATCCGCCGTTACCAGAAGCGCAATGGTGAATATTTCCAGAAATCCAAATTCAATATCTCAAGTGCCGACCAGGCACGCGGTATTATTGAGGCCCTGCAGGACTGGATTGCCGATGACGAGGGTGCAGCAGATTAAGATGTAAAGGCAGTATAAAAATGTAATACACACTTTTCCGCGGGAGGGGTTAGCTCGCAATAATAATAAGAAAGGGAGTGAACATGGCTATTGATGTCATTGTGTGGATTCTGGTTGTACTGGTAATCGTGCTTGGGCTGGTGTTTGTTTTCGACATCACGCAGAAAAAACATGCTGTATTACATAATTACCCAATTATCGGGCACCTGAGGTACTTCCTCGAGATGATTGGCCCGGAGATGCGTCAGTACTGGGTCGCGCATGACAAGGAAGAGATGCCGTTTGATCGCACCGAGCGTTCATGGATCTACGCAACCTCGAAAGGTGTGAATAATTACCAGGGCTTCGGTACGACCGAGATGCAGTATGGTATGGGTTACCCGATCATCAAGAACTCTGCCTTCCCGTTTTGTGAAAAAGATGTCACCCACGCGGGTGATGATCCCTCCGCGATTCCCTGTGTGAAGATAATGGGCGTCACGCACAACCGGCGTCGCCCGTGGCGGCCAGGATCGGTGGTGAATGTGTCGGCCATGTCTTTCGGGGCACTGGGCAGGAATGCCATCTCGGCCCTGAACAAGGGCGCCAGTCTGTGTGGTTGTTACCACAACTCGGGTGAGGGTGGAGTGAGTAAATACCACCTGCTTGGGGGCGACGTGGTCTGGCAACTTGGCACAGGCTACTTCGGGGCCTGTGATGAAAATGGCAAGTTCTCTATTGACGTTGTGGCAGACAAGGTCGCGAAAAATCCGTCGATTCGTGCCATTGAGATCAAGATGTCGCAGGGGGCCAAGCCCGGAAAGGGCGGGGTGTTGCCGGGTAACAAGGTCATCGGCGAAATCGCCGCGACCCGTGGTGTGCCTGAAGGTACTGACTGTATATCTCCGAATTCTCATTCCGAGTTTTCCAATGCTGATGAACTCATTGACTTTGTCGAGATGATTGCCGAGCGAACCGGGTTGCCTGTCGGTATCAAGGCTGCAGTCGGTGAGACCCATTTCTGGGAGGAACTGGCTGAGAAGATGAAGACTCGTCGCCAGGGCATCGACTTTATCACCATTGACGGCAGTGAAGGCGGCACCGGTGCTGCGCCGTTGACCTACGCCGACCATGTATCGTTACCGTTCAAGATTGGTTTTTCACGTGTTTACCAGATATTCCAGCATGCCGGTTTGTCGCGGGGCATTGTCTGGATTGGCAGTGGCAAGCTCGGCTTCCCAGATCGCGCCATCGTTGCCTACGCGATGGGCTGCGACATGATTTCGGTTGCACGTGAAGCGATGTTGTCGATTGGCTGTATCCAGTCACAGGCCTGCCACACCGGACATTGCCCGACGGGTATTGCGACCATGAGCAACTGGCGCCAGGGCGGCCTGCATGTTGATACAAAAGCGCAGCGCCTCGCTCGTTATATCCAGGGCTTCCGCAAGGAGTTACTCTCGCTTGCCCATACAGCCGGTTACGAGCATCCCGCGCAATTCACGCCAGAAGATATCGAGATCAGCACCGGCGTGAACAAGTTCAGTGAACTGGGTGAGGTGATGGGTTATCGGCCCGAACCGACCGAGTTTGTCTCGATGCAGGACCTGACGGAGGTCTAACTGGCTTGTTCAGGCATCCATGTCCGGGATGAGTTGGCTCTCGAGTCGGATAATAATGTCTTTGAGCAGCAGTTTACGTTTTTTCAAGCGACGCACTTGCAGTTGATCAACAATAGTCTGTTCGAGCAGAAGCGAGATGATATCATCCAGGTCGCGGTGCTCCACTCGCAGCTGTTCAAGCTTGTTTTCAAGTTCATGGTTGTCATCTGTCATGCCATTATTCCTGTTCGTACGGGGTGGTGCGGCTGGGTATTATACTCACTCCGTTCAATAGGTGAAGGACAAATCAGTTTTGCCGGTTTCGCTCGTCGAGTGACACCGACTGGCCATTTTCGGTAACAATACGGGCGTGGAACGGAAGCAGTTGCCGCGGTTCACGTACACCACATGAGTGAGCGATCACGCCGATATCATGCACCATGTTTCGCACATAATTCTCGACACGCACGGCCTTAAGGGCAGGATCAAGGCCCTTCTGTAACCGTTTATTATGCGTGGTAATACCGGTCGGACACGTGTTCTGGTTACATTGCAGAGCCTGGATACAACCAAGTGCGAACATAAAACCGCGTGCAGACACAATATAATCTGCACCTTCGCACAAGGCCCATGCCGCATCGGCAGGGGTAATCAATTTGCCAGAGGCGATGACCCTGATGCGCTCTTTCAGACCATGTTGTTCTAGTATCCTGACTAGCATCGGCAGGCTTTCTTTGAGCGGCAGTCCCATATAGTCCATGAGGCTCATCGGTGCGGCACCAGTACCGCCATCAGCCGAGTCGAGAGTAATGAAATCCGGTGCTGACTGGATGCCTCGCTGCATGATCGTTTCGCAAAGTGTCTCGAGCCAGCCATAGGCACCGAGCACAAACTTGATGCCAACCGGCTTTCCTGTTGTTTCCCGTATGTGGACAATTGCATCGAGTAACTGGTCGACATTATCAATTTCAGGGTGGCGGTTCGGACTGATGGAATCTTCACCAACAGGGATGCCGCGGATGGCGGCGATTTCGGGGGTAACTTTATCACCAGGCAGAATACCGCCTTTTCCCGGTTTGGCGCCCTGCGAGAGTTTTAACTCAAACATCCGTACACGCTCATGCGCGGCAACCTGTTTGAGTTTGGCATCATCAAGCAGGCCAGCGTCGGTGCGGACACCGTACTTGGCCGTGCCGATCTGAAACACGAGATCACAGCCACCTTCAAGGTGCCAGGGTGACAGGCCACCTTCGCCTGTGTTCATCCAGCAGCCAGCGCGCTGCGCACCTTTTGACAGTGCCAGCACAGCCGGTTTCGAGATCGCACCGAAACTCATTCCGGAAATATTGAACAGCGAATCTGTCGTGTAGGGTGTCCTGCAATAAGGACCGATGCTAAGTTTGCTGATCGGTGTGGCATCTTCACCGAGTACTGGGAAGGGGCAGTTCACGAAGATGATTGAACCGTTTTGTTTCAGGCTGCGCGTTGAACCAAAAGCGCGTGTCGTATCCAGGTTCTTGCAAGCCTGATAGACCCAGGAGCGCTCGGCGCGGTTAAACGGTAACTCTTCACGGTCCATGGCGAAGAAATATTGACGGAAAAACTTGCCGAGGTTTTCGAACAGGTAACGGAAGTGACCAATGACCGGGTAGTTACGTCGGATGGCCTGGTGGGTCTGGCTGATATCAAGCAGGTAGATAATTACAATCGCAAGTACAAACAGCCCGACAACGAAGATAAAGACCGTTGCCATGTACTCGAGAATCGTAATAACGAATCCCTGCTCTGGCATGTGACCTCCCTGATTGTTATTTCGGTTATACGACTACCTGTCGGTAGCCGTGGGGAAAAACTTCCCCGTCTACCTGAAAGCTTGGTCTATAACTCCGGACTTCGCAAGACGATCATCTTTTCGATCTGCATATCGTGGAAGGTGTGCGGGATACCCCCAACACCATGACCGGATTCACGCAGCCCGGCAAACGGCATCCAGTCAACCCTGAATGCGGTATGGTCATTGACCATGACAGCAGAGGCATCAAAACGACGGTAGGCACGCATGGCTGTGTCGATATTCTTTGTCCACACCGAGGCCTGGAAAGAGACCGGCAACGCATTGGCCTTGTTGAGCGCATCATCCATGTCATCGTAGCTGTAGACAAGAATGACTGGGCCAAAAATCTCGTTACAGGATGCGATGGCATCATCCGGTGCGTTGAACAGAACAGTGGGCTGATAGCAGGTATTGCCAATCTTGTTGCCACCACTGAGCAGCTCGGCACCGCGGTTGACGGCATCTTCAACCCATTCGTGGATGCGGTCGACTTCGCGGGCTCGGATCAGCGGGCCCACCTCGGTTTCGGCAAGTGTCGGATCACCGACTACCATGGCATTACCGAGTTCGGCGATCTTTTCGGCAACGGTCCGTGCAATGGAACTGTGTGCATAGATGCGCTGGACCGACACACACACCTGGCCGGCATGATAGAAGCCCGCCTTGGCGAGCATGGGCAGGGCATCATCCAGATCTGCATCGGGTGCGACGATAACGGGTGCAACCCCGCCATGTTCGAGGGCACAGCGTGCACCGGGTGCAAGTTGTGAACGTAGTGACCAACCGACCTTGCCGCTGCCGATAAAACTGAAAAAGCCGACGCGCCTGTCAGCAACGAGACTTGTCGAGACTTCACGGTTTGTTACCACCATCGGCATACACCATTCAGCAGGCAGGCCAGCTTCACGCAGGATACCGATAAAACGCATGCAGGAAAGCGGGGTATCACCGGCGGGTTTTATGATCACCGGGCAGCCTGAGGCTATTGCCGGACCGACCTGGTGCACGATCAGGTTAAGCGGGTGGTTAAAGGCACTGACGGCAACGACAACACCAATCGGTTCACGGTGGGTCATTGCCATGCGGTTCATCGAGGCGGCATTGATCCCCATCGGGATTTCTTCACCGTGGTTATCACGGATGCAGTCAACACAGTTACGGACACCGTCAATGGCGCGTGCCACTTCGACCTGAGAATCGATAAGTGGTTTGCCGCCTTCACGGGCCGATTCAATCGCAAGTTCGTCTGCGCGCTCCTGCATGATGGCAGCCGTGCGCTCGAGGATCTCGATGCGTTGTGGGGCGGATAACCAGCTGTCACGATCACGGTACAGGGCATACGCAGTGGCAAGGGCATGTTCGACGGCAGATGCACCGGCAATATCAACGGTTGCGATCAGGCTTTCATCAAACGGTGCAAACACCTCGTGGGTCGAGTCTGACGTTGCGCCCGGAACCATGAGTGGAAAATGTGCAGTCATGACAGGGCTCCTTAAATCGGGCAGCTGATATTGCCGAGACGTTCCGTCAGTTTCATGTTCTCGGTGTAATCAACCGGAACGACGACCAGACTTGGACCATCTTCGTTAAAGGCCGATTCGAGTGTTGGAACGAGTCCGCTGGTCTTGTCGACAACATGTCCCTTCCAGCCGAAAGAATCAGCAAGCAGGGCCCAGTCAGGATTATCAAATGCCAGGTCGGTATGGCGGCCAAACTGGTTTTCCTGTTTCCAGGCGATCAGGCCGTACTGCTTGTCTTCCCAGACCATGACAACGATGTTTGAGTTATAACGTCTGGCCGTTTCCATTTCCTGCACGTTCATCATGAAGCCGGCATCACCACAAATCGCGAGAACTCTGCGATCCGGGTGAACAATGCTGGCGGCGATAGCACCGGGCAGGGCAAAGCCCATAGAACAGAAACCATTCGGAATCAGGCAGGTGTTTGGCTCATGACACTGGTAGTGACGTGCGATCCACATCTTGTGTGCACCGACGTCCGACAGGAGTACGTCTTCAGGTCCCATAACCTGGCGCGCATCCCAAAGGATCTTCTGTGGCTTGAGCTTGCCTTCACTGTTATCGTCTTTATGCAGTTCAAGTTCTGCGGTCATGTCGCGACGCGTGGCCGCTTGCTGTGTCCTATCAAATGTCAGTCCACCATTGCCATCAATGCGCTGGTTGAGCATCCACAGTGTGTGGGCAAGGTCACCGACGACCTCAGTCTGTGGATGGTAGTGCGAATCGATCTCGGTAGGCAGGAAATCAATGTGAATGATCTCCTTGTCACAATTCTTGTTCCACAGGTGCGGGTGGTATTCGACCATGTCATAACCAATTGTGATAACAAGATCCGAGGCATCAATCGCACAGGCCATGACGTCCTTGGCCTGCAAGCCAACCGTGTACAGGCAGTAGTCAGCATCCATATCGACGCAGCCCTTCGCCATAAAGGTACTGATGACGCCGATACCGGTCTTGTCGCACAGGTCGCGCAGCTGTTTGCTGGCGCGTTTACGGATACAGCCGTTACCGGCAATGATGATCGGGTTTTTCGCGTTCTTTATCTTGTTGAAGGCCTGGTCGACAATTTTGTCATCGGCAACCGGGCGACGGAAACGCTGCACGGTCATTGGTTTTTCTTCAGTGTCGTACTTGGCGATATCTTCCGGTAGCTCGATGTGACAGGCACCGGGTTTTTCAGTACGGGCGAGGCGTACCGCTTTGCGCACGATCTCGGGGATATTGTCTGGATGCAGGATGGTTTGCGCCCACTTTGTGACAGGTTCGAACATCGCAACAACATCCATGACCTGGTGAGATTCCTTGTGCAGGCGGGTCGATGCGCCCTGTCCGGTAAGGACAAGCATCGGTGCGCGATCCATATTCGAGTCTGCCACACCAGTTATAAGGTTGGTGGCACCCGGGCCGAGCGTGCCGAGACAACCCGCCGGGTTACCTGTAAGGCGGCCATAGACCTCGGCCATGAATGCTGCGCCCTGTTCATGACGGGTAAGAATGAATTTGATCTGATCAGATTGTTCCAGCGAAATCATGAAATCAGCATTCTCTTCACCGGGGACACCAAAGATGTATTCAATACCTTCGGTTTCGAGACATTTTACAAACAGGTCTGATGCTTTCATTGACACTCTACTCCTTGAAATTATTAATATTATTATCAGGTCCGTACAGGCAATTCAGGTCCATGTTCAGGTTTATTATGGGTATGTTCACGGGGGGAACATAGTTGTTGAACAGGCTATGGATTACCTTCTCATATCATTGCCGGACTCGCAAATTCGGTGTGTCTAAAGGGATAGGGTATGATGCGCGCCTACTGGTCTTTGCCGGGCCTAAACATATATTTAATTCAGGGGTATTCAGGTGGGTGCGGAAACACGTCATTTGCTGTCAATCGTTGAACTCGGGGGCTACCCGGATTTCGCGCCGCTTTACAAACGCTGTGGCTACCAGGTTGAAACGGTGCGCCAGATGCGCAAGGCCATGTCAGCACTGAAAAAGTTGCGCCCGGTCGCGATTGTGACCGAGTTTAATTTTCAGTCTGATTTTCGTGATCGGACCAGCAGTGTTGAATCACTGTTGGCAACTGTGCAGCAGCAGAAACTCGATGCGAAGGTCATCGTGTTTTATGAAAAGGCATACACTCCGCAATTTGAACGCCTGCACGCTGTGTACCCGGATATTCATGCAATGACATTCCCTGTCGATGAGGCAGAACTCGAGCGTTACTTGCTGGAGAGCGATGCATGAGTCTTGTCTCCCTGCGTAAGCTTGGCCTCGGTTTCGGTGGCCCGGCGCTGCTTGACGGTGTTGATCTTGAAATTGAAAAGGGCGAACGCATCTGCCTGGTCGGGCGTAACGGCACGGGCAAATCAACCCTGTTCAAGGTGCTCACGGGTGAGCTGTCAGCCGATGACGGTACTATCCAGGTCGGCCAGGGTGTTCGCATCAGCCGCCTTGCCCAGGAAGTCCCCGTTGATACCAGTGGCACGGTCTACGATGTGGTGGCAAGTGGCCTGGATGAGCTTGGTGAATTGTTCATTGACTATCACAGCCTGAGTCATCGCATCGCGGATGATGACAGCCTGCTCGGTGAGTTTGAGCGTGTACAGCATAAGCTTGAAGCGGCTGGCGGTTGGCAGATGGGGCAACGTATCGATACCGTGTTATCACGCCTGGGGCTTGATGCAGACACAGCGTTCGAGTCATTGTCGGGTGGCTGGAAGCGACGTGTATTGCTTGCGCGGGCACTGGTTGCCGAACCGGATGTGTTACTGCTTGATGAGCCAACTAACCATCTCGATATCGATATGATCAGCTGGCTTGAAGATTTCCTGCTTAACTATAAAGGTACGCTTGTCTTTATCAGCCATGACCGGATGTTCCTGCGCAAGCTGGCGACGCGCATCATCGAGCTGGATCGTGGTCAGCTGACAAGCTGGCCGGGAAATTATGAGACCTATCTTGAGCGCAAGCAGACGGCACTCGATGCCGAGGCCACCGAGAATTCCCTGTTCGACAAGAAACTCGCCGAGGAAGAAAAGTGGATACGGCAGGGTATCAAGGCACGTCGCACCCGGAATGAAGGACGCGTGCGAGCACTTGAGAAGATGCGTGCAACACGTGCGCAGCGTCGCGAGCGTACCGGGCAGGCACGCCTGCAAACCCAGGACGGTGGCATGTCCGGCAAGGTGGTTGTCGAGGCAAAGAATGTATCCTGGTCATGGAACGATGCCGAGGGCAATGAACAGCAATTGCTGAAAGATTTTTCCACGACTATTCTGCGTGGTGACAAGGTCGGCATTATCGGCCCGAACGGCTGTGGCAAGACAACCTTGATCCGCCTTCTACTTGGACAGCTGGCACCGGCCGCGGGAAAGATAAAGAACGGTACTAATCTGGAAGTTGCGTATTTTGACCAGTTACGCGCACAACTTGATCCTGAGCTAAGCGTGCAGGACAACGTTGCCGATGGCAATGATACGATTACCATGCATGGCAAGCCGCGCCATGTGATTAGCTACCTGGGGGATTTCCTGTTCAGTCCGCAGCGTGCACGTACCCCGGTCAAGGCCCTGTCCGGTGGGGAGCGAAACCGCCTGCTGCTGGCACGCCTGTTTACGAAACCGGTCAACATGCTGGTGCTCGATGAGCCAACCAACGACCTCGATGTGGAAACGCTCGAGTTACTAGAGTCACTGCTTGTCGACTACGAGGGTACCTTGATATTGGTCAGTCATGATCGTGAATTCATCAATCATGTCGTGACGAGCACACTTGTATTCGAAGGTAACGGCGAAGTGAATGAATACGTCGGTGGTTATGATGATTGGTTACGCCAGCGTCGCAAGCCGGAAAAGAAGAAACCTGAAGCTGCGGCACAAAAGACGGAGCCGGTTACACAGACACATACACTTGCCAGTAAAGTGCGTAAACTCAGTTACAAGGAACAGCGTGAACTGGAGCAGTTGCCTGCACAGATCGAGAAATGGGAAGCTCAGCAGGAAGAACTGCACCAGCAAATGGCGAGTGCAGAGTTCTACCAGCAAGATGCTGAAGCCATTACTGCTGCGCAACAAAAACTGGAAGCACTTAAGAATGAACTGTCGCGGGCCTATTCGCGATGGGAAGAACTTGAAGATGCCTGATGTTCGTACGGCATCGACACAGAGTAACGAGGATTTGGACATGAGTGAGGAAAGAATTGAAGACCTGGAGATGCGCCTGTCGTTCCAGGAGAGCACCTTGCACACCATGAGTGATGAAATGGCAAAGCAGCAGCAGCAGATCGAGCAGTTGGTCAGCGAGGTTGCGCTACTGCAAAAGGCGTTGCAATCCGCGTCATCATCGCCCCTGCTCAGCCAGGGTGACGAGCCGCCACCTCCGCACTACTAGCCAATAAAAAACCCGCCATGTGGCGAGTTTGTAACAATGAGGTTTCGCTTCAGGCCTAACTCGCTTCCTGGTTCTTGATATTGATATAGGGCTCCAGTGTTTTGGCCAGTTCGCGTGGGTCAAATTTTGCTACGTATGCATCGACGCCGACAGATTTGCCAATCGTGATGTTGGCTTCTGCTGACAGAGATGAATGCATGATCACCGGGATACCCTTGAAGCGTGGGTCTTCTTTGATCTTGCGTGTCAACACATAGCCATCCATGCCGGGCATTTCAATATCGGTAAGTACGAGGTTAACCAGTTCGGATACGGCTGACCCCATTACCTTGGCGCGTTCGGCAACTTCACTGAGACGTTCCCAGGCCTCTTCACCATTCTTGGCGCTGATGGCCTCAACACCTAATGTGTCAAGGGTTTTGGCAATCTGGTTTCGAGCCACAGATGAGTCGTCTGCATAGAGCACAGTTGATTTAGTTTCGAATTTCTTTATACCTTCGAATCGTGCCGGATCATCCGAATCAAGTGCTGTTTCAGCAAGGACCTTTTCGACATCAAGGACCATGACGATACGACCATCTTTGAGTTCGGTGACCGCTGTTACCAGGCCGCCATGGCGGTTTGCCATCATGGGAGGGGGGACTTTGATCTCGCTCCATTCCATGCGCAGGATTTGCTCAACGCTATTAACGAGAAATCCCTGAGTATTGCGGTTGTACTCGGTGACGATAAGAATATTTGGCGGTTCTTCGACATTCATGTCGCAGTAATGCGCCATATCAATAACCGGTATCATCTGACCACGCAGGCAGACCATACCTTTAACACCAGGCGGCATGTCCGGTGCGTGAGTGATCTCGGGGATCTGCATGACCTCGCGGATCTTGAAGACGTTGATACCAAAGACTTCTTCGCGACCGGAATTGACGTCTTTACCAAGACTGAATAACAGTATCTCCAGCCGATTCGCGCCTGCCAGACGTGTACGTTCGTCAACGGATTGAATGAATGTATCCATGGTGATCCTCAAAATCAGATGCAGCAATTAAGTTCTGTCTTATTTCATCGACAGATCCGGCGAAAAATTGAGGGTGGATGGCAAAAAAAAGCAGGAAAATGACTAAATCTATAATAAACAGTAAGTTATAGAAGTATGTACTAGTGTATAACCTTCAGCAGCTTGTCCTCAAGTTCAATACGCACAGCAAGGGCCTGGCCCAGTACAGACAGGTCATCCGAGAAGGCTGGTTTCAGTTCGTTTGCCTTGTCACTTTCGTATTTATCATTGAAATCCAGTGCAATCTGCGTGGTTTCTGCAATGCGTGGGTATAACTGCTCGGCGAGGTTACGGATTTCTTCGCGACGCTCTTCCCCATCAATGCAGCGCTGGTAGAGGCCAAAATGCCCGGCAGCGAGGTAATCGACGAGGATTTCACAGAATTCCTGCAGTAGGGTGTGCACTTCTTCAGGTGAGTGTTGCTCTTCCCAGGGGTCGACACCGGCAATTTTGCAAAATTGCACAAGCATGTCAGCACGTTCATCGGTCAGGTGCTCGACAATATTCTGAGTGCGGTTTCTACGGTCTTCACCGCCGTGTGTCTGCTTGTTTGCATCCATGGTGATTCTTCTTATTTTTCCGGCATCTATGGGAGCTAGCATACCTTGATAATAAAGATTTGTTAATAAAATTCATGATGTATAAGGGTTTTCTAATGTGTATCCTGCGCTATCAGCAATCCATATGGTTTCACAGAACGGCTTCTGTGGGCGAATTGCCTGCAAAATTCCCACATGTTTCAGGTAGTTCGGGTATAATGCGCGCCTTTTTGCAACCAATCTTTAAGATCGCCTTGCGGTCGGGACGGTATAACCGTGACAGAACAATTTCGTAATATCGCTATCATTGCCCATGTTGACCATGGCAAAACAACGCTGGTTGATAAGTTACTGCAACATTCCGGTACGCTGGAAAGCCGTGGTGATTTTGAAGAACGCGTGATGGATTCCAATGATCTTGAAAAAGAGCGCGGTATCACGATTCTCTCCAAGCCGACGGCCATTCGTTGGAACGGCGAACGTATCAACATCGTTGATACCCCTGGCCATGCCGACTTCGGTGGTGAGGTAGAACGCGTCCTGTCTATGGTTGATACCGTATTATTGATTGTTGATGCCGTTGAAGGCCCGATGCCACAGACACGCTTTGTGACACAAAAAGCCCTTGCACTCGGTCTGAACCCAATCGTGGTGATTAACAAGATCGATCGTGAAGGTGCACGCCCTGATTGGGTATTGGATCAAACATTTGATTTGTTTGACCGTCTTGGCGCTACTGATGAGCAACTGGATTTTCATGTTAGCTACTGTTCTGCATTGAATGGTTACGCTGGCGATGACGCTGATGTACGTGATGGCGATATGACGCCTTTGCTGCAAACGATTCTTGATCACGTCAAACCGCGTGAAGTGGATGTTGATGGACCTTTCCAGATGCAGATAACACAGCTTGATTACAACAGCTATGTGGGTGTGATTGGTATTGGCCGTATTGAACGTGGTCGCGTCAAAACCAACACACCGGTGACCGTTATAGACCGTGAGGGTAATAAACGTAACGGCCGTATCCTGCAGGTACTGGGTTTCCTCGGTCTGGATCGCATTGAGGTAGACGAAGCCATTGCCGGTGACATTATTGCCTTCACAGGTATTGAGCAACTCGACATTTCAGACACAGTTTGTGACCCGAATGAAGTCGAAGCACTGCCGGCACTGAGTGTGGATGAGCCTACAGTGACCATGACCTTCCAGGTGAATAATTCTCCATTCGCAGGCCAGGATGGAAAGTTTGTGACTTCGCGTCAGATTCGTGAGCGTCTTGAGCGTGAACTGAAACATAATGTTGCGTTGCGAGTTGAAGATGGCGGTGATCCGGATAAGTTCCGCGTTTCTGGTCGTGGTGAATTACACCTTTCAATTTTGATCGAAACCATGCGTCGTGAAGGTTTTGAAATGGGTGTTTCTCGCCCAGAAGTTATTATTAAGGAAATCGATGGCGAACAGTGCGAGCCATTTGAGCAATTGACCGTGGATGTTGAAGATCAGCATCAAGGCAGTGTCATGGAAGCACTTGGCACGCGTGGCGGTGAATTAAAGAATATGATGCCGGATGGTAAAGGTCGCGTGCGTCTTGATTTTGTTATTCCTGCACGTGGCTTGATTGGTTTCCGTACTGAATTCCTGACTGCGACACAGGGTACCGGTCTGATATACAGCGTCTTCGACAAATACGCACCAGTGAAGGCTGGCGATTATGGTCAACGTATTAATGGTGTACTCATTTCAAATGGCCAGGGTAAATGTCTGACCTTTGGTTTGTTTAACCTGCAAGAGCGCGGTCGCTTGTTCAGTTCACATGGTGACGAAGTGTATGAAGGCCAGGTTATCGGTATTCACTCTCGCGGTAATGATTTAGTTGTTAATCCGTTAAAGGGTAAACAGCTGACAAATGTTCGTGCATCGGGTACAGATGAAGCGCAAGTCCTTACGCCACCTATTCGCAAGACCCTGGAACAGGCGCTGGAATTTATTGACGATGATGAATTGGTCGAAGTAACACCAAACTTTATTCGTATTCGTAAACGTTTACTAAAGGAACATGAGCGTAAGAAAGAAAAGCGTTCAGCCTGATATAAAAAAAGCCGGTTACTGACCGGCTTTTTTATGAATGATGATTGAGGGTTGATGAATGACTGCTTACGGCTGCGGGCTCAATCGGTCAATGCAACACATGCATTAAATCGTTGAGCCGGCGTTTCATATTCTAGTGTCTTGCGTGGTCGTTTATTTAACTCGCGCGTCATTCTGTTTAGTGCTGCTTGGTCACCAGGCTACTTCATCAGTAGCGTAGGCATTGATGAGAACGTAATTCGACGGTATGTCGAGTACCAGGGACGAAAGGATTCAGATCAACTCCGTATGGAGTTGTAACGGTAAGTACCCCGGCTTTAGCCGGGGGAATCTACTCGCTTTCGCTGTACCATATCCAACACGCGACCTTTTTGTTATAAAGATAAAGTGTTGCGTCGATCGGTTGAAGTCGCAGCCAATAGCATACCTCCAGGTTATAACAATTAAACTCACGAGTCTAAATAAAGCATCGTGTAAATGAGTTCAAGTATTGCGGTTTGTTAAAAGGACTTTTTCAGTATTTTTAGCCGTATTTGTTTTTCAATTTCAATAACGGAAAACATTATTATACCGACAATGATAATCAACAATCCATCGAGTAAACCAATCGCTTCTGTCTTAAATACACTTTGAAGCCATGGTACATAAGTAATAGCGAACTGCCCGATGGTAACAGCAATAACTGAGATCCATATAACTCGCGTTCCACATACTGCTTTCCAGGTTAACGATGTCCCATACATATTACGGATAAAGAAAAGATGAAATATTTCAAGTACGACAAGCGTATTCAAGGCCATGGTACGCGCAAGGTTTTCTGAATACCCCTGTAAAACAGCATATTCATATATACTAAAAACCCCAGTCAAAAACAGGCCAGCTACCAGAATAATATGCCACATAAGTCCGCCACTTAGCAGTGTATCTTTACGAGGTC